>Ga0315284_10006680_pt1 | contig 16432 bp, 15 predicted proteins | sample YL17G09_16_MG_FD_203696 | JGI IMG/M metagenome (GOLD analysis project Ga0315284, IMG submission 203696) | Sediment microbial communities from Yellowstone Lake, YNP, Wyoming, USA - YL17G09_16 | ecosystem: Environmental > Aquatic > Freshwater > Lake > Sediment | place: USA: Wyoming | collected...
CAATGACATGTTATATATTGAGCCATTCGTGGAAATAGAGGAAAAACGGGCACTTACACCGATCATCGAGGAGAAGACTCCATCCATTGAAACGCAGACGGATGTAGTAGAACCTGTAGTAGAACCTATAGTTGAGGTCAAAGTAGAGGTCAAAGAAGATGCCAAAGTGGAAGTCAAAGTAGAGCCTGTGGTAGAGCCCATAGTCGAGGCAGAGCCTGTAGTACAGCTTGTGGTCGAGGCAGAGCCTTTCGTAGAGCCTGTGGTTGCGGTAGAGCCTGTGGTTGCGGTAGAGCCTTTAGTAGAGCCTGTGGTTGCGGTACAGCCTGTGATCGCAGTAGAGCCTTTAGTAGAGCCTGTGGTTGTGGCAGAACCCGCGGTAAAAGCCGAATCTATACCCGATCTTTCTAGTGCGATCGCTCCACCGCCAAACCAGTTTAACTCAGTGTCTCATGCTATTAAAAAGTCAAACAAGAGGAATCGCAGGAATTAGATCCAAAAGTGTTTTCAGCCGCGTAGGTGACTCGGAGCACACCATCGGGACTCTTATGTTCCTCGTGAATTTTGGCAATGGTATCACTTGTACAAGGAAGAACATTATTAATAAAGACAAAAATGGCCTGTTCCGGTGATAAGAGAAGCCAACGACGAATGGTACATACAAATTCGCCCATCGTGAAGTGGGAAGGAACCAGAAACTTCTTTTTGCGAATATCGGGAATGTTGTCTTTGGATTGCATGGATTTCGTAATGAAAATGGGGATCTTATCAGGATAATTTCGGCGAATACGGTCCAATTCTCCGTCTCGTAGTTGAAGATGACTCATCTACGAGAAGGATACAATATTATTTTACGCTCTGTAAAAGGAATATCAATAATCTTTTCATAGAATAGAGCATAATGGGTCATACGCGACTCAAAAGGAAGAAGATACGACGGGCCACGAAGAAAAAATGGAGGGGCGGCGCTATGATAGAAAAAACCAAAAGGGTCCAGCAATCATTTGATACCATTCATGACTTTTATGATTTGGAAAGAGGACTATTTAAATTAGTATTACAAACTAATGTAGATAAACTTAAAGCTACATTAGCAGAAGTGAGTGCTAAGAATCCTTCAGGGGGTCCTGACGTTATTAAGGCAAACACTCTGCTTGAACAAGGTAAAAAAAATGCGCCAAAAATTCCATTATATCGGGCAATGAGATCTATTATGCAATATATGATTATTACTCTAAATAGTATTACATTCAAAATTCCTATTACACCAACACCAGATATACATACACTTTCTATTGATGATACTACAAACTTTGGACAATATGTAGGAAGCCAAAAACTGGGACAGTTATTTTTTACAGGAGATGGTAAGACTCCAACTTCACCTAAATCTGGAGTTTCCATATCAGATATTGAAATATCAGGAAGAAACTATTTTGAGATTCCTGAAGGTAGACAGTGGACATATAGTAAAACAGGTCCAAATGCAAAAACATCCTTTATTAACTTGGTTAATGTGTTATTTAATATTAATAATAATCCTGATGACGATATCAAAAAAGCATATAATCTAGCATTAAGTAAAGCAGACACTACGCCAATTAAATCAGGTGCTACATTAACAAATAAACACAGAATTTACATGGTATGTGATGCAGGATCAGCTACATATGGAAAGCTTGCAGCAAGCGTTCGCCCGCCTTATACTGGTCCTGGTGCCAAAGCAAATCAAAAAGCATGGGATACAAATAATCCAGGACTAAAGGGGCCTTCTCTGACAGAATTGTATTTACCTCTCTCAACTGCTGATTCTGCATCAAGTCACCCCTATGAAGATCATGAGTTTGTCTTTGTAGCATCTGATAAAGCAGCAAACCCCGATGTTTTCATTTCAGATGCAAATCTATATACATCAGATATCTATGAAATACGATATGAACGACATAAATGGCATAAAGCGACTGGATTAGGATTTAGATTAGTAATTATTCGTAAAAACCCAAGAAAAGAACTATTCGCACTTGAATATGGTGTGTTAGGTAAAGGACAGTCGCCATTTGTGAAAGCTACAGTTAGTACAAAGGACCCACCATACATCTATAATGGTCAGGGGCCATCTGCTGCACTATTGAGCGGGTGTATATTGCTTCGTGCTCTTAAATATACAGATATCCTTGATGAAAAACTAAAAGAGAAGGATTATAGGGTTCAAGCTAAAGTAAAAGATCAAACGCGCAAAGATATCGTAACTGAACTTACAAATTTGATGAAACAGAAGAATGGATTTTCTCCATTATCTACAACGGCAAAAATGGTAGATCCCTATAATTTGCTTAACTTGCCTGGCAAAGATCGCTTTGGTGAATTTCCACCCGAATTATGGCTTGATATCAAACGAGGTGGTGATCGAGACCAAGTAAAAGCGTTACACATTTTAAGTCAACAACGAGATGTAAGTACTAACTTATTATTATATCCATTTATTCATTTTGTAACAGGCGATTTATTAGCAGCAAAAATGGCAGTTGAATTAGGATTAGCAGTAATCTATCTAGCAGGTAAAGTAATTCGATACTGGCCAAAAATGTTTCGTTTTCGTCCAGAGAGTCAAGGTCTTCCATCACCACATGGTATTACTACAAAACCAGCTCCAGTTGCCACATCAGGAGATTGGGCGATTGCACGATGGGGTGGAAAACAAATGAAAGGAGGTCTTCGAAATCCAATTTCAGAGGATATTGGCTGGCCGCCCTATACACATATTGAGGATTACGAGGGAATACAATATACATATTCTGACCTTGTTGCTAAGAATATACCTAAGATTATCCTACATGGTCTATGGTTACATCCATCAGAGTATGTTTTTATAAAATCACATCGACAAATATTACCCGAAGATCTACCACTTTTTCATTATAGAATATTAGATTCTTTTATTACATTACTACAAATATATGGACAAGATCCACAAACACAAGAACTACTACAACCATATTTATACCTATTGGATTATAAAGAAAATATTGAACAAATACTCACAAAATTACAAGAAAAAGAAAAACTAGAACCACAAATAGCAAAACAACAAGAACTAAGACGACTACATTTACAACAAGGTATGCACGAACTAACGGTACTCAAACGGAATCGATACACTGAAGCAACAAGAATGGCGCTGGCATCGTCGTCGCCACAAGCACTACAGGGAACACTAAAAGGACTACAGGGAACACTAGAAGGACTACAAACAACGATAGACCCACTTACTATCATACCGTCCATCGAACCGATTTTACTTAAGATCCCTTTTAATGATCCTAGAGTAAGTGATGCCTTACAGGCATTTCAATTAGCGCACCCTAATAATAGTGGAATCTATCAATATGATTTTATAAATGAACACCTGTATGCCGATGATCCACGTGTAAATGACTTGGATACATTAACATTTAAGGTTGTAAATTATTCAAAGGAAGATGATGGATTGGAGGGTGCTGCATTAATTGGAGAAAACTCACCAGCTGTGCATGTTATACCCGTTCCAGAACTTCTACCCGAGATAATAGTTCCACCAGTTCAAGGAGTTCCACTCGATCCATGGACGATCCCTGCACTGCTTGATGAAAATTTATTGATCTATGATATTACATTTATGGTAAAACAATTTCTAACATCTGTTGTTCTGTATTATAATGATACTACATTTACCAAACCAGCTATACATGCATTTATGAACGAAGAAACTGACGATGGCCGTGTTTTTATGGAAGACTATGGTATCAATCCAGTCGCATCCTATATTAAGGCTAAATATCATGTAGAAGATAATGCGCTTGAAGGATTAAAGCAGAGAATTAGAGATTATATTAGTAGTACGATCAATATTATTATTACAGAATTTCGTAACCCAGAACTTAATGTAATTAATATAACAGGAGAGAACAACAATAAAGCAAGTGCCTCATCATCAAGCTCTGCTGCCGCACATAACCAAAGTGTAAATAATATGACAGGAGATAACGGCAAGGGGGCAAATGATTCATTAAGATCTGCATTTGCAGCAGCACCAGTGGCAGCACCTGCAGCATCATCAGTTGGACCATCTCTCTTTACACCACTTACATATAGATCAGAGCACGCTGCTTCTGCATCGAACCCTTTTGGAAACCCCATGCCTGCGGCGACCGCATCATCGGTTGGACGTCCCATTCAGGCACCTGTAGCATCATCGGTTGGACCATTCCAATTTGGAAGCACCATACAGGGACCTGCAGCATCATCAGTCGGACCATTCCAATTTAGTGGACCTTTTTCTGGACAATCCCAATTAGGACAGCGTCCCTTATCATTACAGCCTACACCAGAGACCCCTTTATTACAACGTACCCAATCATTGCAACCTACACCATCCACCATTTTTGGACAATTCTCTTCGTCCTCTTCTAGAAAAGCAAATTTAACAAGAAAAGCAACTGGAATTTCTGGGCCGAATGGAAGGTTCATGCCTATAAAAAAACAAGCTGCAAGAGCAAGAGAACAAGGTATTTTCACAGTACTTAATTTTAATAAGGCAAATCAACAGAGTGCTAAGAGATCTAAAAAAACACTATTCGCCACAACTGGTGCCACTGCTAGTGCAGTTCGTGTCGGCCACGGCGGCAGGCGCCGCACCCAAAAAAACCACAAACGAAAAAAGCATGGAACCCAACGGAAGCGATCCCACAAAGGGCCCATGCCCCATTGAAAATGGGGAAGCATACTTTGTCTAAAAGACAAAGGATCTAAATCCACTTCGCAATAACCAACTATGATTCTTGACACTCGTGAAACCGAACTGATCCAACTGATTCCTACCACCGTCCAATCCCTTCCCGTCGCCGACATCTGGATCGGCACAAATGACCAGGGAATCATGGAAGGCGGCCTTATCATCGAGCGCAAATCGATCAAAGATTTAGAAGCCTCCATTCTGGACGGCCGATACAAAGAGCAGCGCGGGCGCATCCTCGCCTTCTGTCACGAGCACAAGACGCAGCCCATGTATATCATCGAGGGCGCCCTCGGATCCTCCACAGGTCGCCTACAAAAGAAGGCCCTTCTGAAATTCATTCATCGCCTCATTTTTCACTATCAAATTGCGGTGATGCAAACGGCCTCCATTCGAGAAACCGCCGAGCTCGTCCAAACGCTGGAGGAGCAATGGAAGGAGGACCCCACATCGTTACAACGAACCACGGAACTCGTCAAGGTCACCGATGGGCTCCATATTCAAAAGAAGGCCAATGCGGCGGATCCGCGCCAGTTTGCCATCGCATGTCTCGCCCAGTGCCCTGGGGTATCGGTCAAAATGGCCGAGCAATTGCTCGAAACCTATGGCTCATTGCATGTCGTCCTACAGACCCCATGCGATGAGATAGAAAAGGTAAAGGTGGGGACACGGAAGATTGGCCCCGTGGTATCAAAACGGCTCTATGATTTACTGCACGCTTAATTATGTAGTAAAATAATCCACATGATTCACAATGCACTCGCGAATATCATCCAAGTCTAATTTGTTTGAAATAATATACTCAGTATAGGTTTCTAACAAATGATCCACATCTAGTGTATTCCAATCATCCACAAGAATGCACGGGAAAATGGAGGCAACTTTCTCCGTAAATACCGATCGTTTTACAATAGGAACAACACCGAGATAGTAACACTCCCATAGACGATGACAATCCACGCCATTTCCAGGAGGACAAATGGCATATTTATAGGAGGCCATGGTTTCTAGATAGGATCGAAAATCCTGTTGGGTTCCAAATACGAGCCCCTTATTTCTTACAGCTTCATAACAGGGTTGCCGCTCCTGATAATTGGTTCCAATTGAAAAAAAGAAATAGATTCCATTGGTTTTCTTTATGAAGCGAGATCGCACTTCATTCATGATTGCCAGATTACCATGCGCCCACATCCGATTGGCAATTCCAATGGGAACTCCTCCCAGCTTAGGATGACGATAGAGCACATTTTGCGCATGCCAGAATAGCAATTTCGGATGTTCCAGTATATCTCGATATTGCTCCGTTATGTTTTCATCCGAGTTATGAGTGACAAGAGTAAATTCATTCATAATATGTGGTAAAATGGTACGAAAGAGAGAAACACGATGCCCATAACAAAAAAGAACAGACGGATTGTTCCATGTAGAAGTGATTGATGTCAGAGAGACCGTTTTTGATCGATCAATATTTGGATTATACGAAAAGTCTTCATCAAGACCACAATACATATCACAAAGTGATTGAATCAATTCACCTGTAATCATCTACTCATTTTACCTCATTTTTCTTTAGACTGATGCAAGGTAATCCTTCATAATAATAATTTCCTTCTGTTGCGTCTGGATAATTTGATCCAGCAAATGCGAAATGGAATTGGGCTCCTTCTCCACCTTCTTGCTCATCAGAATCGCCATGGAATGATGCGGAATCATCCCGCGAAGGTACTGAATCTCCGTCACAAATGCCTGTGTGCGAATCAAGACAAAGAAGAGGACCGCCAGAATAAGGCCAAAGAGCGCTCGGCCGACGCGCAGGGTAAGGAGTCCCATGAAGAAGAACATCCAGCCGGTCATGAGACCCACCATGTAGAAATCATTGAGACTGAAGCGGACATCATCCCAATTATCTACCCACATATTCATGGTAGATGCATATCCTGCTAGGACGCATGCCAGAAGCATCATAATGTTGTGATCCATATTACTCTATCCTCTCATTTTAAATTTCCCTGCATCCAATGATGTATAAAAAAGGCCAGTAAGCCAAAGACCGTATCAACCAGAAGCACCGCATAGGCCATGTGATTTTTCGAGATGGCCAAGTAGGCAAAAAGAGCCCACAGCATCATATGGATCGGTCGCAGATTCTTCCACCACATCATATTGCTTACCTTCTCCCATGCCGTATTGGGCTCGATTAAAAAGAGGACATAGAACCAATAGAGAACAGGATATAATGCAATAAATCCAATCACTTGAAGGTTCCAACTATCCGCGGCATAGCTCAGATAGGTTACAAAGAGACGAAACCCAATGCACCCAATAAGAAAAGTAATGAGTCGTATGACAAAGACAGGTGTCATTCTATGGTAGGCACGGAGGTTCTTAGCGGTTAAAATATTCAGGGACAGAACGGGGTTGAGGCAGGTTGTTCGGAGGATTCGTCATGTTCTGTAAAAAGACGCTGGGGGGGACATAGTCTGCCGCCGAAGGTGGGGGTGGTCCTGCCGTGGGATTGGAAGTAGGTCGGTTGAGAACGGTGTGAATGGCAGCGGGCGAGGGTCGCATATGTCCTTGCATCTGTCCTTGCATCTCGCCAGGTGTCTGAATGCGCACTTTGCGCTGGGACTTTCGCGCCGAAATGAGCCGAGATGCCTCTTTCTCTTTGCGCTCCACTTCCGCCTGGGTACGCTCTGCCGATTCTAACATGGCATGCATGATGGGGGACTGCTCGACCAAATAGGACTTCTCGTGATGAATCCAGGACAGATAGAGCATGTTGGGCGGAGTATAACGGACTTCATAGCCTGCATGTCGGAGCTGATAGATCAGATAAATGACACAGTCCTCCAGATCGATCTTTGGCAGACCCAGAATGAAAGGAGGGACGGTATAGAGTAAATAGCACTGGGAGTTCGGGAGTTTCGAAATGACACGAATGCGGTTATAAATCTGTTCGAGGATTTTGTTATAGGCACGAAGACGGGAGGCATCCTTGGACCTGCGTTTATCGTAGAGTTCCGCTGGATTTAATTGTGGTGTGGGTTGGTCCATTACTGCTAATGGATTGCAAATGTGTCACGCCGATCCATTCACACCATGGAGCTTGAGCCTTGCTCAGGCACGAACGGTACCCCTCTTTTGTCTTTGCCTTCGTCGGGTCCGTGCTCCGTTGAAAACGGAGCAGCATATGTTGTTCTTCGAACAACGGGTCCGGCCAAGCATTTGATTCGTAGCGGTGCGGCGCACACGGAGACTACTGGATTTGGAGGAACCATGACCCCCTGTAGGAATGATAATGAGCTTGGTATGCGGAAGTATTTCTTTAACGGTATAGGCATTGGAAAGAGGGCAAATCATATCATAGCGCCCATGAATCATCGTAATCGGAATGTGTTTAAGGGCGGACAAGTTCTTCAAAATCTGGTCCTCTTTGATCCAGCAATCATGTGCAAAATAGTGGTTTTCAATGGTGGCAATCGCAAGTGTTTGTTGTTTATTCATTTTATTCTTGGTGGGCGGGATCAAGCGAGAAATGCGTCGTTCGAGACCCCACCAGGCATCGGCATAGGCTTGCGCAGAGGGCCCGCGGAGTTTCTGTTGGTAGTAGCGCACAATAGTCTTCCAATTAGCGTGACGCATATTCACAGGGACCATGGAGATGTATTCCTCCCACTCTTTGGGAAAGACGTGAGAGACACCTCCTTCGCCATAGAGCCAGGCATTGGATGCCCGATTACAGAGGCAAACCGCGCGCAAAAGCAATCCGGATACATGTTGAGGATAGGTTTCAGCATAGAGCAATCCGAGGGTCGTTCCCCATGATCCTCCGCTGATAAACCATTGATCAACCCCCAAAAAGCACCGAAGCATTTCGATGTCTTCGATCAAATCCGATGTGGTATTGTGTTCGAGTCGCAGAAAGGGAGTCGATTTTCCACATCCGCGCTGATCAAAGAGAACCACGCGCCATTTTTTCAAGTCATATTGTTTGAGGGAGTCACGACAGAGACCACCGCCTGGTCCGCCGTGTAATTCGATGGCATTTCTCCCATTTGCCGCACCATGTACTTCATAGTAAATGGTATGGCCACCGCTAACGAGTAGATGTCCAGAAGAAATCATGAACCTATTCTCATGTGAGAAAGGATATAAAAAAGAAAGGATAAACCAAACAGGAATGATTCCCTATCGCATTTATTTATCGGGTGGTGGAATCTGTGCCACGGCACATGTCGGTGCGCTTATCGAATTATCAAAGCGCATCCCATTGCAGGCCGTTAAAGAATGGATGGGTGTCTCTGCAGGATCCTTCGTGGCCATGTGCCTATGTATCGGATTTACCTTGGAGGAACTAACCGATTTTTCCGTTCGCTTCGATTTTACGAACATCAAAGAAATGGACACGCTTTCGGGATGGATCTTGCATTTTGGGATGGATACAGGAGAGCGACTTCATCGTCTGGTAGAGGCATGTCTTCATGTAAAAGGTCTGTCCTCTCATTTTACATTTAAAGAATGTCATGACACATTTGGACTCTCGCTCCGTGTTGTCGCTACGGATTTGAATGACGCCGTTGCAAAAACATTTAGCTACACGGATACGCCCGATTACTGTGTCGCGGATGCAGTCCATGCCTCCATGACGGTTCCTTATTATTTTCAGCCTTTCATTTGCCCTGTGACGGGACACTATTTAGTGGATGGCAGTGTCATTAGTAATTATCCCCTCTTTGTGATTCCTGAAGAGGAACATGCACAGACGCTCAGCATTTTGATTCGGACTTCGGTGGAAAAGGTGGAGGATTTGATGAGCCTGGAAATGGATGAGCTAATAACACGACCGCTGAATGTGGCACTCCGAGAAAAGACGAACATTGAGGCTCGATTTTATGATGCGCGATGCATTCAGATTTTGCTGGGTGAGCTAAATATTTTGGAGTTTTCATTTGATGAAGACACCAAAAATACAATTATTCAAAAGGGAAAAGAGGCTGTGATTCATTACTGGAATCAGCAGGTCAAACCCAGAAGGCGGCATTCCTTTTCTTAATTTATTGATTACATGCTCTTTACAAATTCGATCACTCGATCCGCAGTGCGTGCATGGGGGTACTCTACTACACTCGATCCCGTGTCAATCAGGATGGTGGGGAATCCCTTCACACTGTATTTGGAGAGGGCCGCCTTATCACTGTCGGCATCGAGGATATTCACCACGGCCTTGCTTCCGTCCGCGAGGGTAATGGGCGAGGCCGCCTTGAGTTTCTTAAATTCGGGGGCAGCCGTCTTGCAGTGTCCGCACCAATCCGCTTTGCAGATCACAATCGTCTTATCATTGCCCTGAAAGCCGTCGTACTGTTTTGCCTTGTAGTTAATGACCACGATGACCAGAAACAAAACGACAATTAATCCATAAACCAATTTCATTCTATCTTATTCCGCTATTTTTAGATCCGTTGTCTAAAGGACAACGGAGCACCAACCATCTAAACCATGATCGCGATCTATGTATAGTCTATCATGTCACACTGGAATCCATTGCAAGAACACCAAGAGACATGGGTGCCGGTAGGAGGATGGAATGCGAGTTTTTCGGAGATGGATCGAATTCAAGGCAGTGCCCTCTTCGTTTTTTTTACAAAGAAGGGCTGTCGTGCATCCGTAGCGAGTACCTTGGCGAACATGGTGATCTATAAACAAAAAAACCATGGTCTGCGATATTCGGAGGAGCAAGAATCCCTATTGCAACGAATGATGCAGCCGATTATTCGCTAGGAAGGAGCATGAGACCCAGCATTGTCATAAAGAATAAGAAGGTGGTAAGAAAGATTCCACGAATGGTGGGGAGCCCTGATGGTGCAACAAGAGTAACAATGCTCCCTAGAAATTGCTGGAGAATCATCATGGTTTCAGGGTTAGCAAATAGGAAAAAGACGAGGGCGCTATAGAAGCTGTATTTGGCTTTTAAAAGGACTCGATGAGGGGTAAAAGTGGTAGAGGATTCAGTTGGCTGACTCATTCTGATTAGATGTAAGATTGTCAAAGGCAATTAACATACTCATTGCCAGCTCGGTGGAGGTATATGCCATCGTTGGATCAAACACATCCTCTACCGTTTCATCTCGCTTGGTTTGATAATCCGTTTCATAAAATACAGCATCATCTAAGTGAAGAGAGTCATACTCAATGGAGCGAAGTTCAAGGGGTGTATTCTTTTCCTGGATGTTGTGATAAGTGGTAGAAAGGAGATAGAGATGATTGCCGTCCATAAAGAAGGAGCTGATCGGCTCCTGATCAATAAGAAGGCGGATATTATGATCCTTTACATAGAGTTGAATGATGGGATTATTTTCATTGGTAAAGGATTGTGTCGATAATGCATAGACTTGGCGATGAAATGCTTCCTGTTGTTTTTTGCTTCTTGCGCTAACATAATTCTGAACAGCATCCAATTGTGCAGTAACAAAGGTGAGAAGGGCAGGAGGGACATCGGTGATTCGGTAGAGTCCCTTGGGTTTGTCTCGAAGGATATCGCAGAGATGGAGGGTGAGTAACAGGGAGGGAAAGGTGTTTTCTAACGAAGAGGGGATACCCTTTTCCAACACGGTATAGAGGGGATCAAAAACGCCTTTAAATCGTCGTATAACGGATCCCATGGCATTCTGTAAGGGATGAGAGAGGCGATTTGATGTAGAATGGGTGGAAAGGTATTTTTTAATGTGCAAAATATCTAACAGGTTTTGAATGTGATGTTCCATTTCATTGGGCGGAAGAGGCGATTCATTTTCCTCCATGTTCTTAAAATAATTGAGGGATTCTTGGGGAGGGGCCATGTCATTCATATGTGTCACGAGATCGGATAGGCTGAGATCTTCGGTTTGCTTACGAATCGCCTTCCATTTTTCCTGGATATCCTCTGGGGCACGATCGATGTGCAATAAGATCCATGCGACTTTAATGATGAATTCTAATTTGTCATTTTCGCTGATATCGTGCATGGACTCAGGTAAAGTGGCAAGAGACTCCTGTTGTGGCTCACGCAATGATTCCATCAGGTGTTTCATTTGTATCATGTCATTTTGGAGCTTGCGATTTTTCACATCCATGCTCGTAAATTCATTGGTGTGTTGCATTTTTTGTAGGCGCTTGCGAAGTTTATTGTTCAGCAAAATAGAATCCTGATTGTTTGCTATTTTGGTAATCGTCTTCTTTTTAGACTTCTTTTCGGACTTCTTTTCGGACAAAGGGTCCACATCAAAATAAGTGCGAAACAACCGTTCCGTATCAGGCAGGGCATCAAAGTCTTGCTGAAATTGTTTTCGTCCTTTGAATCCTGAATAGGACCGCCCCCCTAATGCGTATCGGGCTCCTCCCACTTGAATCGTTTCGGATAATTGCTCCATACCTATATCATCGGGCGGAATTTCATCATGCCATTCTCACATGGATCATAAAAATTGATGACACATAAAGGATCTAAATCATACCAATAAAGAATACATAGGATGAATCCAAATGCCTCAGAAAACACCAAAGTCTTTAATCCATGGAACCCAAAGAATCGGGAGGTCACTCCCTCAGATGTCATTCCGATTCTTCGAAAGTATGGCTGGAAGGGCCGTTTTAATAACTTCAAACTGTTCGCGCAAGCCTGTTGCCACAAGTCCTATGTAGATCGCCCTGAGCTATGGCAGGAGCAGGCAGAGAATGGGGAGGAAGTGATTATCGCCCCTCGTCCCGATGACTGTATTCCTCTGCGAACCTCGGACAATGAAGAGCTGGAGTACTTGGGAGATCGTGTCCTGGGTCTCGTGATTGCCTCTTATGTTACCAAGCGTTATCCGGGCCAGGGAGAGGGATTTCTCACCCGTATTCTCTCTCGAATTGTGAATAATAAACAACTGGGAAAGCTGGCGAAGGATGTGGGGATGGGCCAGTTCATCATTCTGAGCCGTCATATGGAGGAAGTCTGCGATGGTCGTAACAATCTTCGCATTCTGGGTTCCATGTTTGAGGCCTGGTTTGGTGCGCTGTATCTCCAGGAGGAGGATCTCGGTCGTGGGCTCCAGCAATGCAATGATTTCCTGGTGCGAATCATCGAGCGACACATCGATTTCGTACAGATTATTATTGAGGACACGAACTACAAGGATCAGCTGCTCCGCAAGTTCCAGGCGATGTATCATGTTCCGCCGCGATACAAGGAGATTGCTGTAGTGGGCCCGCCACATGATCGCATCTTCACAATGGGTGTGCTGGATCCGATGGATCGCATTCTGACGACGGCGACGGCTCGAAACAAGAAGGTGGCAGAGCAAGAGGCGTCGCGGGCGGCACTTGAACTATTGGACCCGTTGTCCGAAGGACAACATCTGCTGCCCCGTTTTCAACGGAACACGGACCCGTTGTCCGAAGGACAACATCTGCTGCCCCGTTTTCAGAACCCGCAGAATCCTCAACAGGTAGATTCGCCTTCCGATGCGAAAAAGGCAAAACAGAAGAAATAAGGGGGGGGACGTCATTTCAGCTTCCTATTTTTATTGGGAGGACCGAATAGAATGGACGCCAGTAAGATTACACAGCTCCTCCAGAAACAGAATACACGGTATATTAATCGGGCGCAAACGGTGGATTCCAGTACATTAACATGGAAGAACCAGATTCAGTCTTCTACATATATTAAGGGGGTACCGACATGCCGCCCAGAATTAGACCCTCCCAGTACGAACACGAATGAATGCTCTGTTGGATGTCGTCCTGTCAATGGAATTAATGCCTACGGCGGCCAAGGAAAACAGACGAATCTGATGACGGGTTCCAGTCAGCAGTATCCAAATGTTCTCGCAGGCGCATCGGGAAGTGCGGCTCAAGTGTACTCCTCAGACATCATTATGCTGCAGAAAGCAGGTCGCAATTCATGCTCGGTCCCTGGCACAAGCCCTGCTCCACCTGAAATACCTCAGAATGCATATGTCATTTTGCCAGCATGTTACTGCGTGAATACGAATGGCCCAACAAATAATACTACATATAATTTAATATCTTCTGTTGTATCTACTACGATTACTGGATCTACTATTACATCTGTTTTTTATCCTCCCACTCAAAATCCATTTCCCACACCGATTAATAATCAGTCCAACCCCTATTTGCCCGCATTTGATACCTATTATTCAATGAAGAATCCAACTTGTAATTTCCCTGTACCCGATCAAAATCTACAACATTTTGTCAAGCAGTGTCATACCCGATTTCCTGATGCAAACAATGGTGTGAATGTTCTATGTACGGACTGCACGATGTCGTCTTATTTCACACTAACAGGTAATTACATTCCACCGACATGTGATGGTTGTATTCTTGAATCAACCATCGTTAATCCTTAAAAAGACAATGATGTTTAACCATAATTTGTATCTATCAAATCTCCCATCCTACCACACAGTATGTGTTAGGATGTTTGTATAGTTTCTAAGTAGAAGATAGATGTCTTCTGTACCGCGAGGACCGCCCGTTTTTAAACGAAACAAGAAGCTGACGCATCTGCCAGAGGATGTAAGAGTGACCTTACCTGAGAAGCCTTTGGCGGCCGCGCCTCAACCCTTTCAAGGCAGCCCAGCTCCTCCGATCAGTCAGGCACAAAAGAAGAAATCATTGGCGGCACAGGCCAATCCTTTACTACATCCGGCTGTAGCTCCTCTTGCACCATCCATGGCAGTATCTATGCCGCCTCCTCCTCCACCTGATGTCAAGCCGAAGTTACCCCGTGCCAAGCGAACACCAGATCAAACGGAGCGCAAAGAGGAATTGACCGCTATTCAGCGTCAGCAAATGGAGGCCAGAATACCCGAAGTCTTAAAACAATATGAAATCAAACAAAAAGAAATTGTCTCCAATAATCCGTATCGCACGGATACATCTGTATATACGCCGCAAACTCGACGAAGTTTTTATCGGTTCATGACGGATAATTATGCGCCCTTTCTCTCCAGTTTTGTCCCCAGAGACAAGATTGATCCGAATGCCTGTAAGAAACTGGAATTGGCGGAGGGAAAGGAGGTAGAGGCCTTTTTGTATCAGCAGTTCGTTCGCGAGTACATTCGTAACGCAGGTCCCTATCGCGGCATGCTTGTGTATCACGGTCTTGGATCAGGCAAAACCTGTTCATCCATTGCTGCTGCGGAGGCACTATATGGAACCGCCAATAAGAACATCATTGTCATGACGCCCTTTTCACTGCGTGCCAATTTTATGTCCGAAATCTCATTTTGCGGATTTCGTCATTTCAATGTACATAATTTTTGGGTAGAGCAGCCCTTTATCGCCATGGGAAGTGCGGGGCTACTATACGCGAAATCGGTCCTATCTCTTTCGGATAAGTATCTCGAGAGTCTATTGGCACGCAAAGACCCCAGGCGTATTGTACTGTGGGTCATTGATTTCGATAAACCCTCCAATTTTAACAATCTCACTTCGCAGCAACAGGTTGATATTCGCGAACAAATCACCAATACAATCGAGAATCGTGTCACATTTATCAATTATAACGGTATTTCTGCCAAGAAGCTTAAAGAAATTGCATGCAATTCAAACGAACGCCTCTTTGATAATAAAGTGATCATTGTGGATGAAATTCACAATTTGATCCGTTTGATGCGCGGAAATATTGTTCCATTTATCGTAGCGCGAAGCAAGGCAGAGAGAAAGATTCCTGTGGAGAAGATTGAGCCAGGACGATGGAAGCCAAATGCGTGCGGGTTAGATGCCAATTATTCCCGTGGATATATGTTTTATCGACTTTTGTCAGATGCACGAAATAGCAAAATCATTGGACTATCGGGCACACCCATCATTAACTTTCCAGAGGAGCTGGGTATTCTTTCCAATGTGTTGGGTGGATACATCGAATGCGTAGAAATGTTTTTGATGTCGATGAGTGATGAAGATATAGCAAAATTTCGACAAATCGCAGAGAGAGAGAAGCGAATGGATATGGTTCGATTCCTTATCGAGGACCGAAAAATGAAAGTCCTTCTGTCTGTCTTTCCTGAAGGATATGAGCGCGATGATACGAGCGATGTATTTGTGGGTGTTCGCTACAATGAAGAGGCACAAGAGGGAATCCGCGCCATTTATCCGCGCATCAAGGCCGCATTAAAGGCGGAAGGCCTACGCATTTCGGACACGGAAACCTATGTCTCGTATCCGCGATTGCCATTGGATGACGAGAACTTTGTCAGGGAATTTATTAATAAAGGGGATCTTTCCATTCAAAAGGAGAAGAGACTTGTGCTACAGAAGCGCCTGACGGGTCTCATTTCATATTATAAGGGATCCAAGGCGGACTATATGCCAGCTGTTCATGATCATGGTATTGTTGAGTGCCCCATGAGTGATTATGTTCTGAAAAAATACACGGAAACCCGAATTGGAGAGATCGATGGTGAAAAGGGCAAGGAAAAGGGAGGAGACATTTTTGCGGTGGTCGAAGTCTTTGCGAAAATGAAAAATCCGTCGAGCTATCGATTCCGTAGCCGTGCGCTGTGTAATTTTGCATTTCCGCCAGGCATTACGCGTCCATTTCCAGGAAAAGAGGAGGAAACGGATGCAGAATTAGGAGCGGTATCGGAAGCAGTGGATGAGGCGGAAGAGGGAACCTAT
>Ga0315284_10006681_pt1 | contig 16431 bp, 6 predicted proteins | sample YL17G09_16_MG_FD_203696 | JGI IMG/M metagenome (GOLD analysis project Ga0315284, IMG submission 203696) | Sediment microbial communities from Yellowstone Lake, YNP, Wyoming, USA - YL17G09_16 | ecosystem: Environmental > Aquatic > Freshwater > Lake > Sediment | place: USA: Wyoming | collected...
TGGAACCCATGAGCTGCATCTTGACGCGGCGCCAAGAGTTGCTCATCAAACAAGCCTAAATCAGACGCCAATAGACAAAAGAGGAATAGAAACCATTTTTAACCATTTTAGGGACAGGCCAGCGCGCTTCCAGTTTTCTATGAAGAAATAGAAGCCCCTACAAGGGTCAGAGATGCTCCCTTTAAATAGATTATATCGTATGTAGACGCTTGCGACACCATTTCCGATTAAGAGCGCGCGCTAGCATGAGCGTTGACTTTGGAGGAATGAAATGGAGAAGATTAGTCAGAAAACCTGGTCTCTAATAATGCGTCGTATTGAAGATTGGAAGTCTAGGCTCATAGATCTGTCGCGCCGGAACAATCTATTGTATTTCAGGCGTACTAAGAGCGGAAATCTGTCTGTTTCTCGTCCAAGTGCCGAAACCGTTTTCGATGGTCTTGTTTTGAGAAACCGGCATTGGGAGTTCTGGCTGCCTCCTGAGGAAGCTAAGAGCTCTGATGGCCAATCAGAATTGAACCTCGAAAACCCATCCATACTTGAAAACCATCCTCCAACAGCAAATCAATTAGTGAGCGAGGGGATGAGCAGAACGTACCTTGATAGAGTTCTCAAGAACCTCAATAGACGCTCACTCTCAGATTATCGAGAACGTGGCGTTCGCATATTACATGCAGCGTTTGGAATGTTAGTTTGGAAGGAGATAGAAACATCAGAGGAAATTCGTTCGCCCCTAATCCTCGTACCAATTGAGCTGTCTCGGGAATCTATACGTGAACCCTTCTCTATCTCAGTCCCACCAGTTGAAGAGGAAGCTGTCCTAAACCCCGCTTTGCAGGTGAAAATGAAGCATGATTTCAAAATTGAACTTCCGCCAATGCCTGAAGAATGGGACAAACAAGGCTTAACAAGCTACTTCAACTCAGTCACGCGCATTATCAGCGAACTTGGGTGGAGAGTAGAAGAAACAGTGGAAATTGGGCTCTTTTCGTTTCACAAACTGGTTATCTACAAAGATCTAGATTCAAACTTGGAACTAATCGCACAGCATCCTCTGGTCCGCGCAATTGTTGGTGATAAGGACGTACGATTGATACAAGACTCTCTGCCAAGCGAGAAAGATGTGGATAAGATAGAGAGTCCTCAAGAAACTTTTCAAGTTCTGGATGCCGACAGTAGCCAAAGAGTGTCAATCGACTATGCACTGCGCGGGCAAAGCTTTGTCATGCAAGGACCGCCAGGTACAGGGAAAAGCCAGACAATTGCCAACATCATCGCCCAGTGCATAGCTCAAGGAAAGTCCGTTCTTTTCGTCAGTGACAAAATGGCTGCGCTAGAGGTCGTTTACAAGAGACTAGCCTACGTCGGACTGGCCAATTTCTGCCTGGAACTTCACAGCAGCAAAGCCAACAAGCAGGAAGTCGTAGCTGAAATTAAGCGTTGCCTTGACGAGCAGCTTATTCCTCGCAGGCTGCCGTCCTCACATGAATTCGAGAAAATGACAGACTTGAAAGAAAAGCTTAATGATTACGTAGTTTCGCTCCACCAAAAACGTCCACCACTAGACAAGAGCGCATATGAAATACTGGGACAGCTTTCAAGCCTAGAACGCGTTCCCTTCATCTCAGCGGGGCTGACAAACCCGAGAAGCTTGACTCCCCAGAAGCTCCATGAGCTCGAGGAGTTGATGTCTCAACTAAAAAACGTTTGGCAAGTAGTGGAAGATAAAGACTTTCCTTGGCGCGGATACAGGGGAAGCACCTACAACTTAGAAATCCGCTCAGAACTGTCAACATTGCTTGACAACTTGATTTCAGCGATAGACCTTCTCAGATCTGAATCAGCAAAGTTCTCCGCGCAACTGGGTTTGGACGCGCCATCCACTTTTGATCAGGTGAATTGGCTGATTGAAGTCGGCAGCCTGTTAAAGGAAAGCCCAGGACCAGAAGCGAAGTGGCTGGTGCAACCCAACCTTGATCAACTCGTCTCTGAGGCAAGGAATTATCAAGAAGTGTACGATTGGTGCCGAACAACCCGAATCCTCCTATTGGAAAGATATAGTGGATCTGTTTTTGATTTGGCTCTTGGCAAATCCGCAGATCTGGAGAAAGCTCTTTCATCAATCGGCAAAGTAGTCATCCCGAGGAGTTTGGAGGAAGGAGAACTTCTGAAAAAAAGAGAGAAGCTTCTGGGTTTTGTTAGTAACACTCAGGTTCTGGCAAAGAAGTGGAGAGAAATTGCACAAGAGCTTGCTCAGATGTTCAGCCTTTCAGCAGAAAATCTAACTCTTGACCGCGTCAAGGAATTGTCCCGTATTGCTATTCTTTGCTTCTCTGAGGAAAAACCAGAATCACAATGGCTCGATCCCTCTCATCTTCAGCAGATACAAGAGATGCTACCAAAGACAAAAAAGGATTACCAAGAACACAATTCGCTCAAGAATAAGCTTGAGAAAGTATACAGTGACCAGATTTTCAAACTCGACCTTGATGAGATGATAAAGCGTTACACGGGGCCCTACAAAGGTTTCCTGCGATGGTTACGGCCGAGTTTTCACCGTGACCAGAAACGGATAGCTCTGATGAGTCGTGAAGGCCGCGTTTCCAAGTCTGTTGTGAATGATTTACTTGATGCTCATAGGTTGAAAGTATTGAGCGTCGAGATAGATTCCAACGCTGAACAAGTTCATAGTTTGCTCGGTCACTTTTACAAAGAGTACGAAACAGATTTTCAACAAGCGGAAAAAGGAGTTGAAATTGCCTCAGAAATAATTAGGCTATCAGGAGTAACACCTACACCGGAGAACTTGGCTAAGCTAGTGTCGTACGGATCAAACCCTCAACCATCAATAAAGCAGGCAGGCAAAGAACTACAAGAATCAGGAGACAAATGGGACCAGACTTTAGGGGAATTAAGCTCTATAATACCTGCACATCAGGTGCCAGGTTCAAATCTGTCAATTCATCAAACACCTTTGACAAAGCTGCAAGACTGGGCAAAAGACGCAGAAAGCAAGCTGAACAGCTTGTGCGAAATAACAAAAGAAGTCTTGGTAACATGCAAGGAAGAGCCCCAAAACTACAAACAGCTGCTAGAAGATTTAGGAAAAGTTGAAAACATACGCAGGAAAGAGACCGAAATACTAGGTCAGAAAGAACTGCTTCAACAGAAATTCGGGTTCCGTTTTGCAGGTCTGGACACGAACTGGGAAGAAATCTCGGCAGTTCTCCAGTGGACCAAGAAAGTTCAAGCATTATTCGGTGCTTCCCCGATTCCTGAACTCCTCGTGAATGTCGTTTCCCGTGGAGCTGCACACGTTCCATCAAACTATGACCTAGCCACCGCACATGACGGAACCCTGAAATTCATGGCAGCTCTGGAATCTAGGTTCGAGACTGAGTCAACGTATCAAAGTAAGAAACTACTGGAAATGGACATTGAAACTATCCATGACAGAATCAGATTGATTCGGAACAGAGTCGACGATCTGCAAGTTTGGATAGACTTCAAAGATATTAAGAACCGATTTTCGCAGAGAGGGTTAGACGCATTTTTCAACCGTCTTACCGATAGCCCTCCTCCTGCTTCTCAGCTTGTTGACGTATTTCGCAGAGTGGCTTACCAAGAATGGATCAATGGTCTGTATGACGAAGACCCTTGTCTAGGTAGATTTCGGAGGGAGAACCACGAAGAACTGATCGCTGAGTTTAGGAGGCTCGACGAGGAGCTGATCCATCTTTCTCCGAACAGGGTAATACAAGCTGCTAATGGCAGGAAGCCACAGGGCATATTGATCCAGGCAAGTGACTCAGAAGTAAATACATTGTTGAAAGAAGCGGCAAAAAAGAGGCGATTAATGCCTTTGCGCAATTTAGTGCAAAAGATTCCTCACATCCTTTTCCGGCTCAAGCCCTGCTTGCTGATGAGTCCCATCTCTGTGAGCCAGTTTCTTGGTCCAGAATTGAAATTCGATTTAGTTCTCTTTGATGAGGCATCTCAAATCGTTCCTGAAGACGCAATTGGATCTATTTATCGTGGAAAAAGCATTGTTGTCGCTGGGGACGATCAGCAACTGCCCCCTACCTCCTTCTTCCAAAAAGGCATGATTGAAGACTATGACTGGGACGAAATGAATGCCGAAGAGGGCGAGGTGTTCGACAGTATTCTTGATGAATTTCAGGGAATCGGACTGCCAGTTAGGACGCTTCGATGGCATTACCGCAGCAAGCACGAGGAATTAATATCATTTTCCAACCACCGCTTCTATGGAGACACCCTGATAACTTTCCCCTCTGCAGTAGCGAAACATGAAACCCTAGGCGTGAAACTGGTTTATGTGCGAGAAGGCGTCTACGATCGCGGCGGTAGACGAGATAACTCCCGAGAGGCGGAAACAGTTGCCGAACTAGTGTTTGAGCAATTCCGACAGTATCCCAAGAAGACTCTTGGAGTAGTAACTTTCAGCATGGCTCAAATGGAAGCTGTAGAAGAAGCTATCGAACGCTGGCGCAAGGAGCAACCTGAATACGAACGTTTCTTCAAGGAGGATCGCCTAGAAGGGTTCTTCGTCAAGAACCTAGAGAACGTTCAAGGCGACGAACGAGATGTAATAATATTCAGCATCGGTTATGGCCGCGACCAACAAGGTCAGATGACGATGAATTTCGGTCCTCTGAACAAGCCGGGAGGAGAACGACGATTGAATGTAGCAGTCACACGCGCTAGGGAGAAGGTAGTTCTTGTTACTTCCATCAAAGCTTCAGACATCGACTTGGCCGCAACCAGCGCTGAAGGCGTGCTGACTCTCTTTCACTATCTTGACTATGCAGAGAGAGGCCCGGACGCGCTTAAACTGATCCATCCCCAGTCTGGAGAATTTGAGTCGCCTCTGGAAGAGGACGTGGCAGGAGAGATCCGACGCATGGGCTACAACGTCATTCCACAAGTAGGTTGCAGTGACTACCGGATCGATATCGGAGTGATTGATCCGGCCAATCCAGGGCGCTTCCTTCTGGGAGTCCAATGTGATGGCGCCACATACCACTCTAGCTACAGTGCAAGGGATAGAGACAGATTGAGGGAGCAAGTGCTCAAGAAACTGGGGTGGAGAATTTACCGTGTATGGGCACCGACCTGGGTTGCAAGACGAGAATCAGAGATCAGACGACTAAAAGAGGCACTGGAACAAATCCGTGACTTGCAGGTGGAAAAGGAAGCCCTAAAAGCAGATCCCAATCCGGTCGAGGAAAAAGAAACCTCATCACAAGAAGTGGATGTTCGAAAAGTCCAATTTGGAGGTATCGAAAAAATCGGCGTTCCTTACAAGGTATGCGAGCTTAAGGCACAATTCAACCCTTACGTGAGGGTTCAAATTTCCAGATATCCGTACAGTTCGGATCGGAAGAACGAGTTTCATTTTCGATGGAATCTGGACATGCGAAGTCGTCTTTTGGCGGAGCTTGTTAGAGAGGAAGGCCCTGTTCACTTTGATTATGCAGTTCAAAGACTCTCAACTGCTTGGGGACTCAAACGCGCCGGCCACAAGGTGGTTCATGCTACAAGGGAAGCGGTTGATGTCTGCCGTCGAGAAGGAAAAGTGATTCTCAAGGAGGATTTCCTTTGGCCAGTAGGACTCCGAGAGGTGGTGGTGCGTGTTCCCGTCGAAGGCGTGCAAGGTTCGATGAGGAAACCTGAATACATTCCGCCTGAAGAAATTGAAAACGCCATGAGGTTAATTGCTCAATACGCCTTAGGCATAAGTGTCGAATCACTCATAGTTGAAACTGCAAGAGTGTTTGGGTTCAACCACACAGGCGAAAAGGTTAGAGAAAGATTTCTTGAGGTCTACAAAGAATTGTTGAGGAAAAGAAAACTCGTGTGTGCAAATGATATCGTCACCTCTTCTCAAGTATAACAGTGTGCGCGCTAGAGCTTTGATACATGGGAGTGGGGCTGAGGCCGTATGGTGTTTAGCGCGCTGCCCTGTCCCGAAATTGGCCTAAATTGGTCTTAATTCTTATTTTCTGGTTTGGTGACAGTTTTGATGTGAGTATCCGTTTTTAGCCCTGTTGCATGCCGTGACGCTTCAAAAGGGCTAGATGCAGCCTTAACAGCTTATGAAAAATCTGCTTCCTTCAGGATTTGTTGGAACCCATGAGTTGCCATCTTTGAACACGATCAACATTCACCCAACAAACAAGCCCAAATCAAACGCCAATAGACAAAAGAAGAATAAAAAAACCATTTTTAGCCATTTTAGGAACACGCATGCGCGCTATATCACATCAAAGGTTTTCAAAAAGGCTTGCGATTCCTTGAACCTTGTCTCTCCCCCCATACTACCATCAGAGATCTTATGGTCAGTCAATCCAATCGAAGATTCTTCCACAAGAATTATGAATTGCTTGCATGTTATATTATTGTTAGGAAGGGTGAAGGTTTTGGGTAGGATTAAGGCTGGTTTGGTTTCTAGTGTTTTGGTTTTACTGTTGTTTGTGGCATTGTTTGGTGTGGTGTTGAATGTTCCGTCGGCAAGTGGGCAGTCGGGAGACATATACATTAGGGCTGATGGAAGCATAGACCCCCCCACAGCAAACATTACTACTACCGATTATGTTACGTACACTTTCACTGGCAACATCAATGATTCCATTGTTGTCGAAAGAAATAGCATCATAGTTGAAGGAGCGGGCTACACTGTAACGGGATACGGATATGGAATAGACCTTGTGAACAGGAGCGACGTTACAATAAGAAACGTAACGATAAAAAGGGGCGTTTGGCTCGAATCTTCTTATAATTGCAAATTGTCCGGCAACAACATCACGGACATCATCCAAGTCGTCCTCTCTTCCAATAATACCATTCAGGGAAATAATATAACAAGCGGCGGTATTGGGCTTCAACGATCTTCCAACAACAACACAATTTCAAGCAATACTATTACTTGGACAAACGGTTTTGGTGTCGAAGTGCTGACGGGGTCTTCGCATAACATCATCGTAGGAAACAACATCACAGATAGTGTATATGGAATTGAGCTTGGGGGTTCTAACAATACGGTTTCCGCAAACATAATGAACGGAAATGAAGTCAACTTTGAGGTTTCAGGCGATTACCCAGGTCATTCAATTGATGTCTCAAACCTTGTGAATGGTAAGCCAGTTTACTATCTTGTGAACCAGAAGGACTTGATGATAAATCCTGTGACTTATCCGGAAATAGGTTATCTTGCTCTCATAAATTGTACGAATGCAACGGTTGAAAGTCTAACCCTAACAGACCAGTCTTTTCCAATTGTTAACACAAGACATTCAAGAATAGCAAACAACAACATGACAAACGTTGGTGTTCAGATCCTTGAGTCTTCAAACATCACAATCTATGGAAATAGTAAAACAAGTAATAATAGCAATAAGCGTCAAGGCATCTATGTTGGCGGTTCCGACAAAATCACTATTTCCAAAAACAACCTAGCAAACAGCTGGGATGCCATAGCGTTTGAATCTTCTTCAGACAACATCGTTTCCGGAAATAACATGGTAAACAATACTAGAGGTATAAGTCTCTGGGACGGTGCAGAAAACATTACGATTTGTGAAAACAACTTAACAAACAACACACACGGTGGTCTTTATGTAAGCGGCTATGACGCAAGCGCGCACGTGTATCATAACAACTTCACAGACAACGCAATCCAAGTCTACCACATCTACTACGATCGTGGTTACCTTATCTTGGATGGTGGTTATCCTTCTGGCGGCAACTACTGGAGTGATTACACGGGCGTTGATGAGAAGAGCGGTCCAAATCAAGACCAACCCGGAAGCGACGGCATAGGTGATGCACCGTACATTATTGATGAAAACAATCGAGACCATTATCCGCTCATGGAATCTTGGACACCGCCTGAACATGAACTCGTTGTGTCCATGGCCCCTTTATCCTTCTTGAAGCTTGGCAACTCCACATTGATCGATGCAAGCGTTGCAAATCAAGGGTCAAATGACGAGATCGGCATAGAATTTTCACTTTTCATAAATGACACAATAGCAAACTCTACAACTATCCTTCTCCTGCAACCCGACAACTCGTATACGCTTGAGTATTTATGGGCTCCGACAGTTGAGGGCACATACAACATAACAGCCTACGCTCATCCAGTCCCCGGCGAAACATACATAGGAAATAATCGAGTAAGTGAATTCGTGACTGTTTCAACGACGATCGTAGTTCCATATAGTTATCCAACAATTCAAGCTGCAATTACTGCAGCGAACTCCGGGGATACAATATTCGTCAAGGAAGGAACCTACTACGAACAAGTAGTCATAAACAAGTCCATAACACTGATCGGAGAGAATAGAGACAGAACTATCATTGATGGGTCCTCGACTGGAACAGTTTTGAACATAACAGTTAGCCATGTCAACATCATGGGCTTCACGATACAAAAGAGCGGATATTGGCCATATTGTGGCATCCATGTATCTTCAGGTTTCAATAATATAAGTTACAACATCATAAGAAACTGTGACTACTTCTACGCAATAGAACTCATCAATTCTTCAAACACAATCATATCCAGAAACTTCATAACGGCAAACAAACAGACGGCCGTGTATCTGTTTAACTCGTCTGGCAACGTCTTATCTGAAAACAACATAACCTACAACGAAGTTGGTATATCTATATCAGGAAGCACGTTCGACCCATTATTTTCTTCGGGTAACACTGTTTTTGGAAATAACATAACAAACAACAGTGTAATGGACATCTCGCTTTACCGTTCTCCCAGTAACATAATCTCTCAAAATAACATAGCAAACAGCCCAATTGGTATCCACATCATAGATGATCCTTCCATTAATATCACAATCCGTGAAAATAACATAACAAACAACACTATTGGGATACTTTTCTCAAGTAATTCCCTGGACAACACCATATACCATAACAACTTCGTCAACAACACTCAGCAGGTTAACACTCCTTATTCAGTGAGCGTTTGGGATGATGGTTATCCTTCTGGCGGAAACTATTGGAGTGATTACAGTGGAGTCGACGCAAACCATGATGGCATTGGCGACACACCCTACCAAATTGATTCTAACAACGCAGACAATTACCCACTCATGACTTCATATATCATTCCAGAGTTTCCAACATTCCTTATTCTACCGCTGCTTATGTTAGCAACGCTAGTAGCAGTCATATTCTTCAGAAGAGAACACATTATTATCAAGTAGAGGACAGTTCCATACTGGCTTATAAGTTCAAGAAGGCATTCTTAGCGTGTGGAAGTCACTCCTTAGATAGGGCTACTTCGGGAGACATCTCCACAGAAGTATTAGTCCAGCCTAGACTACGGGCCCTTTTGGAGGGACTAGGACCCCAAATACGAGGTTTTCATTTTGCGGAATAGCTTGCGCGGGCTAATGCTTGAAACGACGCATTGCGGATGGCGTATTGAGGTCTTGAAGACTAACCCGCCTCTAGAGGTTGGGAACAACCAACACACCAGCCCACGCATTAATACCCCTGGTTCTTACTTGCGCTTCTTGAAGATTTTGGCGCCATCAATTTCCACTATGTGTTTGAAACGGGCTTCCACCAATTGGCAAGCCTCTTTCAGAGCATACATAAGCATCTTCAACGTTTTTTCTACGCTTGGTTACTCTTTCTGAAGAGCGATTGAAGCAGATGTTCCATAGGCCCTAGTACCATCTACTACTAACCCAAAACAAGTTTACAGGGAGAAGAACGACTGTGCAGTCTATCGTGGTCTTCTTCTTCCAACCCAAACGGAAGCACACAGGTAGAAGATGGATTTGAAAATTCCTTTTCTATCTTCTACTAGCCCGGCTCTCTTCATTCTTTGCTTCATAGAATCCACTGTTCTACCCCCCACAGCATAATAGAAAAAGGGAATTGTGCGGGGGACTTCGCCAACGGTTTTTATAGTAAGTTTAAGGGCGCGTTCTTTTTGCTAACGACGCTTTTTCGATTGATTTGAAGTTCAAGCCACTATTGAGCCATCGCGCATTCTATACGTGACGTCTGAGGCTTTTGCCACTTTTTCATCGTGGGTCACTAGAATCAAAACTCTCTTCTTCTCCCGGCAAATCTCTGAAAGCAGAGTGATAATCTGCTTCCCCGTTTCTGAATCCAGTTCACCTGTAGGCTCGTCAGAGAGGATTATTTCCGGATCGTTAGCAAGGGCTCTAGCTATTGCCACGCGCTGCATCTCTCCCATGCTTAACTCTTTGGGACGATGTTCAAGCCTGTGGCCAAGGTCGACAGCATCTAAAAGCTGGGTTGCTTTTTCTCTCTGTTCCTTTTGGGAGACTCTTGCCAAGGCCATGGGAAGTTCAACGTTCTCAAGGGCAGTCAATGTAGGTATCAGATTGAACGTTTGGTAGACGAATCCAATCTTGTGAAGCCTCATCTTTCTGCCCTCCTTAGCTGTAACCTGCGTAGTGTCAACATCATCGAAGAAGACTTGACCGGAAGTCGGCTCATCAATCAACCCAATGAGGTTCAAGAGCGTCGTCTTTCCGGAACCGGAAGGCCCCACGATGCACGTGAAAGTGGCTTCTTCTATCGAAAGGTTGACTTTGTTTACTGCAGTGATCAATGATGTGCCAAGGCGATAGGTCTTCGTTAGATCCACTGTTCTGATCATCAATATTCTGCCCTCAGAATCTGTGCAATGTTTGTCCTTGCAGCGGCGATTGCAGGTATGATTCCGGCAACTGCGCTGACAAGAACTGCCGTGCCCCACGTTTCAAGCATCAACAAAGGCGGAACCAAGACGAAAGCGTCTCCGCTGACTATCACAAAGGAAATGCCTGTGTAGTAACTCACTATTGCTACCGTTGTTAAAATGCCCAAAAGATTTCCGATTAATCCTCCGAGAAATCCGAGTAATGCCGTTTCAGTCAGAACTGTGCGGAAAACTGATGCTTGAGGCGCCCCTATCGCGTGCAGAGTCGCAAGATCTCTTCGTCTCTCTGAGATGTTAATCATCGCTACTGTTATGACGAGTACCATACTCATGAAAAAGAGCATAGCTCCTATTCCCAGATTCCAGAATGCGACTTCGTTCAGGAGAGGTTCAACCGTCTCGCCTCGTTCCAAATCAGTCAAAGCCGACGTCCCTGAAGTCTCTGTTTCTATTTGTCTAGCTAGCGATTTTGCCTGAATTCCTTCACTAGGAGCAACAATTATCATGCTTACGAGTAAATTGTAGCCATATGTGGCTTGAGCTACTTTGAGAGGCATGATGATGGCCCGAAGCAACAATGCAGAACTGGCATCAAGTATTCCTGAAACCTGGAATTCACTGTTCTTTATCATAACATTTGAACCCAATGTCAGGTTAGAGTTTTCGGCAAGGGAAAATCCAATCACGATTTGCTGAGACGAATCTTCTGATGGCCAACTTCCCGCCTTCAAATGAGTAGACCCAACTAAGACAGACCAGTTACCTGCCGGAACGCCAATTGTCACGTTGGATGGTAAGAGCTGCAATGAGCCTTCTTGGCTGTTTGGTTGGTTGAGAAGGAAGAGAATTGGTGTTGCCTCTTGTACCCCAGGAATTTTTGTCAGCTTTTCCGCTGTAGTTTCAGGTAACACGCCTGCTATGGCAAACGCATTGATGACCAAGGAACCTTTGGCCACAACCACTATGTCACCGGAGAAGAATGTGTTCATTTCTTTTATGATGCCCATATACTTCGACGTTACGGCGCTGAACGTCATCGTGAACAAGACGGCAAAGGCTATGCCGACTACACAAAGTGTTGTTCTGGCTCGTCTTCTGAAGAGATTTCGCAGGCACATCGTTGTGAGTCTCATGATATATTCACGCTCGCCATAGCCCTAAAGACTGATGTTCCTTATTTATTGAAACCCTAAGTTATATATAACTCGAATTCATTATATATTTATTTGAGGAGGAAGGGATTTTGGGTTCTGCTAAGAGAATTTCATCCTCGTTTTTGATAAGTATCATGATATTATCGCTGGCAGTAGTTGCAGGCTTTCATTTCTCGAAAGTTGACGCTAGCTTCACTGGTAGGATATTTGATGAAGGAATTGACAATGATGATGACGGATTGTTTGAGAGACTACAAATCGCAATGGAGTTTTCCATAACATCTCCAGGGGTTTACTCCATTTATGCTTCTGGCTTGACAGACAATATTACATATCCGCAGTCCTACGTATCCGTAGGTGATAGCATTCAACTAGAGCTTAGCGTAGCCCTACAAAATGTTACTCTCTCTTTCTATGGTCCCACTATCAGACAGTACGGCTACGTTGGCTTGCGCTTCGTCAACTACATTAGCGTGAATTTTCATGGATCCTATGTTTATTGGAATGATGTTGCTCTGTCAAGATCTTATTCGTACTCGGAATTTGACTCTGCCTTCACAGACATGGAAGCCGTTTTCCGCGTCTTCCCTAATGGAACTGTTGATATGGGGGGGCTCGTGAACGCAACCATGGCGTATCCGTGGTTTTCTGGCAAAATAGACTTGGACGCTTCTATAGGTATTTCTACTCAGGGCAGTCAGACAACTGTGTTGGCCAATCAGAACTTGACTTTGCCATCATGGGCCGCGGCTCTATGGCCATTTGATGGCTCAAAAGTCTCTATTATGGCTCAATACGCGGAGCAGACCGGACTTCTCAATTTTGGACTGAATTCAACGGTTGAGGCAGCACCAGATGATCCATATACGTACTACCCCTATTATTCATACCCGTATTATTCATACCCGTGGTACTGCGGCTCTTTATACCCATTGAACTCCAGCGATTTCAGTCTAGATCTGTCATACTCAAATGGAGTTGCTAGTGGAGAACTTGACGCTTCAACCGTTCTTCCCGCAGATGCCATTTTGACTTTTCCATTTAACGCTACAGACTTCTCGCTCAGTGCAGACTTTCTGGCTGGGCTGTTGAAAGGAAACATAACCTTCCACATATTGCCTGGCTTCCCACTAGGCGACTTGGGTCTAGACTTTGAAGCAACAAGTGACCAGGCCACAGCGACAGGAAGCATCAACGTCATTTATAGTAACTACTCAGGCATGGTTGTAGACGAACCGTTCGTTGACCAACAAATAGCCAACTTCACAGCACTCGAGGGAACAGGACCTGACTCACTTTTCAACATTACAAAAGGGCTGCTCGAATTGGATCCGTCTTCATCCATAACCAAAACGCCCCTGTTCACGCCGCCAGGTTGCAAACTGGATTTCAGTTTCCTGCTAGATGGAGATTTCGTTAGCTTCGTCGCTTATATGATGTCTGGATCGACAGTTGAAGACATAAACTATCGAGGTCTATACCGGCTGCTGAATTCCACTGCACAATCCTTCAACAGCGCTTCGCTTCAACTATCATACGTTCGCGCTTCCCAGACGGCTGTAATGAAACTGATCTTCAATGATGATGTTGAAGAGCTTCTAACAAACATCTTCACCTTCCCAGCGGACACAAAACCACTATTGGTCGTTACCAACTCTATGAGACCAACGCTAGAAATCGGAGACATCGTAGTGGTGAAGAACACTACAGTGGCAGAGATAATCGTTGGTCCAAGACCTTACGGCGACATCATCGCATTCACCAGCCCAAGTGATCCAACAGTCTTCGTAACACACAGGGCTATAAATCAAACTCTTTGGAATGGTACAATGTACTTCCAGACGATGGGAGATTACTATGGGCCTGATTATTGGACTGGACCCGGAACGTACGACGGAATGGTATGTGAGGATCTCGTCTTCGGCAAAGTTGTGGAAAGAATACCCCTTGTCGGTAGCATCTTTATGTCAGCCTTCCGTTTCTTCTTTGGCTATTCAGCCTACCCACAAATCCAAGAGGTGCCGCAAATAGTCAAGGATCTCTTGCCCTTGCTTGAAACTCTCAGTTTACACCTCAAATATGCGGAAGCTTCCAACACATTTGATTTTAATCTGGGTTTCGCCTTTGACGTTGCAGGGTTCAAAGACAGGATAATGCCCGAGATTCCGAATATGGTTCCTGCGGAACTAAAAACATTCGTAGCAGGACTGTTAACCAATGTCTATGCGAATGTCACGTCGGCCGAGGTCTCACTAACTTATCAGCAAGGCAAAGAAGAACTGAAATCAGCCTTTACAGTCGAAGGAGACTTCAGCCGAGAAATCAACCACATAAAGAACCTCTACATCAATGAAATCGCCGAACACGCCACACCAGGATCATTCGGACAAGCGTTGTTCATCAACAGCACGTGGCTCGAAATCAGCAACATGAACGCATTATTCGACGTAACCGGAGACTCCCTCCTCCTCACATTCGACGGATTCAGAACAACACCACCCATTGATCCCATCGACCAAACAAGCTTCAACCTTTATCGATTCTTCAACCTCACAGCACCCACATCAACATACTACCGCGAAAACCCAGTGAACAACGAAAAACTGAAACTAACCGTTCAAGGCGGCTGCAACGGTACACACATCGTCACTTTGGTCTGCCCGCCGACGATGCCACCTCCAGATACTGTATCCGAAGACAAAACGCTCATGGTGTGGAACAACCAAAGCATAAGCGGGCTTAAAGACTTGATATTCAGCCTCCAATACTACAGCGAGATATCCGCCAACGGACACATATACCCAGTAATCACGAACAGCAACGGAACGGTCTCTTCCGTCACATTCGACGGATCAAGCCTGAGTCTCACAATTGACGGGCCGCACGGTGAAATGGGATACGCTAACATATCTATACCTAAGGGCTTGATGTACACAGACCCCACAACCTGGACGATCACGGCAGGCAGCACGGTAATAGTGTATCCGAACTATAACGTCACTGAAACCGCCAACTGCACGTATCTGTACTTCAACTTCGCTTATGGAAGTATCATTCATATTCAAATCACCATAATCCCAGAGTTTGCAACTAATCTGCTCCTGTTGATAATACCGACAATCATTGCTGTAGCCATCGCAAAAACCGAGCTCAAAGCCCGGCGCAGGTATAGCTCTCACAATCTGTCTAGCAAGTGATACGCGCATTCTTTGCTAGGTCTGAAGTCAAGTCCCTTCTGATGCAGTTTGGGAAGTGCAATAGAAAACGCGTCCATTTTTTGTTTTTCTACTAGGGGACATGGCAAACCTCGCACGCGAGTAGCTAACCCGCCTCTAGACGCTGGAATCAACCAACACACCAGCCCCATTAAGAAGAGAGGACGATATGGAAATCCGATGTTTGGCTTTTTCGGTTTAGTGTTGTCCAAAGAGAGATTTCCGTTCATCATTATTTCGATCAAAGCGAGATTTCCGTGTGTTATCATGATCAAATTCCATCCAATTGTCAATGTGTTCAGCAGTCTTCTCAGTCAGATGCTTTTTTATCATCTCCAGTAACTTCTGTACGTCGAAAGGTTTCAAAATATATCCATTGGCACCCTCATTAACCGTCTTCATAGCATTCTCTAAGGTTGGAAAGCCCGTAACGATTATCTTAACCATGTGAGGCTGCTTTTCCTTCAGCCTATGGAGGAGCTCAGTTCCCTCCATGTCATGTAACTTAATGTCAATCAGGGCTACGTCAAAACGCGATTTTTCAGAGGCTCTAATTGCCTGCTTGCCATTCTCCACAGTTTCAACTGAGTATCCCTCCTCGAATAAGATTGAAGAAAGGGTCTTTCTCACCTCAGCGTCGTCGTCAACAACTAGGATGTTTTGATTCAATCACCACACCTCCGCTTTCACATCCGCTGCAACTTCACATTTGATATGGGCGAGATAAGTCTCTTATGAAGTAGAAATATGAGTTGCTTATCTTGCTTATTCGGAAACAGAACTAGAAGCAGCGTGCACTTTTTTTAAGAGGTTAAGAAGGAGAAAACAGGAACACGGCTCTGATATCCAACTCTTTGTAAAGGTATGGACTATCCAATGTACAAAAGAAGCGAAAGACGTCTAATACGTATGATAGAAGCCTCCAGTTAGCTTTATGTGTCGTTCACGTGTAGACCGCGGAGTTTTCGCCGTTATTGGTCGCTTTTGCAGATGCCTATATCCGCACTCACATTCGAAACCAACGATGTTTTCTTTGCGCCTGATCTCATGCCATCTGTTGGACCTGCATTCAGCATCTTGCTTATGTATCTTCCACAAGGTTCCTGCGTCGCGAGGCGTCATCGACGCATAATCTTTAGCTGACATGGAGAACCATGTGAAATAAGCAATGAGGATTAACCATGTCGGCAGAGCAAACGATCCCAATACACTTTGTAACATGAGCATTTCCAATTTCCTCACCCCCATCTGTATTTTTGTTCTACATGGATACTATATGTCTCTATGAGGACATATCAACAATCAGTATATTATATCTTACGATATAAACATTATC
>Ga0315284_10006683_pt1 | contig 16430 bp, 13 predicted proteins | sample YL17G09_16_MG_FD_203696 | JGI IMG/M metagenome (GOLD analysis project Ga0315284, IMG submission 203696) | Sediment microbial communities from Yellowstone Lake, YNP, Wyoming, USA - YL17G09_16 | ecosystem: Environmental > Aquatic > Freshwater > Lake > Sediment | place: USA: Wyoming | collected...
CGTAGTGAAAATCATGCCTGAAAAACATATCTTATCTCCTAGATAAATTGATATATCATGTTATATCTAGATATATCTAGATATAATTTATTCCAGACAAGGCGTTTTGTCAAGTGTCTGTAATTTCGTATTGCTCTCCCCTTTCCCCTTCTCTATAATGCTTCCAGGGGATAGAGAATATGATTTTGAACATCATCGCCATCAGCCTGTCTGCGGTCCTTTTATTGATCGTCATCTTTTCCCTCCTCTCGCTTCGAGGCCGGCTGAGTGAGCTTAAGCCGGATCAATCCGACAACCAGGCCCTATCCCTCATGCAGCAGCAGATCGGGCAACTCAATCAGAATATGGCCCAGCAACTCCAGAGCTTCAACTCCCAGTTTCAGAAAACCACGGGCGACATCTCTCAGACCTTGGGCGTCGTCAAACAGGATATGGGCCGCATGGAAATCGCCACCCAAGAAGTCCTGGCTAAAGCCAAGAATATCGCCCAGCTCGAGGAGCTGCTGCGGGCCCCGAAATTCCGCGGCGGGATGAGCGAGCTCTTCCTGGCCGACTTGCTCGGCCAGGTCCTGCCGCCCGCCCATTTCGCCCTCCAGCACAGGTTCAAGAGCGGCGAACGGGTGGACGCCGCCGTCCGTATCGGCTCGAATCTGGTGCCCGTCGATGCCAAGTTCCCCCTGGAGAATTTCCGCAAGTTCGTCCAGGAAGAGGAACCGCGTTCCAGGGAAACGTTGCGCAAGAAGTTTGCGGCCGACGTCAAGAAGCACATCGATGACATCGCCTCCAAATATATCCTGCCCGACGAGGGCACCTACGACTTCGCCATGATGTATATCCCCGCGGAGAACGTCTATTACGAGACCATCCTCAAGGACGAAAACCTGGGCGAGGAGAGCAGCCTGCTGGCCCATGCCATGAAGAAGCGGGTTATCCCCGTCTCTCCCAACTCCTTTTTCGCCTATCTCCAGGTCATCGTCCTGGGCCTCAAGGGGCTGGAGATCGAAAAGTCGGCCCAAGCCCTGTTGCGGAACCTATTCCAGCTCCAGGGCGACCTGGCCCGCTTCAAGATCGAGTTTCAGGTGCTGGGCACGCACCTGACTAATGCCCGCACCAAATACGATGAATCGGAAAAGAGGCTGGACAGGTTTTCGGACAAGCTGGAGCTCATGCAGGACAGCGCCGCAGCGGTTGCTCCGGCCAGCGGCGAGACGGCCGACAAGCTGCCGGAGGGGAAGGCGGGGCGAAGTGAAAACTAAAAAAATACTGGAGAAAATCAAGGCGACCGAGTCGCCTCTGGCGCGCCAGCTTTTAATGACGGGGTTGATCACTCGCCTTCTGGAAGATATGGGGAAATCGGCTCCTGTATTAATCGGAGGCCTGGCCCTTTCCTACTACTCACGAGAAGTCTATTTCACCTCGGACATCGACCTTGCTTATGACGACAGGAATGCTCTGGCTGCTGTGCTTGAAACCCTGGGCTTCCAGAAAAAAGGCCGGTATTGGGTCCTTGAAGAGCTCGACTTGGCCGTGGAAGCACCCGCTTCGTCTCTCTCCGGAGAAAACGCCCCTCTCGAAATCGTTGAGCTTGAAGAAGGGCTGAAATGCGTGATCCTTGGCCTGGAGGACCTCCTCATCGACCGCCTGAATGCATGCCGGCACTGGAAATCGACAGTTGACTGCGAGATGGCGGAGCTCCTCATCGTTCGCTATCAGAAGGAACTCGATTGGGCCTATTTGGAGAAAAAAGCCAAACTCCCCGAGAACGATACGCTGGCGGAGCTAGCGGCTATTAAAAGAAAGTTGTAAACATGACGTCCAGGGTTAAGCCTTTCCGGAAAGAGTCTGTGGTGGAGCTCCTGCTTCTCCGGGACAAGCTAGGACTGCAAAAGTACAGAAAAACGTTATCAAGAGATCCTGAGGAAAGACAAATTCTTTTGGAATTGGCCCTTGAAAAAATTAAAAAGGCTGAACTAAACAATTTCAAGCCCCTAGGGAATCATAAAAGACGTTTTCGCGCCTAGTACTTGGCCGGCCTACTCGGCGGCCATCTTGCGAATATCCTTGAGCATGGCCGGGTCGGCGATGAGGATCAGCACGTCCCCTTGGGCGATGACCGTTGTCTTGGCCGGGTTGAACATGTAGTCCGGCCGGCCCGCCTGGCGCATGGCCACCACCAGCGCGCCGGTTTTTTCTCCGATGCCGGACTTGGCCACCGTGCTGCCGATGAGCTCCGAGCCGTCCCCCACCGTCACTTCCTCGACGCGCAGCACCTGCTTGCGGTCGCGGAGCATCATGTCCAGGAAGGTGGCCACCGCCGGCCTGACCATCTCCGAAACCATGCGCATGCCGCCGATATAGGTGGGCGAGATGACCGCGTCCGCGCCGGCCTTCTTCATCTTGGTGTGGGACTGGAGCTCGATGCCCTTGGCCACGATGCGCAGGCGGGGGTTCAAGCTGCGGGCGGACAAGGTAACGAACAGGTTGTCCTCGTCTGTGGGCAGCGACAGCAGAATTCCGCGCGCTCGGCTGAGGCCGGCCCGCTCCAGGACAGCGTCCTCGGTCGGATCGTCTCGGATATAAAAGATTTCGCCCAGCTCCTGGAGCCTGGCGATCTTCTCTGCCGAAGGCTCTATCACCACGAAGGGCCGCTTGGTCAGGAGGAGCTCCTGGATGATGGTTTGGGCTGTCTCGTCACCGCCGCAGACGATGAAATGATGCCGCAAACGGGCGATCTTCTTGTCCATTCTCCTCCTCCCCAGATAGTCCTTGAGCTGGCCCTCGACGATGAAAGCTGTGATTGAGGTGATGGCGAAGGCGATCGTGCCCAAGCAGATCAGGTTGAAGACGACGGTAAAGACCCTCAGGCCGGGGTTGGCGCCGGCGTCATGGGCTTCACCGTAGCCCACCGTGGACAGGGTGATGACGGTCATCCATAGGCTGTCCAGGAACGTCCACTCCCGGCCGCCGATGAGCTTGAAGCCGATTACTCCGGCTAATAACACAAACACAAAGGCCAAAAGCGCGGCGATGACCCGTCTGGCGCTCTTCATGGCTTTCTCTTTGCTCAATTATATGAAAACAAGGAGAATAATGACAACAGCGGGCAAAAGAATCCCTTCTTTCCTATCCTAAAACTTGCGTAGTTTGACATTCTTAACCATTAACCCATTTCATTAAGAAAGACCAGGCTGCAGCAGGTCACGCCACCCTCGGCCTTGGCCAGCTCCGAGACATCGACGGTTGTGACTGATAGACCTCTATCCTCCAATCGCCGGCGCGTTCTGTGATGCGCCCGGGGATAGACAATACTCTCCCCTATCAGCAGTGCATTGGCGGCCATGGGCTCGGAAGGATCCACCTCCACGACCTCCAGGCCCTTGAAAGCGTTGACTTCTATCCAGGCCCGATTGGCCAGGACGGCGTTGGGCCCCACTTGACTGACCGCTGACTTCAAATGGAGGCATCCTTTGATCCCCACCGGCTTGACGGCATAGCCGAATGGCCGGCAGATAGCTTCTAATTGCTCGAGGCCGGCTGTGTTGGTCCGGCTTGATAAGCCCACGTACAACACTCTGTTGAGAGACAAAACATCCCCTCCATCCATGGTCCCGGGCGGCTCGATGGTGTAAAGCCGGCGAAAGGGCTTGAGCGCATCGGCCACAGTTGGCGTCTCCGCTCTCCGCGAGGCGGCGCCGGGACGCATGATGACGGCCAATTCGTCGAGCACGACGGCCGTATCCTCCACGAAAACCGAATCGGGCAAATCCGCCTCGGCGGGCAGATGATGGACCTCGCAACCGAGGTCGGCCAGGCAACTTTCATACTGCCGATGCTGCTCCATGGCCGCGCCGACTTCGATGGCCCGGCGCGTCAGGTGGGTGAGTTCACATCGTCCGATGCTCGGGCTCACTTCCCGAGTCAAAGCCACAAGCCTCATTTGTGGTTCTTCCTCCCGGCAGGTTTGTTTATGGCACTCTTTTAGAGAGTCTTAAGGTAGGCGATGAGGTCGGTCAGTTCCTGTTCCGAGAGATCGGGGAAAGCGGGCATCGCCAGAAAAGGAGTCTTGAGCTGCTGCCGGACGTTCTCCACGGTGGCCGGCCGGCCGCTGGCCGGGAGAGTGGGTCTGTGCAGAAGACCGCTCAGGCCCGGCCCTGATTTTGCATCCAGCCGGTCGGCAAAATGACACCCGGCGCAGCGGCCCTGGAAGATCATGGCGCCTTGTCGGGCATCCGCCGATGGCCCTGACGGGAGTTCCGCCGTCACGGCCGCGGATGACACCGGAGCCCGGACCGACCGAAGAAAATAATATCCGGATGAACCGAGGAAAATAACTAAAGCCATAGCAAAAATCGTAAGGCCGAGGGCCGGAGCAACCCTCAGGAAACCCCGGAATATTTTGACGATCAAAAATTTTAAGAAAAAGACGGCGAGGAGGGCCAAGCTGAGGTAGGAGTGGAAGACGGCCCGGGCCGATATTCCGTCACCGGCTTTGGTCCAATAGTTGAAGCAGAGAACGCTCAAGGCCAACAGGAGAACTCCAAATGTGAACCCGGCCAGTTTGTGGAGCCTGCGGAGTTTCAAAGGGTCGGCCTTTTTCTCCACCCTGCCCATCAGGGTGAGCATGGAAAAAGCGGCTGTGGCGGCGGCGGCCAGGAAAAGGACGGAGATGAGCGATTTTATCAAGAAAATGGACATTGTTCCAAAATCATACCCCCTCCTATAATAACTTTCAAGGCCGCGAAAAGCATCCCAGGCTCGATAGGGCTGTTTCTAGCCGGAAATACCTCCGGACTGGTGCATTTGCCTCCAATCTGCCATAGCCCTGTCGGCAGATTCCAGAAATTGATCGCGCCGGCTTGGAGAAATTCTGATGTTTAATCTATTCTTCCTGACAATTACGATTTGGCTCTTGTATGAGGTAATGCAACTAAATCCGCGCCGAGCCACTAATCCTTTAGCCGCCTTTATCGATTCGATGGCCTGGAAGGGAATATTCCATGAAAAACCGCCAAATTTCGTCTTTATTCCATCCTGAGAAACAGTAATTTTTCGCGGGAGAAAGAGCCAATAAACGGCCGCGGTCAAAACCGTGGAAAAACAGAGGACGACAAAAGCTATTCTTGATTCTCGGGGAGGTTCTTTTGGAAATATATTCGAATGATGACCATCAATATAAAATAATATCCCCAAAACAATGAGCAGAACCAGCGAGAATACGAGAACAAGCTTTACCCAGGCATCATACTTGATGTTGTCTTCGAAAATGATCAGCCCCCTTAAGGTCATCGAAAAAACATCTCCCCTCCTTCGTTTATTTAGTGAATTCAAAGTAATACACAACGTATCTTTTATCACTGGAAAAGCTAATTTGTCTCGGTTTTCTATGAAGAGTCCACTCGGCTATTTTGGCCTCGTCAATATCTCTATGCTGCAAAGCCTCCACCTCTTTTACTTCTTTCGGATATTTCCATTTATAGGGAAAACTGAAAATCGCCCTGCGCGAAATGCGCATGGTTTCCTGGAAGGCCTCCTTTTGCTTATCGCCCAAGTGTTCCCATACTTCGCACGAAATAAAAAGATCATATTTTTTGTCCGCTATGGGCCAGGGTATCTTAGTGGCGTCATGAAGATAGGTTAGATTTTCAAGAACTTTCACGATATCCATAGTATCTTCCCCTTTAACAAGAGGGAGACGATACGGGCCGAGCTCTAAAATACTTTGTGGTTGTATCTTTTGAACAAGATCAACCACAATACTCAAGTATCTCCATCTTCCTTTGAAATAGGGGTCCTTTTTTTCGGCCTCCACAAAATCTTGATAAGTAATTGGCTGTAATTTTTTACTTGGGCCGCCTTGAAAAAGAACGGCATATCCCCTAATAAATAGGGCCGTGAACATGAAAATAAAAAGCACGAAATTATGTTTGAGTTTCATTTTTTCCTTTCTTTCAATAACTATTTATAATCAAAGCAATAGAAAGTATCAAGGCCGAAAAGCGCGCCTGATATGTCCCCAGAATTCTTCCCTAATGACTTAGAAAGATCGCTAGGAATGGGGGTTGATGGTCTGTTCGAGCTCCTGAGTCAGCTCATTGATCTTGAATTCTGCCCAGAGGGGAAAATGGTCGCTGATTTCCTTCTTCCCACCCTTGGGTTTGCCGTCCTGGAAGAGGACCTTGGAAAAGGGGACGACATTGCATTTGCCGCCGAAGCTGAAGGCCTTGCGGTCCACCCAGGCGATTTTGTCGAAGGTCTTGTCCTGAAAAAAATTTGTCTGCAGGGTGTCAAGGTTGGGGGGCATCTTGAACTCGTCCCGTCGGAGGGACTTGTAGAAACGGTCACCCTGCTTTTCGATGTTGAAATCCCCGACCACGAAGAAATCCCGGTCAAAGACCTTGTGGGGGTCGGTCTTCGACCTGCGGTTGATGTAATCCACGAGCCAGTCGATTTCCTTCACTCGCAGGTCTTCATCCTTTTTAGTCTTGCCGTAGAAAATGTGGACGTTGACAATGATGAAGTCAAACCGCCCCGCTTTGAAAGAGGCGCAGTAGGGCATGCGGTGGAGCTGAAATCCCGTATGCTCTCCGGCGGACACGGGAAATCCGATCTCGCAGACCAGCCCCGTGCTTTGCACCGTCCTTCGGTCATAAAGAAAGGCAAACCGCTCGTTGTTGCCGGTGGGGTCCGTAACCAGGACCCGGTAGTCCCCCGGCAGCAGCCTCTGCAGGCTGCTTAGTCCCCTGAGGTCCGTCTTAATCTCCTGCAGGGCGATGATGTCGAACCTCTCGCAGATATCGGCAATATACTGCAGGGCGCGCTTTGTCTTATTGTTCCCCAGGTTCTGGATATTCCAGGTGGCCAGGAGCAGGTTTTCGTCGACCCTGCGGTTCGGCACCTTGTAGGACTTGCCGTCGGACATCAGCTTTCCGTCAAGAAGATGCATGAGGTTCCGCCTCTCCTGGGCGATCAGGACGTCTAGTTCTGGCATGGTGGTTCCCCCTTAATCAAAATCTCCCCCCGACCCTCAACCAGAGTATCATAATATCAAATTCGAGCCCCACCTTGTCAATTTGCCTTGTCCGCCTTTAGCGGCTTCCACCTGGTTGGCGCCGTCTTGTTCGGCTGAAACACCTTCCGCCCGAAGCTGGGAGTGAATTATTTCCGGCCGGAGAACTATCCCGCGTTCACCCTGCCCGTCATCGGGCTGTGGTGGCGGTTCACGGTTTAGGACTCATTGACATCAACCTGCAGCTCAAGATAGCATGCCTGTCATGAAGCGAACCATCCAAGCCGGTGGAATCCTGAGTCTGCTCTTGATTCTTTCCACGCCGGTCCGCGCTCAGCACATTGATTCGATCAGCCCGGAGAATCCGGTTCAGGGCGAATCATTTGAGATTGTGGGGAGCGGCTTCGGCGACCAACAAGGGCCCTGGGTAGTGGAAGTGTACCGGGTGGTGAATAGACGGTATCTGACATACCACTTCCCCGTGCTCCGCTGGAGGGCTGATAAGATCCTGGTCGAAGTTCCGGAGGACATCCCCCCCGACACTTATAGCCTAATGGTGCGAATTCCAAACCGTCTGAGGGGGTCTAATCCCGTACCCCTGACGATTCGCAAACGCACGCCAAAAAAAACGCCCCAGCGGATGGTCCCCTGGATCCGCCGCGTCCATGTGACCAGCCAAGCCGAGGTCTGGATCTACGGTATGTATTTTGGCTCAGTGAGCGGAGGATGGCCCCCCGACATTCCCAGTGGCGGCCGGGTCTTATTCACCGGGAATGGCCGCAATGACGATCTCAGGGTCATCCGCTGGCGCAATGAAGTCGTGCAGGTGTGGCTCCCCCAAGGGTGCGACCCCGGCACTTACCACATCGTCATCAGCAAAGGTATAGCGCAGGTAAGCGAAAGTAACAGCATGAGCTTCGTGCTCCGTCCGGAGAGGGCCGGTGAGGCCCACCCCGGAAGCGTCAGGGGGTTCATGCACATCGATTCCTCCGAACCGAAGGCCATCAGGCGTGGGACGCTGTTTACGATATTGGGAGATCATTTTGACGTCTACCGCAAGGGGAAAAACGGCTTCCTGAAGCGGATCGGCCAAGGAGACCGCGTTGTGGAATTGGTTAATGTTCACAAAGGACGAGCCAGAGCTCATGCCTGCACCATATCAAAGTCGAACCCCGATTGGAAGGACCCCATCAATCAGCCCGATTACCTCGATCAAGGGACCCTGCAGTGGTTCGACGATCACATCGTGGCCATCGCTCCGTCGGACCTGGAGCCGGGGCCGTACATCCTTCGCATCCTCGATAAGTCAGACAATCGGAGCAGCAACACCATCACCGTCCTGGTGGAGATGAACCCCAGGGACTAGATATCGGGGAAGATAGCAAAGCGCGCCTGAGAGGATTCGAACCTCCGACCTACGGATCCGGAGTCCGTCGCTCTATCCACTGAGCTACAGGCGCAGGAAGAGCCATCATATTACATCATCAATGGGCGGCTGTAAATTGAAAATACGACAAATTCCGCCTCTGACTCTTGACAACCGCCGTCCACGGGGCTAAAAAAGGTGATGTGGGAGGGGACATGAAAAACAAAACACGCACGACCTTAACGACTGTCTTGATGATCCTGTACGGCGGCCTCGTCTTGGGTCTTGCGGCTTCGGGCTCGCCGCATGGCCAATCGGGGGACGGCAAGAAGGTCAAGGACATCGCCGTAGTCGAAATCTCGGCCGACAAAGACGACTGTCGATTGTGGGTGACGTACCAGAACAAGGGCACGGTGACAATCCAGGCTACGCTGAGGGAGAGAACCTCCGTCCAGGGTGTGGGCGTAGTAGAGGACACTTGGATGGCCTTCAACCTCCCGCCCGGTCAGTATTTCGGCCACGGTGTCGGCGCCGACCCGGGCTACAAGATCTTCGGGATAAACAAAACCGTCACAACCGAGATCGACGTCGACAACGCCCTGACTGAAATCAACGAATCCAACAACACCCTGACCAAAACCTTGAGCTGTGGTCTCCATCTTGTCCCCGGCCCGGTTCAGGCCGCGCCCAAGCCCGACCTGGTGATTCCTTATATCAAATTCATAGTCGTTAAAGAAGGTGATGATGCAGCGGGCCATTACGTGACCTTTAACGCCATCATCTACGTTAAAAACGTAGGCCAGGGCGACGCCGGTCCCTTTCATGTTCTTCTCGAGCACAAAATCAACGGCGTAGGTCCCTATCTGACCTGTGCTACGTGCAAGATTCCCGTGTCGGGACTGTCCGCGGGACAAGGCCAGGAGCTGCCGGCCCGTCAGTACACCAAGCGCGGGACGCAGACATCCGGACAGGCCATTTTCTTCCAGGCCACGGCCGACTGCGATAAGGTGATCGTGGAGACCGACGAGACGAACAACGCATACAAGGATTCCTATCAAGGCCAGTCGGGACACAAATAGGGCTCGACCTCAAACCTTCGCCAGTCTGGTTCCCAAAGGTATTTTTTCTTATACGCTACAGGCGCGCGGAGAGTCATAACCTTACATCATCATTGGACGGCTGTAAAATAGAAAAAGGCAGGCCTATTTCTAATTTGAGAACTTTACAAAGACTCGATATAATCCCTTCTCATCAAGGACTAGCCGCCAGGGCAACCGTAACCACAGGAGTCTGATTGAAGTTGAACCCGGCCAATCAGCGAACGATAGGGGCCCAAACCGTCCCCGGCCGCATATGGGAAATTGATTTTCTTCGGGGCCTGTCGATTATCCTCATGGTGTTCTACCATGTGGGGTATGATTTGAGTGAATTGGCCGGCATAAAGACATTGCTCGGCATCGAGATCAATTTATCCAGTATCTTCCTGTTGGTGGCTCAATATTTCTTCGCGGGTCTTTTCATCATTTTGTGCGGGATCAGCAGCACTTTAAGCAGGGGCAATATTCGCCGCGCCTTGAAATTGCTCGGGGTGGCGGTCATCATCACCGCGGCGACAATTATTTATAATTCTTCATCGGCCATCCATTTCGGCATTCTCCATTGTTTGGGGATATGCATATTGGTTTATGGCTTGATGTTTGAAAAATCCAAGCCTTCGGCCTGCGCGGCCGCGGCTGCGATTGTCTTCGGCCTCAGTGTGGCGCTTGCTCTTTTTATGAGAAACGTGCCGGTCCGTTTTAACTGGCTGCTCCCCTTGGGCATCTCCAGCAATACTTACACATCTCTGGACTATTTCCCTCTTTTTCCCTGGTTAGGAGTTTATCTGGCGGGAGCGGCCCTGGGCAAGTCTATTTATTCCCAGAAGCGGGGCCTCATCCAAAAACGATTGCCGGAGACATTCATCAATACGGCCGGCAGGCATTCTTTGTTGATATACGTCGTCCATCAACCCGTCATCATCGCCATCCTCTATGTTGCGGGCTTGATACGAATATAGGACTAATCTATTGAGCCTGCTCCCGATCATTATGCTGCCTTAAAGGTCAGGCTGCCTTAGCGGTTAGTTGGTATTATCTAAGTGTGTTTCCTAAGCAACGCTTTGAAACGCTCATCATTCCACAGGGGCGCCCATTGCGGGTTGGCTCGCAGCCAGGCCGGTGAGATGAAGGAGGGAATCGAGAGCATGTGCTCGATTTCGCGAAGTGCGGCGGCTTTATCTCCGGCCATCATGTAGATGACGGCGAGATCGTGCAGGTGCGAAAAACCGTACAGAGCATCCTTCTCCAGGGGAAGCAGCTCCGTGGCGCGAAGACCCTCTCGCAGGGCCTCGCTCTTGCGACCGAGGGCCGCGTAGGCGATGCCCAGCGAACTGTGGTAGCGCGGGTCATCCGGGTGCTTCGCCAGCTCGGCTTCAAGAACCGTCCGGGCCGAGTCGAAGGCGGTTCGGGCGGCCTCGGGGTCGCTTAAAGAAAGGTGGGCGTAGCCGGCTAAAAGGGCCTTCGGCATGGCCCACATCTTCTGCCGGATCCACTCGCCGGGTGCAACCTCGAGGCGCCGCAGGGCGTCGCGGTAGTTCCCCTCGATCATCTCTTCCCAGAACCAGGCCCACAGCCACCATTCGTGATCGCTTGAAACGAAGCCGAGCGCCGTTCGTGCTTCTCGGCACCCGCCCTTCCAGCTCCAGTAGTTAAAGGCCTTGGCCAGGTACGGCCACTCTTGGTCGGGCGCCAGAGCGATCGCTTGATTAGCGTAGTCCAGCGCTTCAGGGTAGCGCCGGAGCCACCAATTAGTAATGGCCATCTCTTCCGTGATCCCGGAATCGCCCGGGTTGAGCTCGAACGCTTTCCGGTACCCCTCCAAGGCTTCCTTCCAGTGGCCGGTCAGGCGCAGGGCCTCGGCCCTGGCGTCGAGGACCTCAGCGCTGTCAGGCAGTCTCCGGGCCGCCACATCAAACTCCTTCAGCGCGGCGCCGGCGTTGCGCTCGACCCAGAAATGGTAGAAGCCTGCGGCCAGATGGGCCTCCGGTTCGTCAGGGGCGAGACGCCGGGCCTGGTCCACAGCCTCCCGGGCCAGCGTTCGTCGCTCCTCCGACAGGTCGGCGCGGAAGTAGTAGAGCTTGGCGTGAGCCTTGGCCAGCTCGGCGAAAGCGAGAGCGAAACGGGGATCGAGCTCGACCGCCCGGGCGAAGCTCTCCTGGGCATGCCGCCAGTTCTCTTCGGAGAAATGAGGCTGCCCGGTGTAATACCGGCCGCGCAGGAAGGCCTGGTAAGCCTCCAGGTTGTCGGTCGGCCGGGCGCTCAGCGTCTTCCGGCCCTCCTCGGTGAGCATGACCCCCATCCGCTCGGCGACGCTTTCGGCGATCTCCGACTGGACCGCAAAGACGTCGTCAGAATCACGATCGAAGGCCTGGGCCCACACCTGCGTGTCGTCGGCAACCCGGATGAGTTGGGGCGTGATTCTCACGCGGCCCGGCCCTCCGGCGCTGCTTTCCCAGCGAACGCTGCCGTCGAGCACGAAGTTCACGCCGAGGTCCTGGCCGATGTTCTTGATCGTCTTTCCCGCCCGGTCGTACTGGCGGGCGCTCGTCCGGGAAATGACGGCCAGGCCCCGCACTGCGGCCAGCCTGCTGGTGATCTCTTCGGTCATGCCGCCGGCAAAATAGGCGTCATCGGGCCGGCCGAGGTTTTCGAAGGGCAACACCACGATCTTCGGCGCATGAACCGCCGCGCGCCGCGCGGGACGGATTATAAAGTACGCGGCCAGTGCGGCGAGGACGAGCACCCCAGCGCCCGCGGCCAGCCACTCCCAATCAGGCCAGGAGCGGGCGGCCGCGGCAATTCGAGTTGGGGGAGACGTGCGCGTTGGAGGGGTCGGTGCGGCCTTCGACGACGCGACCAGCCCGCGCAATTCGTCGAGCTCGTTTTTAAGGTCGGTCGCGGTCTGGAAGCGGAGCCCGACGTCCTTCTGGAGGCAGCGGGAAACGATTCGGCCCAGATCGCCGGGGAGGTCCGGCCGTCGTTCGGAAAGAGAGGCCGGTGAGTCTCGCAGGATGGAGGACGCCAGCGAGGCCCAACTATCCCCCGAAAACGGCCGCTGCCCGGTTGCCATCTCGTAGAGGATGATGCCCAGCGAGAAGAGGTCAGAGCGGGGGTCCAGGGGCCTGCCTTCGATCTGCTCCGGGGACATGTAGGGCACTGTCCCCAGGATCTGCCTCTCCCGGGTCAGCGTCTCACTCTGGAAAAGGGGTTGGGGCTGCCGGTCGTCCGAACCGCCCAGCTCGCGCCTCAGCTTGGCCAGGCCGAAGTCGAGGATTTTCAGGCGTCCATCTTCGCCGACCATGATGTTGGCCGGCTTGAGGTCCCGATGGGTGACACCCTGCCGGTGGGCGGCGGCCAGGGCGTCGGCCATCTGAACGGCGAGGCCGAGGAGCCTCTCGGCAGGCAACCCGCCGCTGGGGATTACGTCGGAAAGCGGTCGGCCGCGGACAAGCTCCATAGCGATGAAGTGGACGCCGTCGATCTCCTCGACCGAGTGGACGGTGACGATGTTGGGGTGTTCGATGGCGGCCAGGGCCAGCGCTTCTTGCTCGAAGCGCCGCAGCCGTTCGGCGTCTCCAGCCATCTCCGGCGGCAAGACCTTGACAGCCAGGTCCCGCTGCAGCCGCGTGTCTCTGGCGCGGTAGACCTCCCCCATCCCCCCCGCGCCGATCAGGGAAACGATCTCATACGGTCCAAGACGAGTGGAGGGATTTATGGGCATGCTTGATGATTCCCTTGCCTTTCTACCCAGGGGGGCGGGTTGGCGCCGGGCGCTGTAGCCCCCGCCACGGGTGTTTGGCGGCGCAACGCTTTTGCCTTATCGCTTTATTGAAAATGATAAAACTTGACGGGGAGCGATGTCAAGCAGGCCCCGTCAGCAGCTGGCTGACCTCCCAGACGCGCCGGGCTATGTCTTTATCATGGGTTGGAGGCGATGTCGGCGTGTCCTTCATCTTTTCGAAATACTTGCCCGTCACTCTCTCCACCTCGGGGGAAGAAGCCAGATAGATGCTAGTTTGCGCTCCTATTTCTTTTTTATGGGCGAAGGTCTTCATCACAAAACGAGAAAGGGGTGAAAAATCCCTCCCCAGGCTGGTGGCCGTGAACCCCGGAGCCAGGCAGTTGACGGTCACCCCCGTCCCCTCCAGCCGCTGGGCCAGCTCATAGGTAAAATAAATGTTGAGCAGTTTGGTTTTGGCGTACATCTTCATCGGCCGATAGCTCTTTTCGCCCTGTAGGTTGTTAAAGTCGAGAGAGGCGGTCTTGTACATCCCAGAGGAGACATTGATGACTCGGGAAGGGGCGCTCTTCCGGAGAACATCCAGAAGCAGATGGGTCAGCAGAAAAGGAGCCAGATGGTTGACCGCCAGCTGGGTTTCCAGGCCATCTTCGGTGATGGTCCTGTGCCCGGGCACCGCCGCCGCGTTATTCAACAGAACGTGAAGTTTCTTATATCGGCCCTTGAATTCGGAGGCTAGGGAGCGGACCTGTCTTTGAGAAGAAAGATCGCAAAGCATCAGATCGACGGCGGCATTCCCGCTGGCCTGGATGATCTCAGCCCTGGCTCTCTCCCCCCTGTCCTTGTTCCGGCAAACCAGGACGGCCGTGGTGCCCATCTTGGCCAGCTCAAGAGCGGTGATTTTTCCTATTCCTGAACTTGCCCCGGTCACCAGGCAGATTCTCCCTTTCATCGCAAGACTCATCGGTGCGGCTATCCCTTCAGCCCGGCCAGCCTTTTTTGGGCCTCCTCGACCTCGGGCAGCCCCGGGTCGGCGTCTTTCCACCGCTCGAGGAAGCGCTGGAAATTCCGAGCGGCCTTCGCTGGGAGGCCTTTCTGCTCATACAACCTGCCCAGCCGATAATAATATTTCGGATGGATGAGGAATCGTTCCTGGGCTTTCGGGTCGAAGGTCGTCAACCGCTCATACTCGGCGATCGCTTTATCAACCTCACCGTTCTGTTCATAGGCCCGGGCCAGGACATCCTTAAGGAAAGGAAAGTTGTAAGAAACCAACGGAATTTCAGAGGAAAGCGAACGAAAAGTATGAGGCGGTGCTTTTTCTAAGAGAGAAATTGTTTCTTTGGGCTTTCCCTCGGCAAGCAGGATCTCTCCCTGGAGATAATTGTATTCGTAATCCTTGCTGAGCTCGTCGTAATCCCTGTTGATCTCGCGTTCGGGCAAATAAGACCTCATTTCCGCGAGCCTGGACCTAGCAGAATCGATACGGCCCTGTTTCAAGTTCAAAAGTCCGTTATAGAAACAGATGTCGGCTTTAAACATATTTTCTTCGTAGAGATCTATGGCATAGATCGCTGCATATTTTTTAAATTCACTTTGGCTGAGCTCAAGCTCTCCCCTATCATAATAATTCCAGGCTTTGATCTCGTAGATCATGGACTTGACTCCCATATTCCCCAGCTTTTCGGCTATTTCTAAGGCCTTGTGAAATTCGCTCGATGCTCTGGTCACGATCCCCAGCCAAGCCCAGGTGAATCCCCTTAGCCAATATCCGTCCAGCGCGATGCCGGGAGACTTGGCTCCGGCAATCATTTGATCCAAGCATTTGATCGCGCCGGAGTAATCCTCTTTCAAAGCATAGATATACTGAAGTCCGATTGTTGAAAAGAAAAACTCAGGCTTCACGCTCAAAGCTTCCTGGAATTTGGCGATCGCCTCATCAAGCCTTCCCATCCGGAAATAAAGGTTGGCCATGCAATCAATGGGGTTGGCATCCCCGGGGGAAATGGAAGCATATCTTTTATACAGCTCAAGCGCCTTCTCAAAATCTCCCTTGGCGCGCCATTCGATACCCAGGGCGTTCATCGCCATCCCATAATTGGGGTCAAGTTCCAGGGCTTTCTTCAATTCTTCGATAGCTGCCTCCCCTTGATAAAAGCCAGACAGCATTAAATGGGCTTCTTTTTCTTTGGGGTATTTCGCCAATAATTGTTTTAGGAGGCGGATCGACTTGTGGTGATCCTCCGCTACATAGTACGCATAATCTGCTTCGATGTAGAGCCTTTCTTTTTCCGTGGCCTTCCGGGCATGGGTCATGGCTTTCTCGGTGGCCTCATTTGCCGCCCTGATCTCTCCCGTCATCCCGTAAGCCGACGCGAGTTGTCGATAGGCCATGGCAAAGGCCGGGTCAAGCTCAACGGCCTTTTCCAGGAAATTCCGGGCTTGATCATAATAGGCCTTATCCAATTCCTCGCTTCCTCTTAAAAAATAATTGTAGGCTTCTATCGAAGAAGTCGTCACCTCGGCGACCTGGGGTCGGCCTCCTGCCGTCTTTTCCATAGCCAACCCAATGCCCTCGGAAATTCCCCTGCTCAGCTCATCGATTTGAGTTCTTAAGATGCTATCGACCCCTTCGCCTTTGGAGCTCGTGCTGGCGAGAAGTTTTTTTGTTTCCACATCCAGGACTTTGACGTCCGTGGCGAACATGTTCCCCGCTTTGGTGAATGTTCCGAGGACTATGGCTTTTATCCCTTCCTTGCGACACAGCTCGAATCCCGCATCTTGGCCAATGATCTCCATATCTCCTCTTCCAAGTTGCTTGAGAAGATCCCGCATCCTTTCCCAAGTAGCGACATAAAAATGCCCGGTCTGTTCAAGGCTGGTGATGAGGAGATTGGGAATGGCTTTTCGGAGGTCGTCCAGGGATCTATCCCCGGTCAGGTTTTCAAAACCGGTGACAGCTATGGAGTTCTCTATCTTTGGAGCACTGGCAGCTTGCTTTCTGGGAACGAATTTTAAAACGGCAATAACAATGACGGCAAGTCCCAGCACTCCCAAAGCCGGGATCAGAAGTTTCCTGAGATTCAGTTTGACCGTGATCTCGCTTGATGTGAGCGGCTTCCGTTCGGGGACGACGCGCTCGGTCGTGGGGATCCCCTTTTCGATCTTCTCCAGTTCGGCCCCCACCTCCGCAGCGTTCTGATATCTCTTGGCTCTGTCTTT
>Ga0315284_10006684_pt1 | contig 16430 bp, 13 predicted proteins | sample YL17G09_16_MG_FD_203696 | JGI IMG/M metagenome (GOLD analysis project Ga0315284, IMG submission 203696) | Sediment microbial communities from Yellowstone Lake, YNP, Wyoming, USA - YL17G09_16 | ecosystem: Environmental > Aquatic > Freshwater > Lake > Sediment | place: USA: Wyoming | collected...
ATGGCGCTTCCTGTTATTAAGGGAGTAAAGACTGAAAGTGAAAAATTTGCCGGTGCGATTGATACTTATACCATTGAAACGCTCATGCAGGATGGTAAGGCGCTTCAGGGCGGGACTTCGCATTTTCTGGGCCAGAATTTTGCACGTGCATTTGACGTTAAGTACCTGAACAGGGAAGGTAAGCTCGACCTGGTTTGGGCTACTTCATGGGGCGTGACCACCCGGCTAATAGGAGCACTGATCATGGCCCACTCCGATGATAACGGGTTGATTCTCCCTCCCAAACTTGCTCCAATTCATGTGGTGATTATTCCCATCCATAAAACAGAAGAACAGCTTGCCAATATCACTGCAAAAGGGGAAGTCATTAAAAAACTATTGGAAAGTAAAGGGCTCTCGGTAAAATTTGACGTCCGCGATACGCACAAACCCGGCTGGAAATTTGCCGAATATGAATTGAAAGGTGTACCGGTACGGTTGGCTATTGGTCCGCGAGATCTGGAAAATAATACTTTGGAGATAGCCCGAAGGGATACCCTCGAGAAAAAGGTTGTGCCGGTAGAGGGTATCGACATCTATGTGACCGGTTTACTCGATAGTATACAGGAAACTATCTATAATAGAGCCCTGCAATTCCGTGAAAATAATACTTACCAGGTAAATACCTGGGATGAATTCAGGGAAATAGTTGAGGTAAAGGGTGGTTTTGCTTATGCACACTGGGACGGAACACCCGAAACAGAAGCCAAAATCAAAGAAGAAACCAAGGCTACCATCCGGTGCATTCCGCTGGATAATCCGCAGGAAGAGGGGAAATGTATATACAGCGGTAAACCTTCGAGGCAGAAGGTTTTGTTTGCTGTTGCTTACTAAAAATTGTCATACCAACTCTTCGTCTTATTATACTTTACATCACGCAGTATGGAAGATTTGGCATTGATAGAAAACGAATAGCTCCGTCTATCGCCAAACGGCACTATGCTGAATCGCATTTCCCAGCAATGCAGGTCTCGATGAATATTGAAATTGGTAGTGGAAAAATCTTTTGAAACAAAATCATAGCCGGTATTCATGCCTATTTTCCATTTCGGGGTAATGCTAATATCTCCGCTGAGTCTGATGGTATGAGTATAGGAAACAGTCCGGGTTTCTTTGGACATGTTCCATAAATAATCCACCCTTAAGGTCCAGGGAATATCAAAGTCTACATAATCGCCATAGTATCCGCTTGATTCATCCAGCATATCCAGGGTAGGATTTGAATCATCTGTGGATTCACCGGCAGAAGTTGTGGTTGTGGAAGCTCCTTTTTTGTCTCCGGCGGCTGATTTCAAATTGAATCCTATATCGATGTTAGCCCTGGTGGTCCTGAAAAGCTTGCCCGTTTCACGGATAAGATACTTGTCAATACTGCGCTTCCCTGCTGAGTCCAGTGCGTAGGGATTAAATGTGGCGCCAAAACGGACATTCACTTTCTTCGAAAATAATGAGGTTGACCCTGCCATATTGAGATTGGACCATCGGGAGCTTTTTATAAACGGATTATAGGAAGAAGTAAAATTAAGGTTATCCAGAATACTCACTTTTTTCAACTCCCCGGTAGTGTCATTCCTGGCGCGTACCTTCATTTCAAGAGTATTGTTCAGTCCCAGGGATAGTGAACCCCTACGGCCACTCACACTGGGTGTTCCATAAATTTGTTTTTCATATACAGAATACTTGGTATACCCCACAGGCTGTGTAATTGAACCTCCATTGGCAACGGTACGGTAGTAATCCGGCATTAATTTAGACATATCGGGTGAAAAGCTGAAAGAGGCTGTGGGAGTGATCACATGACGAACGAAAGCAATATAGGAATTGGGCCGGGTCGATTGAAAATTACCGTAAAATTTAGGGCTGGCCGAGATTCCCAGTGAAGTTGATAAGGCATGTGCGTAAGTCACTTTATGAATGGTGTCGGTGACTACCTTGCTGATGAATAAGGTAGTGTCGGATGAAACCTGCCTCTTGTGGAGGTAACTTGTGTAAAGAACACCGCTATAGCTAATGCCTGGAGATATGTTGATAAATTTAAAAAGCTTAATATTGGTCAACGATATGGGTATTGAATGAGAAAACCCATTGGCCATTTTTTCAAGGGTACTTTTCTTGAACAGGGTAGAATCGGGAGAACTTATCTTATTGTCGAGTTTAGCGGCATAACTTACCTGAATATTTTCAAACCAGTTATATTTGCCATCATCGTTCTTGCCCCTGAAGGGATAAATCCGGCTCATATTAAAGGACATAGTAGGCAGACTCATATTCACCATGTGGGTCTTACTGTTTTGTGAATGCTGCAGATTGGCGGTGAGATTAAAAGGGCTCCCGGACCAGGATTTTCTGTAGGATATGCTGGATGTCTTAGTATTGGTAAGATAATCATTGATGTTGTAGCTCTGGTTTTTTTCGTAGGAGGTTGAGGAAAAGTTAACACTTGCTGTAAACTGACGCGAAGGATTGGCCTTTGGATCCTGTGAATGGCTCCAGGTGATCCTGAAATCCCTAGTTTTGGAAAAAGTAGGATCATCATTTACCCGGTTTTTAACAAATTCGGCATTGAATCGACCGCTATATTTATATCTGACCCTGTAAACCGATGAAGCGCTAACACCCCAGGTACCACGAGAATATACTGAACCCAGCAATGTGAGATCGACATAATCATTCATTGCAAAATACCATCCGCCGTTCCGCAGGTAAAACCCTCTTCTTTGTTCTTCCCCGTACGTTGGGATGATTAATCCCGATGACCTGGTGGTTGTATTTGGAAAAAAACCAAATGGTAGCGCCAATGGCAATGGAATATCCTCCAAAACCATGTAAGCGGGACCACTGACGATTTTTTTCTGTGGAATGGCTATGGCCTTTGTCAGCCTGATATAAAAATGAGGATGAGGAGCATCGCAGGTGGTATATTTTCCTTTGCTGATTTCGATCTCTCCATCTTCGAGCCGTTTGGTGCGGGTACTGTGCAAATAACCCTCACCTTGTTTGGTGATAATATTTTTAATCAGTGCTTTATGTGATTTGAAGTTATAGCGGATAGTATCGGAATCGAATTCTTCATTGCCCTGCGTAAACACGGGTTTACCTGCCAGCATTCCGGCAGAATCAACCATTCCGCTGGCCATTGCTGTGTTTGTACCCATGTCAAAATCAATATAGTTGGCTTTCAGACTGATATTCTGATATTCTACCGTAGCGTTTTTAAACAGATAGGTTCTCTGTTGCCCGAGCGAAATGATGAAAGAATCCTGGGAGGTATACTGAACAGGGGCTTCCAATACATTTTTCTTTTTTTCTTTTTCACCGATTGTCAGTGTGTCAATTAAAACACTGTCAGCAACATGATTAAGCGAATCGGTGTTAATGGCAGAACTGGTCTGCCTGGCTAGCTGTGACTCCTGCGCGTGAGCATTAATAAAAAGTGAATAGGTAACCGAAATAAGCAGCAGTAGTCTGGTAAATACTCGGGTAAGCTTAAATTTACTAATATTTTGGTGACGGTTTGAAAACATATAAACTTTAATTCCCGGAAAATAGCTGCTTATTGAAATCAAAACAGAAATGCTATTTTTGCAAATCCATTTATGGTTACAGGCTGTAAAGCTAATAAAATAACGTGTTGAAATGAACAAAAAATATATTAGCCCTTACATTACGCTTAATTTTGTGATATTTTCTGTTTGCATTCTGATCACCTATCCCGTATATACCCAGGAGGCTGAAAATGAATATAAACTTAAGACTGTCATCATTGATGCGGGTCACGGGGGTAAGGACCCGGGTTCATTGGGCAAACAAACCTGTGAAAAAGACGTAGTTCTGGCCATAGCCTTAAAAGCAGGGAAGCATATTGAGGAAAACTTCCCGGATGTAAAAGTAATCTATACCCGAAAAACAGATGACTTTATTCCTTTGCATCAGCGGGCTGAGATAGCCAATAACAATAAGGCCGATCTCTTTATTTCGATTCATGCAAACGGAAACGAGAATAACCTGGTTGCCGGTACCGAATCACTGGTATTGGGTCTGCATCGTGCGAATGAGAACTTTGAAGTAGCCAAAAAGGAAAACTCGGTTATATTGCTCGAAGATGATTACAACACTAAGTATGAAGGGTTCGATCCGAATTCTCCGGAATCTTACATAATCTTTTCCCTGATGCAAAACTTGTATTTTGAACAGAGCATAAATTTTGCAGGTCTGGTGCAGGAGCAATTCAGGGATCGGGCGCAGCGAAAGGACCGTGGGGTGAAACAGCAGGGCTTGTTGGTGCTTGCCAGAACCGCCATGCCTGGAATTCTTGTTGAAACCGGCTTCATCACCAATTCCGATGAAGAAAAATATCTGATGTCGGATGAGGGCCAGGACTATATTGCTTCTGCAATTTACAGGGCATTCAGAAATTATAAGAATCTTATTGAGACAAAAACATCCTTTGCTATGGCATCTAGGATAGAAAAATTACCCTCCGACACTGATGCATTGAAAGTGAAGACGGATACCAATACTGGCCCGATACCTGAGATAGCAGATGAGACGCCCGTTTCCTCGGACACTCCATTGGTAGAATTCAAGATTCAAATTGCAGCTTCTTTAAAACCAATAGCTCCCGGCGCACATATGTTTAAAGGTCTTGCCGGGGTGGCCGAATACCCTGTTGGCAATATGTTTAAATATGCGGTTGGCAGCAGTCCTACTTTTCAAGAAGCTATTACATACAGCAAGCAGATCAAGGAAAAATTTCCCGATGCATTTATTATCGCTGTCAAAGAAAATAAGATCATTCCGCTTGATCAGGCCTTAAAAGAATCACAGCATTTAAACTTAAAAAAATAAATAATGAAGTTTACCAGAGAATTTAAAATCGGGTTTGTAGCACTTCTTGCTATCGCCTTAGCCATATGGGGAATAAATTACCTGAAAGGCATCAATGTTTTCAAGTCAAGAGACAAATACTATGCTGTTTACGGCAATGTAAAAGGCCTGATTGAAAACGCTGTGGTGTATCTGAATGGCTATAAAGTAGGTAACGTAAGTAAAATTGAATTCGATAAGGATGATGTCAAAAGAATCATCGTGGAAATATCACTTGAACAAAAAGTGAAGCTTACGAAAAATTCTACCCTGTTACTTCGCAGTGGCAGTCTGATATCCGGAACAAAAGATATTGATTTGTTATTGGGAGAGGGCCCCGGATTTTGTGAATCCGGAGATACCCTTAAATCTGCTGTTCAGGTTGATTTAATCGATTATATTGACCCGATTCGGACAAAGATTGAATCACTTGTAACATCTGTGGATACATTGATGGTGGCTTTAAATGATCTGATGGACAAAGAAACCAGACATAACCTTCAAGGGACAATAGCGAACCTGAACAATGCAACAGCCTCTCTGAAACTATCACTTCAACCATCGGGTTCGCTGTATCAGTCACTCAATAACCTTGCCCTGGTGACCGACAATCTTAAAAAGAGTAATGAAGATATATCCAAAATGCTTCAGAACTTCGCGGCAGTTTCCGATACCTTGAAACAGGCCAATCTGAAAGCATTGATTGCACATGCCGATGAAACATTTGCACGAACAGCTGAATTATTTGCCATGATAAACAGCGGTGAAGGCACAGCAGGTCAGCTCGTTGTGAATGATTCGTTATACAATAACCTGAACAACGCTTTGGCAAGTCTTGATTCGCTGTTGATCGACCTGCGTGAACACCCCAAACGGTACGTGCATCTTTCAGTTTTTGGGAAAAAGGATAAATAATCCTGAATACGTTTAATCTTTTTCTGGTAATACATGACCGGATTTCTAAGTTATTAACAGATGAAAAAAATGTCATTTTTACTATTTAGAAGGATTCCAAATAGTAATAACGGTTGAAATGTCAAATTAACACTTTAAGTATATTTTCTTAAGGTCTTAAGTAACAAATTTGTATTGACGCTACTTTATTAAGGTATTGATATTTAATTAGTTATTTATTTTAAAAAATAATTTTTTTTTTAAATAACTGAGCCAAAAATTGATAAGATCTTTCTTTAAAAATCAAGTAAAAAATGATTTTTTTATTATTTTTTTTTTCACAATCTTGCTACTAGAAATATAAATGCTCAAAAAAACTCTATTGACCTTAACCTAAACCCAATATAAAAATGCACAAAGAAGTCTGGAATAATTGTTTGAAAATTATAAAAGACAACGTTCCTTCCATCAGTTATCGAACCTGGTTTGAGCCCATTGTTCCCCTAAGGTTGGAGAACAAAGTTCTTACAATCCAGGTTCCCAGCCCATTTTTCTATGAATACCTCGAGGAAAAGTACATCGACATTATCAGCAAAACATTGAGGAAAGAGCTTGGTTATGAAGCGAAGTTGGAATACAGTATTGTTATGGAGAATCCGGGCCAGTCATCCTCTAAACTATATACCATTAAATTACCGGCAAAAAACCAAATAGAGATTAAAAACAACCCGGTGACCGTACCCATCAGTATTGAAGAGAATACCATAAAAAATCCTTTCATAATACCGGGTATCAAGAAAATGAATATTGATCCACGGCTCAATGCAGAGTATTCTTTTGAGAATTTTGTTGAAGGAGAGTGCAATCGTCTTGCCAGGTCTGCAGGATTCGCAGTCTCAAATAATCCTGGAGGGACAGCTTTCAATCCTTTACTCATTTATGGAGACAGTGGTTTGGGGAAAACACATCTTGCACAAGCTATTGGAATTGAGATTAAGGATAAGTTCCAGGACAAGACTGTTTTATATGTTCCGGCAAATCGCTTTCAAACACAATTTGTTGAGGCAATCCGTAACAATACAAAAAATGATTTCCTGCATTTCTACCAAATGATTGATGTATTGGTTATTGACGACGTGCATGAATTTGCAGGTAAAGAAAAGACACAAGATATCTTTTTTCATATTTTCAACCATCTTCACCAGTCAGGTAAGCAGCTGATTCTTACTTGCGACAAGCCTCCTGTAGAATTACAGGGTTTGGAACAGCGACTTCTGTCCAGGTTTAAATGGGGATTATCAGCAGATCTTCAAATACCAGATTACGAAACAAGGGTAGCCATCCTGAAGCAAAAAACCTATAAAGATGGTATTGTTTTACCTGAGGAGGTTGTTGAATATATTGCCACGCATATTACGGACAACGTACGGGAACTTGAAGGAGCATTGATTTCGTTGCTTGCACAAAGTACTCTCAATAAAAAGGAGATAACTCTGAACTTGGCCAAGGAAATGATCGATAAATTGATTAAAAATACAAAGCGTGAGGTTTCTATAGATTATATACAGAAGGTTGTATGCAATTATTTTGATGTACCAATCGATTCTCTGCAGTCGAAAACAAGAAAGAGAGAAATTGTGCAGGCACGTCAGGTGGCTATGTATTTTTCCAAAAATCTCACTAAGTCTTCCTTGGCTACCATTGGTTCACAAATAGGGAGTAAGGATCATGCCACCGTATTGCATGCCTGTAAAACAGTAAATAATCTGGTTGAAACAGATAAGCAATTTAAAAACCAGATAGAAGAAATTGAAAAGAAACTTAAATTCTGATAATATAAAGGTTCATTTTATGAGCCTTTTTTTTTATCCGCTCTTTTGCAATGGACGACACCTACAGATCTCTTGAAGGACCGGCTGAAGGTATTTTTCGTGACCGAAGCAGCCGGTTTCTGGCATTTGGATTTCCGGTTGAAACCGGAGAAGAAGTTAAGGATATGCTAACCAGTATTAAAAAGAAATATCACGATGCCAGGCATCATTGCTATGCCTACCGGCTTGGATATTCAAAAGGTATCTTCAGAATGAATGATGACGGAGAGCCTTCTGGTACTGCCGGTAAACCAATCTATGGGCAATTGTTATCATACGATCTTACCGACACCCTTGCAGTGGTGGTGCGGTATTTTGGAGGCACCCTTTTAGGGACCAGTGGATTAATCAATGCTTACAGATCGGCTACCACTGATATGCTATCGCATGCAACCATCATCCGAAAATGTGTTGAGGAGCATTTTCAGGTAAGTTTTCCATATGACAGGCTAAATTTAGTAATGAAAGTCCTTAAGGAAGAGAATCTTGTGCCCCTAAAACCCGATCTCAATACCCAATGTTCTTTCAATATCTCGGTGAGGAGAGGCCTTTCAGGCAGACTCACAGCACGTTTGTCGGTTATTCCGGGATTGGTTATAGAATCTGTACAAATGAGCGATGAAAGTCATTGTGCAGAATAATAAAATGCAATACCTTAAATGCTAAAAAATCAAAATAAGTTACTAATGAAAAACAAAAGCCTGGTTTCTATTTCCGATTACAGCAAGGATGAATATCTCAGAATATTATCACTGGCAGATGAGTTTGAAAAACATCCGAACCATACAATTTTAAGGGACAAAGTAGTTGCCACCCTGTTCTTTGAGCCTTCAACCCGAACAAGACTGAGTTTTGAAAGTGCTGTATTAAAACTGGGAGGCAAAGTGATCGGTTTTAGTGATTCCAGTTCTTCGAGCGTTACGAAAGGGGAAACCTTATATGATACCATCAAGATTGTAAGCAACTATTGTGACCTGATCGTAATACGTCATCCGCTTGAAGGAGCAGCAAGGTTTGCAAGTGAGCTGACCAACATACCGGTTATCAATGCCGGGGACGGGGCCAATCAGCATCCTACTCAAACTTTACTCGACCTGTATTCCATTTTGAAAACCCAGGGAACCCTGGATAATTTAACTGTGTTAATGGTTGGGGATCTAAAATATGGCCGGACGGTTCATTCACTTCTTATGGCTATGTCACAGTTTCAAACAACATTCCATTTTATTTCCCCCGACGAACTGAAAATGCCGGAAGAATACAAGTATTACCTGAATTGCCTCGGATTAAAGTATTCAGAGCAGAAGGACTTTGGAAATAATATCGCCACCGCAGATATTATTTACATGACCCGTGTTCAAAAAGAGAGGTTTTCTGATCCTATTGAATATGAAAGGACAAAAAATGCTTATGTTCTGAAAAATAGAATGCTGGAGGGAACAAAGGAAAACATGAAGGTATTGCACCCGCTTCCCCGCGTTAATGAGATCGATCAGGACGTGGATTTGAATCCCAAAGCCTATTACTTTACGCAAGCCTTAAACGGTGTATTTGTTCGTCAGGCTATTATCTCTTCTATTCTGGGTTTAAAATAATGTAAATGCAAAATATCCATGCTGCACATGAAAGACAAAAAATTAGAAGTTAGTGCCATCGAAAATGGCACTGTCATCGATCATATTCCAGCAAAGGCCTTGTTTAAAGTAATATCCATACTTGGCCTTGACAAACTTGATAAACAAATTACCTTTGGCACAAATCTCAATAGTAAGAAATTAGGCAAAAAAGCCATTGTCAAACTAACGGATACTTTTTTTATTGACAAGGAAATTAATAAAATAGCCTTGGTTGCTCCTCAGGCCAAATTGAATATTATCAGGAATTACAAAGTAGTTGAGAAGAAAGTGGTGGAAGTTCCTGAGGAAATCATTGGCATTGCCAAATGCATGAATCCGAAGTGCATCACCAACAATGAAAAAATTGTAACACGGTTTTTGGTTGTCTCACGTCGTGAGGTGAAACTAAAATGTCATTATTGTGAGAAAATCACTGACCAGGAACACATTGAAATAATCTGAGTGTAGGGTGTATTATTGTCTTATCCGGTAAGATTTTACTAACATTTCATCGATATAAATGTTTCTGTATGCCAGAAAATTCAAAATTATGGCCAATAGCGGGAAGATGGCAGGAAATCTGAAAGCATGAACAGTAATGTCTGATGAATGTTGTGTGCTTCTGTAATAAATAAACATGATGATCAGCAGGGATATTAGCAGAACTACATTGACAAGGCAAATTCTGCGTTGCAAAATCCTGCGGTTAAAAAGGAATATATTCACAAAACTGAGCAGGCCAGTCATCAATACCAGAGCTATTACAGGAATTGTAGTTTTATAAACTGTGGGAGTTTCACTGCCAGCATTATTCTCAATCACATGGGAATGGAAAGTTAGAATCTGGCTATCAGTAAGGGTTATTTCTGCATAGGGCCGGATCAACATAAAGCTCATCAGCACAGTGACAAGCAGAAGGTAAACAGACTGAACACGTTGGATCATTATAATGAGATTTATAGATTCAAATGTATGATTTTTTTTATTCAGGATACTCTGTTAACAATTTGTGTGGTATCGAATTTTGAATTTGGATAATTTTGTCTTATGTAATTCAAATGTAAATGGACAGAAGAGAAATACAGGCAATGATTTCATTACTCGATGATACTGACAATGAAGTTATCAGCACGGTCACCGGTAACTTATTGAAACAGGGAGCCCTTGTTATCCCCGAACTGGAGAAAGCATGGGAAGGCACTCTCAATGAAAAGCTTCAGGTGCGGCTCGAGAACCTGATTCAGGAGATACAGTTCAACAACGTAAAAGACGACCTGAACCGCTGGATAAAAACAGGTGCGGAATATATACTCGAAGGTGCCATTTACGTTGCCAGGTTTCAGTTTCCTGAGCTTAATGTTGGGAAAATAAATGACCAGATTGAAAATATACGCAAGGATGTCTGGATTGAGATTAACAGCAATCTCACCGCTCTTGAAAAGGTTAAAATATTGAATTATATAATTTTTGACCTACACAAATTCTCCCGGAACAATACTGATTTTTACTCTCCTCAGAATTCTTATATTAACCAGGTATTTGAAACCCGTAAAGGAAATCCGATTTCGCTTTCCATTGTATATCTGTCGGTTGCCTGGAAGCTTGGATTACCTATATATGGAGTAAATCTTCCCAAGAATTTTATCCTTGCCTATAAAGATGAATTCAGGCATCGGGATGCTACCGACGAATCGGAAGATATCCTTTTTTATATTAATCCCTATAATAAAGGAGCGGTACTTGGCCGGAGAGAAATTGATTACTTTATTACCCAGCAACAATTAAAATCCCATCCGTCTTTTTACGTGCCCTGTTCAAACCGAGATATTATTATCAGGTTGATCAATAACCTGATATTATCATTTGAAAAACTCGGATATGCTCAAAAAATTACCCGGATGAAAGAACTTCTCCGGGTAATGGAATCTTAAGCTTAGCATCCATTTGTCATTCTGAGCGAAGCCCTGCCTGAACTGCCGTTATGGCAGGCAGGGAAGAATCTCTATTATTCAATTTACTTAGCATAGCTTATAGCTCGTGTTTCACGAATCACAGTAATCTTAATCTGACCTGGATAGGTCATTTCATCCTGGATCTTTTTGGCAATTTCATAAGCGAGACTATCAGCTTCTTTGTCCGATACTTTTTCACTACCTACAATAACCCTGAGTTCCCTGCCGGCTTGTATAGCATAGGTTTTCATAACACCCGGATAAGAAAGTGCAAGCGATTCAAGGTCTTTAAGCCTTTTTATATATGATTCGACAACCTCGCGACGGGCACCAGGCCGCGCGCCTGAAATGGCGTCACACACCTGAACAATGGGTGCAATCAAAGTAGTCATTTCAACCTCATCATGATGAGAGCCAATAGCATTGCATATTTCCGGTTTTTCTTTATATCTCTCCGCGAGCTTCATCCCAAATACTGCATGAGGAAGTTCGGGCTCATCGTCAGGAACCTTGCCAATATCATGCAATAAACCGGCACGTTTAGCGAGTTTGGCATTTAATCCCAACTCACTGGCCATGATGGCGCATAAGTTGGCTACTTCACGTGAATGTTGCAGCAAGTTCTGTCCGTAAGACGAACGATATTTCATTTTACCCACCAACCTGATCAAGTCGGGATGTAAACCATGAACCCCGAGATCGATGGTCGTCCTTTTTCCTACTTCAACTATTTCTTCTTCAACCTGTTTCCTTACTTTTTCAACTACTTCCTCAATTCGTGCAGGATGTATGCGGCCGTCGGTAACCAGAAGGTGAAGGGCAAGGCGTGCAATTTCTCTGCGTACCGGGTCAAATGCCGAAAGAATAATGGCTTCTGGCGTATCATCAACGATAATTTCCACACCCGTGGCTGCTTCAAGGGCTCTTATATTACGGCCTTCACGGCCAATGATACGGCCTTTGATTTCATCACTCTCGATATTAAAAACAGTGACCGAATTTTCTATAGCTGTCTCTGAGGCCACCCGTTGAATAGTTTCTACAACAACCTTTTTTGCTTCTCGTGAGGCAGTCATTTTTGCTTCTGCCATGATCTCATTTACATAGGAAATCGCCTGAACTTTCGCTTCTTCACGCAAAGATTCGGTAAGCTGATACTTGGCATCTTCTGCTGAAAGTCCTGAAATCGCTTCGAGCTGTTCAACCTGCTGTCTGTGAAGTTTTTCCAATTCCTCTGAACGCTTTTCCAATAAATTTAGCTGAACATTCATGTTTTCACGCATGGCATCAAGATCGTTACGCATTCGTTGTTGTTCTTCAATCTTCTGCGATAACTGCATTTCTTTTTGATTCAGCCTGTTCTCAGTAGCATTGATTTTACCGTTCTTCTCATTAATGTATTTCTCATGTTCGGTTTTCAACTGCAAAAACTTTTCCTTGGCTTGCAGCATCTTGTCACGCTTCTGCGCTTCTCCTTCTGCCTCTGCTTCTCTGAGAATAGTGACTCTTTTCTTTTTCAGGGCAAAATTCCACAGAAAATAGGAAAGACCCGTACCTCCTATGAAGCAGATGCCACCCAGTAAAAGACCTTTCACTAAGGTAAGTGTATCTGTAAGTATGATCATTGAATCAATTATTTATATTGGTTTATGAATAAAAAAACCCGCATACATTTCTCCATACGTTGATAAAACCCCAATATAACATGGGTGGAGAGGCCAATATGTTTCGAACTTCCAATGTCCTGCATTGCTGCAGAATTCCCGGCAGAACCGGGAAAATGGCCTGTTCTTGACATGCTGAGCGATTCTCCAAATTAGTAACTGTTGAGTTTCACAGCATTTGAAAGAAACTATGCGGGCTATGCTTTTTATATGTAAAGAACGCTTATTACTCTCCTTTTAAATATTCTCCCAACTCCTCATTCAGTTCCTGCAACTTCTGTTCGAGTGGCATGATATCGAACTTGTCTTCCATTTCAATCACCCTTGTAACAAATTGCAGGGCAGCCATTGCCAGAAAATCTTGTACATCCTTATCCAGATAACGCTGCTTATATTGCAATACCTTCTCATTAATCAACCTGGCAGCTTTTCTGATCTTTTCTTCATCCTTTCTTTCTATTTTAAGTGGATAATATCGGTCCGCTACATTTACTTTAATTGACAGTTTATCATCCATAGCAAGGTTCCAAGCTTATCGGTTCAAGAGAGCAATACATTTGTCAATCTCCCGCACGATCCTGTTTACCTGTAATTTTGTTTCGTGTACGTCTTCGCCAGGCACCGAGGACAACACTTTAGCTATTTTTAAGTTTTCGTATTTTTTATCCAGATCTTCAAATTTATTTTCAAGTAATTCTATCCGTTCAATTAACTCCTGATTTTTACTTAGGAGTCCAATATTCTTGTTTTTTTGTTCCTCGTACAATGAGATGATAGATTTAATTCTCTGTCTCAGACTGGAAACTATTTCATCATGCTTTGAATCCATTTATTACAAAGATAGCCTCAATTTTTATTTCACGAAAGTAAATATACTATTTTGTTATTTATTCGGTTTACAAAAATAAAATATTAATAATAGCTTTACATACCTTGTGTAATAGCAAAACTGATAACTAAAGATATGCATATAATTTCAAACTTTTTAATTCTTCTTGGGATATTTATCACCCCCTGGCTATATTCTCAAAATTCACCTGAAAAAAAAGACAATCCATCCGGATATACTGCGCCGATGGATATTCCCATGTTTCTTTCCGGTAATTATGGTGAAATCAGGTCGACTCATTTTCATGCCGGAATTGATATAAAAACGGAACAAGTAGAGGGTAAAAATGTTCTGGCTGCTAACGAAGGCCAAGTTTATCGGATTGCTGTTCAAAGTGGAGGCTATGGCAAAGCATTGTACCTTAAGCATCCGGATGGCCAGGTGACTGTATACGGACATATGCAGCAGTTTGCCCCCAAGATTGAGAAATTTGTCAGGGAACAGCAGTATCTTAAGAAATCTTTCGAGGTTGATTTGTATCCGGAATCAGACCAGTTTCCCTTTCAAAGGGGCGAATTTCTAGGATTTTCCGGAAACACAGGCAATTCAGATGGCCCACACTTGCATTTTGAAATTCGTGATCCGTCCTCTGTTCCCCTCAATGCTTTGGAATATGGTTTTGATATCAGCGATAAAACCAGTCCTAAAATCAATTGGCTGGCAGTTTATCCTCTTGATCTGCATAGTATGGTTAACGGTTTAAACGAAAAACTACTGGTTCAGGTCGCAGGTAAAAACGGCAATCACTACCTGACCTCCGATAATATTCAAATCACCGGCAATATTGGCTTTGGCATTGAGACCTATGACTTTCTTGATAATTCAGACAATGCATGCAGTCCATATACGATTAGCCTGTTGCTGGATGAGAAGCAGTTATTCTTGTGTCGCATAGACAGTATTCCGTTTTCAATGACCTCTTATGTCAATAGTTATGTCGATTATGAAGAGGAAATCATATCTGGTCGAAAGATTCAAAAATTGTTTATCGATCCAAATAATCGGTTAAAAATTTATAAGGTAGCTGTCAACAGGGGTGTACTTCAAATGACTGATACTTTGATGCATACCATCAGGATTGTGGTGAAGGATACTTATGCCAATGAAGCGGTGCTTCATTTCAGCATTCAGAATACAGCAGCCGTTTCTCAACTCAAGAACAAAAATGATTCGACCATTGTTGGCAGATTTCGTTATAACACCCTGAATGTATTTGAAAATCAGGATATACGCATTGTTGTGCCACGGGATGCTCTGTTTAATAATATTGATTTTCATTATGCACAGATTAAAAACGATAGTTGCCTATGGTCTGTAATTCATCTAGTGCACAATGAATTCACGCCCTTGTTTAAATCCTATATCCTATCGATCAGACCCTCAAATCTTCCTCTGGTATTACAGGATAAAGCACTAATTGCAAGCCCTGGAAAAAATGGAGAATGGATCAGCCAGGGGGGTGAGTTCAAAAATGGCTTTGTTACCACACAGGTTAAATCATTCGGCCAGTTTTTTATCGCAGTAGATACAGTGAGTCCTGTAATTAATCCAGTTGCTTTTAAAGCCGGAGACCGGTATACCACTAACCAGGTAATTTCTTTCAATATAACTGATTCGCAGTCTGGTATCAGAAAATGCAATGGGTATATTGATAAAAAATGGGCTTTGTTCGAATATGATGCCAAGAATGATCAGTTAACCTATACTATCGATGACAGCAGACTTGAAAAAGACCGTTCCCATGTTCTTGATATTATTGTAACTGACAACAAGGATAATGTAACTAATTACAAGACGGAATTTTTTTATTAGGAAACACTAATAATTTGCTTTTCCAACGCTATGTCACTGAAATACTATTCTGTTGTAGGTATGATGTCGGGAACCAGTCTCGATGGCATTGATCTGATACTAAGTCGGTTTCATAAAACCCCCAAAAACTGGCATTACCAAATTCTTAAGGCTGTGACATTTGACTACCCAAAGGACTGGAAGAAAAAACTGAATGATGCAGCAAACCTCGATGCAGGCTCTTTTCTTCTGCTCCACAAAGAATATGGAAGCTATATTGGTGACCTGGTGAATAGCTTTCTGGCTGAGAGTGGATTGAAAGCAGATTTAGTCGCTTCTCATGGACATACTATTTTTCATCAGCCCGATAAGGGATTTACCTTTCAGCTTGGTTCAGGAGCAACTATTGCAGCACGTTGTCAATTAAATACTATTTCGGATTTTCGTACTTTAGACGTGGCACTTGGCGGACAAGGAGCTCCGTTGGTACCCGTGGGTGATGAACTTCTTTTTGGAAGATATGAGTTTTGTCTTAACCTGGGTGGTTTCGCGAATATTTCAAACCGGAAGAACAATATCAGGATTGCCTTTGATATTTGTCCGGTTAATATTGTCACCAACAATCTGGCACTGCGAAATGGCCAGGAATATGATAAGGGTGGCAACATGGGAAGTAAGGGGAGGATTGTCCCTAAACTTGTTGAAGAATTAAATAATCTTGCATTCTACACAAAAGCAGCTCCGAAATCACTGGGTCGTGAGTGGGTCGAAAATTCCTTTTTCCCTGTACTTGAAAGATACAATCTGCCAGCGGAAGATCTTATCCGCAATGTTTATGAACACATAGC
>Ga0315284_10006685_pt1 | contig 16429 bp, 24 predicted proteins | sample YL17G09_16_MG_FD_203696 | JGI IMG/M metagenome (GOLD analysis project Ga0315284, IMG submission 203696) | Sediment microbial communities from Yellowstone Lake, YNP, Wyoming, USA - YL17G09_16 | ecosystem: Environmental > Aquatic > Freshwater > Lake > Sediment | place: USA: Wyoming | collected...
TTTTTTTTAAACAACTTATTTAACTATATCTGCTATTTCTCCAACTGTAAAATTTCCTGATGCTATATTAAAAATCCCAGAAATTTTTTCATTACTTTCAATAGCTCTAATATAAGCATCAACTGCATCATAAATACTTAAAATTGGTCTCCAAATAGATGGATTATTAACATTTATAATATTTTGTGAAATAGCAGTTTTAAACATTGTATTTACTATCAAATCAAGACGCATTCTTGTACCATAACCACAAATTGTTCCTTTTCTAAGACAAATAGTTGAAAAATTATCATCTGCCATCTGCATTACTGCTCTTTCACCTTGGAGTTTAGAAATTCCATAAGGATAATTTGATATAGCCGGTGATTCTTCATCATAAAGTTTATTTTCTGTGTATCCATAAACTGAACATGTTCCAGCATATATAAAACGTTTTACACCAGATAATTTAGCAATATATGCTAAATAAGCTGGCATTGCAGCATTATATATAAAATTTTTACTTGGACAAAATTCAGCCATTGGGTCATTTGAAAGACCAGCAAGAAAAATAATTTGTTGATACTGTTCTATATCTTTTTCTGTTATATCAAAAATATCTTTATTTAAAACTTTTACTTCTTTTGGGAAACAATTGCCATACCATAATATATCAATAACATCTACATCGTATCCTCTATCAATAAGTTTTGGTACTAACATTGAGCCAACATAACCACAACCACCAGTCACTAAAATTTTCATTTACATTTCCTTTCTATAGCATTTTTCTCATAAAATCTAAAAGTTTATCTATTTTTGTATCCCAAGTAAATTCTTTAATTGTTTTATTATATGCAGCTTCAGATATTTCTTTTCTTTTTTCTGGATGAGACATATAATAATCTATTTTTTCTATTAAATCATTTGATGAATTAAATGTTATAACTTCTTTATTTTTTTCATAATATTCATAAATTTCTGGCCTGGTATCATCTATCAATTGAAATGTTTTCGTAGCGGCTTCCATAAAAAATCTACCTGGAGTTGTAGCTACAATTGTATTTCCATATTTATCAATTGCTGGTTTTGGTGGATCAGGGTAATAATCACGATTAATTGTTAAAATTATTTTTGCCCCATTCATGAATTTTATTGTCTCATCAAATAATCTATCACCAAATTCTTTACTATCATGTATCCATGTTATATGGCTACTATTTATAGCATTTAATCTATCAATCCAATTTCCAAGAATTCTTATCAAATACTTTCCTTTTAGATTATTTAAAGTAGCTATGTAATAACGTCTAAGATTAAAAATTGTACCAATAATAAGTATATCACTCTTATACTTATCTTCTACATCTGGGATAACTCTATAAACTTCTGGGTCAACTCCCAATGGCATGTGATATGACAAAACACCATTACTTGAAGCATCATAATAAACACTTTTATCTACAGTACAAAATAAATCAAAATGATTTAAATAATGTTTCTGTTCATTATAAAGATAAGCTCCCTCTTGATCGTGCCCAACGCTCAAACAATATCTTCTATCTTTTATTAAATATGTATGATGAGTAAGTGGATATGAAGTAAATGCAACAGTATTGCTTTTATCTATAAAATTCAAAAAATCTTGAGTTCCAATTTGAGATTGATGAAATATTTTGCATTCAATATCTTTTCTTTTTTGAAAAGCTTTAAAAATTCCATTTTGATTTACTTTATGAGAAAAAGCAGGCCCACTATCAATTAATATTATCTTTTTAATATCCATTAATTTTTAGCCTCATCTTTACTTGCTTTTCTTATTTTTCCTAAAATATAAACTGGAACTTCACCAATATCCTGTTTAAGATTATGAACACCAATAAGTTTCCATTCATTTGTTGCTAATAATCTATTTGCTTGATCTTTACTTTGAAAATCCAAAACTTCACATACAAAGTCATACATTTTACTTTTTCTCCTTAAATAAATCATTTATGTTAAATTTTTTATTAAATTTAGATATGTTTTTAGATTTCATATCTTTTATTCTAAATTCATCTGGAATAAAATAAAACTCATTATCCATTGTTGTCATATAATTCATTGAATATAAATAATTTATCCAAAATGTTGGATTTTTTTCCCATTTAAGTTCAAAATCATTATCAGAAACAACATATGCAATTTCAAATTCTCTTATTTCATTTTTTAAAAATTCAACTTCAAAACCATTATAAGAATCATTTGAAATTCTGGCATCACTTTCTTCAAATTTTTCATTTAATATTGCAAATCTTGGATATACGATATTTGTTATTCTTTTTTTAAAACTAATAAATGTTCTCTTTTTGGTTATGGTTACCATTTCATCTGATGCAATGGTCTTCTTTCCATATTCTAATATTTTTAATATTGGATCTTTTTGAACATCATTCAACATTTCAAATTTATTTAAATCACAAAATGTATTTCTATTTCTTTTTATTTTTAATCTATTATCCATTAAAAACGTGTGAAAATCAGAAAAATTTTCAACTGCTATTTTAAAATCTAATTTAAATTCCGTTTCAGCCACAATTAATCCTATTGTATTTTGAATTTGAACTTTTTATTTTTTCAACTTTCTTTTTAATTTCGTCATCATATAACAAAGTTTTTATTTCTTTAATTTCATATTCTAATTTTTCATTTTTTTCTCTTAATTCACCAATAGTTTTTTTCATATTATCTATTGTTGGAGATTGAATATTATCAGCAATTAAAATTCCATTTACAGTCAAAACTGGATCAGAAATATTTGGATTATAAAACTCAACAGCTGTTCCAATCCCTCCTATTTCAATTGCACCTATTGTTGTATCAATTCTATCTATTTCATTTTGTGTTAAATCTGGCATTACAAATTAACCATATTGTATTTTGAATTTGAAATTTTAAGTTTCTCTATTTGTCTTTTTCCTTCTTCTGTTTGAAGAAAATCATTCAGTCTATTTATTTCTCTTACAATTTCATTAATTTTAATTACCATTAAATTAAAATCTTCCGAATTAAACATAGAATTATTATTAAATTCAATTAATAATTCATTGATATCATTTTGCATATGCCTCCATAATCTTAATTATTGTTCTTAATCGATTAGTATATGTATGTCTATCTAATACTTTTGCCCAACCATTAATTGCTACTTTCATTGCTTCATCATAATGATTTAAAATCCAATCTACTTTTTCAATTGCTTCTTCATAATTTGCAAATGTAAATAAATCAACTCCATCTTGAAACAAGTCAAATAACCCATTATCATTATTATCTGTATTAATATCACATCTATTTTGTAATAATGGAACTTTGCAACCAAGAGTTTCCATTGTTCTCATATTTATAATATCATTAGATAATGTAAGATTAAATCCAATTTTACATTGATTGATAAATTTTGTTGCTTGTAATCCCCAAATACTATTTTTATTAACAAAATTAAATTTTTCTTTTAATTTAGGATAAAGAACTTCTCTTTTTGAATTCATGTATGATACTGCACCAACATCACATATTTTTTCAATATATTGATAATGAAAATCTCTTTCGTATAAAGCATGTGGAAGCCAACCAATTCTATCATGTTTTAAGGCATATCTAAATATATCTACAGCATCTTTTTGGCATACAAATACATGATCAAAATGTTTTGCCATTTCAATTCTCATATTTATCCATGATTTGTCACATTGATGAGTATCAGATATCCAAATAGCTTTAGGAATATTTTTTGATTTTTTAGAATGATAAATTTTTTGGAAAGAACCATCATCAACACACAATATTAAATCTGGTTTTTGATTTTGAATTTCATCTGAATCTATATATTCAATTCCATAATCATCATATGCTTGATAAATTACATCATGTTCTTTTATAAGAGAATAAATACAATATGTAACAGGAGAACAAAACCTTTCTCTATTATCACCGACAATTATAATCCTCATTTGACAATCCTCATTTACATCTATTATATGTTTTTTTGAAAGTTTTTAAAACAAAAAAAGGACTAAGATTTAAAAAAATCTTAGTCCTTTTTATTTATTCCACTTTAAGTAAAAAATATTCTATATAGATGCTCTAAAAAATTTCCATACAAATGCATTTGAAAATGGTTTAACTGGGCCATCGTAAAATGGAAGTGGTGTTCCTTCTTCTGTCAATGGGCTTTGTTTAAACCACATTGATTTATCAAACATTGATCCACCAGCTTTACCTTGAAGTATTTTTTGAAACGGATCAATTAGTCTTTCACTATTTCTTACAATAGCTCCTATACCATATTTATCAAAAATCTGAGGAGATGCCATTATATATTTTCCTTAAGGTTTACTTCAACATTAAGTTTTCTGTCCTGAGTATATGCTTTATTTCTTATAGCTGTAGAGCCATTTATATAAGTCTTGTCTGCTGGCTTGAAAGGAGGAGTAGTAAAATAAGCTGCACTACTATCAACAGTTACACCATCTCTATCATCAAGCTGATTCTGTACATCAGAATCAACAACTCCAGAAATTCCTTTCATGGTTGTATGAACAACAGTATTCTTTGAAGGAATATCAGTAGCTTTTGGTAATGGATTTCCTACTGCACCTTCTTTATTTTGTTGATTAGCTTCAATTTGCTCACCATAATATCTATCAACACCACCAAGTCTTGGATTATTTTCAGACTCAACAACGCCTATTCCATGAGTTTCAATAGCCATATTAAATTCTCCTTATTTGACAAAATTATTACTTTCTTTATGACATTAAGCAATATTCCACTTTAATTCAAAAATTAGTTAATTATCAATGGGTTTATAAGCTCCTGGAATGTTTATATTTTATAAAGATTATAATTTAAAAAGTTCCGCCCAATATTTCTTAAAACTTGGTCTTGAATAAAGTTCTTTAAAAATTTTTTTTCTTTTTACATTATCTTTAGCATCATCTTTATATTCTTTATTTAAAAATTCAATTAAATTTTCTTCGGATGGGTCATTATGATGAACTTTACAATCTGCTTCAAATTCATCTATAATGTCTACTGGGTCAAAATCAAAACTTGGTGCTCTTCTCCATACCGATTTTTTATCATTTTTATGTAAATATTCATGCCAACTTGGTCTTGCATAAAGTTCTGTAAAAATTTTTTTAATTATTTTATCATCTTTAATATTGCTATAATTCTTATCTAAAAAATCTGCTAAATTATCTTCTGAAATATCTACATTATGTTTTTTAGAATAATCAACAAATTTATCAACAATATAGATTGGACTTATATGTGATTTTTTTATATCTGGAACTACTTCTTCCATAATTTTGTCTCTTATAGATTTATAATCTCCAAGCCCACCATATGAATGACTTCCTCCCCCACCAGGAACTCTAGAATCTTTTTCTTCTGCATTTTTAATAATCTTAATATGAAATTTATTTGTATCTTTTAAATCTTTAATTAATTTATCATAATTACCAGAAAAATATTCAATGGCATTAACCACATCATCTTGTTCTCTGAATCTTAATTCTCCTGGCATATCTCTTAAACGAATTTCTACAAAATTATCACTTGCACTTGGACCACGTTTATATATTTTTTTATCTTTTATAATAAAATTAAGCCCACCATGATATTTTGGTATAAATTCTATTCCATTACTTAATTCTTGTAATGTATATTCTTTAACCGATATTGGATCCCCCAAACCACTAACAATTTCATTTGCAATTTTTCTAATTATTCTTTGATTCATACTTTATGCTCCTTTAAAAATATCAGGCCACTTTCTCATTAATCTTTCTTTATTTTCAGCATTTATTTTATCTCTATTTGGTATTTCATTTAAAGTCATGGAACCATGGTGAAATACAATAACATTTTTGGCAACATAAGCTTTTCCACCAAGTAATTGACCAGAATTTTCATCTTTAAAACATTTAATTCTATGTTGTATTCTCCAAATCAAATCTGTGTCTTCATATTCTCCAACTACAAATTGTTCATCAAAAAATAATCCATGGCCTTGTCCATGCAAACATTCAATTATTTTTCTTGGAACAAACATAAAACAACCTGTTACCCAGGAGCTCTCTACAGCATCATTTTCTGTAAAGTTATTGTATATATTATTACACTCATCTAATGTCTTGTTCATCAATCCTGGAATATTCTGGTGTTCACCAGCCATATTATTTGATCTGCATGCTATTAATGCTGCTCTATCTTTATTATTTAAAAAATCTATGCAATTTTTAAACACATCATCACTTAAAAATTCCGTATCATCATTTAATACAAGAATATATTCTCCTTGAGTTTCTTTAATCCCAGCATTATATCCACCAGCAAATCCTTTATTTTCTTTTAAATCTAAAACATGTAAATTGCTAAAAGTTTTTTGAAGTTCTTCACAAACACTAATCATTTTATAATTTTCATCACCACAATTTTTAACAATTATTATTTCAAATGGTTCATGAACTCTTGGATAAATACTATAAATACAATTCTTTAATAAATTTGGTTGTCTATTTGAAGCTATTACAACACTAACTTTAATTGCTGGGTTCTGTTGATTTTTAAATGGTTTATCATCTATAATTTCAATTTTATGTTCGACTTTTCCAATTTGTTCTAAATTCATTTTTCTCATTAAAATATTTATTTCATTCTTAAGTTCATTCACTTCTTCTTGCATTTCATTTGTTTTTCTATGCAACATGTTATTTTCAGCAATTAAATCTGGGTTATTAACTTCTATTTTTTCTATCTTTTTATCATTAATTTGCTTAAATTTATATATTGGTTCTCCTGTAATTTTAAATATTCCAGAATCTGGAACTACTTCTATTTCACTAAAAATTTCAGGGTATGCTCCAAAATATTGTTGTACATATTGGCTATCTTTACCAATAAAAAATGAATGCTCTCTTGAACATTTTCTTATCTCATTGTCATCCATATGTGGATTTTCAATTTTTATATAATTAGCCATTTTGTTGGCTACTTCGTCTTCTGATTTCATATAAGCATAGTGATGAATATGAACATCACTATATTTTACACGTTTTTGATGAACACCACTATTTTTATTAAAGACCCATTCATGTATTTTACCAAACCATTTTAAACCAATATTATTTCTATATATTTTATATTGTGTATCTGGATAACCAAAAACTTTTGAAGTATCATGCCAAAAATTCCATCTTGGCATTGCTAAAAAGTCATATTTGTTTGATTCACCTGAATTTAAAAAAGCTTTTATTTTTAAAACATTTTCTTTACTAAATATTTCATCACCATCAAGCCAAAGAACCCAATCTCCCTTTGCATTAATAGTACTTAAATTTCTATGAAATGCAAAATCTCTTGTCCAATCTGTATTAATAATAAAAGCTTTATATGCTTCACATATTTCAATAGTTCTATCTGAACTTCCAGTATCATTTATGATTATTTCACAAACTAAATCTTTTACTGATTCAAATACGAATGGCAAATATTTTTCTTCGTTTTTGCATATCATGCATAATGAAACTGTTTGCATTATAATAAATCTCCATTTTCATCTTAATTTAAATTTAAATTATCTATCGCCCCATTTAACTGAATCTGGAATTAATTTTAATCCATCAACTTTATAATAAATCCTTCCACCATAATCACCACAAGCTTCTATAACTTTATCTAAATCTCTTTCTCTTGTAAAAAAACTAATATATGGTTTTCTACCTTCTCGTATATAAACTTCTAAAGATTCTGCTGAACCACCAGCTATTCTAAATAACATACCATTTATAGTAAAAAGTTCTGGTAATTTATGAAGCTTTAATAAATCATCAATTTTCTTTATCGCAACGGTATCAGCAATTATTTTTTTTGAAGAAACTTTCTTTTTGCATTTAACACAATAACCAGTTGTTTGAAGAACTTTTGTGCCACAATTTGGGCATTTAAAAGTATCTGCGCTTTCAATCATTTTTTCAGCAATTTTTTTTATTTTATTTGAATTCATGTCTCTCCTTTTTAAAAGTTAAATTGATTTAATTTATTATGTACCCATTATTTCTTGACCATTATTAAATTGATTTAAATATGGTGGATGGTTTTGATTAAGTTGTTCATCAGAAACTAATACTCTCCAATAATAAGTACCAGGATTAAATTTCATATTTGGTGGAAATGAAGCTATGGCTTTTCTACCTGCATAAGTTAATGATGAAATACCAACATTTGACATTGGAACAAAATTATTTGAACCAGTAGAATCATATTCCCAATATCCACCAATTTCTAATACAGAATTAAACCTTGATTCTATAGCACCAACAATATTAGTAAAATTTAAATCTGTAGCCATTTCAATACAAAATACAATTCTATCTGATTGTGGATCAGATGGTATTTCAAATGTAAATGATGGCGTATTATCTATGATATGAACTGTATTAACCGGTTTCATTGCTACTGGTGGATCTGGTCTTTGACCAACTTGTCCTAATTGAAAAATATAAGCCATATTTTACTCTCCTTCTAAATTTTTATAACCAATTTTATTTAATGCTAAACTAAGAATTTCTTTACTTTCACCTTTATTAGTTTGGCTTAATAACTTAAATGAAAATTTTATGCAAACATTATAATCATCTTTTATCTTAATTTCTCCATTATAATCAATCTTATTAACTTTGTATTCTGAATTTTCAAAAATTGCTTTTATCAATTGAACATCATGACGCCAAAACTGAGTATATTTTTGCTCTTCATATTTAAAAGCAGGATTTGTATAAAATTCATTTGAAGTTTCAATAAGTAACATTATTTCAAAATATTCATTAGTAGCAATAAACATTCTTGAAATATTTGCTTCATCTGCTGCTTTTCTTAAGATGCTAGAAAGTTTCATATATCTCCTTAAATTAAACGATTTTCTCTAATATTTTTTAATATTCCACTTTTAAATTTTTAAATTTAAATTGTTCTTTTTCATCCATTTGACAATTTTATAAGATGCATCTTTCCATTTCCAATTTAAATGAACTTCATGGTATAATTTATCAGCTTTTTCTTTTCTTTCTTTATGATTTTCCATTACATGTCTCATTAATTCAGCTAATTTTTTTGGGTCTATTTCACACCATTCTGATTCATTTCCTTGTTCATGATAATCAGATTTTTTCATTTCTCCATCTATCAAAAAAGCATTGTCTTTATTCAAAAAATCTAAATGACCACCAAAATTTGTTGCTATCATTGGAGCTCCTACTGCTCCGAACAAGATCCCGATCCACCCCCAGCCTTCGCCTCTAGATGGCAAAATTCCACATCCACATGGAGCTTTTATTTTCCCAAAATCAGTATCATATTCAACTTCTATAGCACAAGAAGCATAAAATCTTGCTAATTTTTTAGAATCACTATCTTCATATATATAAAGTAATTTTGGAAATGTATTATCTGATTTCATGCATTCATATTGTGCATTTAATATTTCTTTGTGAATTTCACCAGAAGTATAAGATTTAATAACTAATATAGCATTATCATTTTTATCAAAATAATTATACCAAGCTTTTAAAAGAATATCTATTCCTTTTCTTTTTTGTGCTGCACCTACAAACATAAATATAAATGTATCATCATTTATCGGAACAGTTCTTTTTGCATGAGAATCTGGAATTCTTGATAAATCTAATGGAATTACATTCTTATTATAAAGAGTTTCATCAAAACCAGGTCCAATTGCAATAATTGGTTTAATGACACCACTATTTTTTATTGAATTAACTGAATGTTCAGAATATGTCCAAACACAATCAACATTTTCGTTAATTTTCTTTACCCATTCTTCATTTATTCTAGTCGTTTCTGCTGGGATATAAGAAACTAAATATCTTTCATCTTTATCAAAATTTGGAGGGTAAAAATTTCTAACTACAATTGCATTCTTTCTTTTAATTCCATACATACAACTTTCAAAGTCATCTCTTCTTTCAAATATCATATCTCGTTTTTCAGCCATATTCATTGAAGCCAATTGAACATCAACCCCAATATCTAATAAACCACAAGTCATATATCTTGATATTTCAGAAGCTGAAAAATAACTATACACTTGTCCTTCAATATCTATTTTATATTGACCAAGTGATTTATAGAAAGAAGCTTGTTGCTCTGAAATTTTAATCCAATCTGTATTTTGATTATATTTTTTTATGTTTTCAATACAATCTTCTCTTAATTTTTTATTTTCAATATATTTTCTTATAGTTGATGCTAATTCTTCTATATATCCAGGAGTTATTGTTGGCAATAAATCAACTAAATCAGAAAAAACTTCCAACTCACTAATTATAAGTGGTTTTTGAGTAGCTAAAGCAGTTCTTGCAGCAGCAGATGAACCTTGAGCTGCGCTATCTAAATAAACTAATGTTATTATGTCACAACAACATAAATATTCATTAATAATTTCAAATTTTAAAAAATCAGTTATAAATAAAACATTTTTTTCTAATTCTAATTCCTTTATAAGCTTATCTATATTTTCTTTTAGTTCTTTTGATTCCGAACGATGTTGAAAATTATCAATATTACAAAGCAAAATCAATAATATATCTTTATTCCAATCATCTTTTAACATAGATGTTGCTTTTAATAATTCAATTATTCCTTTATGTGGTAACAAAAAACCAAAAGTAGAAATAATAGGTCTTTCTGAATTTTCTATGTTACATAAAGCACATGCTTCTTCCTTCGTATACACAATCTGATTTTTGGCATTATTTCCTATTACTGTCATATGGGTTCTTTCTTCTGCAATACTAGCTTCCATTAAATCTCTTTTCATTGCATTAGAATGAACAACAAATTCATCATAAAAATCTTTAAATATAGTAACACCACCTTTAGTTGAATGAAATGTCATCAAAGAACGTATTTTGTTTCTTCTTAATCCATTACCAAACTCTTTCATTGCCCCAGCATTAAAAATACCATGGTTATATTGAACGTGAACTATATCAATATTTAATTGAAGAATTTTATGAAGTAATTTATCATAATTTGGATCATCTGGCATCCAAATTGGAACTACATTAAGAGTTTCAAAAGTAGAAACTTTAAAATCTCTTTGACAAAAAATAGTATAGTCAATAACTGAATTTCTCACTAGATCTTCAGTATAATTAGCTATGCCACAATTATCACCCCATCTACATATAATTCCAACTTTTTTGGGTGGTTCTTTATATGGTTCTATATTTTTAGGATGAGTTTTTGCGAAGAATTCATTTTCTGAAATTATTTTTTTTGGAATTGGAACATATTTAACTAATTGACCATTAACTATTTTATCTTTTCTTAAATCTATGTATTGTTCAGGAACTTCAATAAAATTAGTTAATTTTTCTTTAAGCTTTGGATTTCTATCAAATTCACGAGAAGAAAAAACTTGAATGATATTTTCATTTTCATATTTTATTATCATCTACATTTTTTGAATTGTAAGATTTCCAGAAGAAATATAAGTTGCAAAATTTTTATTTTTTAAATCTTTAACTAAGTCTTTTATTTCTTCAAAAGAATAACCTATATCATCTAGAGCAAAATTTCTCTTTTCTTTCTTTTTCATGTTTTTTATATTTTTAAAGAAAGAATCAAATTTTGAAATTCTAATAGCTGCTTTTTTTATGAAACTTTTTTCCATAAAGAAATATTCTCCTTAGAAATGGATCCTACGAATCCTAAATTCTGCATTTGTTAATTTTATTCCTGTAGGATTCTTAAATTTTTCTTTAATATCAGTTTTTTCTTTATCTTTTTTTCGATGTTCAATAATAAAATTTAAAGAATCTAATATATTTGGATCAGTTTTTAATACTGCTCCTTGTTGATTTGGTTTAAATATTCTTACGTATTTATCACTGATAGTATAAATTATTTTTGAATCTTTATCTTGTAAAGACAAAGTTCCGTTTTGTTTTTGTCTTTCTGTAGTATTATCTACAAAACCATTTGCTAAAACATTTTTGTATTCTTTACTTTTATAAATGTTATTATCTATGGGCATTTTATCTCATTATTTATTTATAAAATGAATAGGTTATTTTAGTTTTCATTATTTATTTTATGTAAGTGGAGTAATTTTATAACCTTTTGAAAGTTTTGAATTAAGTTTAGTTTTTGCAACATTAATAGCTTGTTGTTTAGACGGAAATTCACCTAAATCAGTTACTCTCGGATTTGGATATCCTATTCTCCCCCAAGCATTTGCTGCAACAAAATTATTACCTTTTGGAAATACAACAAAGTAGTGAAATTTGTTTGAATCTGCACTTTCTTGATCTCTATATGTAATGTATTCTCTATATGGTGGGTCTTCAACAACATCAATATGATAGTAATCTCTTAAAGCTTTAAGTATTGTTCTTGACTGATGCCTTGTAGGATCAACAATCATCATTTTAGCTATTTTTCTTATTTCACTTGATTTCATTTACTTATACTCCAATTTTATTTTTCAACAAATTCTTTTAATGAAGCTGCTATTCCGTCTGGTCTATTATATATAGCAAAATTATATGCTCCATAAATTTTGTTAAATTTATCTTCTAAATGATTAATTTCCATTAAGCATCTATTTCCTAAATTATAACCATATCTTTTATTTTGTCCAAAATCACCATTTAAAATATCATTAGAAATTTTGTGCTGTAATTGCTTTAATTCATTAATTATTTTATTTGATGAATCTGCACATTTTGATAATGAATTTATTAATTCTTTTTTATCATCTTTTTTTAATTGAATTCCTTTGTCTATGAATTCTTTTTCATCTTCAATTAATTCATCAGGCATTTCAATAGCTACTTTTTGTATCTTATTTGCTATTTTTCTTATTTCATTTGAACTTATCATTTTACTACTCCATTATTTATGTTCTATGACTTGAACTTATCACAACATCTTGATATGCAAGACTTGAAGAACTTCCACCAGTATTTAATTTATTTATAACTTTCAAACGTAATTCTTCAGCTTCATTCAAATTCAAATATCTTGTTCCATTATAGATTATATCAGTTAATCCAAAAGCCATTGCAATTCCTTGGTCATTTCTAGTACTTGTAATTTGTACTCCAGAAAATTCTAATCCATCTATTGCATCCATATCATCATTGATTGATGCTAAAGCAGCCGTTGGGTCAGATAAAGAAGAAGCACCATTCCATGTGCAACCATAAATTCCAACAGAAGAACCAAGAAAACCCTTAACTATCCATAATTCCATGTTTCCAGATTTATTATCATATACAAAAGGATTGCCCATTTTACTACTCCTTTAATAATTTACATAACTTGTAGATGGCTGTCCATCATTTCTTGAATATATAATTTGAACATTATCATAAGTTAATTGATTTATAGAATCTAATGCAGTTTCTATTAAAGTTTTTAAAGTTGAAGCTGCTGTAGAAGTTAAATATTTATTTCCATTATAAGAAGCATCATTTACTCCTATAAAAACATGCCCAGAACTTTTATTATATGTTGAAACTGCATTTATACCAGCAAATTCTAAACCGCTAATCGTATCTAAAGCATCATTAACCTCAGATAAAAATGTATCAATATTATTCGCTCCACTTGGTTCTAAATAAGTAAGTTCATGATATATTACTCCATGAACAAAAATTTCTAATCCATCAATATGTAATAAAGATAATGGACCATAATTAGCACTTGGTTGGTCATCTAATCTCCAATTATGAATTGATACATCTGAATATGAATCAACATTCGTATCAGCATTTACAATTGCAACTATTGCATTCCTTAAACTATCAGCATCAACTGATGTTAAATATCTATTACTATTATATTCACATTCTTCAAAAGATAAATGCAAAACTTCTTGTGCCACAGTTAAAGAACACATAGCACTTGCTCCTCTAACAGTATAATTGAGAATTGCAGATACTAATTCTTTATATTCAGAAGCTACATGTTGAACGTTATCATCACCTGATCTATTTAACCAGGTTTTAGTATTATATACCATTTGTTCTATATTTGTCTGAAGAGAACTTCTAGCCATGTTAAACTCCTTTATCTATCATATATGCATCTCTTGTAATTTTTAATCCAACTCCACCTGTACCAATAGCAAGATAACCTGCTATAATTTTAAATCCATTAACAAATAATTTAAGATGAGTTTTTCCAAATTTTTCCATCATTGGTCCATTATGAAAATCATCTGTTTCTACAGTTATTAAAGGATATGGATACCCAGTATCTATATACTCGGTATTTGGATAAAACTTTTCCAATTCTTTAACTGCTGAATCATAATTAGAAAAAAACTTTTTATCAAAACCTTTGGTTGGCTTTTTACCAACTACTTTATTAAATAATTTGATTGCATTATCTTTAATTGAATTATAAGTTGATTTACTAAAATTAATATTAATTTTTTTTGGAGCTGCATTTACAATTTTGCTTGCTATTTTTCTAATTTTCATAGAATTCATTTTTATTTATTACCTCTTTATGAATAATTATCTGATGGATTTCCATCATTTCTTGAAGTTATTATTTGTACATCTTCATATGTAAAATTTGAAATATTATCTAATTGTGTTTCGATATCTGTTTTTAATTGTCCAGTCTCAATAGCATTTAAATATTTCTTTCCATCATATTTCGTAGCTGTAGTTGCTGTAAATAATGATGTGATGGAAGATTTTTCAGAAGCTACAATTACTCCAGCAAATTCTAACAAATTTACAGCATCAAATGCTGTATTTAATTCTTCTAATAAATCATCTACATTATTAACACCAGTTGGATTTAAATAAGTTTTAGAATAATATGTAATTCCATGAATAAAAATCTGTAATCCATCATTTGATTCAGAATATACATATCCTCCTGTCGAATTTAAATCATCTCTAGTACTTATAATTTTAATATCTTTAAAAGTATCTAATTTAGCAATATTTCCAAGTTGAATAGAAATTATACTTCTTAAAGAAGAAGCATCTGTTTCTGTTAAATATTGAAGATTATTATATGCACAACCTTCAGCTTCAAAATTAAATACTATTTCTCCTAAACCCTTTTGAGAATACGAAAAAACATATCTAAAAACTAAATTAGATATGCCATTTAATTTACTGCTTACTTCAATATTAAAATATTCTATATTATCATTTCCAGCTCTTGGCAACCATCTCTTTGAATTATAAACAGCTTCTATAACTTTAATTATAAGTCTATCTGTCGGCATCGATTTGGTCTGTATTTCTTTTTAAAATAGAATGGCAAAGAGTTTTTAAAGATTTTACATTATTTGAAAATTGTAAAGCTATGATTGAAGTAGAATTATCACCTTTAAAATATGAATCTTCTAATTGTTCCAATTTTTTGTTGGTTTCTTCAATATTCTCAGAATTTTCATCTTTAAAATAAAACAATAATCTTTTACCCTGCACTTTTGTATTACTCATATTGTATCCAATGGTCTTTAAAAAAGCCGCCAAATACAAGTCTGGAGTATTGTATGATTCTAACATCTTCATCTCCTTTATACATCTAAAATTTATGATTTTATTTTATCTATTATTTTTTTAGCAGCATTAACTACTTTTTCTGTCTTATCATTATCTACGATCCATTTTAAACTTTCTATATTAAGATTTGCTGTTTTTATTATTTTTGATTTCTTAGTCCATTTCAAAGATGACCATGTATTTTTGTCAAAAACGAATTCTTGTTTTATTGATTTTTCTTCATCAAAAATTTTGTCTATTAATTCATCATCTTCTTTTGCTTCTATTGGTTTTTCTATTTTCTTTTCTGCTTCTTTAACTTCTGGTGCTTTTGTCTCTTTTAATTTTTCTACTACATTTTTAATAGATGGTTTCTTGAGTTTTATGCCAATAGGTGTATCTTCATTCATTTCAATAACACGATGTTTTTTAGCAAATGAATCATCATCTTCTTTTTTTGATTGTTTATTATATTCATAAACTTTTATTTGTTCAAGTGGAGTTAAAGTTTCATCTATTACTCCAGGATTTTTTTCTTTAAATTCTTTAACTTCATTAAGTTTATCAACAATTTTTTCTTTTAAAAGTCTTTCATATTTTTCTAATTGTTCAGTTATTTTAAATTTTTCATCAATTATATAAGGATAATTTGACTTAAATTGCTTTAAATCTTTAAGTCTGTTTATAACATCTTCTTTTTCATCTCTTCTAAGTTTGACATTATTATCAATAATTTTTTCACTTTCAGATTTTGGCTTTAAATCTTCTTCTTTTGATTCTGTTACTTCTTTAATCCAACCAACTTTTAAAAAGGTCTTTATATCCTTAGATTTCTCATATTCTTCATCTGTAACAGAAAA
>Ga0315284_10006686_pt1 | contig 16427 bp, 6 predicted proteins | sample YL17G09_16_MG_FD_203696 | JGI IMG/M metagenome (GOLD analysis project Ga0315284, IMG submission 203696) | Sediment microbial communities from Yellowstone Lake, YNP, Wyoming, USA - YL17G09_16 | ecosystem: Environmental > Aquatic > Freshwater > Lake > Sediment | place: USA: Wyoming | collected...
GCTGCGCGAGCTGATCCCCAATTCGATCGGCGTGTTCGACCGCGGCTGGGAGACCTGGCGCGCCGCCTACCCGAGCAAGCAGGGAGACCAGCCGTGAAGCGCGTGCTCTCCCACCCGCTCACCGGCCGTCTCTGCCGCCTCCTTCTCGGTGGCGCGTTCGTCTACGCCAATACGACCAAGCTCCTCCGCCCCGATGAGGTGGCTCGCCTCATCTACGGATACCGCATCCTCCATCCTGACCTCATCAACCTCGCCGGAGTCGTCTTCCCGTGGATTGAGTTCATCCCAGGCGTCCTGCTTGTGATCGGCATCCTCCCGCGCAGCGCCGCCGCCCTTCTCGGGGGCCTGCTCGCGGTGTTCATCGGCGCCGCTGCCCTGGTGATGATGCGCGGCATCGACATCGGGTGCGGATGCTTCCTCCCCATCTTCGGTGACCGCGTCGGCTGGCCTATGATCGCTCGCAATTCCATCCTCATGCTATTCGCGCTTCAGGTCATCGCCTGGCCGACGAGCCTCCTACCCGGCCGCCGCCGGTAGCGTCTATCCAGCAGGGCGCGCCTCTCCCTCGGGCGAATAAACGCGCATCACACACGCGAGGTCGCTCCATGGCTGACTACATCCTTGGCATCGATGTCGGCACCACCGGAACGAAAGCGCTACTGATCGACCCGACCGGCGCAGTCGTCGCCAGCGCCACCGAGGAGTACCCGCTCCATACGCCCCGACCTGGCTGGGCGGAGCAGGATCCACAGGACTGGTGGCGCGGGACAGTGGCCGCCATTCGGCGCGTCATCTCCGCCTCCGGCGCGCGGCCCGAGGAGATTCGCGGCCTCGGCCTCTCGGGCCAGCAGCACGGCTCCGTCTTCCTGGACAAGGACCACAACGTCCTCCGCGAGGCGCTCCTCTGGTGCGATCAGCGCACCGCCGCCCAGTGCGCCTGGATCCATGACACCGTCGGCTTCGACAAGGTCGTCGGGGAAACGCTGAACCCCGTCCTCACCGGCTTCCAAGCCCCCAAGATCGTCTGGCTGCGCGACAACGAGCCCGACCTCTACGCCCGCCTCCGCATGATCCTCCTGCCCAAGGACTACATCCGCTTCCGCCTCTCGGGTGAGTTCGCCACCGAGGTGTCGGACGCGGCCGGCACCTCGCTCCTCAACGTCGGCAAGCGCCAATGGTCCGATGTCATGCTCCACGGCCTCGGTCTGACTACCGACATGCTGCCCAGGGTATACGAGTCACCGGTCGCTTCCACGGCCGTGTGCCAGTCTGCCGCGGCCGAAACCGGTCTGCCTGTGGGCCTTCTCATCGCCGGTGGAGGAGGAGACAACGCCTGTTCCGCCGTCGGTAACGGGGTCATTGCCGAAGGGATCGTGCAGGTCAGCGTTGGCACCTCCGGCACCGTGTTCTCTCCTATGAACGAGCCCAAACTCGACCCCAAGCTGCGCGTGCACACCTTCTGCCACGCCGTCCCGGGTCAGTGGCACGCGATGGGAGTCGTGCTCTCCGCAGGCGGGTCGCTGCGCTGGTTCCGAGACGTCCTATGCGGCGAGGAGAAGGCGGAAGCCGCCGCCCAGGGCGTCGATCCCTACGAGATCATCACCGCCGCGGCATCGACCGCCCCCATTGGCGCCGAGGGTCTGATCTTCCTGCCCTATCTCACCGGCGAGCGCACCCCGCACCCCGACCCGCACGCTCGTGGTGTGTTCATGGGACTGGGGCTGCGCCACACCAAGGCCTATATGGCCCGCGCCGTCATGGAGGGGATCTGCTACGCCATGCGCGACTCCCTCGAAATCCTGCGCGAGATGAGACTCCCCATCGCCGAGGTGCGCAACACCGGCGGCGGATCCCGCAGCGCCTTCTGGCGGCAGATGCAGTCCGATGTCTTCCGGACTCCCCTGGTGCGCATGGCCATCGACGAAGGCGCGGCTTTCGGCGCCGCGATCCTGGGGGGAGTCGGGGCCGGCGTCTGGCCCGACGTCCCCGCCGCTTGCGCCGCCGCGGTTCGCACCAAGGAACCGACCCAGCCTCATCGCCAGGCTTCCGCCATCTACAACAAGTTCTATCCCGTCTACCGCGCCCTCTATCCCTCGCTCAAGCGGCACTACGCCAAGGTCGCGGGGGTAGTGGAGAAGCTCGGGCCGTAGCAGGAGCAGACGGGGCGCGAGGGAGTTGGGGCGATCCCAGGAGCACCGTTCTCGGCCGGATGGCCACCAAGCTGTCATTCCGAGCCTCGGAAGCGGGCGTTCAGACCGCTACGAGCGCGAGGAATCCATATCGGAGTGGCGTCCGCCTCGGCGGACGCTGACCTCTTGAACGGATTCTTCGCTTGTCCGCCTTTGGCAGACGGCTCAGAATGACAACCAACGGCCACCTCCTCCCTAGAGCGGTGGTCCTGGGGGCGATCCCTCCGCGGTTGACTTTTCCCATTCGCTCCGATATCATCGGGGCCTAAGGGCTCTGAGACCATGAACCTCGTCACGGACATGAACACTACCAAGATGAAGCGCCTGCACGGCGTTCGTGTGTTCGCGCCAGGTTGATGAGCCCGACCAACTAGCGAGAACCACAGCGCCAGACCGCAATATGCGTGTCTGGCGCTGACTTTGTGGGAGGCAAACAGGATGTTGCTGGGGACGCAGCGAGTCAACAGACATGGCCATCTCGAGATCGGCGGCTGCGACACCGTCAAGCTCGCGCGCAAGTACGGCACGCCGCTCTACGTGCTGGACGAGGACCTGGTGCGCGAGAACTGCCGCGCGTTCCGCCGCGCCTTCGAGTCTCGCTACCCCAACGTCCACATCTCTTTCTCAAGCAAGGCGTTTACCACCGCGGCCGTCTGCCGCATCGTCGATCAGGAAGGCCTGGGTGTCGATGTGTCTTCCGGTGGGGAGCTGCACACCGCGCTTCATGCCGGGGTCGCGCCCAACCGCGTCTTCATGCACGGCAGCAATAAGTCGCGCGCGGAGATGGAGATGGCCGTCGCCAACGGCGTGGGCCGCCTCGGCATAGACCACCTCGACGAGATCGACTCTCTCCAGGAGATCGCCGCCCAGCATGGCACGCAGCTCGACGTGCTGGTCCGGGTCGCGCCTGGCGTCACCGCGAACACCCACACTCACATCCAAACTGGCAAGGTGGACACGAAGTTCGGATTCTCGCTTGCCGGCGGCGCGGCGATGGAGGCCGTAGCCAAAGCGCTGCAAGCCCCAAGTCTGCGCCTGCACGGCGTGAACTGTCACATCGGCTCCCAGATCCTCGAACTCGAGTCCTTCCGCGAGGCGGCGGCGATGATGGTGGACTTCGCCGCCCAGGTGCGAGACTCGCTCGGCGTTGTGCTGGATGACCTCGACCTCGGCGGCGGCATCGGCGTGCGCTACCGCACCGGCGATCAGCCGCCAACCCTCGACGAATATGCCGAGGCCGTCACCAGCGCGGTCAGGGAGCGATGCGAGTTGCGCAATCTCCCCCTGCCTCGCCTGATCCAGGAGCCCGGCCGTCGAATCGTCGGCGAAGCTGGCACGACTCTCTATACGGTGGGTGTGGTCAAAGAGATCCCGGGCATTCGCACCTACGTCTCCGTCGATGGCGGCCTCTCCGACAACCCCCGACCGGCGTTGTACGACGCCAAGTACGAGGCGATCGTCGCCAACAAGGCCCAGCAGCCGATCGCCCGCACCGTTACCGTCTCCGGCAAGCATTGCGAGACCGACACGCTGATAGCAGAATTGAGAACGCCGGAGATAGCTCCGGGCGACATCTTGGCAGTGCAGACCACCGGGGCGTACAATTACTCCATGGCGAGCAACTATAATCGCCTCACGCGTCCCGCGGCGGTCACTGTCTCGGGCGGACGGGCCGATCTCATCGTGCGCCGCGAGACTCTCGCCGATCTCGTGCGCCACGATCGGCTGCCGGCGCGACTGCGCACGCCCTAGCAGGGCCAGGTCCGGCTCCGTCGCGACAGGTCGCGTGAGCAGGTAGCGCGGATGGGGCCGCGGCCGTCTCGGGCGGCGCGTCTCCTTCCCAGAGGTGCTGATGAGTTTCCAGTTCCTGACGCTGATGACGTGCGCCGCAGGCATGGCGTTGGTCGGCCTCGTCTACAACGCGCTCGCGGTCCACTTCATGGTCGGGGCCCTCTTGGGGACGCTGGTGATCAGCTATGCCAGCTCCCGCCTCTCCGCCCGGTCCCTGTCGTGGCGGAGGGAAGCGGCCGACCGCGTCTTCGAGCACGAGCCGATGCAGGTTACGGCGGAGCTGGTGAATCAGGGGCGCCTGCCCCGCTTTCTGCTCACCGTATCCGACCGGCTCCCTGAGCATATGCGCTCCGACCAGCCCCTCGAGTTCGTGCTCCCAGCCCTCTGGCCCGGCGAGAAGGTGCGGCTCACCTACGAAGCCTACGCCGTCAAGCGTGGCGTCTACCAGACCGGCCCCCTCCGGGTGTCGGTGTCAGACCCGTTCGGGGTCTTCCAGCGGACGTCTACCTCTCAGGCGACGGGCGAGGTCGTAGTCTACCCTCGGCCCGTGCTGCTGAGTGACCTGGAGGTGTCCGACAACGTCTCTGATCCCGCGCAGGTGGGGGGAGAGCGTTCCCAGGCGTCGGAGTCAGGGCTGGAGTTCTACGGAATTCGCGATTACCAGCCCGGCGATGAACTGCGGCGCATCCATTGGCCTGCTACCGCGCACCACAATCGCTTGACCGTCATCGAGTTCGAGCGGGGGGCGTCGAGGAGTCTGACTGTGGTCCTCGACGCCGTTGCCGGATCGGAACTCGGCGCCGGCATCGACACCACACTCGAGGTCGGAGTCCGGGCCGCCGCGTCCCTCATCCATTGGGCCTTGGGGCATCACGGGTGCGCCTCCCTTGCTTTTGCCTCTGCGTCCGGTCCGATCTGGATCGAGCTCGATCGGCTGGACCAGGAGTACCAGGCGCTGGAGCACTTAGCCCGACTGAAGGCGGATGGCGCGATGCCAGTATCGCAGGTGCTGGAGTGGGCCGGCGCGCGCATTCCGACCGGGGGTTCCGCCTGCGTAGTGACGTGTGCGCCGGACCCGATGCTGGCAGGGGTCATCCGCTCCCTGGGGGCCCAGCGGATTCGCGTCTCCGCCGCGCTGATCGACCCGATCAGCTTCGACCCCAGGGCCCCGAGACATGTCGCAGCGGCCGATCTTGACGCAGCAGGCGCAATGACGACGGTCATCCGGAGAGGCGAGAGCTTGCAGAACGCCCTGAGCGGTTCCTTCCTCCTCGATCGCTAGCAACTGGCACGCCGACGATGCAGCAGATCAAGGCCAAAACCAGGTCCGACCGGGTAACGACCTTCGATGAGGCGGTCCTCTACGTCTCCATCACGGTCGCTCTCGCCACCGCGCCAATCGTGGCGAGCTTAGCCAGTGGCAGCGTGCAGATCGCTCTCGTCGGCGCCGCCCTGGTCTGTGCCGGAGGAGTTGTGAGTTGGAGGCTGCGCGATCGGGGCACGATGGCAGTGCTGGCGGGCGCTCCACTTGGGCTCGCCGCGGCCGCCGCCTTCAGCCTCCTGGTGGAGCGCGAACTGGCGATGGACGAGAGCTCACTGCTCCTGGCGCAGGTCGAAGTCGGGCTCATGATCGCCCTTCGTATGTCGATGCTCCCCATCGCCTTTAGCTACGTGCTCGTCAGATACGATTACATGGCGTTCTCGCTCGTACCCGCGCTCGCCATCTTCGGCCTCGCCGGCGGCCAGGGAGAGGCCCCCGTGGTGGGAGTGTGCTTCGCCCTCTTCCTCCCTTCCGCGCTGATCGCCATGGGCCACGGTATGTTGCTCTCTGGGATGATCCGGGCGGGCGGCAGGACCGATGCCCGCTGGCGACTCGGGCACTGGCGGAGGAAGCATTGGTATGCTCTGGTCATCACCATCGCGCTGATCATCATCGTCGCCTATGTCCTGTTTCTCCCCATCTCCTACTACGTTGCCGAATACCGATGGCAGCTCCTCACCCGTGTCGCCGTAGTGCCCTCTCCGCTGCGGCAGTTCGGGAGCATGGGGGCGGGAAGAACTCGAAATTCCTCTGTCCTGCCCGTCGGAAGGGGACCGATCGCTCCCGGCCACGCCCCCCGACTGACTATCTGGGGCCCGTTTGAGCCCCTCTGGCGCGGCCAGATATACGACCACTTCAGCGGTCAGTCGTGGCTCCGCACCGAGGCCCCCGAAGAGGGCGCCACCCCTTTCCCCTCTGAGGCCATTCCCGCTCCCATGGAGCGTCCACTGAGACGCGGGGTACTGAGCATTTCCGACGAGTTCGCTCCCCGGCCAGGCGCCAAGATCGAGGCTCATCTGGTGCGGGTGGACACTTCCATGCCCGCCGTCTTCTACAGCCCGGGCCAGATCCAGATCCTGACCGTTCGCGGGTTCAAGCGTCACGGCCCCTTGCGAATCGACGCCTACGGATGTGTAGAAGCTCCTGGAGGCAGCTGGGTAGACGGGAGCTACTATCAGGTGACTTCGTCCCCCCTGGAAGTCCAGGGCAATCCCTACCCTCCCGCGCCTTCTGCGGCGCTGCTGCCGAGGACCTATCTGCAGATTCCTTTCGGCTCCAGGCGTGTGGCTGACCTGGCCCGGGAGGTCGCCGGCCGCGAGTCGAGCCCTCAGCGCAAGCTGATGGCCCTCGTCGCTCATCTCCAGCAGAACTATGTCTACACCCTCGACCCTCCCGCTGCTCCGCCAAACCGGGATGCGGCCGACTTCTTCCTGTTCAAGAGCAAGCGCGGCTACTGCGACCTCTTCGCCACTTCGCTAGCCATCATGGCGCGGGCGGTGGGCATACCCACGCGGCTGGTCACAGGCTTTGCCTACGGCGATGATACGAGCGGAGCCCAGGTCATGCGGCCGCGGCCTGACAACCCAAAGGGGCCGGCCGAACCCAATTTCCAGATGCGAGAGTCCGACGCCCACGTCTGGGTGGAGGCCTACCTGGAGCCGTGGGGGTGGGTGTCCGCCGACGCCACCCCGGCGGGAGGCGAGTCCCCGATCCCACCGCTGCGGCGATCCGCGCTGAACCTGCGCTTCCTCGCCCAGGACCATCCCAGCGTGCCCATCGCCGCGGGCGGCCTGGCGCTGATGGCAATGATCTCGATGGCGTTTCGACTGAGGGGGATGCGATTGCACCTCTCCGCATTCGGGCACAACCTGCCCACATCGGGTGCGCGTTACCAGGTGATCCGCGCCTACGCCCAGCTACTGCTGCTCCTGCGTCGTCACGGACGTGTGCGCCAGCCCTGGCAGACCCCCCTGGAGTTCCTGTCGGAGCTGCGAGCGCCCTCGTTCGGCGGTATGCGCCAGACGGCCGACGGCCAGTCGCCGCCGGCCCGGTTTCTGCCTTTCCCTGAGCGCCACTCCCGGTTCGGCCTCGCCTCGCGTCCGAAAACCGCGACCCTCGATGCCGCGCTCCCTGCCATCGCCGCTCTCACCGAGTTGTTCCTGCTCGCGCGATACAGCTCTGCCCCCCTGACCGACGAGACGGCGGCCAGCGCCGGCCAGCACTTCACCGCGATCCGCTCCGCCTTGAGGCGGAGGACGCGGGCCCCACAGAAACCCTAGCATTCAGCCTCTCGCGACCGGCCCAAAGCAACAGCCCCCGCCGTTGGCGACGGGGGCTGCGAACGTTCGATTGAGTCGCTGAGCTAGATCGCCGAGTCCTCGGAGGGGCCCTTCTCCTCGTCCTCGACTTCGTCCTCATCGCCCTTTGGCGGGTTAGCGCCCGCCAAGTCGCGGATCAGCTCCTCCTCGGGCCCAACCAGATCGGGCTCGCCGAACGCAGAGCGCAGCAGATCGGCCTCGGCGCGAGTCGGCGAGATGTAGATCGCGGCCTCTCCCGGCGGTCCCTGCACCCGCAGGCGACGGTAGTTAATCATGCCGGTGCCGGCCGGTATCAGCCGCCCGATGATCACGTTCTCCTTCAGGCCGATCAGATTGTCCACCTTGCCCTGAATGGCGGCCTCCGTCAGCACCCGCGTCGTCTTCTGGAAGGAAGCCGCCGACAGGAAGCTGTCCGTCGCCAGGGAGGCCTCGGTGATTCCGAGCAGCACCCATTCGGCGGTGGCCTGGGTGCCGCCCCGCTCCTCGATCTGCCGGTTGACCTCTTCGAAGAAGAATCGGTCGTAGATCTTCCCGGGCAGCAACTCGGTGTCGCCCGACTCCACTATGCGGCGCTTGCGCAGCATCTGTCGCACGATCACTTCGATGTGCTTATCGTTGATGTCGACTCCCTGGGATCGGTAGACCTTCTGGATCTCCCGCACCAGGTAGTCCTGAATGGCGCGCACGCCCTGCATCTGGAGCACTTTCTGCGGATCCAGCGGGCCTTCCGTCAGCGCGTCGCCGGCGCGGATGAAGTCGCCTTCCTTCACCGGCAGAACACCGCGGTAGGGCACCAGGTGACGGCGCTCGATCTTCACCCGGGTGACTTTCGCCTGCAGGAGCTGCGCCAGCAGTTGCGGCGTCAACTCCTGGCCGGCGGCCGCGATCAGCTCGCCCGCGCGGTTGGTGACATCCTCGGCCAGCACTTCGCCGTACAGGCGCTCCGGGTGCTCTGCGTCGACTGGCTGCTCGGAGTGGATGATCACCCACTTCACGCCGGGCGTCTCCACGCGAGCCACCACACCGTCGACCTCGGACACGATCGCCTGGCCCTTCGGCCGGCGCGCCTCGAACAGCTCCACGACGCGCAGCAGGCCCTTCACCTGCTCTTCCATCACGCGCACGAGCTGCTGGATAACCCGTCTCTGCTCCGTATCGAGCGTGAGCCGCTTGCTCTCGCCCTTCTTGGTGGCGCGGGCCCGGGTCTTCACCGGCTTCTTCGCCGTCTCGTCCCTCGGGCTCAGCCGGACGATGCCGGCCTTCACATCACCCCAGAACTGCTTGAGCGTATCCTTCTTCTTCTCTTTCACCTGAGCGACGCCGGTCAGGTATTGGCCGGCCACGCCACCGGTGTGGAAGGTGCGCATCGTGAGCTGCGTGCCCGGTTCGCCGATCGACTGCGCGGCGATGATACCGACCGCCTCGCCCACTTCGACTCTCCGGTTGGTGGCGAAATCACGGCCGTAGCAGTGAGCGCAGATGCCCTGCGCCATTTCGCAGTTCAGCGGCGAGCGCACCGTCACTTCGCCCCGCGCCAGGGCGCCTTTATCCCACAGCTCGGCAGCCAGCCTCCGCAGCTTCGCCAGCGCGGTGCCGCGCACGGACTTCCCTTGTTCCACCAGCGTTTCGCTGGCCTTGAACGGGTTCGTCAGCGTGACCGGAGAGGGCTCGCCTTCCTGCAGGCGCTTCACCGCCCTCTGAATGGCCTCGCACTCCTCCGCCACGCGCAGTATCGCCGTCTGCGCAGGCGTCAGATCGCGGGCCGCGAATCGCTCCTCGCAGCTTCCGCATATCTTCACCAGCTCGAGTACGCTGTGGCAATCAGGGCAGGTCGTCTCCTCGAGCAGGAGCGTGCTTGGCACCAGGCTCGGCGCCGCATGCGGAGCCGGCACATCCTCCTCGGGAACCTCTGCCGGCTCCTCACCCTCGACTTCCTCGGCCGCTATCGCCTCGGTCGTCGGTGGCGTCGCCGCCTGCGATTCCTCCGAGTCCTCACTGCTGGTCTGGGCCCGGAGGTAGAGATCGACGATGCCATCTTCGCTGAACTCGCGGCCGCAGGCCCGGCAGCGGTAGTGGTTCTGGAGATCGCCGGTGCAGCTCGGGCAGGGCTGGTCGGTATTGTCGCTGACCTCGTGCCCGGCCTTCAAGATGATCCGGTCCGTCCTGGGATCGACGATGTCTTGCGGCACCACGCGTCCCTGGATCCGCCGCTCCAGTGTCTCAATCTCTTCTGACCCATCGCGAATCGCCGCCACGGTGATCCCGTTTGCCGTGCCGCAGTCGATCTCGCGGACGATCACGTCCTGCGACACATCCACCAGGCGCCGGGTCAGATAGCCCGCGTCGGCCGTTCGCAGCGCCGTGTCCGCAAGCCCCTTGCGGGCGCCGTGGGTGGAGACGAAGTACTCCAGCACGTTCAGCCCTTCGTGGAAGTTCGACTTGATCGGCAGGTCCTCGATGAACCGGCCGAAGGGGTCGGACATGAGGCCGCGCATGCCCGCGATCTGGCTGATCTGGCGGGGCGTGCCTCGGGCGCCGGAGTTCGCCATCATGAAGATCGGGTTGAACGGATCGATGTTGCTCAGGATGGCCTTCGACACATCGTCAGACGCCTGGTTCCACAGCCGGCAGACGCTGTCCGAGCGCTCGCCCGCGCTGATCAAGCCCTGCGCGTAGTTCTCGTTGACCCGGCGGACGGCTTCTTCCGTGCGCTGGATGATGACCTCGCGGCGGGCCCGCGGCACGTCCATGTCGGTCATGCTGATGGTGACGCCGGCGATGGTTGCGTACTTGAAGCCCAGCTCCTTCAGTTCGTCGACGAGCTGAACCGTGCGCGCCGTCCCGTAGTGGCGGTAGCAGTCGCGGATGAGCCGGCCCAGTTCTTTGTCGTCGACCACCCGATCCAGATAGCGCAGCTTCACCGGCAGCACTTCATTGAAGATCAACCGCCCCACCGTGGTGCTGATGAGCTGCCCCTCCACCCGCACCCGGATATCGGCGTGCAGGTCGAGCTTGTCCAGGTTGTAGGCGAGCTTGGCGTCCTGCGGATTCGAGAACTCCTTGGCGGTTCCCGGCGCTCCCTCTCGCTTCTGGGTCAGGTAGTAGGAGCCCAAGATGATGTCGCGGGTGGGCGTCACCATCGGCTTCCCGTCCGCCGGGGAGAACAGGTTCTCGGTGGAGAGCATCAAGATGCGCGCCTCGGCCTGCGCCGCCATCGACAGCGGCACATGCACCGCCATCTGGTCGCCGTCGAAGTCGGCGCCGAACGGCGTACAAACCAGTGGGTGAATCTGGATCGCCTTCCCATCTACCAGCGTCGGCTCGAAGGCCTGGATTCCCAGCCGGTGCAAGGTCGGTGCGCGGTTGAGCATGATCGGGTGATTCTTGATCACCTCCTCCAGCGCGTCCCACACCTCGGGCCGCATCCGGTCCACCATCTTCTTCGCCGTCTTCACGTTCGTCGTGAAACCGCGTTCCACCAGCCTCTTCATCACGAAGGGCTTGAACAGCTCCAGCGCCATCTCTTTGGGCAGGCCGCACTGGTGCAGCCGCAGGTGCGGGTTGACCACGATCACGGAGCGCCCGGAGTAGTCCACCCGCTTGCCCAGCAGGTTCTTGCGGAACCGCCCTTCCTTGCCCTTGAGCATGTCCGACAGCGATTTGAGCGGCCGGTTGTTCGACCCGGTCACGGGTCGGCTGCGCCGGCCGTTGTCGATCAGCGCGTCAACCGCTTCTTGGAGCAGGCGCTTCTCGTGGTTGATGATCGATTCCGGCGCGTGCAGCGCCTTGATCTTCCGGAGCCGGTTGTTCCGGTTGATGATACGCCGGTAGAGGTCATTCAGGTCGGAGGTCGCAAACCGGCCGCCATCGAGCTGGACCATCGGCCGCAGTTCCGGCGGAATCACCGGGACAACATCCAGGACCATCCACTCGGGTCGGTTCTTCGACTTGCGGAAAGACTCCGAGATCTCGAGCCGCTTGATCGCCCGCGCTCGCTTCGGTCCCGTCATCTCCTTGATCTCCTGCCTCAGCTCTCGGCAGAGCTGCTCCAGGTCGATCTCCTTCAGCAGTTCCCAGATCGCCGCTGCGCCCAGGTCGGCCTTGAACAGCGCCTCGTAGTCGCGGCCGTGCTTCGCCACCAGCGCGTCCACCACCCGGTTCATCGAGCGGTGCTCGGATTCGGTGATCAGCTGCTGCTTGGTCAGCCCCGGGTCGGCGTCGAGCTTGGAGCCTAGCAGCAGTCGCATCCCCTGCTCCAGCTCGGTCTTGCGCTCTTCCGCCAGCCGCTGCTCCTCTTTAGTCCGAGCCTCGGCCCACTCAGCGATGTCGCCCGGCTCCACCTCTTCGTCGAGTTCGCCTTCCTTCAGCTTCGCCAGCCTGTCATCCCGCTCGGACTTGATCGACGCCACGGTTGCCGCCGCCGCGGTGTCGACGGAGGCCTGCTGCGCGCCCACCACTTCCTTGATCCGGTCGATGCTCTTGGTCAGCAGGTCGTAGTCCACGTGGGTGACGATATAGGAGGCGAAGTAGACCACCTTCTCCAGGGGACGAGGGGAGATGTTCAGCAGCAAGCTCATTGGGCTGGGGACGCCCTTGAGATACCAGATATGGCTGACGGGGGCGGCCAGCTCAATGTGCCCCATGCGCTCCCGGCGCACCTTCGCCCGCGTCACCTCGACGCCGCAGCGGTCGCAGGTGATGCCGCGGAACTTGATCTTGCGGTACTTGCCGCAGTGGCATTCCCAGTCCCTGGTGGGACCAAAAATGCGCTCGCAGAACAGCCCATCCGGCTCGGGCTTGAAAGTGCGGTAGTTGATCGTCTCCGGCTTCTTCACTTCGCCGTGCGACCAACGCCGGATTTCCTCCTGCGAGGCCAGCCCCAGGCGAATCTGATCGAAGCGTGTCGTATCTACCATCTATTGCTCCTTGGACCAAACCCTATCCCACGTCTCCGGCGGGAACGCCGCGGGCCCACCCACCGCCGGAGTAAAGCGACTCGGGGCGTCACCGCCCGCTAGGCCATCGCCTCTTCGTTCCCTTCGGCGTCGAGGCTGACCGGTTGCGCTTCTTTCGACTCAACCGTCAGCTGCAGCCCCAGGCTCTGGAGTTCCTTAATCAGGATCTTGAAGGACTCGGGGATCCCCGGCTCCATGATCGGCTCGCCCTTGACGATGGACTCGTAGGTCTTCACCCGGCCCAGCACGTCGTCGGACTTGATGGTGAGAATCTCCTGGAGGGTGTGGGCCGCTCCATACGCCTCCAGCGCCCACACCTCCATCTCGCCGAATCTCTGGCCGCCAAACTGCGCCTTGCCGCCCAGTGGCTGCTGCGTGACCAGAGAGTAAGGCCCCGTCGAGCGAGCATGAATCTTGTCGTCCACCAGGTGCACCAGCTTCATGGTGTAGATCTGGCCCACCGTGATGGGCTGGTTGAACTTGTTGCCCGTGCGGCCGTCGAAGAGCCAGTACTTGCCCGTATCCGGGTTGAATCCGATCAGCTCGTCGACCCGCTTCCGGATCTCCTCCACCACCAGCTTCGCCCTGGCCTCTGCGCCGTGCGTCTGCTCCCATTGCGCCGGGTCGATCGCCACCCAATCGGCCGCCGCCTCCAGCTTCGCCGGGTCGCCCTGGGAGAACCAGCGGGTGAGCGCGGCGAGCAGCGCCTCATAGTCCGCATCCCCCCGATACCAGGACGGGGCGCCATTGGTCGGCTCTCCATCGAGGCGCAGCTCCTCGTGCAGGTACTTGCGCAGCGACCGCTTGCGGAAGCGCTCGGCCGCCACCTTGAAATACTCGAGGATCTCCTTGTCGGTAGCGCTATCGAAGATCGGATTCTCGAAGGACACGCCCAGCTCCTGAGCCACCAGGCCCAGGTGGGTCTCGAGGATTTGCCCGATGTTCATACGGGAGGGCACGCCCAGCGGGTTCAGGATGACATCCACCGGCGTCCCGTCCGGCAGGAAAGGCATCTCCTCAATGGGCAGGATCTTCGCCACCACTCCCTTGTTGCCGTGGCGGCCGGCGAGCTTATCGCCTTCCATCACCTTGCGCTTCTGCGCCACATAAACCCGCACCAACTGGTTTACGCCCGGAAGCAACTCATCACCGGGCTCCCGGCGCAGTTCGCCGCCACAGCGGTCGCAGTAGTGGCGGTGCTGGTTCTTGCCGACCTGGTACTCGGCATCGCACTTCTGGCAGCGGTACTTCAGGCGAGAGAAACGCTTGACGTCCACCACTCGGCCCCGCTCGCCGTGCGGCACGCGCAGCGAGGTATCGCGCATCTCGGCCGCCTTCTCGCCAAAGATCGCTCGCACCAGCTTTTCCTCAGAGGTTAGCTCCTCCTGGCCCTTGGGCGCCACCTTGCCGACCAGGATGTCCTCGGCCCGCACCAGGGCGCCGATGCGGATCACGCCGTCCTCGTCCAGGTCCTTCAGGGCCTCGTCGCCAACGTTGGGGATGTCCCTGGTGATCTCCTCAGGGCCGACCTTCGTCTCGCGGGCCTCGATCTCGTATTTCTCGACGTGAATGGAGGTGAAGACGTCGTCCTTCACCAGCCGCTCGGAGAGCACGATAGCGTCCTCATAGTTGTAGCCCTCCCATGGCATGAACGCCACCAGCGTATTGCGGCCCAGCGCCAACTCGCCCTCATCCGTGCACGGCCCGTCGGCCAGCACATCGCCCTTCATCACAAACTGCCTACGCTTAACGATCGGCCGCTGGTTGATGCAAGTGCCCTGGTTGGATCCGACGAACTTGCGCAGCCGGTAGCCGTCGACCGAGCCGTCGGCCCGCGCCACTTCGATCAAGTCCGCGGTGACCAATGTCACCATGCCGTCTTCCCGCGCCAGGATCATCGCGCCCGAGTCCCGCGCGGCCCGGCCTTCCACGCCGGTTCTGACGAACGGCGCTTCCGACTGGAGCAGCGGAACCGCCTGGCGCTGCATGTTCGACCCCATCAGCGCCCGGTTGGCGTCGTCGTTCTCCAGGAACGGAATCAGGCAGGTCGCCACCGACACGATCTGCTTGGGAGACAGGTCCATGAAGTCGATTTCCTTCGGCGGCACCGGCGGATAGATGTCGCGGTAGCGAACGTTCACCGTATCCGCCGTAATCCGTCCCTTGTCGTCTACCGGCGCTGAGGCGGGGGCGATGCGATAGCCCTCCTCCTCATCCGCCGTCATGAACCTGATCTCGCCTGTCACTACGCTATTCCTCACCACTCGGTACGGTGTCTCGATGAAGCCATATTCGTCCAGGCGAGCGTATACCGCCAGCGATCCGATAAGGCCGATGTTCGGGCCTTCCGGGGTCTCGATGGGGCAGATCCGCCCATAGTGGGAGTGATGGACGTCGCGGACTTCCAGCTTCGCGCTCTGCCGGCTCAGCCCGCCGGGGCCCAGGGCGCTCAGGCGCCGTTTGTGCGTGAGCGCCGCCAGCGGGTTCTCCTGGCTCAGGAACTGGCTCAACTGGCTGGAGCCGAAGAAGCTCTTGATGGCCGCGGAGATCGGCTTGGTGCTGATGATCGACTGCGGAGTCACTTGCTCCGGGTCGAGGCTGGTCATGCGCTCCCGGCAGATGCGCTCCATGCGCAGGAAGCCGATGCGGAATTGGTTCTGGAGCAGTTCGCCTACGCACCGCACCCGCTTGTTCATCAGGTGGTCGATCTCGTCCACGCCGGCGTTCTCATCGCCTTCGCCCAGGCGGATGAGGTAGCGCAGGATGGCGATGATGTCTTCCTTGGTGAGCGTGCGCACGCTCTCGGGCAGCTCCAGGCCAAGCTTCTTGTTCAGCTTGTAGCGGCCCACTCGCGCCAGGTCGTAGCGGCGGTTGTCCGCGAACAGCCCGGAAAGGCGATTGCGAGCGATCTCCGGCGTCACGGGGTCGCCCGGCCGCTCTCGCCGATAGATGTCGATCAGCGCCTCCTCCTCGGTATGGGAGGGGTCGCGCTCCATGGTCTGGTCGATCAGCGGAGGCAGAATCGCCAGTCGCAGGCTCTTGGGCGCCAGCTCCAGGATCTGTTGGGCCGTGTGCTGGTCGAGCCGCTGCCCGGCCTCCGCGATCACCTCCCCACTGTCCTTGTCCACCACCCGGTCCCAGACCCGGCGCCCCACCAGCGCCTCGGTCGCCATCTTCGCCGACGTTTCCGCTTGCCCGAAGAGGCGCATCAGGTCGGTGTCGGTGCTGCACCGCAGCTTCTCGCTGTCGGACGTCATGTTGATGCCGTGAAGCGCGCGCAGCAGCGTGGTCACCGGGAACTTGTGCGCCTGCCCGATCTTCACCGAGACCGTTTCTGCCGCGTCGGACTCGATGTCGAGCCAAGCGCCTTCGCTCGGGATCACCTGCGCGCTGTAGAGAATGCGGCCGCTGAAGTCGATGCTGTCGCGGAAGTATACGCCGGGAGAACGGGCGAGCTGACTGACCACGCACCTCTCGGCCCCGTTGATCACGAAGGTCCCGTTCTCGGTCATGATCGGGAGCTCGCCGAGGTAGACCTCGGACTCCTTGATCTCACCGGTGCGCCGGTTGTGCAGCCACACCCGCGCCTTCAGGGGCGCCTCGAAAGTGGCGTCCCGATCCCGGCACTCGTAGATATCGTACTTGGGTTCCCCCAGGCTGTACTTGGGCTCATCGTCCGACGGGTCGCAGAACGAGAGCGCCAGGTTGCCTGTGAAATCCTCGATTGGGGAGAAGGACCGGAACAGTTCCCGAAGTCCATCCGTGACGAACCACTGGTAGGAATTGAGCTGGATTTCGATCAGGTTCGGGATCTCTGCGACGACTTCCGTGTGGCGGGGCATTCGGCCCCGTA
>Ga0315284_10006687_pt1 | contig 16427 bp, 12 predicted proteins | sample YL17G09_16_MG_FD_203696 | JGI IMG/M metagenome (GOLD analysis project Ga0315284, IMG submission 203696) | Sediment microbial communities from Yellowstone Lake, YNP, Wyoming, USA - YL17G09_16 | ecosystem: Environmental > Aquatic > Freshwater > Lake > Sediment | place: USA: Wyoming | collected...
CACTTCTTTCAAGTTTTTTATCCAGCCTGATTTTTTATTGTTACAGATTTCTATTTTAGGGCTTTTGGTTTGATTGCAGACAAGAAAAACTGGTTTTTTGCTTTTATGTCCAGCCATCATCGTGGCTATTCGGCAGTCAGAAACAACCACGTCATAATTTTTTATTAATTCCTTTTCTTTCTGATACGCCCGGTAAAGACGCAGGGGCAAACTGACAGATTTTAATATAGTTTTGCCCAAGACAAATCTTCCTTCCCGGCCCTCCATCGCAACTTCACGTGGCACTTCTATAACCTTGATGTTTTCAGAAATAGCCTTCTGATAAGAATTGCCATAAGTAGCCATAATTGCTTCATGCCCTTGGCTGATTGCTTCTTCGTAGATGGCCACGGCGCGGGAGTAATGCCCCAGCCCTTCGCCATTAAGGCCGATGTAAATTTTCATAATAAAAGATTAGGAGTTTATTCTCTATTTTATCACATTTTTTCTTTTTGACAAAACAATCTTTTTATGCTATGGTTAGATAACTAATTTATTAAACCTTTAAATATTATGGCACTTAAAAAAGATGCGAAAAAAGCAACAAAAAAAGAATATCAGCTTCACGAAAAAGATTCTGGTTCAACCGAGGTCCAGATTGGTCTCTTAAGTAAAGAAATTGATGAATTGGCCAGACATTTAACTTCTAATCGCCATGATTTTTCTTCTAAAAGAGGTCTTCTGAGAAGGGTGGCAAAAAGAAGGAAACTCCTTCGTTATTTAGAAAAAAGCAACAAAAAAAGCTACGAAAAGGTGGTTAAAAAAATTAGAAAAAAATAAAGGGCTTTGTTCCCGCCAAGGCGGGATTAGAAAACCCAGAGCACAAATCCTTTGTGCTCGGTCGAGCACTAAGCGCTCTTAGTGCTTTGACTTTACCGAGCGCACAACCTGCAAAGAATAAAAATTTTAGAGTTTTTATGTATCTATTTGAAATGTTAAGATCTTTGATAGTCGGATATTGTGTGCTTCGGTACGCAAAATTGTTATTAAAATTTTGCGTTTTACAAACTTAAATTTTAAACAATTTTGGTATGATCAATTATTCATCACAGCGCGTTGGCATTTTTGTTGATACGCAAAACACTTACCACTCGGCCAAAAATTTATATGGCGCGAGACTTAATTTTGGCAAACTTTTAGAAACAGCCGTAGCTGATCGTCAATTAATTCGGGCGATTGCCTATGTTATCCGTTCAAAAAGCCAAGATGAAGAAACTTTTTTTGAAGCGCTGGCTAATCAGGGCTTTGAAGTAAAGTCAAAAGACTTGCAAGTTTTTTATGGCGGCATGAAAAAAGCGGATTGGGACGTGGGCATTGCCATTGACGCGGTTAAAATGGCTGACCGTTTAGATACGGTTGTTTTGGTTTCCGGCGACGGCGATTACATTCCACTGGTTAATTATTTAAAAGAAAATAAGGGTTGCCGTGTTGAAATCATGGCCTTTAAAGAAACCACCTCTTCCAAATTAATCGAAGTAGCCGATAGTTTTCTAGACCTATCCTCTCAAAAAAGAAAATTTTTAATTAAAAAATATGAGCGAAACGATTGATCAGAACAGAAGCGCGGCCACAGAGGAAGAAAAAAACAGAGAAAGGGAACAATTTAAAAAAATTGGTGTCCTTACTTTTTTAAGAAACGCGAGAGAACCATTTAGGGGGCTTGATTTTGTTCCCGGCGACATTGAAGAAATGCTGAAAACAGTTGAGGCAAAACCTGAGGAATTTAAAGATTTTGTTAGAACCAAAGGAATGTTTGAATTTGCCGTTCATCATTCTGGACCAACTGGGTCTAAACGATTAGATTTTGACGCTCAGATGGTGATGTGGCTTTTGAAACAAGTGCGGATTGATACATCGGACACAGAATATGTCAAATCCGGTCAGAAACCTAGCGAAGACAGAATTTGTTTTGATTTCGGCGGTGAATTGGGCGTAACCTTTCCCGGCATTAGCAGCAAAAGCCGGACTGTTATTTTTGATCATCATCCAAAGGAAGATCATCCGTTTCGGACAAATCAGGAAATAGCTGATGAATTTATGACCAAAACAAGCACCACTGAATTACTTTTTAAGGTTCTGGAAGCCCTAGAGCTCTTTGATAAAAAAGACGTTGAGACCATAAGAAAAATGATTGAATTTACCACGCAAATGGATAATAAAACCCACCCTCTCCAGTTTGATCGAAAAACGTTTGAAGAAAGCTGGCAAACAATTTTTGGTTTATACCAAAGCATTCCCCTTGATAAACTTTATGAACTTTTTGCGGCTGGCGTTAAGCCAACGGATAAATTATGTGATGATGGCGATCCAACAGACACAGTATGGTTAAAAGCCAATGGGAAAAAATTAAATCAGCTTGGTTTACTTTACAAACCCCCAAAAGGCGAGCCAGTTAATCGAGTAGCGAAGAGAAAAAATGACATAGAAAAAGGCCTTGATAAAGTTAGGGAAAAAGCGGAAAACGGTATGGTTGTAGAAATCAAAATTGGTGATAAAACCTTAAAATTTATTGTTGATTATATTGCTGATACTGATTCAGAAGAAGAATCAGGGATCAAACTTAGAGTAGATTCAGTAATTACTTCTGGCTACGCAGGAGTGATCCTTTATAGTGAAAAAACAGAAAGTTATTTTATCAACCTCGACCCGCGTTTAGAAGAAGAATTAAGTTTACATACAGAAGATGGCGTTAATGTCCGTGGCAAGATGTTTATCAAGAATGTTAATCTACCCGGACCATTAAAAACATCTTTGTCAGAGCTACTCGAAAAACTAGGAGTTGATTTAAACACGGCAAAAGATGGATTGAAAATGGCCATAGAAAATAATGAGAGCTGGATGAAAACAAAAATTGAAGAAATCAAAGGAGAAGATCTCAAGGGAATGATTGAGAGGCAGGGAAATTATTGGGTGTTGCCAGCTCATGGTGATAGAAAATTTGGCATTATTGCCACCAGCCTGCCAGAAGATTTTAAGCCAGAAGACGGAGTTATTTATCAATTTAGAATCTATCAAGATACTGAGCCGGGCAAGTTAAAGGAAGGAGCCTTGCTTTATAAATTAATTGGCTTCCCGGCAAAAAAAGAAAAAAAACAACCAGCAGTAAAAACCGAACAGCCAAAACCTCGCGAAGACAGAGAAGGCAAGGGAAGATCAAGAGAGGGCTTAGAAGGGCAAGAATTTTATACATATGCCGATGAGATTCGTTGGTGGGAAAATAGAAGCGAACCAGCCGAAAGTCACTGGAGCTTACCCAGCAAACCCGACGAGGGTAAAAAACACGGAGTCATAGTAAAAGGATTACCAGAAGATTTTGATCCTCAAAAAGAATCAAGGGGTACGCAAGTTTCGTTCAGAATTGTCAAAGATACCAGGCCAGACAGTAAGGATGAAGGTGTTTTTCTTTTGGAGGTTATAGGAATAGAAAGACCGGCGGGAAATGAAAATCCTGAGGTGGGTCAAGGTGACCGTCAATCAGAAAAGGAACCAGATTTACGACGAGTAGAAAAGGCAGAGACAAAAGAATTTATGGTGCCTCTTCTTTTTGATGGAGACTGGAAAGTAGTTTTGCCAGGTGGGCAAGAAGCAAAATTTTCCGAGGAATTTAGTGGACAAGAGCGAGATATTAGATATTTATATAAAATAAAAGTTGAGAAGAGAGAAAAAGATTTCATCGTTGTTTGGGTGGAAAAAACAGATCAATTAGTAGAGGGTGAATCGGGATCATCCGAAGCTCATGTGGACGGAGATGACAAAGAAGTGGGTAGAGACAAAGTGGGCCGTAGCCCCGAAGTAGGTGATCTCGCTCGCGGCGAAAAAGGAAATAAAAGAGCAAAACCATGGGCAAGGCGAAATGGTGAAAGTGAGGAATAAAGATAAACACAAAAAAATAACCCCATCACCAAATTTCAGCGGGGAATAATTTGAAAACGAAAGTTAAAATCGCGGGCAACGCCTGGCGGCTTAAATTTATTTTAAACGCTAATCTAACCAAAAAATTGGTGAGGGGTAATGATTTTATCCTTTAGCTCGGTCGCCTTGCTCCCTGCGCTTCAAATAAAATCATTAAATATAAAAAAATTTATGGAAGTAAAAAACTTTGAAACAGAATTTGCTGGCAGAAAATTACGCGTCAGCAGTGGTGAGTTGGCTGGTCAAGCTAATGGTTCAGTTTTAGTTTCTTATGGCGAAACGTCGGTTTTGGCTACGGTCGTGATGAGTAAAGAGGAAAAAGATTGCGACTTTTTTCCTTTAATGGTTGATTATGAAGAAAGATTCTACGCCGCTGGTAAAATTAAGGGTTCGCGTTTTATCAAAAGAGAAACCAGACCGCCGGACGAAGCTATTCTTGCCGGTCGCTTGATTGACCGCACCATCAGGCCGCTTTTTTCAGAAAATTGCCGTCGCGATGTTCAAGTCATTACCACGGTTTTGTCTTATGACAATGAAAACGATCCAGACATGGTTGCTTTATGCGGCGCGACAATTGCTTTATCTATCTCTGATATTCCTTGGCAGGGTCCGGTGTCTGGCGTTAGAGTTGGCAGAGTAAACGGTAACTGGATTTTTAATCCGACTAACGGAGAAAGACAAAAATCAAACCTTGATTTAGTGGTTTGCGGCGGTCAGCAAAAAATTATTATGATTGAAGCCGGGACGCAGGAAATTTCTGAGACGGAAGCTTTTGAAGCAATGGAAGCAGCTGCTGACAAATTAGATGAGCTAAATAAATTTATTAAAGAAATTCAAGATAAAATTGGCAAAAGAAAAATTGTGATTGAAGAAAAGGTTGATGAAAGCGAAGAAAGACAAATTTTGGACAATTTTTTTGCCAAAGAAATTGATAAATATTTATTTGCCAAACCGCTTTTAAGTAAAAAAGAAAGAGGTGGAATAGTGGTGGAAATTAAACAAGTTTTAGACAAGAAAATGACAGAAAAAAACATTGGCAAGGATCGTCGCGATAAAATTTTGAAGGAAGTTGATAAAAAAATTTATCGCCAAGTCAGTCAGGCAATTCTTGAGAAAGAAAAAAGAATTGATGGTCGTGGTTTGATTGATGTCAGGCCGCTTGAGGGTCGGATCGGATTATTACCGAGAGTTCATGGTTCCGGAATTTTTTCGCGTGGTGAAACACAAATTCTTTCCATTGTTACCTTGGGCGCACCGGGCATGGAACAATATCTTGATACCATGGAAACAAGCGGCACCAAACATTTTATGCACCATTATAATTTTCCACCTTATTCAGTTGGTGAAGTTGCGTCTTTGCGTTCAACTGGTCGGCGGGAAGTTGGCCACAGCGCTTTAGTTGAGCGCGGTCTTTGGCCAATTACGCCAGAAAAAGAAATTTTTCCTTACACTATTCGCGTTGTATCCGAAGCACTCTCTTCGAATGGTTCAAGCTCAATGGCCTCTGCTTGCGCCGCTAGCTTGGCTTTGATGGATGCGGGTGTGCCAATTAAAAAACCAGTGGCTGGCATTGCCGTTGGTCTGGCTTCAGAAGAGGACGAAAAAGAAATCAAAAAATTTAGAACCTTTCTTGATTTACAAGACTTGGAGGATGGGCCTGGCGGCATGGATTTTAAGGTTATTGGTACGCGTGATGGTATTACCGCCATTCAAATGGACACCAAAACCAGGGGCCTAAGCCTCGAAATTATTAAAGAAGCACTGGAGAAAGCAAAAATTGGTCGGATGAAAATACTTGATTTTATTGAATCAATTATTCCCTACCCACGGAAAAATTTATCACCCTATGCTCCGCAAATCTGTTCTTTTAAGATTGATGTTAAAAAAATTCGCGAAGTTATCGGCCCAGGCGGTAAAGTTATTAATGAAATCGTTGCTCAAACTGGAGCAACCATTGACATTGAACAAGATGGTTTAGTGGCCGTTACCGCTTCTAATGGTGAGTCTTTGAAAAAGGCCTGTGACTGGATTCATGATATTGTTCGAGACGTCAAAATTGGTGAGTGCTTTAATGCCAAAGTAAAAAGAATTGTTGATTTTGGCGCTTTTGTTGAATTCTTAAATGGTGATTCCGGTCTAATTCACATTTCAGAATTAGCTCCTTTCCGTGTTGAAAAAGTGACGGATCTTTTGGAGGAGGGCGAGATTGTTCCCGTTAAGGTCATTAAAATTGATGAGTTGGGGAGAATTAATCTTTCTTTAAAACAAGCAGCGCCGCCTGATTTTTACGAGAAGAAAAAATCAAATCATTCTAACAATCCTAACATATCCGAACACTCCGAATAATCTGATAGGTTCGGATGTGCCCGTTCGGATTGCCGAAGCCCAAAGGGCGGAGGCGGGCTATTCGGATACTAAATTTGTAGGTTTGGATGATGTTATTTATGGAATATTTTTTTCGTCGAGCCATATTAAGCGCCATTCGTTTTTATCAGAAATATTTTTCACCAGATAAAAGCCCATTTTCTTTAATTCATCCATTTTATGGCGTTTGTAAATTTCAGCCAACTTGTTCGGAATATGCCTATCAAGCAATTGAAAAATACGGGGTCTCGAAAGGTTTGATGAAAGCTATCGCAAGAATTTTGAAGTGCAATCCGTTTTCAAGGGGCGGATACGACCCTATAGACAAAATAAAAAATCAAAAATAAAAGATAAAAAACAAATTTTAAAAATCTTAAAACATTTCAAATTTTCATTTGTGTTTTTAAGATTTTAGATTTAATTTTTAATTTTAGCGAAGCGCTTATGCCAAAAAGAACATATCAACCCAAAAAAAGAAGGAGAACCAGAGTTCATGGTTTCTTGAAGAGAATGAGGTCAAGGTCTGGCCGTGATGTTATAAGGCGAAGAAGAGCCAGAGGGAGGAAGAGGCTCACCGTATAAAATTTCTAATTCCCAATTAACCTAATTTCTAATTAATGTCTAATGTTTAAATGTCTCTATTTAGTCATTAAGGCATTGGTAATTAATTAGATATTAAAAATTAGAAATTAGTTATTTATTAAATATGTTGCCCAAGCTTTATCGTTTGACCGGCCAAAGAAATTTTAAGTTAATTGCCGAAAGGGGCAGAGCTCTTTTTTTAAAAGAACTAGGAATCAAATGGTTAGAAAATAATTTGGCCAATTCTCGTTTTGCTTTTGTTGTTTCAACGCAAATTGATAAACGAGCCGTTGTCCGCAATAAAATTAAAAGAAGATTAAGAGAAATTATCCATCAAAATCTTAAAAACATTGAATCTGGTTTTGATTTAATGTTTTTAACTCGACTAGCCATAAAGAATCTTGAATATAAAGATTTGGTTAAACTTGTTGAGCAACTATTGGTAAGGGCTCAATTAATAAAATAGTTGATAGGGCATGTGCCAGGTAGTGATCCGCCAACTGGCGGACTACTACTGGGTGAGGGGTGTGGATAACTTTTCTTGACCATTCTAGCTTGATTGGTAAGATTTATAAATTAAAAGGAATGGACAAAATAATGGTCATTTTTGTTTATCTCTAACCTTTATTTTTTTTATAACATTTAGCCGACCTTTTTATTTTTAGCAAAACTATGTTTAAAGATTTCAACAAAGAAATTGAAGAAAAACTTCAACAACAAAAAAAAGAACTAGAAACCCAACTTGCTAAATTAGGCGACCGCGACAATGCGCGCAATGGTTTTAAGGTTAACTTTCCCAAATTTGGCGACAAAGAAGATGAAAACGCTGATGAGGTTTCAGCTTTCGGCGATCGTCTCTCTTTGGGCCTAAATTTAGAAAAAAGCCTTCAGGAAGTTAATGAAACGCTAAAAAAGATTAAAAACGGTGTTTTTGGTACTTGCAAAAAATGTGGAGAAAAAATTGACAAGAAAAGATTGCAGGCTTTTCCGACTGCCAAGTTCTGTCTAAATTGTAAAAAATAGAAATGTTAATGAGAAAGAAGAACTTTATTCTTCTGGCAATTACAACCCTGTTTTTTTTTATTTTTGACAGAATCATCAAAAATCTTTATTTTTTAAATGGAAAATCAGAGTTCTTAAAATTTCAGGAAAACCATAACTTCCTTTATTTTTTTCAGGGGAAGTTTTTTTATTTTTTAATCCCCTTAATTTTTATCTTGCTGGTTTTCTTGGCTCTTAAAAGTTATCAGCAAAAAGAATATTTTAAAACATTTTCTTTATCTTTAATTTTTGTCGGCGGTTTTAGCAATTTTCTAGATCGCTTGCTCCACGGTTTTGTGCTTGATTATTTTAGTTTTTTCTCTCTTTGGACTTTCAATTTAGCCGACGTGATGATTTTGGTTGGCTCGCTTCTTTTCCTTTGGCAATTACTTAAAGCTAAAAAATAATTTTTATAAAAAGAAAAAACCAAAAAGAGTTCCATCACCTGCTCTTTTTTATTTTCTCACCTTTGCTATAATTTAATATATTAGTTATTGGTAATTAGTCATTAGTAATTAAGCTTTATGCTCATTAAGGTTCTTTCCGGCGTGCCCCTTGGCCTTTCTTCGCAAATCGTGGAAGTTGAGGTTGATGTTTCAAGCGGTTTCCCAACTTTTGAGATTATTGGTTTGGCTGACAGAGCGATTGAAGAGGCAAAAGAAAGAGTTAAATTGGCCATTAAAAATTCCGGCCTACCTTTTCCTGGCCTAAAAAGAATTATTATTAATTTGGCTCCAGCTGACATTAAAAAAGAGGGGCCAATTTTTGATTTACCGATTGCTTTGGGCATTCTTTTAGCCAGCAAAGCAGTTTCTTTAGACATTTTTCCCAAAGATTATATTTTCGCCGGTGAACTTTCTTTAAACGGCGACTTGCGTCACACCAAAGGAATTTTACCCTTAGCTTGCTTGGTTAAAGATAAAAAATTAGCCGGCATTTTTTTGCCGAGTGCCAATTTGCAAGAAGCAAATTTAGTTCAAGGCATTAAAATTTTTCCATTAGCTTCATTAAAAAAATTACTGGCCCATCTTTCCAGGGCCGAACCAATAGAACCGATTTTGGGCGAGGGCGTAAAAATTGACGAGACGCCTGAATTTGAAATTGATTTTTCTCAAGTCCAAGGACAGGAGCAAGCAAAAAGAGCATTGGAAATAGTTGCCGCTGGTTCGCATAATATTCTATTTGCCGGACCGCCCGGAGCAGGGAAAACTCTTTTAGCCAAAGCCCTGCCGTCAATTTTGCCGAAAATGACGGCAGAGGAAGTTTTGGAAGTCAGTAAAATTTATTCTGTCTCGGGGCTATTGTCAGAGGAAAAACCATTTGTAGTCACGCGGCCAGTGCGCAGCCCGCATCACACTATTTCCGACATTGGTTTGATCGGCGGCGGACAAGTGCCAAAGCCGGGTGAAATTAGTTTAAGCCATCGCGGTGTTTTATTTCTGGATGAACTGCCAGAATTTTCCCGCCATGTTTTAGAAGCAATGCGTCAACCATTAGAAGATGGCGAAGTAACGATTAGTCGCGCCAAGGGCAGTTTAACTTTTCCCGCTCAATTTATTTTTATGGCTTCGGAAAATCCATGTTCTTGCGGTTATTTTGGCGATCCCAAAAAAGAGTGTCGCTGTTCCTCGGCTGAAATTTTACGTTATCATAAAAAAATCTCCGGTCCGCTTTTGGATCGCATTGATCTTTATTTGGAAGTGCCGAGAATGAGTTTTGACAAAATTATTGCTGATAAAAATCACGAATCGTCAGAGAAAATCAGAAAAAGAGTTGAAGCGGGCAGAGAAAAACAGCGCCAAAGGTTTAGGGGCATGAAAATTTTAACTAATTCTGAAATGGGTAATAAAGAAATAAAAAAATTCTGTCAGGTTTCCGCAGAAGCAGAGCGGCTTTTGAAAGAGGCGGTGGATAAGTTTTATCTTTCAGTTAGAGCTTATCACCGCATTTTAAAAGTCGCTAGAACAATTGCTGATTTGGCCGAAGAAGAAAAAATAGCTCCCAATCATATTGCCGAAGCTATCCAATATCGAATTCAACGAGAAAAAGATATAATTTAAATTAGTTTTTTGAAGTCGGGTAAATATAGCCATTGATCAAGCGGCTATTTTTAGGTATTTCTCTTTTATCAACTTTCCAGGGACCAAGATAATTCATTTCCGAAATAACCAGCGTGTTTTCTTTAACTTCTTCGACGAGAGCAACATGTCCCCACCGAGTTTGCCTTAAAGAAATAATCGCTCCGACTTGAGGAGTTTTACCGATAGGATAGCCGGCGCGAGAAGCGTTGGCTAGCCATGAATTTGCGTTGCCGGTGAAAGTTAAACAATATTTTTGCGCTATATACCAAGTACATTGGCCTGGATAAAAATCTCGGCAACCAGTGCCAACTCTGGTTTTACCGCCATATTGAGATAGCCAGATTTTTTCCTTGGCTGTTGGTTGGCGAAAGATTGTTGGCGATGGCGGAGGCGGAGGAATTATTCCTTCTGGGATTACAATGGTTTGCCCCGCAACCAAAAGATTCCCTTCTAGATTATTAAAACCAGCAATATCGTCACTGTCGGCTCGATAAAGCTGGGCAATTTTTTGCAAAGTATCATTCTTTTTTATTTTATAAGTTATTCCCGAGACAGGAAGAATTTTAAGAGCTTGACCCGGTCTAATTAGAGAATAAGGGGAAAGCTTATTTTCCCAAAGAACAGTATTGATTGAAACACCAAACTTTTTGGCAATCGAAGAGATTGTTTCTCCTTTTTGAACAATATATTTTTCCATCTCAGTTCTGGTCGGAATAAAATCATATTTCAAGATGCAAATTGGTCTGAGCAATACTTCTTCATCGGCCGCGATTTTAAAATCGGCTAAAATAGTTTCCCCCATGTCTTCATCAGGGGCCATGGCTTGAGCAAAAAACTCTTCTTGAAGTGAGGCTTTACTTTCAAAAGAAATGAAAATAACAATTAAAATTAGAAAGAAAAAAATTATTTTACGTTGAGTGAAGAAAGAAAGAAAGCCACCCTCGTAATGAAAACTTGATAAATAATTTTTAACAGACTTTTTTGTTTTAAGATAGAACGGCAAAAGAGGCAGAATCAATATTTTGACAATAAAAATAAAGACCAGCTCTAACAGTTTTCCAACTTTTTGGAAGAACGGTTTTAAACAAGCCCCCGCTTTTTTTAATAAACTGATAGACAGAAGGATAGTCTGAATCTTCAATTTTCGTATTTTTTTGCCCATTTTAGCCTAAAAATAGCTTATTTTAGCGCCAAAACAAAGAAAAGTTTTTTACGACTTTATTGATGCTAATATATTCTACCACGTTATAATAAAATGTCAAGAAGCCGTTAATCTTGAATAGTTGGTTAAAAGGTGTAAAATTTGCATAATCGGTAAACTATAATTTATGAAATCAGAAATTCGTAAGCATTATTTTTTAGAAAAATATGTAATTATTACACCTGGTCGAGCAGAAAGACCGCGCGGCACAATTGCCAAAGCTGTTATTGTGCCGGAAAGAACCTGTCCCTTTTGCCCCGGTAAAGTAGAAAAACAGTTAATTGTTAGGAGTTATCCATCTTCAAAGAACTGGCGCTATCTGGCGATTAAAAATAAATATCCAGTAGTGGAGCTTAATAATCCTGAAGCTTATGGTCAGCACGAAGTGATTGTTGACACGCCCGATCATTTCAAAGAATTAGCCCAGTTTTCTGTTGAAGAATTGGTTGGTTTAATCGAAGTTTATAAAGATCGAACCAAAGAATTATCAAAAATTAAGGATATTGAATATATTTTAGTTTTTAAGAATTATGGCGGTAAGGCCGGAGCGAGCTTAATTCATGCTCACTCTCAAGTTTTTGCCTCGAAAATTCTTCCGCCCGATGTAGTAGAAGAACAGGCCGAAACAAAAAGATATAAAGCAGCTAATGGTAATTGCCCCTATTGTGATATTCTAAAAAAAGAAGAAAAAAGCCCACGCCTTGTTTGGGCCAACTCGGAAATTGTCGCCTTTTGCCCCTATGCTTCTGAGTTTCATCATGAGATTTGGATTTTGCCGCGCCATCACCTAGATAACATTACGGAGTTGAATAATAATGAAACACTTTCTTTTGCCAAAACGCTGAAAAAAATAATGGTTAAGCTTTTCACTTTGAACGTTGAATATAATTTTTTCTTGCATCAGATTATTCGCGATACCGATCAGCACTTCTATTTGAAAATTCAGCCACGCGAATCAGTTTGGGCTGGCATTGAACTTGGCTCTGGTATCGTTGTTAATTCTATGGCGCCGGAAGAAGCAGCCAAGTTTTATCGAAAATAGAACAGCCGTTGACCCCGTACAAAACGACTATATCTATTTTGTTTTTCTATTTATAACACAAAAACCGTCACGATCTTAATTTATTCTTTTTAATAAGGATTTTTACGGGGGGGTTGACATTTTTTATAAAATTGTTAAAATAATAATATCTAATACAAAAAGGTCGAACAAAACCTTAAAAATAAGATTGGATTAAGAATATGAAAAAAATTATTTTAGCTTCACTAACCCTGGCTTTTTTTGCTCTACCCTATGTTGTTTTTGGCGTTAACGAATGGCAAAACTGGATGGCAAACACCATTAACAATACGCCAGTGATGAACAACGCCGACTTAATCGGCATCATCTTTAAAACAATCCAGTACCTTCTTGCTTTCTTGGGCGTGGTCGGAGTGGTGATTATTCTTTATGGCGGTTTTACCTGGATGACCGCTGCCGGTAATGATGAAAAAGTTGGCAAAGCCAAAAAAATTATCACCGCTGGCCTGATTGGTTTGATCATCGTCATGCTTGCCTTTGCCATTGCTACTTTTGTCATTCAGCGTCTCTCAGAATTTGCCTAATAGGTATCTAAAAAATCAGAATAAAAACTAAAGAACCTTCACTGGCTCTTTAGTTTTTATATTGCTTATTGTCTTAATCCTTTCTATGACTTTTCTTCCTTATAAACTTCTAAAATATCGCCGACTTTTATTTCTTCACTACCCCTATATTTAACACCGCACTCTTCATTCTCTCGCGCCTCATCCACTTCTTTTTTATTTACTTGCATTCCAGAAATAAATCCTTCACCAACAATATTTTTTTCCCGCCAAACTCTTGTTTTAGAACGATTTGTAATTTTTCCCTCAATGACCCTACCGCCAATAATAGAAAAATCAGAGAGACGGCGAAAAGTAGCCAAAATTTTTAATCTTCCCACGAAAACTTCTTTTATTTTTTCGCCGCGCGTGATTTTTACTTCTTCTTTTATTTTATCAAGCAAATCATAGATTATTTTAGAAACAAAAATCTTGACTCCTTTTTCTAGAGCGCTCTTTTTTGCCTCATTATTTTGTTCGGCGTTAAAACCAATAATAATGGCTGCGCTTTTTTCCGCCTCTACAACGTCGATCTCATTAATCATGCTCAGGCCTTTTTTGATAATTTTGATTTTTACCTCCGGTGTTTCTAATTTTTGAATTGCCTCAATCAAGGCCTCTAGAGAACCGAGAACATCAGCCTTCAAAATGAGTTTTAAGGTATTTTTTTCTTTTTCCTCTTCTTCTTTAGTTATTTTTTCGCTAATTTTAAAGTATTTTTTAGTTTTTGTTTTTTTCTTTAAATCATTAAATTCTTTTTCATCTTTTACTTCTAGGATATCGCCAACTTTTGGCATATTTTTAACCCCAATGATTTCAACGGGCATGCCGGGCAAGGCTTCCCTAACTTCTTTGTTGCGCCAATCATTTAAAGCCCTGATTTTGCCGAAACTTTCACCAACGACTACACTATCACCAACCCTAAGTATGCCGGTGTGAATAATCGCTGTTGCCGCCGGCCCCTTACCTTTATCTAAATGAGCTTCAATGATTGTTCCGACGGCCGGCCTTTTTTGATCAACGGTCAGTTTTTCTTTTTCTAAATCAGCCAGGATTAAAATTAAATCAAGAAGTTCGTCAACGCCCTGGCCGGTTTTAGCCGAAACTGGATGACAAATTGTTTTGCCGCCCCAATCTTCGGGTGTGACATTCAACTCTGCTAATTGTTTTTTTATTTTTTCCGGATTAGCATCTGGCTTATCAATTTTATTAATTGCAACAATAAAAGGTAAACTTTCTTTTTGAATAATTTTCAAAGATTCAACGGTTTGTTCTTGAACGCCATCATCGGCAGCGACCACTAAAATTGCCAAATCTGCCACTTGGCCTCCGCGACCGCGCATTACTTTAAAAGCCTCGTGACCAGGCGTGTCAATGAAAGTAATTTTACGGTTCTTTTTTATCACTTCATAGGCACCGATGTGTTGAGTAATCGCCCCGGCCTCTTTGGCAGCAATTTGTGTTTGACGGATATAATCAAGCAGCGATGTTTTGCCGTGGTCAATGTGACCCATGACAACAACAATTGGGGCCCGTAGAGTTGACCCATCTTTTTTGTCTTGAGCTAATAGATTTTGTAATTTTTCCTTTAAAATAGTTTCTTCTTTTTTTTCTTTTTCTTCGACGTTTTCTTTTTGTGCTTTGTAACCAAATTGTTCAAGTAAAATCGCGGCAATTTCAAAATCTAGATTATCATTAATAGTTGCCAAGACGCCATTATTCATCAATTGTTGAATAACCTTAGCCACGGAAAAATTTAATTTTTTTGCCAAGTCGTGAACGGTAATAATTGACGGAAGAATAAGTATTTTGTCGCTGATGACTTCTTTTTTGGCTAATCTTTCTTGGATTTCTCCAAATTTTTTCTTTTTTTCTTCTTGATTTTTGTATTCTTGCCAGGCTTGAACAACTCGCGCCGCCTGTTCATCGGGAATTTGGATGGCTCTTAAACCAATGTCAAAACCGAGCTCAGGTAATTTTTCTTTGAGCTCTTGAGTGGTAACCTTTAATTTTCTGGCAAGTTCGGATATATTCATATGATTGTTGATGCGAATTAATACAAATTGTAATCACGAATTTTTATCCACCCTCCGTAGCTGTAGCAACAGCTACTGCGGAGGACGGGCAAATCTACTCATCGTAGGCAGTATTTGCAATGATTAATGTTTTAGATTCGTAACGATTAGCATCTTTCTCTAAAAATAAAAAGCGGTTATCTAAATAATACGCTCATTAAGAAATTTTGTCAATTTTATTGATTTTGATTAGCTTCTGGAGTTGGAGCTTCTGCAGGTGGGGTTGGTTCTTTGCCTACTAACCACATTTCTGGCCAGGGCCGATAATGGCTTTTCCAAATTTCTTCTTTTGGTTCTCCGTTGAACGGAGTGATGGTTCTGGTAAATTCGGCGTCAGCACCAAGCGTTGCTCTTTCAACCAATCTTTTGGTGCCGGGCGCCATGGTTTCTGTTTCTACATATCGAACTGGTCCTGGACTGGTTAAGTTATAAATTTTTGGCGCGGTTAATTCCACTTTTCGACCATCAGCTGCGCCATAAAGCTCAAAAATTAGTTTAGTGCCGTCAATTTTCGTTTGTAGAAGTAGCCAAGAAGAATAATCATTAATAAATTTAAAATCTGGCGAAGGGTTATAAATGGTGGCATCCATACCAGCTGGTTCATAATATACAACGCGGAAAGCATGAGCAGCTCTTTGAGCAATGGGTAGGCCGGCATTAAGCGCAACGCGAAATGTGGTAGTGCCGATTTGGCAAAGTCCGCCGCCGAGCTCTGGTATGGTTCGGTCACCTTTAATAACTAGTTCTGGCAGATAACCATTGGCCTGGCTAACGTCGCCCAGGTTTTTGAGCAAAGAAAATTCTTCGCCTGGTTTGATTAGAACGCCATTTAAAGTTTTTGCGCCAATTTTGATATTATGAATTCTGTTATTTGGGCTGCCTTTAAAATTTGATTCACCGCGACCAACCAACTCTTTAATACCCAAATTATTAACATTTTCAGTTAGGATGGCTGGTTCTAAAACTACTTCCAGCTCGATCTCTTTGATATTAGAAAGTAGGTAATTTTTTATCTTTTGCGCACTTGTTTCTATTTCTAATTTTCTCCCCTCGCGCGCCAAACGAAATTCTGTAACTCGATTATTTTCTAATTTAAATTTAGCCTCCTGAACCGGCCGATCAATTTCCTTTGATAATTTTACCAAGTATTCTTGTATTTTTTTTTCGTCTAAATTAATATTTATTTTCCCCGTCTCGCTGTTGAAGTCTATCCAGTTTAAGACGCTTTCTTTTGTCACGGTCCATTTTTCTTGGCCATAAAATAAATCCACTGGTGCAAGTTTTGATATTTTTTCTACTTCTTCAAGTGATAGCTCGATGTCATTTTTATAAATTTTTGGGCTAAGAACAATAGTTTTAATTAAAATTGGTTCTTCTTCAAAAGTAGAAAGATTATTTTCTAGATCTTTTTTTATCTCTTGATAGTTAATACCCAGACCGATTTCTTCGGGAATAATTTTCCAATCGTCAGCCACATATTTTAAAGCAGCGTCTTTTGGTGGTTTCTCT
>Ga0315284_10006688_pt1 | contig 16424 bp, 7 predicted proteins | sample YL17G09_16_MG_FD_203696 | JGI IMG/M metagenome (GOLD analysis project Ga0315284, IMG submission 203696) | Sediment microbial communities from Yellowstone Lake, YNP, Wyoming, USA - YL17G09_16 | ecosystem: Environmental > Aquatic > Freshwater > Lake > Sediment | place: USA: Wyoming | collected...
TTAAAATCGATTGTAGATGGCCTCTTTTCCTCTCTTCACCGGTATTTTATTAAAATGATCGTTAACCTGCTTTTATTGACTTCCTGGTAAATAACTTCTGATCATCTCATCCCCACAACCGCCCGCCAAGAGCTTTTTTAGCCTGGTTAAAAATATAAAGGCGGGCTAAACTAGATACCTTTTATCGTAGGGCTAAATCTCTGTTCCCGGTACTCGCATGGCTTCCCTCCCTCCCCCCCTGTTCCTGATCATTGTTCTTCTACGTTTAAATATTTTTTAAGCAGTAGCAGTATAAAAAATACTAAAACTATCCTAAGAGCTTATATGTGCGACATCGATGGCGTTTATAGAAGGCTCAGCACCGCAAAAAATTACAGCAAAAACAATCAAGCATGAGATTTTTTGCGGCACTGGCTTCTACAAACGCCGGGAGATAAAATACCAAGAGAAGAAAAAAGATGAACTTTCCCCGGCGATAGGCAAAAACTATATAAATAAAAATGTTTCTTTCCTCTTAACTTTTTATTTATAGATGTTTTTACTTATCGCTTAACCGTAAGGATTCCGAAAAAATTAGTCACCGAAAAAGAAGATAAAAAGCTCCCGCTCTTCTTCTCTTTCTTACTTTTTATCTTGTTTTTACGGGGAGAAGACTAATCCATCGTTTTCAACCGCTACACATTTTATATCAGAATAAAAATATATAAGAGGGGTGATTTTCCCTTCTTATATATTTTTTAAGCATTCGTCTTCTCTTTAGCATTACACGATAAAAATAATTTTATTTTTTTCCCTAAAATTAAATTATTTTTTGAGTGTTATGCAGGCCTTTTCGCTTTTCTATTTCTGGTATTGCTTTTTGTAAAAGAGGGGTGATCTCCCCCTGTTTATAAAAAGCAATACTCTTTCTCTCTCCCTGGCAATACACTCACCAGGTAAATTACTATTTGCCCGGTTGAGTGTATTGCTCTTTCTTTTTACTTCTTACTGCCCGATGATATTTTTTTCTGAGTCAACGGGAAGATGTTTTTAATCTTCCTGTAAAGACTCAGAAAAAAATTTGTTCGGGCAGATCGTTCGGCAATATAAAGATATTTCAACCAGGTAACTGAAAAGGTTTTTTTACTATGCAAGATACTGCTTGCAGGGGTACAAAAAACCTTTTGTGTTACCTGGGTAGTTACATTAAAAGGAAAGAGCAACATTTGTCAGTAGTGAATACTTTCACTGCTACCAAATGTTGCGGTATTCTCTTTGCACCTATTTCTGCAATATGAGTCTAAAAGCGGGCTTCTTTTAGTCTCATTTTGCAGAAATAGGTGCGTCCTATATTTGGTTTTCTTCTCTCCGGATTAAAATATATTTTCTAAATAGGGGCTGTTTTTGCCTTATTTAGTAAAATATATTTTAATCCACTCTTCCGGTGATCACAATCTAAAAGGGTATTTTCTTTTAGATTGTGTTAACCGGTCTTTCTTTTTTAAAGTTCTCTGGTTTTGAAGTTCTCTTTTTTAAAGTTCTCCTACTCTTACCACCTGTTGATATTTTTCTTTGGTCCAACGGGGATATGTTTTTAATATCCCCCCTATAAGGGCCAGAGAAAAATTTGAACAGGTGGTTATTCCTGACGGCAATATTAAGACAATCAGCCAGGCAATAGAAAAGTATTTTTTCCTATTCCTAAAATACTTTTGAATTGCCTGGAGTGTTACGATAAAAGGGTCTGCCTGCCTTGTGCAGCAGGCAGTCGGAAGCAAGTAGACTCACAGAGACAGAATAGGGGCGGGGCAAGGGAGAGAGGAAAGAGCGATAGACTTACATTTATGTTGGTAGAGTGAAGGTGAATCGACCGCAGTTTTTCCTTCCCCCTTATACTTCCCCCCTAATGAATCATAGCCTAACCTTGTTTTTTTGCGGTGGCGAATAAAGCGAAGCAACAGCGGGGCCGTAAAGAGCGTTACCGCCCGCATTTATGCTCAGAAGCGTCCCCGCGAGCGTAGCTTTTGAGCCAAGGAGCAAAAAATAAAAAGAAGGGGGATAAGAGGGGGGTTTTAGGGGGGATTTAAGGGGGAAGGAAAGTTACCCGCCCCGTACGTGGTAGAGTTGCAAATTAGAATAGCCGGAGTAGATTAAATTAACCGGGTGAATTAATTAGATTGGCAAGGGTGGCCAGGAGTAATTAAATCGGGATTAGGTGAAGTGGATTAAATTAGGTCTAAATTAAATGTGAAATATTACAAAAAAGTCGTCCTGGCATAACAATAATTAATGAGATAGAGAGAAAAAGAGAAAGAGTGGACTCAAACAAAAATTTGATATAGAAATATTTTTAGATATAATTTAGTTGTCATCCCAGCAAGATGTTGTATTTTGCTGGCCCCGAGTTGCCTGCGCGCTCGGGTTTTATTTTTAATATTTACTAAAGAATATTATTGAAAAAGATATATTATCTATAGATAATTTCAATCATTATTATTTAATTGTCTCAAAAAACCCGCCAGGGTGCGCATTATTAAGAGGCGTAGCGGGTGTGTTATGTATTATATATTATAAATAAATAAGGGTCAATTATTCATCTTAAATCCTTTGTAAAATGTTTTTGTCTTTTCTTCAAGGGCTATCTAAAAGTTATCAAATTATTGGTTTGACACTACTTCTCTGTTTAAGGAAATAGAATGTGTCCCTAATTATTCCAATTACTTTAATCGCCAATTAAATGCCAACTAATCGCCAAAAATACCAAGTATGTAATGAGCACTTCTTCCTTTTCCTATTGGCTGGATTAAATTCCTTTTAGATAATTCGATTAAATCTAATCTTGCTCCTTCGTCCGAAAGCCCTGTAAGTTCACGATATTCTTTGTTAGTAATCTTTCCTTTTTCCTTCACATATATTACTGCCTTAATCTGTCTTTCATTAATTCCTAACTTCTTAATATTTTCTTCATTCCATTTATCCTGGTAAAATTTTACGACAAAAACCCCGTGGTCTTCCTCAAAATCAGGTTCAGGGAGTCCCTGATCCTGGCACTTCTCCATTATCTTGATCGTCCCTCTACCCCAGCTTTCTATAAAACCTGCCTTATAAAAAACATCTGCTAAAAGAGTATTCCTTGGTTTGGATAGATGTTCTGTTTTTAATTTTTCTATCGGGACTTCAGGGGGAAGCTTCCCTTCATTCATTATGACCAATCTATCATTATATACTCTTATCTGAATGGAAGAAGTCCCTAAATAATTTCTATGAATTAGAGCATTTATAATTGCTTCCCTTAAAGCTTCATAAGGATATTCTAAAATTTCTCTTCTATGAATTCCTTCAAATTTAATTTTGCTGATTAAATATTTGGTTTTTAAAATTTCTAAGGCATTGGTAATTTGCTCAAAAAGATTCCCTTCAACAATATCACTACTCTGAATTTCGGTTTTAGTTAGAAACTTTCCAATCTTTAAATAAGCAGCAGGATAGAATCGTTGAGGATTTTTACCAAAAAGTAAAACCGCTGCTTTTTTTATTTTTTTATCTTCCTGTAAGTTTAATTTTTCAAGAATTGTCTGGTAATCTTTTTCACTAACAATAGAAGGAATTCTATCTACCGCATATTTTTTAAATTCATTGATAGTCTTTAGGTTAATATCATTAAAACCTGCTTTTACTTCTACAAATTCATCCCAGGTCTTACCAGATTTTTCTATTAAAAAATTAGTAAGTTCTTCTCCCTTTAATTCGAAGCTATTGCTTCCACTTCTAATGTAATATTTTCCATTGTGAGATATAGATACAGAAGAAGGCTTGATAAAGATATGAATTATATCTTTATCTCCCACCTTTTCAATTTTAACTGAAGGAATTATTCCTAATATATTTCTTATCTTATTAGGAATATCTTCCAATAATTTTTTCGATTTTTTTACTCCAATTGGATTACCATTATCATCTACTCCAATAATTAATTCTCCACCATCCTTATTAGTAAATGCCACTATCACCTTGAGATGCTCATCTCTCCAAGAAGGTTTATACTCAATATTTTGTGTTTCCATATTTTTTCCTACTTAAATTATATTTTACTTTAATATGAATTCTTTCCTACCTAAAATAATAACATCTTTGGTAGAGATTCTCAATTCATTACTATGATTCCGCTTTCTTTTGCATGAGGTCTTCATTTTGGATTTATTTCTAAAATAATATCGATTGTCTGTCATTCGATTAGGATATTCTTGAAATGTTGTAAGATTTTGTAAATTTATGCAAAAATCTTTTACAAAAGAAAAACCCGCCAAGGTGCGCATTGTTAAGAGGCGTAGCGGGTGTGTTATTAGTATAGTATATTATAAACAAATAGGTGTCAATTATTATTCTGAAATCTCTTGCAATATGTTTTTGAGTTCCTTCTTCTCTTTTCCTCAAGGGCAACCTAAAAGCTATTGGATTATTTTCGTGATACACCTCCCCTAATCAAAAAAAATAGGAAGGGGTCCCTTTTTTTTGCAGGGTATTATGAAACGAAGAATCGTCTCCTGTTTTTTTATTTTTTTAATCGCTATGCTTATCGTAATTTATGTATACCAAAATATTCTGCTATCTTTTTTGTTATATTACAAGACCTGAAATCCTCTATTTTTTCATATTTTCTTTAATTATATTGAATACTTAGTCAGGAGCTGGCGGTTCCTCAAATGGAATATTTGCAAATTCTGCTTTGTTTTGGAAATTTATATCACGGCTTACAGCCTTTACTATTGAACGAGGTCTGGCACGCATTACTTCAATAACTCCTGCCAAAATTCGATCATCTTTATTGTCTGGATCTAACCAGGGCAATGAAGCATTCATATCAGGTTCAATAGCTATACTCTGAATTTTAATTCTACCTTTAACAACAGTAACCCCGGTAGTTAATTTTCCACGCCTTCTGTATTCTTTTATCCTCCGAATAAGACTTTCAGATTTATTACGAACTTCATCATTTCGATGATTTATTTTCAACAAATCTAATTCGGAAAGAACAGTTGGAAGTAGAAACACCGAAAACTTGGGATATTCCAAAAAAGTCCATGATTCCAAATTTGGATTATATATTAGGGCATTAGTATCTGGTACAAATATTACTTCCCCTTCAAAAGGATCATATAGTCGGTTTAATAATTTGCATTGCATTTTTAGAGCTTGAACAGCTTTATCAAGTGCTTCTGTAGTATTTTTACACCAAGTATTATTCTGTTCTATTATATTTAATAATATTTTATTTGATTTAGATAATTCCGCCAATGTATCTTTTGGCTGGTTTCTAAGCAATACATTGATTAACTCATAAAAACAGTGGTATTTTTTAAGCAATTCTGCTTGAACTTGTCTTCCTTGCTCTGTAAGTTTTTCATATGCGTAATCTCCACTGGTTGATATTATTACAATAGAATCGCCAGGTCTATTTTTGTTCCATAGATAAATTGATGAATAATTCATCAAAAGATCTCTCAATAAAATTTGAAGATCCTCAGACGTTTCTTTGAGATTGTCAGTGATTGTTCGCATTGTTTTAAACCTTCAGAAATATTTAATTTAAAAACCAATAATAGCTTTATTTTTATAGAAATATATCTATTTAAATCTTAGAAAATAATTTATTTTGCTGACTTCACCCTTTATGATTAATTCAAATCTCGCCTCAAATTATTCACAAATTGAAAATTGAACTTTTATTTTTTTATTTCTTCAAAAATATCAAATCCAAACTCTATTGGTTCATCTTCATTCTTGCCAACGGCAAATATTTTAAGTAGATTGAGATAGGGTACTAATTTAAAATATTGCTTACAATTGTTTCCTTCTATGTCTTTATATAAAACCTTTGTTTTAATTTTTAAATTCGATCTGAAAATTTCATAATAATTTAATTTTGCTTTCTCATCTTCAGAAAATTTATACAAAAAAGCAACACATACTAATATTTCCAGATATGAAAATGGAATAAAAACTTCTATTCCATGAGGAGAAATACTAACTGGCAGTGCATAATCACGATAATCTTTAAAATCAAGTTCACTTTTAAACAATTGTTTATCTTTTCTATAAATAATTAAATTATCTTGATTATCATTTTCTTTCTTAATGATAAAATTATACTGACTTTGATTTTCATTTAACAAAGAAACAAGGCTAACTATGTTATAATCCCATTCAAATTCTAAATATTTCGCTGGACCAAGTCCTACGTTGAATAGCTTCGCAGTAACAGAGGGAAACTCATTGCTCCCAGAAGAATTCTTCATCTCATTTTCTTCTAAAATATCGTAGATCAAATATTGTTCATCATTAAATCGAATGCCATATACTTGACTTTTCATTACAAAATTTGGGCGGAATGAGCTTTTCCTCTGGTTTTTCATCTCCGCTATAGTTAAATAAATAGCTATTAATGTTAAAATTGAAATAAATGAAGTAAAAAGAATAAAATTATTACTCAAAAATTCAATAATTAAATTTAACAACTCAATTATTTCCTCCTACTATTAAAAAATATGATAACTAATGTGATTTAATTACCTACTCTTAGTGCGGTATTAAGATAGCTTTTCCTATTTTTACTATTCAAGCCCGAACCTAAGTTTTCCCTATTTGTTAAATTTTTTAATAAAATCTTCATCAAGTAATCTCATCAAAAGGCTCGCTAAGGTTAAATATTCCATAGTCATATAAGGGTTGTGCTCTATGAAGTTTAAATGAGCTTTTTTATCCCTTACACCAACAATACCTTTAAATAAATTCATAAAACCTCTTTGCTCAGCTTTATCAATGCTATCCTTCAGTTCATTAAGTTTGATCAAAGGCAGATTGTCTCCATCGCATCCAAATACCTTGTTCATCAATTTGTCGCCATCTAAATCTCGATCCGCACTATCCTTTGGATAATCTGCTACTTCTTTAACTCGATTGATTACTTCCACTAAAGACGCTTGAATTGCCTCTTTATAATGGGCATTCGCAAACAATTTTTCTGAAACTGATTTTATCCTAGAATGTAAGTTGTATTTTTTGAGAAAAGTTTCAATAGTATCGTATCTTGGTATAGGAAATCCAGATACAAGCATTCTTTTTCCTTCGTCTGTTATCGTATACCACTCTTCGCCATTCGTATCGAAAATAAGTTCATCATCAATGAGTTTCTTAAAAGCTTTCTGCGCTAGAACTTTATCTTTTTGTGTAGGCTCATGATTTAATATAAATTTTAGAAAATTACTATTGGGATTAAAAAGATTGTGATAACACTCTTTATGTTTGGAAAAATATTCTAATAACTTTTTATAAAACCAGTCTAAATTTGCCATATCCTTCTTTTGTTAAACCTTATTTATATTTTTTATAAACTTTCCCAGATCCTCAAGTTTAACCCGACACTGACCAATCCTTATAGCCTAAATCTGGTTTTCTCTAATTGGATCTAGTACTCAATACTCTGGTATTATGGAGTTGTGTCTTGTAATATCGCTTTTCATATTCCCTCTCGATTTTGTTAATTAAAATGGGATAACGCATCCTATTTTTGCATGGTTCAGCTTTCCATTTTACGAGGCCTTACTTTGGGACGTCTATCTATAATAGTATCTAAGAGCTCAACTATCCGGTTAAAAACTCCTCAAATCCCATAAGTTTTCTGCTAGAAATTACCGAATTATTAACTTGGCACACCTTCACTATCTATTTAATTTAAAAACAATATTAGCCGTCCTGTTACATTTTAATTGTATTTATATTAACTCATAGAAAAAATCAATTATATATTTGATATTAAATTCAATAATTTTTGAATTATATATGTGCATAGCATTAATACGAGGTAATTCCTTTTGAAATTCTTGTATTTCAAATGGAAAAGGTTCGGGTAACCTTTCTCTTCTTGATAAAGCACTATTTTTATTTTCTAATATCAACCATTCTCCATAAATATCATTTTCTTTTTCAACTAAAAATATATTAAATCCTTTGCTCTCTGAAGTTTTTAAAAATCCCCAAGCCAGAATCTTTCTATCTTTTAATTTTGGTACCACTTTTCTTATTAAATTTTCCTTTGTGGGGAATGGTATATCAATTAACGATTCGGGAGAAACTTGATATTCAAATTTATAATCATATAATCCTTCAATATATATTTGTATATCTTTTCCAGAAACAAATTTTATTATATAAACAAATTTTTCAAGAACATGAATTTCTTTTTCACCAAATTTAATTCCTCCGTTATGATAGCGTTTATTAAACTCATTCATCTTTTCTTCTAAAGGATTAATAATTGATTTTATTATTTGATATTTTACTCTTTCTAAAAAATCTCTCTTTTTTGTTTCTTCCTTATTTTCTTCTAATTTTTTCGTTCTAATTTCCTCATCCCTTTTAATTCTTGTTTTTAGTAATTCTTCAATATCTTTGTCAATTTCTTTTTCATGAATCTCTATCGCTAATAATTCTTCAATCTCTTCCCAATTATGAAATCGATCACTTACTGACTTCTCTAACATCTTCATTATTATCTGGGATAAATTGATTGAAATTTTACTATTATATTGTTCAGGTCTAAAAGGATTCTTAGTCATATGGGCATCTCTGTAATTTTTAATTAAATCACCTCCATTATCAATTTTATAAGGATAATTAAAGGTTATCAATTGATAAAAAACAATTCCCATAGAGTAGATATCCATTTGGATTGTATTATTTTTATTTTCCCAAGCTTCTGGTGCCATATAGGCATAAGTACCAGAACCCTTGAAGGTAGAGGATCTGGTAGATTGATTTACTATCTTTGATAATCCGAAATCAGTAATCTTTAATACGTTATCATTAAATAAAATATTTAAAGGTTTTATGTCCCTATGAACTAGATAATTATTAATAGCTTTCATTCCGTTTATTAATTGTTTAAACATTAAAATTAAAACCGGATTTTCTATATATTTTTGTAATCCTTTATTTGTATCTATAAAATCACTTAAATTTCCTCCATTAGCGTATTCCATAATGATATATGGGGGTAAGTTATTAAATTTTGTACCATCATGGAAATATATATAGCTAATTACATTTTCATTTCTAATTTTTAAAGCATTTCTTCCTTCATTTAATATTGCTTTTATATCTTGTTGATTATTGACAATAGGATGTATCGTTTTTAAAGCCCATATAGAATTATCAGTTTTTTTTCTTATTTTATAAACATGACTAAAACCACCGCTTCCAATATACTCAATTATTTCATATTCGTTTTCCTTTTCGTCATATACAATATCTTTATGATCTAAGTCCATTATTTATCTCACCTCATTTACAATCTACTTGTATTAAAGGACCGCCTTAAGGAAATGCCACCTATTCATATTTATTAATAAGAAATTTTACCGATTATGTCAGACGAAACATTCCCTTGTATTACTTTTATCTAATTTCAAAATAAAAATATTAATTGTCTAAGACAATGAGATGTGCTCCCTATTTATTTAAAGAATAGTTTTTGATTTTAATGATGCGCTTTATTCCTTTGCATTCCCCTCTACAATTTTTATCTCATCTTCGGTCAAACCATAGAGTCGGTAAACCATCTTGTCGATTTGCTTTTCGTATTCTTTGACCTGTGCCTGCTTGACCTTGGTTTGTATGTAGTCGTCGGATTGAGTGAGTGAGAGAATGCGATCTATAGTTACAATTATTCTTTTGTATATGTCGGTTTCTACTTTTGGAAAAGGAATATTATTTATCATCTCTTTTGTAAAAGATACTCCTTGATTGTAGCTAGATGCAGAGTATTTTTCTTTGATGTAATAAAAAACCATTGAGCTATTTATTAATGCCAACAAAAATTTTAATTCACCTTTACTATCATTTTTATTATTTATTACCAGAGTTGTCTTCCCTGGTATTGCAATACCATCATCATCAAGAAAGGCATCCAATAAATTCAAACCTTTAATGATAATTTTTGGACGCAGGGTTTTCTTTGAGTAAGCATTTTTGAAATTCTTAAAAAAATCGACTCTCTTTACAACAGGGTGCAGATATTTATCTCCCAGATATACCATTGGTTGGATTCCCCATTTCGAATAATATTTTCCAATGGTGCCAGTGTTGACGATTATGAAATGTGTAGAAGGATTTAAAAAATCTGTTTTGTTTTCGTGAATTAATGGTTTTAATTTATAAGCATCTGATGTTGCACATGCGTTTTCGCATATGAAATTGTCAGATAGTTTATTTTCTGCATTATCTAACTCCTGAATTAAATCAAAGCTATTAGAAAATAAAGCGTCCAACGCATAAGGTGATATCAATTCTTTCTTCAGTATCTTGTCTTTCAAAAAAATATCATTTTTGTATAGATATACAAAAATGTATTCTTGCTTCATATTTGTAAATAAGGATACAATGGCATCGACTTTCGCATCTTCAAAAATATCCCTCCCCGCTTTCAATATTGATAACAAGTTGGATATTTTGCTTTTTCTCAAGGCATCTCCAAAAGGTTTTGAAATCCATTTATCAGGGGTGATATAAGTTAGTATGCCTTTTGGATTCAGAAGATTAAATCCCTTTTCAAAAAATGCAATATAAATATCCCAATTACCTTTTGTTAATTTGAAAGTTTTTGCTATTGTTTTGCGAAAATCTAATTGCCCTTGTCCAACCATCCTCTCAGAATCAATATACGGCGGATTCGCAATTATCACATCAAACCCACCCTTATTATGAAATACCTCTGAAAAATTTATTTTAAAATCCATTGTAACTTTGTAACCAAGGCTTTTTTCTGTATTTTTATACAGACTGTAAATTGCATCATCAATTTGACTGCGCAGTTCATTCTTCCTTGTGGGATTTGTTTCAGTAAAGAATTGTTCTTTTAGCTTTTCAATTTTTTCTAATCCCCTTGGGGTATAAGGATACCCTAAAAGCGAATTGCCGCAGACGATTTTGTAATCCAGGTTCGGCAGTGGTTTAATATTTTTAATATCTTCCTCATCCACCACCAGTGAGAGCCAGAGTCTGAGTTTGGCGATTTCAACCGCGCCGGGGTCGATGTCCACGCCGTAGAGAGAATGCTCAATACACTGGCGTTTGAAATCGTAGGGTGTGCGTGACCCCCCTTTTATTCCCTCCTTATCAAGGGGGGACTCAGGAGAGTGAATAAATGTTGTAAGCACATTTCTTGACCTGACAATTTCGCTCATCATTCCCACGGGGAAGGCGCCTGAACCTACGGCCGGGTCGCAGACGGTGATGTCCGCCAGTTTCTGGTCAATAAGTTCAGCGTTTTTGCGGATACTTTCAGGCAATTGCAGTTTTTTTTCAGTACTCCTCTGTATTCCGGTATTAATTCTTTGTTCTTTAATTAAAGCTATTGCTTCATTCTCGCTAACCTGCTCACCTAAGTGTACAAATTTTTCAATATCTTCTTTTGAAATCAAAGGTTTCTTTCTATGTTCAATAGTAATGTCGAGTTGCCCTTTTTTTCCTTTATTGTCAAACATTTCGAGATTAGAGTCGCCGAGTTTTTCGTAGCTGATTTTCTCATTATTTAATTCAGTAAAAAGGTAATTGATCAAACTCTGCTGGCACATATAATGCACAATTTCACGTGGAGTGTAATAGACCCCATATTGCTTGTTGAATTTGCTTTCGTTCCCCTTTTTGCCGCTCTTTAAAGCTATCTTATATTCTTCAAAATTATCGGGACGGATGGCATTAAATTTCTCATAAGCCTTACCCAGAAGTTCCGGGTCAATGGCTACTTCCTTTTCCAACGGCTCGTCTTCTCTGACGGTGAAATTGTAGCGGTCAAAGATATCCAGAATACCGTCGCCTTCATCACCCTCTTTTGTTTTAGATTTATTGGAAAACAGGCTATCCGGAAGAAGAATATCAGTTTTGTGCCAACTATAATTACCAATCGGATCAAATAATCCACCATTTAAAAATGGTATCTTGCATTTAAACTGATCATTCCAGTGATCAATATCTGATCTATCTCTGGATAAAGCATCGTAAAAGAGCGGTTCCAGAATATCGTTGAAGAAATTTTTATAATCGCCATGTTTTTTTTCAAAAAGCTTACGCAGGAATTGTTTCGAACCAGTTCCCCAATCGTCGTCACGCCCGACGCCGAACCAGCCTTTTTTCTGTAAGAAGTAGAGAAAGACGATCTGCCCTAACAGCTTTTTGGCAAAGTCAACGGTGTTAACGCCCTTGGCTTCAAAATCGGCTTTGATGTTGGGATTATTTTGAACCACCTCACCCAGTGCTTCCTTGGTGCGGATAAAGAGATCGCGGTATTTATAAAAGAACTCTTTGGTAACGGATTCAATATTAAAGGATTCTTCCAGTTCGGTCAGGGTCGGATTGTGTTCGTCGTTAGCCAGGATATTGACTAACCGGCTCTGGGCGGTATGGCTCTTTTCATTTTCGCCCACCAGAAAAGACCAGCGCCGTGCTGGGGTTAACTCTTCTTCTACCTTCATTTTTCCGGTTGGGGCTTGTTCAAACTTGTAATCCATCTTAACCAGTGAAAAGCGCCAGTCAGCTTCGTCCGGTGCTACATAAGCAACCAGAGCCGCTTCCTTTTCATTGGAACTGCCGTATTTTCCCTGTAAATAGCCGGCAACAAAATTACGCTGCATGGTACGGGCACTTGCCAGGGAAGTTTCTTTCTGAAGCTTTATGATAAGAATATCAATTCTGTTTTCACCGTCATTAAATTTCCCGATTCGCTCAAGCGAGCTTATATATTGACGATAAGCTTCAGGGATGTAGCTCCCATAATAATTAAAGGGTGCGTGTTCAATATGGTTTAAAAGTTCTTGGACAAAAGTCGTGAAGCGCGTTTTATCAAATGGCTGTTCAAAGGTTTTTTTAATCAAGTCTCGTGCCTGTTGTTTATCCATTATTCCTCCTCGGTTAAATACAATGATAAAATAACTTCCCGTTTGCCGAATATCGCCGGGTTCTGTTCGGCATAATGTCCTTCCAGTAGTTTTGCCGGAATATGAGTTTGGAGAACAGCCAGTACTTTAAAGGGGTTGATAATTTCATTCTTGAGATCATCTAATGCTTTCAGAGTTTGTTTTGCTGTCTGTTTGGGCAGACCACCTTCTTCCAGCTGAGTCAGAACTTTTTTCAGGTACAACTCCTGGTCTTCGGTCAGTTTTTGGGTGTTTTTCAGGGTTGCTTTTATGATTTTAAGAATATTTGCCGCATTGTCGCGTCCACCCCTCTGTCTTTGAATGGGTAATTCTTCTGTCGTTGCTAAAATAAATGCTTCTTTATTTTTATCCAGCAGGTCATAAAACTGTTCGGGAAGTTTTTTCTTTAGTTCATCGGGATTGCTTTCCAACAATTGGGCTGCAGAAATAAAATCAAGCTCTTTAACTTCCGAGTTTATAGTGGCCAAGAAAAATTTCTGAAGTTTCCCCTTCCGAAAGTAGGTAATAAGAGAATTAGCCTGTTTGGTATAATGTTTTGAGGTGCGCGCTTTTTTAGGTAGTCTTTTAATTTTTTCAAAAAGGTCGGGATCTTTATCGCGAATCTCTTTGATAGTATGGAGATATTTTAATTCACTATCCCCGGTGTCATCTTCGCCTTCCAGGGTTTGTTTGGAAATTAATCGGTTAAAAAGTTCGTGGGAGCCGATAGGTTCACCCTCGGTCAATAGCTCGGCATCACCGCCAAGTAGGGTTAAAAAGGCATTGATTTTAGCTTCCGCCGCCTCTTTTAGCTTAATCTGATCATTGGATTGGACGGTGGGAAAGAAATTAAAGGTGTAAATTTTTTTAAAAGTTGTATCCACTCGATTAATACGCCCTACCCGCTGCATCATACGGGTCGGGTTCCAGGGGATATCATAGTTGATCACCGTATTGGAACGGTGCAGGTTTACCCCTTCAGAGAGGACTTCGGTTGAAACCAGTATGCGATAATCATTCTTCTGATTCCGAGCTCGGGCGTCAAAGTTCTCGATGACTTTATTGCGGGTAGCCTCACCCGAACCACCAGTATAACACAACACTTTATCCGGATATTTTTTATTTAAGTTCTTAAAAAGATAGTCAGCGGTTTCCTTTGATTCCGTAAAAATGACTAAATGATTTTTTTGTAAGCCTGAATCCGAAGACAATTCAGAAAGGAATTTTAACAGCTTGGGATCACGGTCAAGGTGCATCCACAGTTTTTTAATTTCCAGTAAAACATCATAGTCATGCTGCAGGTCATCTCTGTATTCTGAGCTAAAATCGCTGCTGGCAAATTGTTCGGCTTTACCTTCATCAATCAGATATTGAACGGCAGCATCATCATCATTTTCCAGCAATTCAAATATTTTATTGGTATGCTTTTTGCTCACATATACCTTGCCATTATCAAATTCCTTGATAAACATCGTGTAGGAGTGTAGGAATCGGTCTATTGAATTTCTAAAGGCAAAGAAGCTGCTTTCCAGACGTTTAACCAGCAGGATTTTCATAAACCGGCCCATGTTTCGCTGGGCTTGCTGCTCAAGCTGATTCACCTCTTCCTTACCTTGATAGTAAAGTAAGGGCATATAACGGGCATACTTGAACTCTTTCGCAATTAGACTGATAGTTTTGCTGAATATTTCGTCTTCTTTTTCATTAAGTTCATAAAAGAGTGGGGTTGGTTTCTCCACATCCGGAAATTTTAGCCCTTGCTCGGTGATATCTTTAGAAAAATATTTTTCTATTTCCTTCCGGGTGCGGCGCACCATTAAATATTTCAGAACTTTTTCCCGTATTTCCCGCGCGTTTTCTTTTACAATACGGATATATTCAGGGTAATCTTTCTTCCGGTCCAGTTTTTTTAGTCTCTGTTCAAGACGGCTAAAAAAGCTTTCCAGATTGGGCAGATTGGGAATAGTGCTTTTTCTGGCCTTTTGGAACAGTTTCAATAGGCTAAGAATATCTTTTGGGGTATTATTATAAGGGGTAGCTGTTACCAGAATTACTCTCTTCCCGCGACAGATTTCCGCCAATTTCTCATAAGTAGCCGTTGTTTCGGTTCGAAAGCGGTGTGCTTCATCAATGATGATATTGGTGTATTTTTCAGTTCCTCTCGCAAGCAGGTGATCTAATTTCCCTATGGATTCAAACTCGGTTTGAGGCACATGAAAATCAAAAAACACATTAATCCAGGAGCCGGGGTTGGATTTTTCCAGCAGTACTGGTGGGGCGATGACTAAGGTTCTGCCATCCAGCTGGCCTGCCAGCATAGCAGAGATATAGGTCTTGCCTAACCCTACAACATCCGAAATGAAAACACCGCCGTACTCGAGCAATATCTTTCTAGCGTTTAAAACAGCCTGTTCCTGATATTCCAGCTTTTTAAAATCCGATGGAAAATATTTTGCGAATAATTCTTCGGATTGACTTAACTCATCCTTAAAATATTCATACAATTGTTTTAGATAGAGCTGATAAGGGGTAATATTTTGATTAAGCCAGGTTTTATTTTCAATAGTTTGGATATATTTTTCACTGATATCAACTGCATCTTTCCAGAGATCCTCAAATTTTTCCTTGGCAAAAGAATAGTCCGCACTGTTTTTTAGTTCAACATTAAATTCAAGATTATCAACAAGTCCAGCTTGGGTTAAGTTACTGGAACCAGTAATAACCCTTCCGGTATCTCGGTCGCCTTCTGTAAAAGTCATAATATATACCTTGGCGTGGATATTCCGGGCAGGATAGGCTTTTATTTCCAATTTTTTACTACGAACCCATTCTATGAATTTAGTTACTCCCCGCTCTACTTTATTATTATCCTCTGACTCTTCCAATTCTTTCTCAATATATCCTTCAATTACTTGTTTAGTCTCAGCATGAGAGAGAGGTAAAGATTGTTGTTGATTTTCATTACAATTTGATAATAATTCATAAGTTTTTCGATCAGTACTGATTCCGATGAGAATGCGGATTTTTTCTGTATTTTCCAATGAATTATAAATAGCATAAAACCCACTGGTATAAAAATAACCAACCAGGCAGTCGAATAATTTTGAACCTTTAATTAAGACTTTAAATCTGTCTTTTAAATATTTTCCTTTCTCATTAGTAATAAAAGTTAGATCTGTATTCATTATTTAACTTACCTCGATTATATTTATGGAAAAGTTAGAGATTTTTTTTAATTTAAGCTGTACATGAGTTTAGTTTATATATGAGTCGGGGGACAGTTTTTTGTCACGCTTCAATAATATTTGTTAAATTGCCATTAGGGAGTAAAAAAATCTTTTCTAATTTTCCTATATCCTTTTTATAATACGACAAACAGATTATAAAACCCTTCTTTTTTTAAAATATATTTCAAACTTTCCAGTATATAGTTCTTGGTATTTACCGATAAATCGGCAAAAATCAGAGAAAAGACGA
>Ga0315284_10006689_pt1 | contig 16422 bp, 6 predicted proteins | sample YL17G09_16_MG_FD_203696 | JGI IMG/M metagenome (GOLD analysis project Ga0315284, IMG submission 203696) | Sediment microbial communities from Yellowstone Lake, YNP, Wyoming, USA - YL17G09_16 | ecosystem: Environmental > Aquatic > Freshwater > Lake > Sediment | place: USA: Wyoming | collected...
TCGACGTCCGGGGGACCTACGTCCGCCGCTTCTTCCCCCTCCATTCCATGACCCCGAACGACTACACGTACTATGACAACACGGCGAAGGTTTACTGGGGCGCTGCCGGGTACAACGACGAATACATCCGGAAAAAGACGCTGGCCTCAGCCTCCATCACCCGGTTCCAGGACAATTTCCTGGGGGTCGATCACGAGTTCAAGGCCGGCTTCGAATTTGAACAAGGCGAATACCATCGCGACTGGTACCGGGAAAATCCCTATTATTCTTATTGGGCGGACTACAAGGCCAATAATCCTTATTATTCAAGCGCGTCATTATTCCGGGGCCGTCTCAGGATCCGGACCTGCACCCCGGAACGGGGCATGTGGGACGTCCAGGACCATGCCCGTCGCTTCTCCGGCTTCCTCCAGGACAGCGTCAACACCGGCCGCATCACCCTCAACCTGGGCCTGCGGCTGGACTATAGCTACCAGTACGAGCCGGAACAGTCGCGGCCTAAATTGAGGTACAACGCGGCGCCGCCGCTGGCCAATCCGGCCTTGGTGGCCGCCAACGGTCCCAACTACCTCATCGAAGCCCTCACCCTGCAGGCTTACGCCGACGGGCAGAAATACGCCCCATGGGACGCCCTCACGACGCCCTATAAGAAACCCGTCTCGTTCACGACGCTCTCACCCCGGCTCGGCTTCGTCTATGATGTTTTCGGCACAGGGAAAACCGCTCTCAAGCTTTCGTATTCCCGCTACTACGAACCGGTCTGGACGGCAAAATACAACGGCGCCCAGATCTTCGGCGCAACGACGATCTACTATCTCTGGACCGACACGAACAAAAATAAGCTCATGGACCTGCCGGGCACGGACTTGTATGTCGTGGACTCCGCCAACGGGGGCTATCCGAATCAGGACCCCACCTACTCGTATTACCCAAAGGATCTCAAAGCCCCGTATACGGACGAGATCATGGCCGGCATCGAGCATGAGGTCCTCAAGGATTTCAGGCTCGGGTTCGACTTCATGTGGAAGGTCAATAAGAACATCGTCGAGGACTTCGACGAGGTCAACGGCTATGACGTCAACGCTACGGACAGCGTCGGGCTCATCTGGCTGCCGTTCACGTTCGCCGATCCGGGCTGGGACGGCGCCTTCGGCACGGCCGACGACAAGAATATGACCGTCTACGGCCTGAGAAAAGACCGGCCCGCGGCCAACATGATGGGCTTCAATCCCCCCGAGGCCAAACGCGAATACTGGGCGGCGATCCTGTCCTTCGACAAACGGATGTCGAACAAGTGGCAGCTCAAGGGATCGATCTTGTACAGCTCGTTCAAGGGGAACTGCGACCCGGGATACAGCGCGACCGAAGGCGAATCGAACATGTTCAACGATCCAAACACGCTCATCAACTCTTACGGTGCAATGAGCTATGACCGACCCCTCCAGATCAAGATCATGGGAACCTACATCCTGCCCATGGACTTCATCCTCAGCGCCTACTTTCAATATCGGTCCGGGAGCCCCTGGGGCCGGTCGCTCGCCCGCGTCTACTTCCCGACGAATTACATGGGATTCGGCACGGCTAGTGCGTATTATGCCGTGAACGCCGAAGTTTCGGGCTCCAGAAGAGGTCCCTCCTATACGAATCTGGATGTGCGCCTCGAAAAGGAATTCAAGCTGGGCAGCGCGGGCAGACTAAACTTCTATGTGGATATTTTCAACCTGGGCGGCCGGAGCGGCGTCAACGTCAACCAGGACCCCGCCCCCTATCTGCGATACGACCAGACCCCCGTGGCCTATACGCCCTCGACAACGTACGCCCAGATCACCAGCATCTACGGCGTCCGCTCGGTTCGGTTCGGCGCCCGCTTCAGCTTCTGATTTTGCAGATATGAAGAGGACGGAGAGCCGACGCTCTCCGTCCTCTCGTCCGCCGGATAGCCCTAGCGTCGTGTATCAGCAGTGACTTTATCATCACGTCATTCCGGACTTGATCCGGAATTCAGCTTAAAAAGGCCTGGATTCCCACCTACGTGGGAACGACGTCTGGATTCCCGCCTGCGCGGGAATGACGGGGAAAAGCGCTATGCCCTTGTCATCCCTTCAGTCATCCAGCGGGCCCTCCTGTCATCCCCGCGCTCTTTCCTGTCATCCCCGCGCTCTTTCCTGTCATCCCCGCGGAGGCGGGGATCCAGGTTACTGACCGAACGGGCTGGATTCCCGCTCCCACGGCGGCCGAGGCCCCGGGCTTTGCCCGGGGGGCCACTTCCGCCGTACTCGCCCGTGGATATAAGCCACGGACGAGTGGCGAGCCGAAGGCTCGTCCCTTGACTTTCGTGGGGACAAGTTGACCCCTGCGGAAGCAGGGGCGGGAATGACAGTCACAAGAATATTGTAAAGCCGTTATTGAGACGCAACACTAGGCTTATTTCTTGATCTTGGTGGGACCCACGAACGGTTTCTTCCCACGGCCCGGCGCATCCGTGACGCGCATCGACGCGGCCTTGATCGAGAAGACCGAGTCACTGAGATCCACGATGGTCTCATCGTCGGCGCTGCTGACCCGAATCAAGCAGGTGTCGGATACCGCATCGGGAATGATCCAGGCGTAGGTCCCGTCGTTCTCGGTCGAGCCGGTGATCTCCGTCCAGGTCGAGTTGTTGTCGGTCGAATACTCGATCTTCACGTTCCCCCCCACACCGGCCGAAAGCCAGGTGATGGAGTGCGTCGAGCCGACCGTCCAGCTTTCTCCGCCGTTCGGAGAAGTCACGATGATAATCGGCGCGTTCGAGATTTCGAAGACCACGTCGTTGATGTCCGAGGGATCGCCGTCCTCCGCCTCGCTGATCCGGATCTCGCAGGATGTGGACGCCGCGTCCGGAACCAGCCATTTATAGAACCCGTCGTTCTCGGTCGAGCCCGCGATATCCGTCCATGTCTCGCCGCGGTCCGTGGAATATTCGATTCTGACGTTCCCCACCTGGCCGAAGGTCAGCCAGGTGATGTCATGCGTCCATCCCGTATGGAGCGTCTCCCCGCCGTTGGGCGACGTCACGATGAGCGACATCTCGTTGATTTTCGTCACGAAGCCGTCCCGGCTGCCGTTTTGGACCAGGTCCGGGCCGACGAGGACGGGAAAGCTCGACTCCATCGAATACGTGTTCCCGGTCAAGAAGACATTCCCCGAGCCGTCGGCGTCCAGGGCCAGGCCTTGGCTGAGATCGGCGTCCAAACCGCCGATGTAGCCGCAAAATAAAAGCTTCGCGCCGTTCGTATCCACTTTCGCCACGAACACATCGAAACTGCCGTTGAGGGTCAAGCCCGGCCCCACGTTCACGGGGAAGCTGTCCTCCTTGGAAGAGGTATACCCGGTGACATAGGCGTAGCCCCAGCGGTCCACGGCGATGCCGGTCCCGACGTCGTAGGCCGAACCGCCGATATATCCGCAATAATTCACCGTCGAGCCCTCGGGATTGACCTTCGCCGCGAAAGCGTCGTAATAGCCGCCGTTGTGGCTCAGGTCCGGGCCCATGTTCACCGGGAAGCTCGCTTCGCTCGAGGCCGCATAACCTGAAATATAAGCGTTGCCGGCGGCGTCGACGGCGATCCCGGTCCCGACATCTTCGCTGTTCCCTCCGATATAGCCGCAGTAGAGAAGCTCCGTCCCCTGGGCATTCACTTTGGCCACAAAGGCGTCGAAGTCGCCGTTGGCGGAGGTATACGGTCCCACCACGATCGGGAAGGAGGATTCCGTCGAATTCGTGGACCCAGTGACATAAGCGTTGCCGGCGGCGTCGACGGCGATTCCCCGGCCGTAATCCTGGCCTGAACCACCGATGTAGCCGCAATAGCCCAACGCTTTGCCGTCAGCCCGGACCTTGGCCACGAAGGCATCGTTATTGCCGCTCTGGACGAGAGAAGGGCCCCCGGCCACCGGGAACGTGGAGGCCGTCGAAAACGTATATCCCGTGACGAAGGCGTTCCCCGAAGCGTCCACGGCGATCCCCCGGCCGTAATCGTGGCTGGCACCGCCGACGTATCCGCAATAGTCCAGCGCCGTGCCTTTCGCGTTGACCTTGGCCACGAAGACATCGAAAAGACCGTTTTGAGTCAGGTCCGGGCCTATCTTGACGGGGAACGTCGATTCCGTCGAAGACGTATATCCCGTCACGTAGGCGTTGCCGGAAGGGTCGACGGCGACGGCATAGGCGTAATCATCGCCCGAACCTCCGATAAAGCCGCAGTAGTCGAGCGCCGTTCCGGCCGCGTTCACTTTGGCCACGAACGCGTCCATGGTCCCGCGGTTGAAGCTCAGGTCCGGACCGACCGTGACCGGAAAAGCGGGGTCCATCGAAGACGTATATCCCGTGATATAAGCATTACCCTTTTTGTCCGCGGCGATGCCGTAGCCGTAATCGAAGTTCGGGCCGCCGATATAGCCGCAGTAGACCAGGATCACCGGATCCAGGACGAGAGTCCGGGTCCGGTCGTATTCGCCGAGAGAGAAACCATAGGTGACCGCGGCCCCTCCGTTATCGCGGGCGCCGCGGCCTTTTATTTCGCCCGGGGAGGGATCCGCGATCGTGTAGGCCATCGGCACAATCACCCGCGTCCCCGTGTCTTCCTGGTAGGCGACGGGCGCGCCGTCCTCGAATCCGCCCGAGGGCGTGGCGACGGCCAGCCGGCCTTCGGCGTTGACATGGACCGAACTCGCGCCCCGGTAAGCCAGGCGGATCCGGGCGGGGTCCGCGCCGGGATGGACGATGAACTCGTATTTCAGCTCGTCCATCGTTCCGCTATAGGCCAGGTCGATCCCCGGCCAGAGATTGGCGTAGACGATCCGGGAAAAGGAGGGAAGGCCGCTTTTCCAGTCTCCGGGCGAGCCCTGAAAATAGGAGATGACGGTCCCCGTCCTGTCCGTCCCGACAGGTTTCACGCCGGGTGTGGCTCCGATGAAATCCAGTTTGACCACCCAGCGAGGATCTCCCCCCGGCCGAGAGCCGGTCAGGGCCTCGGCGGAAGGCGTCCCATCCGGCCGGAGGCTTCCGCCTCGATTCGCATCGGCTATGAGGTCGGAGGTCCTCTTTCCGACGGCCTTGGTCAGGACGAAGGTCAAACCCTCGGAACCGAAATAGATCGTCTTATCCTTTCCCTGGATATAGAAATCGATCTGTTCGGCCAATTGGCCGCGGTTGGGGATGAGGCTCACCGGCATTTTGTCGAAATCCGGCCGGGCTTGAATGCCGCCCCGGGCCGGCGCGGAAGGAGGAGGGTTGATCTGCCCCATGACCGCGGGCGTTCCCGTCCATGGGGTCGATAAAGAGAGACAGGCTATGAGGACGGCGCCGGCCAAGATCCTTCTTTCCATGACAAGCTCCTTCACGCTAAAAACAATAGCTTAACCGAATTGGTTGCATTAAGCAACGGGCAATCGCCCCACGCTTTTTAAAATTACTGTTATGTCCCCGGGTCCTCTTATGCTAAAATACGGCCCGTTGTTGCCTGTGAAACGAAACCGTCTCGGTTGGCGTTAAAATAGACATGATCGGGCTTGTCCCCCGCGAGCGCCGCGTTCCGGCCAACCCTCGGCAGGCCGCGGCTTCCACGGGCAATCCCAGGAGGTCCGAATTGAGAAACGCGTCCGCCGCCATCGTCCTCGGCCTGCTCCTCTTCCTCAGCGGGACGCCCATCCTCCGCGCGCAGGGCCATACCGGAACCATCCAGGGGCGGGTGGCGGACCCATCGGGCAAAAGCCTCGCCGGAGCCACGGTCTATCTGTCGTCCCCGGCCATGCAGGGGAATCGGACCGTCCTGACCGGAAAGAGCGGCGGTTTCGATTTCGCGGGGCTGCCGGCCGGCATCTATACGCTCAGCGTGGAAATGCCCGGGTTCCAAACCCTGATCAGGGACCGGATCAACCTGCGTACCGGGATGTCCTTTTTCTTCCGGCTCGAGCCGGCCCCCTCGGAGACGGAGATCGACGTCGCGATCCCGGGCACTCCGCCCTCCCTGGACACCGTCTCGGCCAAAACGGCGGTCGCCGCCGATCAATTCCAGGTGCGCAGCATCCCCCTGGCCAGAGATTTCAGCGCCCTTTTAAACACGGTGCCGGGCGCCATCGCGGCCGGATATGCGTTCGATCCGAATCCTTCGATTCACGGCGGCACTGTCCGGGATAACGTCTATATGCTGGACGGGGCCAATATGACCGACATGTTCACGTCGGCGCCTCTCTCCCATCTCAACGTCAACCTGACTGATGAGATCGAATTCATCACCTCCGCCCAACCCGCCTCCCAGCTTCCATCCGGGGGCGCCTATGTGAATATCATCAGTAAGTCGGGGGGCAATTCCTCGACCGGCGAAGTGGGGCTTTTTTTCATGAACAACGGCCTGAATCACAGCCTATGGACCCCTTCCCAGATCTCGGACCTGGGAACGGGGCCGACCGCGGGGGATAAGAACTATATCGAACCTACCCTGACCCTGGGAGGGCCGATCATGGCCGATCGCGCCTGGTATTTTCTGACCGGGCGGTATGTCTCGAAGTCCCGAGTGGGCAATTTTATCGGCCCTTACCGGGACATCTTGGGTCAGGTCCATGATCCTTACGACTGGAGCCTCCAGGAAATGTCGGCGTTTTTCAAGCTCACCGCGAGGCCGGTCGCCAACGCCAGGGTTACGGTCTGGGCCGGCCTAGCCGGCGTTTATCAACCGGTGTCCGAGGATCCTTCACCGCGCCTTCCCTTCGGCTCCACCCATTTATTGGATCACGATACGTCGTTCTCCCTCTACGGAGTCCTGGATTACGAGCTCAATCCGAACGCGCAGACCACCATCCGGGGCGCCTATATCAGCCGGAATTCACCCAACCTGATGCAGACGGAAGCGCTCAGCAAGCCCTGGGTCGACGACGCCGCGGACCTTTACGGACCCTTGAGCGGCGCGGATTATAATTCCATCGACAACAAGCAGCGCCTCCAGGCCGACGGCTCCATCCGGCTGTTCGCCGACGACCTGCTCGGCACCTCTCACACCTTCAGCGCGGGCCTCGATTTCGACAGTTCCACCTCGAAACTGAACTGGTGGAAGCAGAACAACATGCTCTGGTATATGGACAGCCGCAACACGAACGCGAATTTCTATTCGGATCGCGGATTGCTGGGCTTTTGGCCCTGCGGCTTCGAGCAGGATTCCACCCTCTTCTCGGCCGAAACGCTGCGGCTGGGGATCCAGGTGAGGGACAGCTTCTCGATCGCCCGACGGCTGACGGTCACTCTGGGGCTCCGCTTCGAAAGGGCCTGGAGCTCGTTTCCCACGACTTCCAAGTACTTGTCCGGGAATCCGCTTTCCCTTTTCATCGGGGACGCGGTCGTGAGTCCTCGTCTCGCGGCGGCGTATCCCACGGTCTTTTCCGCCGGCTACAACCCCTGGGCTCAGACCACCGTGGCTGGTGAGAACAGCGTCATCTCCTGGAACGCCCTCTCGCCGCGGGCGGGATTGGCTTTCGATATCTGGGGGACCGGAAGGACCATCCTCAAGGCCGGATACGCTCGTTATGCCGATGTCCTTTCTCAGCGCTACGTGCTGCCTCTCCATCCCATGTATCCCCGGAGTCTTTCCGTTTTTTGGCAGGACGCCAACGGCGATGGCTTGCCGGATGTCGAGGACGAGTTCAGTCTCCCGAACGTGGATTACCGTTTTCTCTCCGGTTCCTACTATCCGAATCGGGTGGCCGGCGGGCTCAAGGCCCCGGCCACGGAGGAGCTCTCCCTCGGCCTCGATCACGAACTCTTCAAGGATTTCACCCTCGGCCTTCATTTCCTTTCCAGGAGACAGACGAACATCCTCGAGGACGCCCTTTACGCCCCGGACACCGGAGAATCCTGGTATGCACCGGATCAGGCGGCCGTCAAAAAGTACTGGGTCCCTTTCACCACGACCGTTCCCGGCACGGACGCTTATCCGGGCCAGACCATCACGATTTATGCCAAATCCCTTCAAGCCCCTCCCTCCTTCCTCCAGCTTCGAAACGTTCCTGAGCTCGAGCGAAAATATCGGTCGTTGGAATTCGTCTTCCAGAAACGCATGTCCCAGGGCTGGCAGCTGTCCGGTTCGCTGGTCCTGAGCAGGGCCGAGGGGAACATCGGCGGATCCGCCGGGGAGACCACCGCCTTCACCGCGGCGGCCGACAGCCCCAATTATTTCATCAACCGCTATGGACGGCTGGACACGGACCGGCCCCTGCAGATCAAGCTCATGGGCACGGTCGAACTGCCCTTGCGCCTCGGGCTCAGCGCCTTTTTCCATTATCAAAGCGGCCGGCCCTGGCAGAGATGGGCCCAGATCCTTCCCCCCGCCGACTGGTGCTCGGCTCATAATGTCGAACGGATCTATTACGCCGTCAACCTGGAGGCCTCCGGGAGCCGGAGAGACACGGACTGGTCGTCCCTTGACCTGCGGCTGGAAAAAGAATTCTCTCTGGGGACTTCGAGCAAACTGGGCCTGTACGCCGATGTCACCAACCTGCTGGGCTTCACCGCTTCCGCTGTCGGACTGAACGACGCCTACAGCTGGGCGCCCGTCGCCGAAGGCGCGGGACAGGCCGGACTGAAATTACTCCAGCCCGACTACGGGATCACGAACGCCCTCTACGGCCAACGGACCTTCCGCTTCGGGCTCCGATTGATTTTTTAGTTTCCCCCGGCGTAACCACTCAGGTAGACAGAATTCAGGAGTCAGAATTCAAAATGGCCTGCGAATAGGCCTCCAACAGCTTGCTGATTTCTTCAATCATTCAAGTCCTCAAATCTCGTCGCCGGCATTCTCATTCTGTCTCCTGAATGCTGTCTCCTGGCTACCTGAGTTGTTACCCCCCCCGGCAATAAAAGACCGAAACAATTCGATCAGATTTTGCACTTGGCGATATAGCCGTCGAGACGGGCCTTCTCCGCTTCGCTGAGACGGGCATAAGAGGGGCTGTTCTTATATTTCATGAAGGCGTCGTAGGCCGGCCCTTTTTCCCCCCGCATCATGTAAGCCACGCCGAGGAAGTAGAACGTCTCGTCCAGCCCGATCTCGAGCTCCAAAGCCGTCTTCAGGCCGGCGACGGCTTTCTCGTAGGCCTTCGCCTGGAAATGGGCCACGCCCAGCCCATGATGGGCCGCGGCATAAGAAGGATCGAGGGCGATGGCCCGTTCGTAGGATTCAACGGCTTGCTTGTAGACCGCCGCGTCGTTGGTCTCTTTGAACTGAAAGGTCAGAAGGTTCCCGAGATTGTTATGGGGGACGGCGAATTTCCCGTCGATGGCCATCGACCGCTCGTAGCACTGCCGGGCTTTGGCCGCGTCGCCCGTGTTCCAGTAGGCCAAGCCGACATAATTCCAGATGACCGGATCGGAGGCGGTTTGAGGGACCGTCGTCCCGGAGAACGTCTTAACGACCTCGTCGGACCGGCCGGCCTCGTAAAGACTGGAGATATATTGGACATAGAGGTCGTAGACGTCGGGGAGTCTTTCCAGGCCCAATTTCAGAACGGAGATCGCCTCCGGCCAGCGGCCCTGTCGTTTGTAGATGGTGGACAGGTTCAGGTAGGCGGCACTGATCCGCTTTCCGGCCGTGATGATCTCTTTTAAAGCATCCGTGCCTTCCCTCGCCTTCCCCGCGTTGAAAAGATCGAGGGCGTCCATAGACCTGTTCTGGAGCGGAAGGAGCGTTTTGACGTCGTCATCCGCGTTGAAAACCGCCTTCCTGGCGCCGGGACGGCCGGCCAGATAGCCCAGGCTCATCAGTTTTTCCCGTGTCGCCTGATCCATCGTCTGGCGGGCCTTGTCGTTTCCTTCCGAGGACTGGCGGGCGAGGAGCTGGGCGAGCTGTTTTCGATATTCCTCCAGATTCCTGCCCGCCGCCCGGTTTTCGTTTTCAGCGAAATCCCTGTCCAGATCGTAGAATTCGGGGATCGGGGATTCGATGAACTTCTCGGTCTTGAAAATGAACCCGGTGACGGGCGCCCAGCCCAGATTGAAGGCCGGGGACAGGGACTCGAAGGTGATCGGCCGTTCGTCCCCCCGGCTTCCCCGGAGCAGGGGCGCGAGCGATATCCCGTGGAGAACGGCCGGCGGCCTGAGACCGAGGATGTCGCAAACCGTCGGGAAAATGTCCACGTGGGAGACGTTCTGCAAGACGAGGCGGGGCTTTTCCCCGGGGATCCGGATGATCAAGGGGATCCGCAGGACCGAGTTGTAGGCCAAAAAGCCGTGCGTCCTCTCCCCATGCTCCCCGAGAGATTCGCCATGATCTCCGGTCAGGACGACGAGCGTCTCGTCAACGAGCTTCTTTTCCCCGAGATACCGGAAAAGGGAGCCCGTCACGGAATCCGTATAGGCCACCTCGCCGTCATACGGATTCCGTTCGTACCGCGACCGATACGGCTCGGGAGGCGTGTACGGGTCATGGGGATCGTAGAAATGGATCCAGAGGAACCAGGGTGAGGTCCGTGCTTTCAGCCAGTTCAAGGCGCTGTCCAGGACCGCCCGGGCCCTCCGCTCCCGGCCCGCTTCGATGCCCGGATCCTTGTCCTTTTGATGGAAATCGTCGTCATAAACGTCGAAACCCCGGCCCAGGCCGAACCTGGAATCGAGCGGGAAGCCTCCCACGAAAGCGCCCGTCGCGTAGCCGGCGGCCTTGAGGTGCTCGGCCAAGGTCGTCAGGCCCGCCGGGACGGTGAAGTTCACGTTGTCGTGGACGCCATGATAAGAAGGGGTCGTCCCCAAAAGAATGTTCGCGTGCGACGGAAGGGTCGTGGGCGTATGGGAATACGCCCTGAGAAAAACGGCGCTGTCCGCGGCGAAACGATCGATTGCCGGGGTCAGCGGATGCTTCGGATCATAGAAGCCGATCCGATCGGCCCGCAGAGTATCGATCGTGACGAGGAGCACGTTCAGCCCGGGCTTTCGCTGGGGGGCGGGAGCCGCGGACGAGATGGCGACGCCTTGGAGGACCAGGATCAGCCGGATGACGTCCAAGATCCGGTGGCGACACCGGGCCGGGCTCGGCCGCTCGGGCATGCTGGGGAACCTCCGCCCTTTATTTGAATTCCAGGGTCTTGATCAAAACCTCAGCGCCGGTCGTGTTGGTCAGGATGATCTGCAGAAGGGCCGGGCCCTGGTCGAGCCGGCCGATCGCTTCCGCGTCCCGGATCGAAATGGGGATCTCCATGGCGAACGGTTTCCCCGTCTTCCTCTCGAGTTCGGCTTCATCGAGGGCGACCTCGAAGTCCTGCTTGTGCCTCCAGGCGACGGCCTTTTTCGAATCCCTCAGTTCGAGCGCCGCCTCGAGTTTCGTCCATAGCTTTTTTCCCTCGGACCTGTACCAGATCCGTTCGTAGGGGATCTCCAAGATGAGGCTTCCTTCGATCCGGCCCGGTTCGCGGGCCGTGATCGCCAGGCGCGCTTCGAATTCGATCAGCTTCTTCCCCGCCAAGGAGGTCTTTTGGGCGTCGGCCTGGGCCTTGCTCAACTCCTGCATGTACATCATGTTGATGTCCCGCAGACCGCTCAGCTCATAGGTCACGAGCTTATAAGACCCGGTGCACGTCTGGTCGAGGAAGACGACGGGAAAATTGCCGTAATACCAGACCTCCTGGCACCGCGAGTAGGCGTCGCCGCCCACGGGTTGGGTGATCCGGTCCATGGGCGGGCCGAAGAGGATGTAGATCCGCCCCCGATCGGTGAGCCAGCCCGGCAGGCCTTCGCCGATGAAGAGCTGGCCCGCCCGTTCGAGGCGATTGAAGTATTCGATCTTGAACTCGTTCTCCGGCGTGTCCGGATCGGGGTCGCGCCGCAGCCAGAACTCTTCGATGAACCTCGGCTTCTCCGCATCCGGGAGCAGGAGAAAGGTCCGGCGCTCCTCGCGCGCGATGATATAGCGGACCTTGCTTATGAAATCCTCGTTCACCGGATCGAGCTTCCGTTCCAGATTGTAAAGGCGGCAGCCGGCGGCCAAGGACAGCCCGGCCCAGAAGAGAAGAAACATCCCGCGGGAAAGCCGATTCACTTTTTCTCTTTCAAAGCGGCCGCTTTCTTCCTGACTTCCGGCTGGTTCGGATCGAGCTGGAGGGATTTTTCCCAAGCGGCCAGGGCTTCTTTCGGCTTTCCCAGCTGGAAGTGGCACTCGCCGATGGCGTTGAGCAGAACCGCGTTCACGCCGAAATGGGAAACGGCCCGGTCGAAGACGTCGATAGCGCCGGCAAAATCGCCCCGCATCTGCCGGGCCTGACCGGCCAGAACGAAGATCTCATACTTGGGCGCTTGGGCCGGATTTAAGAAGGAAGACAGCACTGAGACGGCCTGGTCATAATCTTTGAGGGCCACATAGACTTGGGCCAGGGCCAGGGCCGTGTCGGCCGAGGCCGGATCCGCATGAAAGGCCTTTTCCAGATGAACTTTGGCCTCTTCCGGACGTCCGGCGCTATAAAGCTGTCCGCCGATGATCCGGCCGTACAAGGGATCCAGGAGGTCGGGCATGAGCTTGGAATAGAACCAGGGGCGGGGCACGGCTTCTTGAAAGGTGGCGTCAAACTCCTCCGTCGCGGCGAGGAGCTCCTTTCCCTCCGCCATCAAGGAGACCCGCAGGCCGTAGTGGGCGGGGGCGAAGTCGGCTAGGGGGAATTCCTCAAAGACGAAGGGCAGCTCCTTGTACTCGACGATGGACCTTTCCTTCTCCCCGGCCGGCTGACCGTTCTTTTGAAAAGCGAACCGGATCCGGCCCGACGGCCGCCGCTGCGGCGTGAAACCGAAGACCTGGAAGGCCACGGTCAGCGTGTCCTTCCGGGCAAAAACGCGGGACGGCTGGGCATAGACCAGCCGGGGACCGAACTGAAAGGGCCTGAGCGTTTTTTTGGTCCGGTCGGCGGGCGCCGTTTTATATCCAAGGAGAGGCGAAGTCATCTGGAGGGCCGGGGTGTCTCCTGGAATGACGACCGTCTGCTCAAGCGAGGTGAATTCCTTGGAGATCTCGTTCTTAACCAGGATCGTGAGCTTGTAAGTGCCTGGGATCAGAGGGAAAAGGTCTTGGAGGTCAAACGGCTGGGTGTTGGCGCCCTTCATTTGGGACTCGTCCAGATTCACGGTCGCCGTCTTTTCGAACTGGTAGATCCTTTGGCCGGCGAGCGTCGAAGCGCTACCGTTGATTTTCAAGGTCGTGTAGTACTTGTCCTCGTGGGCGTTCACCGACAGCCGTTTCGGCTCGACGGCGTAGTGGACGAAGGTCAAACCGGCCGGGTCTTTGACGATCTTGACCTGGGAATCGCTGAGGAGATAGTTGGCCGAGTATTCCACCTCCACGGAGTCCTTGTATTCGAGGAACTTTTGGGCGTACCGCTCTTCGACCTGGGCCCGGGGCGCGTTCTCGATTTTTTGAATCAACATGTCCGAGGCCAGCGTCGGCCGGCCCATGGCCGACGCGCTCTCCCCCGGGATCAGGGACAAGGAGACGTCGGCCAAGGCCGGCTCGATCTCACGGAGCGTCTGATAGGCTGTCAGGTAATCCAGCGGATCGCCGGCGTAGCTCGGCATGAGCGCCTGGGGCCCGTCTCTGGCCGGGCTGTAAAGCTTGTAGTCCCCCAGACTTCCCTCTTGATAAAAGACCAGGTTGAAGCCGAGCGGAAGACCAAGAACTTCCTTGTTCTGATAGAACCAGATCTCCGTGGGATAGACCATCGTCTTGCTCTCGAACCTCTGGACGTCGTTCGGCTCGCCGAGAATGATGTAAATCCGGCCCCGTTCCGTTCTCCAACCGGGCTTCCCCGCGGAGCGGCCGTAATAGCGGTTGACGTAATTCAATCGCCGGTAATGTTCGTTCCTGGCCTCGTTCAAGGGCGAATCGGCACTCGGATCGCGGTGTTTCCAGAACGCCTCGATGAACAGGTCCCGCTCACGGTCGGATTGGAGCTTCAGGAAGACGTCCCGCTCGAGCGGCGTGATGATGTAGACGACCTCCTCGTCCAGCCATTTTTGGTAGGATCCGGGCAGCTTGGGTTTTTGAGCGTCGCCCGCTCCCGCCAGCAGGAGACAGGCGGCGACGAGGATCAGGAGGACCGGACGAGTCTTCATGAGAGGAACTCCTTCGCAGGGGTCATCACGGTGATAAAATAATGCTTCTCCGGGGGAAAAGCAAGCCGGCGGGAGGTGTTGGGACGGACGGTTTGGTTTTTCCAATAAGCGTGATAAAATAAAAATCCAAGGATAAAAATCCAAAAGGAGAGAGGACGATGAAAAAGCACAAGGCTGTCAGGGCCATCATTTATGTGTCACTGCTGATATTGGCTTTTTCAGGGCCTACGCTTTACTCCCAGGAAGGGAGGGGGGCAGGCCGCCTGACGGGAACCGTGGTGGATGAGGCCGGAAATCCCATCGATGGGGCTATAATCACGCTTCAGTACGCGGAGTTTTCCAATAAATTGACGGCCGTTTCCAACAACAAGGGGCAGTGGGCATTCATCGGTTTGGGCAAAGGGGTCGTCACCGTTACGGCGGCGAAGGAAGGTTTTACCCCAGCCTTCATCCAATTGGAGGTCTCCGGCGCCAAAAAAAATCCAGAAAAAAAAATCGTCCTGCGGAAAACAGCCGGAAATGCGCCGCCGGCGGAGGGCATCTCGGACAGCTCAAAAGAATTTCTGCTTCAGGGGAATGCGCTTTTTGAGCAAAAGAAATTCGTCGAGGCCCTGGCCCTCTATCAGGGATTCCTCGACAAATATCCGATGCTGTACAAGGTCAGGCTCAATGCGGCCAATTGCCATATGGAGCTTCAGGAATACGACAAGGCCGTTGCCGAGTACCAGAAAGTTCTTGAGGGCTTGAATGCCGAGGCGGCCGATAAAAAGGACAACAAGCTTATGGCCCAGCTCTTCGCCGGCATCGGGGACGCCTATTTGAGGCAGAATCAATTCAAAGAGGCCGAACAATACTTCAAAAAATCCATCGATATCGATCCCGCCGACCATGCCCTGGCCTACAATGTCGCCGAAATCATGATGCAGGCCGGCAACGCCGATGAGGCCATCCGGTACTACGAGACGGCGATCCGGATCAAGCCGGACTGGCCCAAATCCTATTTAAAGCTGGGGTATGCCTGGCTGAACAAGGGGAACAACTTGAAGGCCGTCGAGTCCTTCAACAAACTCGTCGAAATCAGCCCCCCCGACGATCCCGATGCGGCCCTGGCCAAGGATATCATCAAAAAAATATCCAAGGTCGAATAAGGCGATTTCCGGGGAAAGAATCTCCTCCTCCCTTTTCAAAAAAAGAAAGCAAAGGGAGACACCGAGTGTCTCCCTTTGCGGTGCTGCTTTGAGCGAATTAGTACGTGATTCTGGCTCCAAGCTGGAAAATGCGCGGATCGTTGATCGAGGTCATCTGCTTGAATTTGTAAGTGGTCAGGTTGCTGGAATTCATCCACATCCCCGTGGACACGCCGCGGTTGAAGAGATTGAAGCAATCCGCGAAGACGCCGATGTTGAAGCCGCCGATTTTGACGGTCTTTTCCAGTCTCAGGTCAAGCTGGACGGCGGGCGGCAAGAACGTGGCACCTCTTGTTTCGGCATAGATCGTGATATTTTCTTTCAAGGCGAGACCCAGATAGTTGCTGGAGACAGTCCGGGTGACAGGCAGGCCGGAGAGGTATCTGAAATACCCGCTGAGGTTGATTCCAAATGGCCCTTTCATCAGACCTTCCACTTTGATCTGGTGCCGCCTTTCCAGAGGCAGTGTGCCGTTCGCAAAGGTATGGGCATTGGGACTCTGGTAGAAACCTCCAACGGCGCCGCCCAGGGATTCGTCGGCTCGACCCGTTGTGATCAAACCGGTCGATTTGGCATAGACATAAGAAACATTCAGCGCCCACCCCTTGGAAAACCGTTTGTTCAGCGTGAACTCAAATCCGCTGTAGTCCCTGTCGGCCCCTGGAGGATTGACAATGTAAATCTGGCTGGTCGTCAGATTGATCTTTTCGTAGAAGGTCAGGGTCTGGCCGTTGTAGGGATCGACGACCGTTTTCGATGTCCAGTTCTTGCTATAATCGATTTCTCCCGTTGACATCAGTTTGTCGGCATCGAGTTGGTTGGCATCGATCATGTTTGGCTGATCGCGGTCCCATTTCTTGATATACCGGGCGCCGAGGGAGAAGTCTGTAAACAATTCTCTTTCAAGGCCGATGGCCAGCTCATCGGTGTGGCCTGCTTTCAGTTTATAATCCTTGTAGCCTATCTGGGCGCCGCCGTTTTTAAATCCGCCGGGCATTGCCCATAGAGTAACTTTGGGCGTACCGTCGGGATTGTAAAGTTTCGAACCGTCGGGATTCAAATACTGGTAATAGCCGAACCAGCCGTTGGGATGGGCCAGGTTGATCCAGCCGACCTGGTTGGGAA
>Ga0315284_10006690_pt1 | contig 16422 bp, 17 predicted proteins | sample YL17G09_16_MG_FD_203696 | JGI IMG/M metagenome (GOLD analysis project Ga0315284, IMG submission 203696) | Sediment microbial communities from Yellowstone Lake, YNP, Wyoming, USA - YL17G09_16 | ecosystem: Environmental > Aquatic > Freshwater > Lake > Sediment | place: USA: Wyoming | collected...
TTCCTCCACTCCGCTCCAGAAAGCCCGGTTCATGCCCAAATTCCGCGGAAACGCTCTGCTTCCCTTGAAATTCATGCTCCGGCACACCATTCCGGCAGCGCTGAAGGATCCCAAGTCGTTTGGCACCTTTGTGCCGCTGGGGCTTCGCAAGTACTTCTCGTCGCGCGACCCGGAGAAGAACATTCCCGTGGGCATGCTGTCGCTGCGGGTCAACGAGGTGTGCAACTTGCGGTGCGGATCGTGCGGGCAGTGGGGCGAGAATGGACACCTGCGCCTCAAGCTTGAACGTGGTGAGAAACTCGACCAGCTCGACTTTGACGTTGTCAAACGCGTGCTCTTCGAGACGCGGCGCGATAAGCCGTTCTACTACATTTGGGGCGGCGAGCCCACCATGTGGAAGCCGCTGCTGCCGCTCTTTGAGGAAATGGGACGCCACAAGCTCTATGGCTCGATTGTGACAAACTGCCAGGCGCTCGACCCCATCATCGAGCCGCTCATCAACACCGGCGCGCTGTCGGTGCTCTATCTGAGTCTTGACGGGTGGGATGCCCGGTCGCAGAATCAGATGCGCTCTCCGGCCGGCGGGAAGCTTGCCGACAATTTTGAGAAGGTCATGGCCATTATTGACAAGGTGGACGCGATCAAGAAACGCCGGCGCCTCAAGGCGCCGCTCATCGTGCCCATTACCGTGATCTCAAACGGCAACTACGAGCATCTGGCCGACATCCACCAACTTGTTGCAGACAAGACGCAGCTCCATCCGTACTACTTCGGCTGGTTTATCACCGAAGAGGACGCGGCGAAGCACGAGAAGGTGTTCGAGAAACGGTTCGGCTACCCTCCCAAGAATCATCGCGGGTATCTCAAGTCGTGCTTCAACGACGTCGATCCCAAGGTGACTGCGGCTCAGATTGCCGAGGTCATCCGCGTGTCGAAGGGTCGTGAGTCGGTGCCGCATATTATTCCCGATATCTACAGCGAGGCGCAGATTCGGCGGTACTACGCCGATCACTCGTGGAACTGCGGATATCCTTCGTGCGAGAGTATTTACATGCAGGCAGAGATCTCTCCGGACGGTCGCATTACGCCCTGTCGCGACTATCAGGACTATACATGCGGCAATATCAACTTTGAGACGTTCTACGACATCTGGCATGGCGAGAAGTTCAAGACCTTCCGCCGCAAGATGAAGCAGGGGCTCATGCCCGTGTGTACGCGGTGTTGCGGGCTTCAGGGCTTCTGACACGTCAGCCCGCACCTCTCCCGGCACCTCACCCGGCGGCGGAACTGACCTATTTTTCCTGAATCCGGGAGGCCGCATTCCGGCTCACCGCAGGAGATCCGCCCATGATCGCGATCATCGACTACGATGCCGGCAACCTCACCTCTGTCAAACGCGCGCTCGACTCGCTTGGCGTGCCCTCGGTGGTGACTGCCGACGCCGATGCCGTGCGCAATGCCGAACGCATCATCCTTCCCGGTGTGGGGCATGCAGGCACAGCGGTGCGCATTCTGCGGCAGCGGGGGTTGGACAAGGCCCTGCGTGAGGCCTTCGCAACCGGCAAGCCCATCATGGGCATCTGCCTGGGCGCACAGATCATTCTCTCCCGCTCCGAAGAGGGCAACACCGAGTGCCTGGGGCTGATTGACGGCACCTGCCCGCGGTTCAGCCTCACTAACCCTGCGCTCAAGGTTCCGCACATGGGATGGAACGCGGTCACCATCAAGCACAACCACTTTGTGCTCAAAGATGTGCAGCCGGGCGATGAGTTCTACTTCGTGCACTCGTACTATCCGCTGCCCGACGAGCCCGTGCGCGTGCTGGCCACCAGCGAGTATGAGGTGACATTTCCGGTTGCCGTCGGCAGCCGCAGTCTGGTTGCCACGCAGTTTCACCCGGAAAAATCGGGTCGCATCGGGCTGCAGATCCTGAGGAACTTCACCATGTGGGATGGCGCCCCATGTTGAGCAAACGCCTGATATCGTGCCTGGACGTGCGCGACGGCAAGCTTGCCAAGAGCGTGAAGTTCGTTGACACGAAGGACATCGGCGACCCCGTGGTCACGGCGAAGCGGTACTACGACGAAGGCCTGGACGAACTTGTCTTCTACGACATCACGGCGTCGTCGGACAAACGTGGAATCATGCTTGACGTGGTGAGTGCTGTGGCTTCGCAGGTGTTCATTCCGTTCTCGGTGGGCGGAGGCCTGCGCAGCGTTGACGATGCGCAGAAGGTGCTGCTTGCCGGGGCCGAGAAGGTCAACTACAACTCGGCTGCCGTGGAGAGCCCGCAGATTATTGCCGATGCGTCAAAGGCCTTCGGGGCGCAATGTGTGGTGCTCTCCATGGATGTGCGGCGGGTGGCGCCGGTGGCGGCGATCCCCTCGGGCTACGAGATCGTCACGCACGGCGGCCGCACCCCGCGCGGCATCGATGCCATCGAGTGGGCACGTCGGGGCCAGGACCTCGGAGCAGGGGAGCTGGTGGTCAACTCCATCGATGCGGACGGCACCAAAACCGGCTACGAACTCACACTCACGCGCCTGGTTGCGGAGGCTGTTGCCATCCCGGTCATTGCCTCGGGAGGTGGCGGAAAGCCGGAGCATCTGTACGACGTGCTCACCGTCGGCAAAGCAGACGCCGCACTCGTCGCGTCAATGCTGCACTACGGCGAGTATGGCATCCGGCAGATCAAAGAGTATCTGCACGGCAGAGGCGTGAAGATGCGCATGAAGTGGTAGTCGGGCGTCGGGTCAAGACCGTCCAGATCTCCGACAGACGACGCTGCAACCCCGGTTCGACCAACACCCATCCAGGAGAATACGACCCATGTCCGCACTCATCCCTTTCGGCGCCCGCAGCGGCTTCCAGATCCCCCGTGTCAACATCGGCGCCATGCGTTTGCCGGGTGACACCGACGAGGCGGTCGCGCTCATCCGCCATGCTATTGACAACGGATTGCGCTACATCGACACGTCGCGCGGCTATGGCGACTCGGAGATCAAGCTCGGCAAGGCGCTCAAGAACGGGTATCGCGAGAAAGTGATCCTCTCCACCAAATGGGCTTCGTGGATCACCAAGATCGAGCCCTCCGACGACACCTCTGCCGATTGCGTGCTCAAGCGTATCGAAGAGTCCATGAAACGCCTGGACGTCGACTATCTCGACTACTACCAGGTGTGGAACATCATGAACAACGACTGCTACGCCGAGACCATCCGCAAGGGCGGGTTTCTCGAAGGCGTGATGACTGCGAAGAAACGAGGCCTCATCGGACACACGGGCATCACCTCGCATGCACCCGTGGTCGATCTGCTGCGCTACCTTGACGAAATGGACTGGTGCGAGATCCTGCTCGTCTCGTATCACCTGCTCAACACCGACTATACGCCGGTGCTGGCAAGGGCGCGGCAGAAGGGCATCGGCACTATTGTGATGAATCCTGTTGGCGGCGGCAAACTCACCGAGGAGTCGCCGGTCTTCGAGCCTCTCGTGCGGAAGATGGGGTGCCGGAACATGGCCGATCTGTCGGTGCGCTATGTGCTGAGCAATCCCAATGTCGACACCATCATCACCGGCATCTCGAAGAAGTCTGACGTTGACGACAGCAACCGGTCTGCGCAGGGACCGCTCTTCTCCGCAGCACAGGTGGCTGAGATCGAGGCGTTTGTGCAGGCACGCTCACCAAAGAACGTGCGGTTCTGCTCCGGCTGCGGCTACTGCATGCCGTGTCCGCAGGGCGTGGCCATTCCACGGGTCATGGACGCCATCTACAATCATCGGGTGCTCGGGTTCGTGCAGAACGCCAAGGGTTCCTACGACGGCATCGGTGCCAACAGTTGGACTCCCGGAAAGAAAGCCGACGAGTGTACCGAGTGCGGTGCGTGCGCGGAGAAATGCACCCAGCAGATTGACATTTCGGGTGAAATGCGGTTTGCGCGGGAGTTGTGGTCGGGGAAGTGAGTGCCCCGTTCAAGGGCTTCCAGACCCGATCCTCGACCCGTTACCATGGGATCCATGGCCCGCTATCACGAAGTTCGGCCATAAAACGTGCAGCGGATCACGAAATACCATCGAAAAAATGGCACAGATTCACATTTTTCGGCCCAATGTTGAAATTGGCCAAATTTCGATGTATACTTGATGTATGAAGCGGGCTGCCTACCAATCACTGCTATCCTGGAAGAACTCGACTCTCCGCAAGCCTCTGCTTGTGACCGGGGCACGTCAGACCGGCAAAACGTGGTTGCTGAAGGAGTTCGGTCGATCCGAATACCAGCAGATCATCTACTGCAACTTCGAGGAAGACGCCAACTACCATCGGTTCTTCGAGACCAGCCTTGAGCCCCGCGGCGTCGTCTCCCGTATTTCAACCTACAAGAACGTTCCGATCAGACCCGGACAGGATCTCATCGTTCTTGACGAGATCCAGACTTCCAACGGCGCGCTCAACTCGCTGAAGTATTTCTGCGAGGAGGCGCCCGAGTACCACATCATTGCGGCCGGCTCGCTTCTCGGGGTCAAACTCTCCCAGCCCAAGTCGTTCCCCGTTGGCAAAGTAACCTTTCTTGACGTGTATCCCATGACGTTTCTGGAGTTCCTCGATGCGGTTGGGGAGTCTCGCTATCGCGACATGCTTGAGAATCTGCAGACCATCGAGCCACTCGCACAACCATTTCACGATCGTCTCGTGGAGCTGCTCAGAGCGTACTACATCGTGGGCGGTATGCCCGAAGCTGTGAGCGCCTATAGCTCGGGGCGTGAGCTCGACGAGGTGCGGACAATCCAGGCTGCGATCGTGCGAACATACGTTCAGGACTTCGTCAAGCATGCTCCAGCGCCGGATATTCCCAAGCTTACCAGAATCTGGGAGTCGATTCCAGCCCACTTGGCACGGGAGAACAAGAAGTTCATCTTTTCTGCCTTGGCTTCGGGTGCACGCGCCCGCCAGTACGGTGACGCGCTCACGTGGCTCTCCGATGCGGGCTTGATTTACCGCTGCTTCGCCGTCGAGCACATTGAGCAGCCGATTGCGGGGTTTGCCGACCGCGACGCCTTCAAGGTGTACGCTCTGGACGTGGGGATTCTGGGCGCCATGGCAGGTCTTGCGCCGCAGACACTCGCCATGGGAGATGAGTTGTTCATCACCTGCCACGGTGCTTTCGTAGAGAACTACGTTGCGCAGCAGTTGAGGGCACACTCAACCGGCATAGCACCGACGCTTCACTACTGGAAGAGCCGAAGCGGACAGGCCGAAGTGGATTTCCTGCTTGACCGTCCGCCACGGGTGTTTCCGCTCGAAGTGAAGGCCGGGATCAACCCCCGAAGCAAGAGTATGGCTACGTACGACCAGCAGTTCCACCCGGCCATTCTTGTTCGGACGACCTTGTTGAACTTGCGCAAGGACGGTCGGGTCCTCAATGTTCCGTTGTACGCGGTGGAGCTTCTCGATCGCTTCATTCAGCTCGCGCTGGGGACCACGGAGTCTGCGGCGCCACCTCGGGCTCACTGAGAGCCATCCAGCCCCTCACGCCATCTCAGCCACATCAAGAATCAGCCGCTCGGTCTCATCCCATCCCAGACACGCGTCGGTGATTGACTTGCCGTACACATTCTCGTCGGCCTTCTGCGCGCCTTCGACCAGGAAGCTCTCGACCATCAGCCCCCGCACCATCTTGCGCAGCAGCGGGGAGTGCTTGCGGCTCTGCATGATCTCAAGGGAAATGCGCGGCTGATCCTTGTACTTCTTGTTCGAGTTGGAGTGGTTGGTGTCAACAATGATTGCCGGATTGACAAGTCCGCGCTTCTGGTATTTCTCTGCGCACCGAACCAGATCCTCGTAGTGGTAGTTGGGGATGTTCTGCCCGAAGTGATCGACCGCACCGCGCAACACCGCGTGGGCGTAGGGATTACCGGTGGTTGACACTTCCCAACCGTTGTAGAGAAACACGTGCCCGCTCTGGGCTGCCTGGATGGCGTTGAACATGACATCGAGATCGCCACTGGTCGGGTTCTTGGCGCCTATGGGAATGTCAAGCCCGCTTACGGTGAGCCGGTGCGCCTGGTTCTCCACCGAGCGCGCGCCAATGGTGACGTAGGAGAGCAGGTCTGCCAGGTACGGGTAGTTTTCGGGATAGAGCATTTCGTCGGCTGCCGAGAGTCAGGTTTCGCGCAGCGCCCGGATGTGCATGCCCCTGATCGCGCGCAAACCCTCCACGATATTGGGTTCCTTCTGCGGATCGGGCTGGTGTGCCATGCCCTTGTAGCCCAGACCCGTGGTGCGCGGCTTGTTGGTGTAGATGCGCGGGATGATCACTACCCGGTCCTTGACCCGGTCGTTGACAGTGGCGAGCCTGCGGATGTACTCGCATACCGAGTCTTCGTCGTGGGCGGAGCAGGGACCGATGATGATCGCGAAACGATCGCTCATACCGGTGAGGGCGTCGACGATCTGGCGGTCGCGCACCTTCTTGGCGGCGATGCAGTCCCTGGGAACCGGCATGTCGGTCAGAGTCTGCGCTACCGTGGGGATCCTGCGGATCTTGGTGAAGCTCATGGTGCCACCTCTCAAAGATTGATGCGCGAGTGTCCGTGGTAGAGTCGGTCGCGCAGGGCGTGCACGTCGGGGTCTTCGAGGTACTCGTCAAATGGCATGACCCGATCGATGACCCCGCCGGGCGTGAACTCGACAATGCGATTGGCAATGGTGCTGACGAACTGGTGATCGTGCGAGGTGAAGAGTACCACCTCGGGAAACTCCGTCAAGCCCGTGTTGAGCGCGGTGATGGATTCGAGATCGAGATGGTTTGTTGGTTCGTCAAGGATCAGGGCGTTAGCTCCCGACAGCATCATCTTCGACAGCATGCAGCGCACGCGTTCCCCTCCGGAGAGCACCCCCACTTTCTTCTGCGAGTCGTCACCGGTGAAGAGCATGCGCCCGAGAAACCCGCGAATCTCGGTGATGTTGGTGAGCGTGGTGTATTGGCTGAGCCAGTCGATAACCGAGAGATCGCTGGTGAAATATGCGCTGTGATCTTTGGGAAAGTAGGCGGGCGAGATGGTGACACCCCAGCTGAACGATCCCGAATCGGGCTGCACTTCCTTTGCCAGGATTTGGAAGAGCGTGGTCTTGGCTACGCTGTTGGGCCCCAGAAACACAATCTTGTCGCTGCGGGTGACGGTGAGTGAGAAGTCGTTGAGCACTCGTATGCCGTCAACATCTTTGCGGATGTCCTGGACGGAGAGCACGTTGCGCCCGCATTCGCGCTCAGCCTTGAAGGCCACATACGGGAATTTGCGACTGGACACGGGCATCTCATCGAGGGTGATGCTTTCAAGCAGCTTCCTGCGGGAGGTCGCCTGTCGTGCCTTAGACGCGTTGGCGCTGAAGCGGCGGATGAAGGTCTGCAGCTCGGCGATCTTGTCTTCCTTCTTCTTGTTCTCGTTGCGCTTCTGCATGAGTGTGAGCTGGCTTGCCTCGTACCAGAAGCTGTAGTTGCCCACGTAGAGCCTGATCTTGCCGTAGTCGATGTCGGCCGTGTGCGTGCAGACCTTGTCGAGAAAGTGGCGGTCGTGCGATACCACAATGACAGTGTTCTGGAAGCGATAGAGAAAATCTTCGAGCCAGGCGATGGACTCAATATCGAGGTTGTTTGTTGGCTCGTCGAGCAGCAGAATGTCGGGATTGCCGAAGAGCGCCTGAGCCAGCAGCACGCGAACCTTCTGGCCGCCCTCCAGTTCGCGCATCTTGCGGGAGTGGAGCCCTTCCTCGATGCCCAGTCCGTCAAGCAACACGGCCGCATCTCCCTCGGCCTCCCAGCCGTTCATGTCCGCAACTGCCGACTCCAGCTCCGACGCGCGCATGCCATCAGCCTCGGTCATGTCGGTCTTTGCGTAGAGCACCTCGCGCTCGCGCAGTACGTTGTACAGCGCACGATGGCCCATGATCACCGTGTCCAGGACGGTGAACTCGTCGAAAGCGAAGTGGTCTTGCCGCAGCACGGCCTTGCGCATGTTTGCGCCGCCCACAACCTCGCCCTGACTGGGTTCGATTTCACCGGAGAGAATCTTCAGAAACGTGGACTTGCCGGAACCATTGGCGCCGATGAGCCCATAGCAATTGCCGGAGGTGAACTTGAGGGAGACCTCTTTGAAGAGAGTCTGGCTGCCGAAGGAGAGCGTGAGATTGCTGACTGAGATCACTGGTGAAGCCTTCTGTTGAGACGGGTGGACCAGCACTGGACAAATCGTCGAATCGCCGAGCGGCACGGATGCGAAGTGTGTCTGGCGGACTCTTAATATACCTCATAGAGCCCGATGGAGCCCGCAGATGGGCAGGATTGGGAATCCAGGGACGAACTTCGATTATTTTAATAAAATAATCGAAGTTCGTCCCCCAGTCATTGCCGAGGACATGCTCCCGGAGTGTCGCGCGTTTTTCGTCGGTGCGCGATGGCACGTTGAGGTCGCGGCAGTGGTCCCTCGTGCCAGGGGGCTGCGCTCGCCGGTGGTCGTGTGTCGGAATGCGCAATGACGAGCGCGATCACTTGCGCCTCACGCCCTCCCATGGTACGATAGTGACACCATGCGCATCTCTGCCGGCCCAAACCGCACCGCCCCCGCACGCATCATCGGACTGGCGTGCATCTGCATCCTGTGGCTGAGCGCATCGGTCTCTGCCCTCCAGGTCGAGAAATCCCTGGGTCCTCACGAGTTCTGCGCCGAGTTCGCCGATCCGTACTACGCGGCAACCGGGCTGTATTTCTCCCTGACAAACAAGCCTATGCCCTCGCTTGACTCCACTGCCGGAGAGTCGCGCGCCTACGGGTACCTGCTTCGTCACGCACTCCGTCCGTCAATGTTCCTTGTTGAGGTTGGCGTCTATCCTCTTCCGTTGGTCGGGGTTGCCGCAAAGGAGTGGGGGCCCAGCGTGTACAATCGAGCAGTGATCGGCAAGACCAACCTCATCCAGATGTTCACGGGGTCTGTCAACTTCAAAGAGCCATGGTCAGTCTCCGCGTTCCTGGGCAATGCAGTCAAGTTCTGCGGCAGCGGGGCCACCACCGAGGGTCGCGGCAACATCGGCTACCTCGCAACCTACGGCTACTACCACATCAAGGACAACACCATCTACCCGGATCACTGGGGCGAGTTCGAGGCCAAGATCAAGATTGACAGAGGCGGCAAGGAACGCAAGTTTGCCACGAGCTATCGCATTGGCGGACGGATCCACAGCAATCCGGATATCCGGGATCTTGTCTATGTGTCGCTCTTCCGCAATCGGACCGACTTTGAGGAGAAGCGATTCTCCTTTATCAAGAATACGAACTTCCAGATCCGCGGCGATGTCGGATTCCGCCGCTTCGAGCTGCTGCGCCTCTCGCTTGAGGCGGGGAAGAAGTATCCGCTTCATCTCGGAAAGAAAGAGCTGGCCATCGGGCTCTCGCTGGGCATTACCTACAATGCGGCCAATCCGTACTGCGGCGCCATGGGTGAGGGATTCGTGCCGCGGACGCTGTCGCCGATCGTCCGGCCGCTGATTCAGTTCTGATTCTACGCTCCTTCATCAATAATGTTGAGTTTATCAAAGATATTGTATATACTATTGACGGAGTATGGCTTGGAATCTTGTCTAAGCCGCCGGAGGCGGAGAGGCCAAACGCCAGACGCCAGAGGCCAGCCGGAATCCGTGACTTGACAGGTACAAAGATGGTTCGACCATGCTCACAACAGGTCTACGCGAAGAACGTATCAGTCACCGACAGAGACTCTATTCACCTGAGTTTGAGAGCTGGGTTCGGTCGCTGGACTCGGAGTCTGCGAAGGCGGTCTTCCGGTCTGCTGGAATCCTGCAGTCGTTCGGACCCATGCTCGGACGTCCGCACGTCGATACGATTAAGGGCAGCCAGATCAAGAATCTCAAGGAGCTGCGCACCCAGGACGGCATGTGTATCGAACGTTCTTCGTGTTCGACCCTCGCAGAAATGCGGTGCTGCTCATTGGGGGCGACAAGGTCGGGACGAAGCAATTCCACGAGAAGATGATTCCGTTGGCCGAAGAAATCTACTTCGACTACCTTCGAGGGAGGTCGCTATCATGAAGAAACGCAAGTTCAAGTCCGACATCAACGCACTGATGTCTTCGGTACTCACCCCCGGGCAGGTCGCGGAAGTCAATTCCGAGGTCAAGAAGGCTGTTCTTGAGATCAAACTAGCTGATCTGCGCAAGGCAATGTCCGTGACGCAGTACCACGTGGAGGGATTCTCACAGCCCTCCGTTGCGAGCCTTGAGAAACGGACCGACATGAAGCTTTCCACGCTGATGAACTACCTTCACGCAATTGGGCTTGGCGTGGAGATCAAGGTCTTCCCGCGCAGGAAGCGTGGCACCGTGCCCGACGAGGTGGTGTTGCTCCGTGCGTGAGGCGCCGACGTATCTTCTTGGCACTGGCGGCACCCTTCCCCCCAACCACTGAAGGAACCCGTCCATGGTCACCGGCATCGCACACATCTGCATCGGCGCGAAAGATCTCAAAGCCACTGAGGATTTCTACTGCTCCACACTCGGCCTCAAGAAGAAGTTCAACTTCATTCGCCAAGGCAAGGTCTTCGGCTTCTACCTCGAAGCCGGTAAAGGCTCGTTCATCGAGGTCTTCGAGCAGGGATCCGTCAAGCAGCAAGACCCCATCATGAAGCATTTCTGTCTCGAGGTCGACTCTGTTGCGCAGACAGTCAAGGACCTCAAGGCCAAGGGTGTTGCCATTCGCGTGGACACCACTATGGGATCGGACAACAGTTGGCAGGCGTGGATCGAGGACCCGAGCGGTGTGGCTATCGAGTTCCACCAGTACACAGCCGAGAGTTGCCAGTACACGGGCAAGGACTGCATTGCCAATTGGTAGGTGCGTGCCATCGCTCGGTATGCCCCTCCCTGACGCACGATCCCGCCCGATTCGTGTGAAATCCCCTCAATGCTATTGTCGAAACCATAGTACAATTGTATATTGGTACACAGGAGGCGCCCTATGGACGCGAATTCCGATCAGGTCACCACCAATGTCCGTCTGCCTCGTTCCATGTGGAACTCACTTAAACAGAGGGCGTTGCGCGACAATACAAGCATGTCGGAGCTTCTGCGTGAGGGTGCCCTCTACGTTCTGGAGGAACGTGCCGTCTACCCGGCCGGCAATGCCCAGACCGATCCATTCATGTCTCTGGTAGGAGTGGGGTCGGGGAGTGCGTCGGGGTCCAGCGCGCACGATGCCGTCTATGAAGACAAAGATCTTTGTTGACACAAGCGCGTTCGTTGCGCTCTACAACAAGAACGACCAGCACCACGCTGCTGCTGCGCAGTACCTCGGCGGTCTCGATCACTCCGCAGTTGCGCTGCACACGACCAACTACATCTTCGACGAGACGCTTACACGCATCCGGAGTCAAGACGGGTTTCAGGCAGCCAGGCGCTTCGCGGAGGGATTCCGGCGGAGTACTCTCTTCGTGTACCACTACGTTGATCGCGATACCGAAACGCAAGCGCTTTCGATCTTCGAGAAATTCGCGGACAAGCTGTTGAGCTTCACCGATTGTACGAGCTTCGCCGTCATGCGGGCACACAAGATCGCTCAGGCATTCACCTTTGACGACGATTTCTCCAAAGTCGGGTTTGAAATCGCAAATCCGTTGTAGTCGCAGGGCCTCGAGACTGCGCCCCCGACCGCAGGGCTTCCTCCCCGACGGACACGAACATGGCTCTCGATACACCCGCGTTTCCACGACAAATACGGCCCCTGGGCTCTGGTTGCCGGCGCATCAGAGGGCCTCGGAGCCGCATTCGCCCGGGCACTGGCTGGTCGCGGCTTGAATCTGGTGCTTGTTGCTCGACGGCGGGGCGTACTCGACGCTCTCGCGGCTGACCTCCGTCAAGCGCACCGCATCCATGTTCGGTGTCTGTGCATGGATCTGGGGGCCTCCGACACCGCTTCTGCGATTCTCCCCGCAGTCGCCGATGTCAACATTGGCTTCCTTGTCTACAATGCCGCCTTCGCACCGGTGGGAGACTTCGCCAAACCATCACGTCGGACAACCGCAGAGGAGCTGTCATGGCCGACAACATCGCCGGATTCTTCGCGCCGTGGGCTCTATACGTGGCACTGTTGACTGCCCGAGAGCGTGACGATGAGAAGAGGTGCGCTGCCAAGTACGGCGCTCTCTGGCAGGAGTATGTGCGCCGAGTGCCGCGGCGGATCGTGCCTGGGGTGTACTGACACGGTCGGTGCCATGCCACATGCGCGATGCAGCCAACGGTTATCTCCCTGGCGACTACGACCATGGGACCGCCCCCAATTTCGACGCGGGTACCGGTGCCATCGATATGGACGCGAACGGAAACTCGCTTGTTGTGTGCAATGGCTCGGGCGCTCGATGGTATGAGCTGGCCAACAGGAGATTGGTTGATCAGGCGTAACTACTCAGGTCCTCAATGCTTGTCTCGATACGCCTCAGCCGGTCGCCGAGTGGCCCGCCGACCGAGACGGGCTGTATCGAGGCGCCCGGCTGAGGCACTCGACGAGCGTCACACGATCCGGTGGTGGCCAGCTATGCGCTGCGCCTCCTCCGAACCGAGCCCGGCCTCGCGAGCGTGCGCGCGCCAGTTGGAGACTGCCTCGGCCACTTGCGCCAGGAGTCTGGGTGCGGTGCCGATGCCAAAGCGGTCGGCTACGGTGAGCAAATCGGCGCGGGCGATGTCGCCGAATTTCCCGTTCACGGACATGAGGTGCTGGTTGGTCCATTCTCCGCGCGGATTGTACGCATGCGTCACGTCGTAGGCAGGAGCAAGCTCCCAGTCTGCTCCCTGACGCAAGATGAAGGTGGTGTTCTTCGTATGGTCGTCGCAGTTTGCCGACATGACATTGAAGGCCATGCGGCGGAACGCTTCCTCCAGCGCAGTGTATCCGAGGCGTAGCTGGTCGATTACCAGGAATAGCTGGCTGTAGTCGTGCGTGGCTTTTTGCCTGAAGTCCAGATGCGCCAATGCGCAGAGCGTCTGCGTGTGGTGCTTCTGGTTCCCCGACCTGTCAAAGCGCTGGGTCATGAAATGTGCGCGCCCATTCTCCTCGAGAAGTCGGCTTGACGACATGACTATTCCTGCCGCGCGCGCCATGAGGTAGTATGCGCACTCGATGCGCCCGTAGCTCTGCGACCCGCCAAGCTCCCTGTCTGGGCCCATTCCGTCAAACTTGAGAAGCCAGTGATCGAACCCGGGCGCGGTATCGAATTGTCCGGGCCGGATCTCGTTGGTTTGGTGGTTCCATGCAATCACTGCCTTTGCGCGGGCACCGCCTGCCGATGTCCCAACTTGGATGATCTGAGCAAGTGCCGCCTTGGCGAGGTGATCGGCGCTCAGGTCGCCGTGCAGTGCACTCCGGGCACTCTCGATCAGATGCGAGAGTTCGATTGCGGTGGTGCTCACTGCCGCAGGGCTGCGCGAGGGCCTGAATTCCAGGGCGCCCATGCCGCGCTTGCCCATGTAGGCCAACCGGTCAAGCGGAGTGATCTGCGATTTCGCGATTCCCTTTATGGCCATCCATGCATCGATGAGGCTGTTGCCGAAATCGTCGGGCAGAGAATCCGCAACAAGCGCGGGCAACCGCTTGTACGTGCTTTCGGGCAGCTCCGAAAAGACAATCGGCGACCGGACCTGCGCAAGAGGCATTGTCAGTGGGGCAAGCTCAATACCGGATTTGACAAACGCGGGATCGTACTCGAAGGCATAGTAGCCCAGGCGCGGGTCCAAGGCCACTGCGCCCGCAGTTCTTCCCCAGATGCGGACCTCAATCACATGTACAGGTTTATACACGGCGCGCCTCGCGGGGCTTGGAGGCTCGTTGGCGCGGATGCTTCGTTTTGAGCATCTGGAGTGGACTGATTGACACGGTCGGAGCGAGTGAGGCAAACCAGTCGGCACAGCCGAGGGCACGCAGCACCTTCACCAGCGATGTGAGCGTGGCGCCTGATCCCCGCTCAAGGTTTTTGACGGCGTTCAGAGCAACTCCGGCTTGTGCGGCCAGCTCAACCTGGTTGATGTTTTGGCGGAGACGGATCTCGTGGAGTTGCCGACCGATCTCAATTTCCGTCTCTTGGGTGTCTGACGTGATATTCATTTGTGTACCTATTTAGGACTGTATATGTCACATATAATACATAATGGCCTTATAATAGTCCACAAGTTGCTTGATGCCCGGTACCCCCCAGTGCGTTGTATTTTGTCTTGCGGGAGCATGCCCGCGATATCGTTGTGATCCCTGGCTGCGGTGCACCGGTCGCACCTTGAGCGCATCGTCGGTGTATGACAATGTCCGGCAGGGCCAATCGCCGCCTCCGTCCTCGAACACCAATCGTCCTTTGGAGAACCCCGGCATGTCCGCACGAAGCAAGGCCATGGGCAGATCAAACCTCGAGAGCTACGAATCCCTGCAGCTTGTCTATGCCATGGCCGACGTGGCAGAACGGCTTCATGGGTTTCCAGAGATCGACCAATTCGCCCAAACCGGCTGGTTGCCCAATGGGTTCTTTCGGCGCCTCCGGAAGTTCTACGCCCTCTTCGATCAATACATCTACCATAACACGGTTGAGGCACAGATGCAGATCGCGTGTCAATCTGGCTGCGGTCGATGCTGCCACCAGCCTGTTCGCGGGATGTACTCCTTTGAGATCATCAACCTCTACCGCCGGATTCGATCGCTGAAGCGATTCGACTCGATTCACCGCAGTTTCGTTGACCGCGCGTTGACCTATGCAAGCACGATGCGGGAGATCTCGAGGTCGGGGACGCCTTCCAGGGCCAGACGTGGCCAGATCGGGAACCTGGCTCAGGAAAAACTGATGAAGGCCAGCTACCCTTGTCCGTTTCTGCGAAACAGCAAGTGCCAGGTGTATACCGATCGACCTGTTATCTGCAGGGCATTTCAGAGCGTGACTGAGCCGTCGCTGTGCACCACAAATCGCGGAGTGACCTTCGCCATTGAGTTCCCGCCGGTGATCGACGAGAGCCTGCGCCGACTCAACAATCGACTGGCGTTTACGCAGCACGACGAGCTTGCACAGAGCATGGTTCAGTTTGCGCGCGAACGCAGATTGCAGGCTTGGGGGTAGTGCGGTCGTGATCGCTGCGGGGTGCCAGAACCGGTCATTCGGGTGTCGTGTGGTGGAATGGGGCGGGGCACCATCTGCCGCGCCGTCTCAGCTCCGCCGAACAAGGTTGATATTGTCCGGGCGGGCCTCCATGATAGTCTCTACCTGGGCAAACGATACCGGTGTGAAACCGTTTGCGTCCACCCCAACGCCCCACGACTTGACGGTCGGTTCGAGGTGACCATGGGAGTGGCCGTACAGGTGCCTCGTTCATCTCGTTGACATCAGCAAACGGACGGCCGCAGTAGCGGATGATGTTGGCGTTGTTGAGGTGGGTGTCGGATGTGAAGAAGATCATGGTCTGTTGTCTTTGCCGAGATTATCGCAGCGGAATCAGCTCATACTTCGTTTGCAGTGCACCCAACTTGCTTTCGTTGAGATAGGTGAAGATGAAATGCTCGAGACCCTCGATTCGGATACCGCAAATGCCAATTTCGAGGTAGTCCTTGCGCTCGTAGGTCTCGGATATGATCCCCCATGTTATGCCGTCCTTGCGCAAGATTATTCTGAAGTAGTCCAGTGCGCTTTCGGTCATTGCAGACAGGACTTCCTCGAATCCCCTGTTGGCTCTGACTCGCGCGATGCTCTTGCGGCAATCCAGCAGATCGATCTGGGTCTTGAGCGCGTTCTTGTGCGCCCATCGCAGAATGCTCTTGACACATTCGATGTCGGGCTGCCGAAGCTTGTAGAAGATGTCGTCCATGGCGTGATGCTCCGTCGTGCAGAAATCCGTTCCATTTGTCCGAACGTCTCCAGCAAAATAGGATTGGCCGCGTTCCCTGATGGGTGCTACGCCCAAGCTGCCTGTATCGGGGGCGACTATCGCATGATCACCATGGCACTACTACAATCTGCTCGGCGAGTTCGGCGCGAGCACGATTCACGAAGACCGCGCAACCGGCGAGGTGATGGCACACTTCGGTTCCGAAGACGAGACGCACGTCTATCGTATCACCGGCGGGGACCGCTGGACTCACGGCGTGGGCAAGATCGGTGCAGCGCAACCCGATTCGATGTGGACCGAGGCGGACATGCCGACGCGAACACCGCGCCGAATCGTAGCGACAGTATCAGGGGACGGAGCGCCAAATATATATTAACGAAATGCCGCGCAAAGCCCGCCAATCCCCCGCAGCGTCCTTCTTCCACGTCATGGCCCGAGGCACTGAGGGCCGAGACATCTTCGCCAGCGATGAAGACAGAGAGCGTTTCCTCCGGCTCCCTTCCGCTGGAC
>Ga0315284_10006691_pt1 | contig 16420 bp, 21 predicted proteins | sample YL17G09_16_MG_FD_203696 | JGI IMG/M metagenome (GOLD analysis project Ga0315284, IMG submission 203696) | Sediment microbial communities from Yellowstone Lake, YNP, Wyoming, USA - YL17G09_16 | ecosystem: Environmental > Aquatic > Freshwater > Lake > Sediment | place: USA: Wyoming | collected...
TTCTATACAATCTGTACGACCTGGTTGCTGTGGGTGGATGCATTATCATCGACGACTTTTCGATTCCAGAGGCCAGGGAAGCGGTCGCCGAGTTTTTAAAGCATCACGGGCTGACTGTCGAATACGTCGCGATCGACGAGGCTGCCTCGCACTTTTGCAAGGAAGTTGACACAAAGGTCGACTCGGCGTGGTACGCCGACTTTAACACGAAGCGAACCACGACCAACTCCGCAACGCCGTGAAGTTTGTATTTCACACTTCAAGGATTGCGCATCATTTAATCTCTCACATTTTTTTTCCGGACACATACACACCGGATTTTCACCACGACGACCGCGGACATGTGTTTCACAGAGCAGAGTACTAGCCAGTCGGCGCGAATAAATAGCGGTATTCTCGAAAACGGAGGAAAATCCTTCCATCCTCTCCTCGGGGCCCACTTCCAAGAGGAAGTAAGTCCATGATGATGTAGCTGTTGTGCGGCGACGTGATGCGAGCTATTGAGGAAATTTGCAAACAAAGACGTACAAGAAGTAAAAAATGTCGAGGCAAAAAGATATGCGTGTACGCTCTTCTCGGGAGGATCTTGACTTGAATTATTTGAGTGATTCGTTCCCTGATGGCGCCCTACAATGCGCCTGGAGAGATAAAGGTTGACGGGGGACTGTATTCTTGCGCACCACTGAGCGATCCCTGCCGCAAAAGCATTTGCTCAGACTGGTCTGGTATTGCTTTGTTGCGGTGTCAGTCTGCCAAGCTGTAGTCGCTTTCTACGTGAAGGACGTCTAGTGTATGATCCGAAGCAAGGAAACGCAGATCTTCGCCCCCTGTGATTCGCGCACAAATGACTTTCAGTCATTTGTGCCTGGTTATACCACTTGTACTGGTGATAATTCTGCATTATTTTTTAAATGCGGAGTCGAATAAAGTCGATATTCATAAGTAACCTCTCCAACCTACCCTGTCAAACAGATCGACCCGGCAATTCTATTGAACAAGAACAAATATGGCGAACAAAGAAAGCTGCCGCGAAGTTTTAGTCAACAAGGTCGCAGGACTGAATGTCGCGCCCAAGATAATTTCCGATTCTCCGACCACTGCAAAGCAGCGAACCAGATTGCAAAGCGAAGATGCTGCCAATGATTTGCTGAAAGAAAACTTAACTGACAAAACCGACGTCGCCGGAGACTCCGTCCTCTCTTTCTTTGGTAGCTGGATCAACGAAACGAAATTGATCAGCGGAGAGTTTACCAACGCAAAGCCGTTCGAGCACGTTGCGATTCCCAATTTCTTGAGTGATGCCGCATGTGAACAGCTCATTAAAGAGTTTCCTGACCCTAAAAACACGCGCCACAACTGGCACCATTATGACAACCCCATTGAAATGAAGTATGCACTCAACTGCTTTGACGGGCTCCCCGTGGCCTCGAAGATGTTCCATTTGCTGTCGAGCCCGGAGGTCATTTTAAAGATTCGCGAACTCACTGGAATCGCCGATCTCGAGGCCGACCCTCACCTGCACGGTGCAGGTCTGCACGCGTACCCTAGTGGGGGAAAGCTGGACACGCACCTGGACTATGCCATTCATCCTGTCACTGGGAAAGAACGCAGAATCAACATCATTCTCTTCCTCAACAAGGACTGGAATGAAGAGTATGGCGGAGACTTGCAGCTCTGGGACGCGGAGCTCAAGACGTGCAGCCAGGTCATGCCGCCAAAATACAACACCGCTGTCATTTTCCGGACGTGTGACATTTCTTATCACGGTCTGCCTTTCCCTCTTAAGTGTCCCACGGACATGCATCGACGCTCGATAGCGATCTACTATGTCTCTGAGCCGCGACCGGAGACCGTCAAGAGGTACAAGGCCAAGTTTTTTCCGCATCCGGAGCAAAAAGTCTGTGACAATCTGAGACGCTTGTACGAGGTGCGCAAGGATCGTCGAATTGAGCAGGAGGATCTCGCGGACTGGCCGACGTGGCGCGCGGAAGGAGGGAAATTCTGGTAAGTTGCTACGGAAATGATAGGAAAGTTTTATGCAAAACCTTTGAGGGCAATTTTTTGGGGAAAAAGTCCCCGAGCGGTTTGAGAAGCAAGAGTCCAGAAAGTTCGTTTGTATGGAAATGTGTTGATACATTGCATTTCAAGACAAGGAAATCCGTCGTTGGGAAATTAGCCCTCCCTTCTTCTCCCTCCAAGGAGGGAGAAGAAGGGATGGGAGAGAAAAACAGCAGTTAGCTCCAACAGGGCGCGTTGCAGAGAGTTACCCCCCCCCCGCTTTTTTTCAAAAAGACCCCAGCTTTTTCCTTCTCTAACAGTTGACAAAACTGTAACAGTTGACGAACCTGTACCAGTTGGCATTACCAGTTGGCCCATGTGCCAACGGAGAAACTGTAACTCCTCTTACACTTGTCCCTCCGTGTTCTGTTGAGCGGGGGAGCTACTCCGCCCTCACAGATCAGTCTTTCTTTTTCTCTTAACCGTTACTGCAGTCACGTGCAGATTTTGAGACAGTTTCGCTCTCTCATACCCCTAAGTAATCATGCGCCTCCTGGCCCCTCTCTTCGCATCGGCGCTATTTGTGGCGTTCGCTCTCGCCTCGCCGGCCGTAGCGCAGGTGAGGATTGGGGAGTAGAAAGAAATTTGGAGAGGACCGTTGCGCCGCCAACAATGGCCCGTGCAAGTACTTGAGAGAGAAGCCTCTGAAGAGAGAAGTCTCGACCTCTCTCCCCCTCTGTCTTGCCTCGCGCGAGATGTCCAAGAGCGCACCCCTTGCAAAGACTGATCTCCTTGATTGCTTGCTTCACTTTTCTTTATGTGTGGCGGCCAAGATCAGAGCTTCGGCACAACGCTAGGAAAAGAAGAAAGGCGAGGGGAAACTTCGAAGAGATATGGCGGCAAAAATGGCCAACCGTTTTTTTTCCGAAGCCACATGCAAACCGCCGCCGCCCCTCTTCTCAAACCCTCTTCTTCTTCCTCCTCAAAACTCTTTACAAACGGTCTTGTTTTTAATCTTCTTTCTCAAACTCTCTACAACTCTCTACACTATCGGCAAAAAAAAAAAAAAAAACGAAACGACAACTACAGCTCAACGCCGCCGACCCAAAGATCATCATCGATGGGGCCTATGGCAAAACGACCCCGACACGTGGACAGGTCCCTGTTCAGTCCCCCAGCCTCGAGGCAAAACTCGCGAGCCTCGGCTCGGCGTTCAACACGTCGCAGCCACGGATTCTTCCGAACATCTCCGGGGTCGTTGCTGCCTTGAAGGCCAAGAAAGGCACGCAGCAGGCCGACCTGGGGCTCAAACAGAATGTCAGGCGCGCAGAGGGCCAGGCCGTCAACGCCGCGGCGGGAGCGCTGGAGATGGCCAAGAGCTTTGACGACTCGATCCTCTTCTGGAACAAGGTCACGATCGAGGTCTTTTCCAACGCCGCGACGACCGGGGAGCAGCCCGGGCCCGCACTCGGATCGAGGGCTCTCTCCATCGTGCACCTGGCGATGTACGACGCCTATGCGGGGGCCCTGGGAAACCCGGCCAACCTCCCCAAGTATTTGCCGCAGCTTGAGCCCGCGCCGCTCGCGGCCAAGGCCAGCCCCAAGGCTGCCGTCGCCGGCGCGGCCTACGAGTCGCTCCTCCGCCTCTACCCCGGACAGAAGGCCCTTCTCGACGCTCAGCTGCTGAGTTTTTGTGACGGCGCGAAGGGGCCCCTGGGCCTGGTCGCGCTCCAACCGTCTCTGGTCTACGGGGCCTACGTGGCCAACTCGCTCCTGCTCCAGAGGGCCGGAGACCCCATCGACAACATCGCCGTCCCCTACGCCTCGTACACTCCCCCGGCGGGCGTCAACGTCGGGCACTGGTACGAGCCCGACCCCGTGACGCCCGATCTCCCCCTCTACGCGCCCTACTACGGCGCAACCAACCCGCTTTTCGCCTCCACGCAGCGCTTCACGATCGACCCCGTCGCGTCGATCGGGTCGGCGGAGATCAATGCGGGCTACACTTATGTTTCGACGCTCGGCATCGCCTCCTTCCTGAACGAAACGAGCCCGGTCAACGGCGTGTCGTACCCCAAGGCGACGAGGACACCGACGCAAAACATCACGGCCACTTACTGGGTGAGTGAGGAGAATCCAGAGACAGAGCGCGCGCGCGAGATATTAGAAAGCAAGAACAACACAAAAACTCACTCTTTCTTCAACCTGTCTTTTCTCCCTCTTTTTTCGAACACAGGGATTCGACGGCCAGAAGAACCTGGGAACCCCGCCTGGCCTCTACAACGAGTTCGCCAGGAAGGTCGCCGAGGCCAAGGGGAACACCGAGGCTCAAAACGCGCGCCTGTTTGCCTTTCTCAACGCTGCGATGGCAGACGCCGGGACTCTGGTCTGGGCGACCAAGTTCAGCCAGTTCTACGAGAGGTTAGTAGTTGGTCGATTGTGATTTTTACTTTTTCGTAGAAGGGGCTGCGGGGGGAGGGGCAAGAGAGTTTGAAAAAAGCTGCTTTTGTTTCCCAAAGGCACGGAGGCAGCAGTGCCTCACTTATCTTTCTGTTTTGTTGCACTCACACGACGACGATGACGACGAACAAAAAAAAACGAAACAGGCCTGTGACCGGCGTGCGCCAAAACACGCCGCTGACGGGGTTCCTGCCCAAAGGGTCGCCGACGACCAACGTGGTTTCGAGCGTGCAAAAGTGAGTACAGGAAAAGAGTACGGAAAGAGAAGTTCGGGAGAGAGAGCACAGCATTGTTGGACAACAGCCCCTCCTCAAAATTCATTCTCGCTGTCTCAAACACTTGCCTCCGCAACGAAACCAAATACAACACAGCTCGTCGCCTCCCTTCCCTGCTTACCCTTCGGGCCACTCGGGATTCGGCGGCGCCGCCTTTCAGATCCTCAGGCTCTTTTACGGAGTCCCTGCCGGCGCAGCGGGCTGGGGCCCCGACTCGGTCTTTGAGGGCGACTTTGTCTCTCGAGAGTTTAACGGCGTGAGCTTCAACAACTCTGGGGTCGTGCGCCCGCTCGTGCTCCGCGGGTACAAGAGCGGGGGGCTGTGGAAGGCCATGGTCGATAACTCTATATCGCGTCTGTTTAATGGCGTGCACTGGTGAGCTTCACAATAATTACCCTATTTTTTGGGGGGTCGTCGAGGTTGATGGGGCTCGAAGAAAAACTCATTTTTTATTCTCCCCCCTCAAACTCTTTCAACAGGCACTACGACTCGTTCTACCCAAAGGACGGGAATCCTTTGGTCCCCGACCTCACGAAAAACGTGGGATCGCTCCCCCTGGGCATGACCGTGGCCGAGAGTGTCTTCTCCGCAGGCAACGGCCTCGCACCGAAATTCGTCGGCACCCCGGTGCTGCTCTCGTCAGCGCCCGCGAGGACCGAGTTCCCTGCGCGTGCCGCCCCCGCGGTCGCCAGCGTCGATGGCGGGGCCCTCTACGAGCCGATTCCCGGGCTCGGGGACGTCTCGGACTATTCTGTGAGGCCTAGGCAGTAAAACTAGAAGAGTGAGGGACGAAAAGAGTAACGGCGCGTTTTTCTTCCTCTCCTTTTTTTCCTGTTTGCATTTCAAACAAAACACGAGGTCCTCTCCAAACAATAATTCCCCTTTCTCTTAAACCTCAAACGCCCTCCCTTTCCCCTTTGAGGACCGCATTACATCCTTGTCCTTAAAGTATGCGAGCCCTCAATTTTTTTTTCTGTTTCGGCGAGGAAAAACTTTTAAGATGGGGAGAGAGAGAGGAGCGAGATACAAAGAAGAGAGAAGGGGCGAGTCGCACTCACTCTTCCGCTTGCCTTCTAGTATTTCCTTTCCTTACGCTCGCATTCTCTTTGTTTTGCTGTTTCTGCGGGATTAAAAAAAATTAACGATGGGGGAGAGTAGCGAGAGAGAGAGAAAAGAGAGGTAGAGAGACGAGTCGCACGCAGCCTTGCCTTCTGTTTCCTTTCCCTCCTTTTCTGTTCTGAAACGATGGGAATGAACAAAAATAAAATATGACAAACACGTATCACAAAAACAACTCCACGACGAAGAAAAGGAGACACGGATAAAAGGAAGAGGGAGGAGAGGCGACTAGCACTCGTCCCCTCGCTTTCTTTTCTCCTTCTATTCTGCCTGTGTAAGCTCTGTTGCGTCCAAAAAAACGCGACGTTCGCTCGAGAGAGAAAACAACGTAAGAGAGAGGGAAACAAAACTATAACTTGCAAACCAAAAATCCTCATCGAGCAAGGAAGAGCACAAGGAGAGTGGCCTTTTCTCCTTCTGCTCCTATTGCGAGTTCACACAATCACGGAAGATAAAACAGGGAGAGAGAGAGGCAAAGAGAGGGAGAGAGAGGCAAAGAGAGGGAGAGAATGACAAAGAGAGGGAGAGAATGACAAAGAGAGTGTCCCTCTCACTTCTCCTCCAGCGCCGCAAGAGCAAGCGGCGCCTGAGGCCTCTGTCGCGGAGGAAAAGGGATACAAAGAGGAAGAAGTTGCTGCCTCCGCCGCTCTTGCCGCACCCGAAGAGCTGAAAAAAGAAGAAGACGCCGCTGCTGCTACTGCTCTGGAGACGCTAGCTGGTGGCTCCTGCTGCTCTTCTTCCTTCCTCCGGCAGAGGTGCTGGTGTCAGTTGCAACCCCAAATCCGTCGAGGCCTCGGCGGCACACGCCAGGGCCGCGGCCGAGGCGCACGCCAAGGCCGCGGCGGCGAGGATCAAGACCTGGCGGTCGAAGGTCGACACGGAGCTTCAGCGGGCCGCGCAGCGAGCTGCGGCTGCGACGCAGGGAAGGCCGCTGGCGCCATCGGCCCGAGGCGCCGACGACGCGAAGGTCGCGTGCGACAAGATGCGAGTGAAGCTGAGCGGCGACGGCGGAGGGAGCGGAGGCGGCAACGGCGGCGGGAGCGGAGGCGGCAACGGCGGAGGGAGCTGAGGCGGCAACGGCGGCGGGAGCGGAGGCGGCAACGGCGGAGGGAGCTGACGCGGCAACGGCGACGCTTCTTCATCCTCCTCTTTTTACGTAGTCCGACAGTTTATCTATATCTCGATCCAGCTTAGCGATTTCTTCTTTGACATAGTTGAGTGTGGCTTCAATTCGGGTGACGTCTTCGAAGATCTTGCCCGTCGTCTGGTCGAGGTCTTAGTTGAGATCGATGAGGACAGGGAAAAGTCGAGAAGTTTCAAGTTTGAAGAAATTTTCCGCAAACGTTTTGGCGCAATTGGCAAATCTGTAACAGTTGGCATTACCAGTTGGCCCTTGTGCCACCGGAAAAACTGTAACTCTCCTCCTCACACGTTTTCATCCGTGTTGTTTTTTTTACACAGAGCTCACCTCACATCTCTTCTAGATTTGGAGCATATTCCAGGTGAGATATTGAAAGAGAGTAATGGAAGCAGAAAGAGCTGGCGAAGAGAACGGCCCTCTGTGCCCTAACCAGAGGAGGGTGTGCTCGGCGTGTACTTCCGTTTTTTCTTTCCTTTTTCCACAACCGCTGCCTGCTCGCCCTCTCCACAAATCATCCTTTCCACGGCCCTCTTCTATCCACCCCAAAACCCCACCAACCAAACTTAGTGCAGTGCCGGCTGCGTCGTCACCCCCTCCCACACATATATCCGCATTTGCGTCCGGTCACCAGCAGTGTCTCGTGCAAAAAAATGGGTGCTGCAACAATGTTCTCTCTGGGTCTTCTCTGTTTTCTGCAGTCTGCGGTCTTGAATCATGCGAGTCCTGCGCACTACCTTTCCGGCCACGCTACTGACGCGGTCAAGGCTGCCACGGTGAGTAGCGCAAGGTTTGTGTCGTGTGCGTGGGTGTGAGAACGCTGCCCCATGTCCGCAGGAGTCACATGGGTTGGTGGCACGGGAAGGCAACTGAAATTTCAATTGGAAAAAAAAGGCGTCGGCACAAATTCAAAAAAAAAATCCAAAAAAAATCAAAAAATTCTTACACTCTTTCTCCTCGAAAAACTATCAACCAACATATAGGCCAAGCTCAGGGCGGAACGCCAAGGTCTCAAAGCAGCGGCGACCCAGCCACTAAACGGCAGTGCCGTTCCAGATTGTGGGACACCCGATCCTTTGCAGCCCATGTATTTTACTGCGTATGGCTGCAGCATAGCCTCTGTCGATATGACTTGTAAGTCTGCGTGTGTCGGGTGTATTTTTCCCTTCTTTTCACATTTTTTTATTGTCTTTTCTCAACTCACTGCCTTTCCCTCTCCCTCTCCCTTCCTCTCAGACCTCTCCGGCAGCGTTGTCTACACGGCGAAAAAGGGTGACTTGATTAAGATGACATGCGATGATGTCTTCTGCCCTATCCCGCGCCGTCCCGATTGCTATGAACTGCAGTCGTCAGCGTGTGGTCCCAACGAGTGGTGCTGGATCAATCAGCATGAGAAGTGGGGCCCGTGGAGTATGGGAGGAGGTGGTACCACGTACCCTCTCTATTCTCAAGAAATATGTTCAGCCGAGACCCTCGCCACACTGGAGGCATACCCCAATGGCACGGATAAAGATGCACTCTTGCAAACATTCAAGTACACGTGTGAGACGGGTATTGCCCTCGACGATGCTGCTTTTCCACCTTCGAATTTTGCCGAGATATGGAAGCCAATCCGTGGCCAGTGTCTCGAGTATCGCCAGGTCAAGCAGTCTTGCCTGGATGAACCTCTCTCCTTCTCCGACCCAGAGTTCAACCCCGTGTACAACCGCTACCCCAGCGAAAAGACCTTCTACCGTCCGCTCGTCTGTGATCCGATGGGTGGCAAGGGAGGAGGCCCCCTTGCCTGCACCGGCCCCGACTATGATGTGCTGCCTAATACCTGTGTGGATGTCAGACCCAAGGACATCTGCCTGCAGGGACCGTGGTGGGATAGCTCTGATTGTCCTCGCACTCAGGCGGGCGCTCCCCCCGGTGGCGGTCTCACAAGGCCCCAGCTCCTCATCATTAGCCAAAGCCTCATTACCCTCTTCCCCGGCGAGGTGGGGTTCTCCGGCACATGCACCTTCTGGGACGCCAATTCCGTCGTTGGGAAATTAGCCCTCCGCTATCAAAATCAAATCGCCAACATTTTAACTACGTTATGGCCCATCGGCCGTGGAGTAGGTGATGCCGCCCCCACTCTCAATCAGATCATCAACAGTATCCCCGGCCTTCCCGGCATCATCGCCGACCCGCAACGCTGCTATGATCAGGAGAACGTTCCAGGCAGTCAAGTGGCAGGGTATCTGGCGAATCTGGGGGCTCTATCGACGCAGCCAAACAAGGTGTGGAGTGCGGTGCACTTCCTGATGCATAACCAGCCTTCCCCCATGTCTCCCCGCAGGGTCAATGCCGCTGTGTCCATCGTGAGCTTCCTCCTCGAGGCGTTTTGGTGCGACGATTGTCGTGGGTTCTTCTATGACCTTGTCGAGAAGGCTGGCCCACCACCTCACTCGAATGACCCGTACGTGCACCAGCGTTGGTGGTGGCGTGCTCACAACCTTGCCTCGGAGCATGTGGCATCCACCAGGGGCGGGCATCCTTGGATTCACCAGCTAGGCCAAAGCAACGTGGAGGAGTACCAGAACCCCTTCTTTATGGAGTGGGCGACGGCGGTGAAACAGTGGACCAACAACATCGTCGGTGCCTGTCACGCGACACTGTCAGACAAGCTCTGCGACTTGTTCGACGCAAAAATGGAAGTAAAAGACAAGTTAAAAGAGGCTCTCTCTGCTGATGCCAAAGGCATAGCCGCCGCCGCGACTCAATTGAAGGAGGAAGCGTCGGCCATTGTCGCCGAGTCTCTGAGGGCACCAAGGCCGTGACCAAGTTCACCTCGGCCTAGATTCTCTTCTGCTTTCTTCTTGGACCAACCAATGGGGTCGCCTTTGGCGCGCTGGCTGCTTCGGCCATCGCAGGCGCAGTCAAGCTCTTCTGCGGGCCCACCTTGGCGTCCCCTCTTGCCATTTCTGTTCTTTGGGCCTTTTACGGCGCCGTGCCCCTCCTTCCTCGCCGTCTACTACGAAGCAATCTCCCGAGGAGCGAGCCTCGTTGCGGTCTGCCGCCTGGCGATGGTGCTGGGCCTCTCTGCCGGTACCTTTTTTTTTTTCCGTTGTGTACCTTGGCTGTTTTCCAGATGTGGGGACTGGCCCCAAAGCAGTTTTTTTTTCGTTGTTACGAAAAAGGTTGGAATTTTTTTTAAGTCATCGCCTTTTGGGTTCGGGTTAGGGTAACCTAACCTTAAGACTCGATCATCAGCCGGTTTATATATGAAAAGGTGAGAAGAAAGGAAAGAAATCTTTCCCTCTCCCTTGGCCTCCCTCCTCCGCCTTTGCCGCTCTCGGCTCTCTCACGTTCTCTTTCTTTGCCCACTTTCTCTCTCTCTACCCCCCCTCTCTCTGTCTCTCTCTCTCTCTCTCTCCCTCTCTCTCTCTCTCCCTCTCCCTCTCCCTCTCTCTCTCTCTCCTCTCGCCTCAACGGCCGTAGCGCAGGTGAGGATTAGAAAGTGGAAACGCAACTCTACCCCCGAGATGGAGGAAAAGACGAAGAGGACGACGAAAGTGTGGCGGAGGTGCAGCCAACAACTGTTCACTCTTCTCTTTCGAAACCTTCTCTTTTTATGCGGCCTTGCCTCTTCCCTCTTTCCCTTTCCTCGGCCAACCTCGGCGACTACCCAGCCTCCTCCCGCCACTCTACGCCCGCGCCCTGGCCTAAACCCTCAAATGCTCCAGCGTCTTGAGGAGATGCTTCGTGTTTTTGTCAATCTCAACAGAGCATTAATCCTCTGCGAAATGCAGAGCGATTCAGAAACAACGAAACCTTGCACACGCCCAAAAAGGAAAAGAAATCCTTTCTCTGTAAAAAAATCGAAGCGTACTCACTCATCATCCGCTCTCCTTCGACGACAAGATGACCCGTCGTCACTCCTGTTTCCCAGGAGTCTGCTGGCAAGCTTCTGATGCGTTCACTGCTGTCGCGTAGGCTCAAACCGATGCTGCCGCTGCCGCTGTCGGTTCAACTGCTGCTGCTGGTTCAACTGCTGCTGCTACCGATCCCGCCATGGCTGCTACTGCTAGAGCCGATGCTAATGTAGATGTTACCGCTTCTGCTCCAGCTGCTTCGGCTTTGCTGACCGGTGCGGCCGCCGTTGGTATCGCTGCTACAACTCCTACAGATGCTGCTACTACTGCTCCCGATGTCGCTGCCACCTCTGCAGGAGACAGAGACCCGATTCAAGATCTCTACAGCGCTGCTTTTACTCTACGAGAGCTTTCTCGCTCGCAATAGGCGCACAGAGTGCCCAAAGTGGAGCACACCAATTATGCAACGGAAGTCGGAGGTGACTGCAGCAACAAAGACACGACGCTCGGAGACGAAGAAGGACATGGAGAACAACAAGAGGGCATCGGCAATAAGGTTGCCGAAAAAGACCTTGCTGTTGGCGACGACGGGCATCGCCGTCGCCACCACCGTCACCTCAGCAGGTCTCGGTCGATGAGCCCGTCGAGAGGCGAGAAAATCGACAGGCGGCAAAGAGGCGCCGTCAACTCCCGCGGTGCCTCAAGTCTCGTCGCTCGAGCTTCCCGTAACGTCTTTCGGACTTCCGCTGCTCGTGTCTCCGCTGCCGATGCTGCCACGAGCAATTGCCGCGGCCCCGCCGTTGAAAACGCTCCGATTGTCGCCGCTGGTGCTACTTCCGCCGCGATGATTATCCCAACTCTCGCAAGTGCGCCTCTCCACAGGACGAGGGCGACAGAGGCATTGGTCCCTCGGCAGCAGGAGCGCGAGAACGCCTTGCAGTCGTCCCTCAGCAAGCGATCCGCAGAGACCTCGGCAGCATATTCCACAAAACCGGCGGTACGGACTTTGATCACGCCCGCTCTGATGGTGCCATTCCTGCCATGTCGCAACGACAAGCGGCGCTGCGCCGGCCCTCCGACAATCTGCGGGAAAAAACACGATGAAAGCCGGGCGACCAAAAACATCAAGGTTGTCGTCCGGCGTTGGCTGGGCAACAAGACATCCCTGAGTCACCTGTACGTGCCCATGGGGGAAAAGGGGGGGGAAGAAGTGATGCTCTCACAACTTTTCCCACTCACGTCGGTTGAAGGAGCTAAAAATGCTGCATTTATTTTTCCCACCAATCCAACTCGTCAACTTTTTACAAGTCTCTTTTCTTTTTTTCTCTCAAGCCCAAGAAGAAAAAACGATTGAGGAAAAAACGATTGCCTCTGAAAAGGAGATAGGGTCTCGTCGATCGGAGTTTTTACCGAAAAGATCAATTCTGTTTCTTTGCTTCCCAGTCCGGCAAAAGCCGGCACGCGGGGATTTTTTTCTCTTGGTACAAGAAGCGCCCCCTTTCGAGGTAGAGGATTTTCTCGGCCGTTAGGAAAAAGAAACAGAGTCGAAACAGAAACATTGGTGGAACGAACGAAGAACCTACCGACCCAAAGAGGGGAGGAAGAAGCGGAAGGGGATTTTTGTGAGGATCGGAAGGGGGAAAGGCTGAAAAGGGGAGAAGGCTCAAAAGCTCAAGAACCACGGTCTGTCTATAGAGAGGGAGGGAGTTGACCTAAAGAGGGTTAAAAGTTCGAGGATCAGAAGTAAAAGAGAAGCGCCACGAATTGGTTGTAGAGACGGAAACAGAGCGCATCTGGGCAACATCTTTTCCTCGCAACTCTTTGTTGTCTGCAGTAAAACTTTCACTCACTACGGGAAGGCCAAGGTTTGCTCCGCGCTACTGGCCTTTTCTTTCCAGAGCGAAATCTTCGTAGCGAAACCGTTTTTTGTCCGTTCGATCGTGTGAGATGGAAGCCGTTGTTTTGAGTTGTTGTGTGAGGGATAAAAGGATAAATAGACAAATAGATGTCATCTGCGAGGGATTGCTGTTTAATAAATGAGCGCGAATTGGTGGGGAAAAGGGATAACGATAAAGGGGGTGTAAATCATTTAACTTTTTTGAGCGAGGCTGAACCCAACTTCAAAAGAGCGGGAAACGCTGTTCGATCAACCCCGAAAAGACTCCGGGGAAAATTCAAAGCAACGCTCCGTTGTCTCTGAGGAGTGAACAGGCGCACTAAGGCATGTCCTTGTTTTTTGTTGTTTGTTGTGTTGTTTTTGTTGTGTTTGTTGTGTTGTGTTGTGTACACAACACAACAAACACCTGTGTCTCTTTTGTTGTGTTCTGCCTAGTGTGTTGTGTCTGTTGTCCTGTTTTCGAGGAACAAGACAAGGAGGAAAAGCCGGAAAAGGTAACAAAAAAGTGGTGAAAAAGGAAGAGTCGCCGTTTCCCCCGAGAGCCCCACACGCTTTCTGCTGCCAATGCTGCTCCCTCTTTTCCCCGAGTCGTAGGGAAGTTTCCCCCTCATTCCTCGGGGACCGCCGCGGCAGCAGCTGCAGGAGGGACAGCGGCGGCAGCGTTCGCGTAAGCTGTAGAGACAGCGCCGTCGACGGCGGAAGCGATGGCGTTAGCAACGGCGGCCGAAGTGGCCTCGGCGATCGCGGCGGCCTCGGCGGGAGTCCGGGGCCTGTTCAGGGGGGCGTCGGGCCCGCGCTCGTGGAGCTTGGCGCACCCTCTCGGGCGCACGCGGCGCACGGCGACGTTCGGGGCGGCGGCGCCACCGCGCCCCGGGGCGCCGCCATATGTTGTCGCCGGGCACAGGCCCGAGAGCATGACGTAGCTATGGTAGGAGGAGGAATGGTAAGAGAAGAAGGGAAACAGAATAGGAAAGGAGAGCGAGAAAAAAGTCGACCACGACGACGCCCACCAAAACGCATCCCACTCTCTCTCTCTCAACTTCTCAACCCTTAAAACTGTCTTTCAACTTACGAAGTGTGGTCCGTGGCGGCGCTGTAGGGCGAGGGGGGGCCCATGAACTGGCGCACGCGATGGCCGAGGGCGGGGAGGTCTGTTGTTGGTTTCGAGTGGAGTGGAAGGATTTGAGGTTGAGATTTTTTCGGCTCGCGCTCCCTCGCTTGTCAAGCGAGAGCGTCGTAGAGCGAGAGCGTCGACGACGCTCTCGCCCTCCGAGGCTCTCTGCTTTCAGCTTCGAAAAGGTTTTCGAAAGAAGGAGCAAAACAGTTGATGTCAGAGCGCAAAGCATGCTGTCGCATGAAGCCCCAGTGGAAGAGCAAGACCTTTTGCTCGTTCGACTCTCCCCAAAAACGTTCCAATTCTCTTCTCCCCATCTCTCAAAACACACTTCCATATCTTCTCTTTTTCTCTCCCGCTCTAGAGACTCGAGCCCTTCTCTCCCTCCAGAAGAGCAAAGCCCTTCCTCTCTTTCTCACCTTCATTGTTGCGCCCTTCGCTCGCGTCGAAGTCGTGAGAGCCGCCGTCGGCCTTCCTGATCGGCTCGCGCTCGTTGACGGTCGAGACGGCGAGGCGACCAAACACCGCCTCGGCGTTCGCGTTGCCCTCCTGGCCGTCGTTCGGCCACACGTTCGCCGCCACGGGCACAGTGGGCGGGGCCTCGGCCAGGCGCTCGGGGATGCCCTCGCGCGGGCGAGAATGCGGAGGCGGCTTTTCGGTATTATCGAGAGGGGGAAAAAGTGAGTTTTTCCCTGATTTTTTCTCCGAGTTTTCGTCGTCTCTTCTCTCTCAAAAAAAACTCACCCAGTGCGCAAAAAAGAGCCTGTAGTTGGGGATGTAGGCGACCGGCTCCGTGGGGGCGAAACCAGGAGGCGTGGGAGGTGCGGGAATCGCGGGGGCGGCGGCGGGGCGCGCGCCGCCGTGGCAGCAGCGGCCGCAGCCGGCGCAGGTGGGGGGTTTGTTTTTCTTGTTTTTATTTTTCTTGTTGTTGCTGTTGTTCTTGTTCTGTTTGTTGCAGGCAGCGACGGGGACGGTGCCAGTGCATGCAGGCGGCGCGGCGGCGGCGGGGCGAGCAAACGCGGCGACGGAGGCGGCGGCGCTTGCCGCAGCGGCGGCAGCGGCTGCCGCGCCCACCTCGGCGGCGGCGAGGTCGGCGGCGCTCTTCAGCAGCTTTGCCTCGACGGCCGCCTCGTACGCGTCGAGGATGGCCGCGAGGACGGGAACGGGCGCGCCTCCCTCGCCGCCGCCCTCGGCGATCCTGCGGAGAGACCGCAGCATCATCGCGTCCCTCAGCTCCTTGGCATGGTGGCGGTCCATCGAAGCCTGGAGCGCCGAGTACGCCGTTTCGACCCTCGCGGTCGAGGCGTCGGCCACGCCGCCAAAGGACTCTGCCATCTTCCCGAGCAGCTTGACGTCGACCTGCTCGAAGAAGCGGTTGAACTCGTCGTTGGCGTCGCCCAAGAGGACGTCGGGCATGACGTCGGCATCCGGCTTTCGGGCTCCGGCGGCCGCAAGGACTCTCGCGGCGGCGGCGGCGGTGGCCTCGGGGGACGTCGCCCTTTTGGACAGAGCGTCCGCCGCCTTGATCACCGCGGTGGCCGAGTCCCTGGCCACCTTGTAGGCCCTGAGGTACTCTTGCTCGAGCAGCGGGAGCGGGCCCAAGTCTGCGTCGAAAGACCGGACCAGCTTGGCGAGGCGGCCCAGTACCGCGCCGGCAACGAGCTCCGGGGCCGCGGCCAGGTCCCCCTCGTCGAGCTGCAGCGTCTCGGCAAGGTACTTGTTGTGCGCCGCCGGGGCCGCGGCGGCGACGGTGGCAGCAGAGGAAGGGTCCATATTGGCGCCACTGCCGTTGCCGTTGCCGTTGCCGCCGCTCCCCTGCTCGTAGAGGGGCAGCGGGCCCACGCTGAGCAGGCAGCACTTGGCGACGGCCGCCGCTACGGGCCCGCCGACACTGTCCTGGATCAGCTGGATCAAGTTGGCGAACAGGAACTCCATCCCCTGCGAGTGGCGCAGCTCCGACTCGGCCAGGCCGCGCTCCAGGGCCGCCGCTGCGAGGTGCGCGCCGTACGAGGACTGCGAGCAGGCCTTGATCGCGCCGATGATCGCGCGCCCGACGACAGGAGGCGACAGCGACGACGGCGACGACGACAACGGCGGCGGGGCTTTTTTCGGGGCGCGACTGGCGTCGCCCAGGACGATGAGCGCCTCGCCCATCGCCCTGAGGCTGTTTTGGTAGTGGCTTTGCACTAGCTCCATGGGCGGGAGCTTGCGCCACCTGGAGAGAGAGTTGGTGGGGAGGAAGAGAGGGAAGAGAGGAAAATGAGGTGAGAGAAATGAGGGAAAAGAGAGCCAAGAGTCTTTTTCTCTCTCAAAAAGTTTTTAGCAGAGAGAGAAGACAAGCGAGAGCTGAAGAGCGAGAGCTTGAAAGCCGAGCAGAAAGCCTTCGGGCTATAAGCCTACTAGGGCACGCTCCCTCAACCAAGCGTTTTTTCTATATCGCCCAGCCCTCCTCTCTTTCTCGCGTCCTCCGCCTCTTCTTTCTTCAGCTTTCGCCTGGGGCTAGTACCGCGTAATTCGCATACTCCGCTCCCTCTTCTCGCAGCTACCAGGCTCTTTTCTTCTTTGCACAAAGAAGAAAAG
>Ga0315284_10006692_pt1 | contig 16420 bp, 12 predicted proteins | sample YL17G09_16_MG_FD_203696 | JGI IMG/M metagenome (GOLD analysis project Ga0315284, IMG submission 203696) | Sediment microbial communities from Yellowstone Lake, YNP, Wyoming, USA - YL17G09_16 | ecosystem: Environmental > Aquatic > Freshwater > Lake > Sediment | place: USA: Wyoming | collected...
AGACGATGAAGTTAGATTGTACTCCCGACGATTGGAGAATATTTCTGGTCAATATCCAGATGCGGTTGAACTGTTCAAGAATAACATTAAGGCGAAAGAAGCCATACTGGAATGCGAATGCGTTGCTGTCGATGTCGATACTGGCGAACTGCGACCATTTCAGGAGCTCATGCACCGAAGACGCAAATATGAGATTGGCAAAGCGATTAAGGATTATCCTGTCTCTTTGTTTATGTTTGAAGTGCTTTATGCTGACGGAAAAGACCTGACGCTGAAACCTTACACAGAAAGAAGAAGACTGCTTGAAGAGATAGTCAAAGAAAATGATCGTGTGAGGATAGCCGAACAGATCAAAACTAACAGCAGCTCTGAGCTTGAGAGCTTTTTTTTGGAGGCAATTGAGAACGGTTGTGAGGGTTTGATTTGCAAATCGGTTGCTGACGGCTCCGTTTATCAGGCTGGTGCACGCGGTTGGCTGTGGATAAAATACAAACGAGACTACAAAAGCGAAATGTCTGATACCGTTGACTTGGTTATTGTAGGCGCTTTCCACGGGCGCGGAAAACGAGCAGGAGTATACGGCGCGTTACTGCTTGCATCATATAATCCCGACACTGACACATTTGAAACAGTGACGAAATGCGGAACAGGCTTCACTGATGAAGATCTGGCGAAACTTCCAAAAATGCTAAAAGAGCACATCATTACACATAAGCATCCGAGAGTAATCTCGCTTCTTGAAGCAGACGTGTGGTTTGAACCAGTCGTAACCCTTGAGATCCTTGGTGCAGAAATGACTGTTAGCCCTATCCACACATGTGCAACGAACATTATCCGCAAGGGCAGTGGACTTGCTATTCGTTTTCCACGGTTTACAGGCAACTATCGGGTCGACAAATCAGCAGAAGATGCGACGACAGCCGGCGAAATAGTTAAAATGTATAAGAAGCAGATGAAGAGAACTAGTGAAAGTTAGAACGCCTTTCTTTGGGTTTCAAGAGGTTGCATCTGACAAGAAAGGAGATGCTGCGTTTGTGATGTCTTTATCTTTTGTTGCCTACTCTGGCTTTTTTGAGCCCAGTTTTAGATTTACTCACTATACTGTATGCTGCTAGGGCTGTACCTGCTGCGGCAACCACAATTCCTAGAGGAAGCATGTAGGTCAAAGGATATGTAGTGATGATCTGGTGTTTCCGCACATCTAAGCTTGCAGGTGGATCTTTGCGGCTCGGAATTATTCCCCATACATGAAAAGTATATTTGCCTGTGAGCGTCACCTTTCCTCCTACTTCGAAGAACGAATTGGCTGGTGGTCTGTAGTTGCTCCCATCTGCATAGGGGTCTATTCCACCATCATAGTCATTTAGGTTGGTTGTGACATTCTTATCAAGATAAGTAAGAGCGGGGCGTTCCACTCCTGACATCTGCATTGGGGTCCATGTCGTTAGAAATGTTATGTTCTTGCCTTGAGGGTCTGTTATGTTCACTCCAACGTAGAGGATGGCAAAGCCTGGATACAACAAGTCATCTATTTCAAAATAGCCCTCTCTCCAATCTAAGCCTTGAGTCATCAACAAGCGGACAAGATCTCCTTGGACGAGATCTGCTTCAACCGTTCGTGACTCACTGGCGTAGCCTGCCCTCTCTTCCGTCGTGGTGCCTGCTCTTGGAAGGTTGTAGCTTGTAGCCATGATTGCTCCTGCAGCTATCATGATTAAACTGACCGTGAGAAACCATTTCTTCATCGTTTTCTACCATGTCAATCAACAACATGATCCTATATAACCTTTAAATTCGCAGCATTATCTGTGGCATTCAAGGTTGAAGTTGTTGATTGGCAAAAACTAATATACTCATTTTTGGTTCCATTTTCTTGAGAGGCGGAAGACGGTGAGCTGGATTCTTTCTGAAGAATGGCTTTGGATAATAATACTGTCGCTCATAGCCATATTGGTAGGCCCTCTACTGATCGTGTGGTTTATCTTGGTCCTTCCAGCGGAACTGAAGATTCTTGCAACAATACTAATAGTCGTAGGTTGGGGTGTCGCAGCTGGTTATAAAGATTGGCTGCAGGCAAAGCGCAAAGAAGAAGAAAGTAAAAATGTGCCCCCTGAAAGAGGTCCTCTCAAGAGTGGCGCAGACATGTATAGTGCTGCAATGTCTCTAGATCACGGAAAACGTTCTGAAGAAGAAAAGTCAGAAGAAGAGCGAGATAACCAAGGAACTTAGAAACTTTCTTTTATTGCTAAACACTCAAAAGAACTAGCCATTAGGCATAGAAGTATGATTGTGGCGATTCTGGATTTTTCGGGTTACGCATTTTTGGAATTTAAATTCTCTTGTGTTTTGAGAAGACTCCCATGAGCAATGCTGTGATTGTGCCGATTGAGAATAGTAGCAGAACCAATGATGGTGGCTTAACTGTGAACCATATTCCTGGCACTTCCAACATCGGCGTTATTACCAAATAATTTATTATCCAGTAAGCTCCTCCGCAAAACATGACTACTCCTATCGCTTTTGCCGTTGATACTTCAAGGATTCGCGTAACAGCTATTACCAAGCCTAATATCATCCAGATATTTGTTACTGCAAAGATGTATAGCGCAAGTTGCTGAGGTTGGTTACTGTACATCATCGGTAGTAGCGCCTGCAACGCAATTGGAGCGTAAGCAAACGCAACGCTTGCCGCAAGCCCAGCGAAATCGCATTTTGCATCCATAAGTTTTGTCCCCACGACATATATTAGCAGGCTTAGGATAATCCATTTTGCCACCGCCAATCCGATGGTAATTAGAGGGTATGCGAATATCGAAAAATCGGTTGTTATTCTTCCTAGAAAGAGAACTTTTGACAACTCGCCCACGGAACTGTTCGCTTTTAGATAGGTCAAGTTGTATATGCCATAGCTGACTCCGGTTATGATGTTCAGAAATATGAGCACCCAAAGTGCTTGCGATAGAAGATGAGTTTCCTCCCTCACCTTCCGATACAACGACGAATCCAATTTTAGCGCCCTGAGAATTCTGCCGACAAACGTGTTCTGTAATGGTTTTGGCCACTCCATTCCGGCTAATCCGCCGACCAAACTGCATACAAATCCGATAATGAATCCTCCTCCTATTGCCAGACTGGTAAATGAGCATAAGATTATAACGGGGCTCAGGTTGCCGTGTGGCCTGGGATCAATTGTCAGCAACAAACCGCACATAAGACTGATTGCAGCGAAAATAAGCCAGACGACCAACCAAGCATTTTCCGAGTAATCTGGAATGCCTAGGTTTATGCGGATCCAAAAACCTGATGGTTCCAACGCGGAAGAATTGATAGAAGTCATGTTTACCTTAGACGTATTATATAAATCACTGAGTGAAGAAGCAGGTGCTGACGCTGCCATAATTGGGTAATTGTTTAATCCTATCCACAAGCCATTGATCAATATCAAGGTCGCGCCAACAACTACAAGGATGAAAGGAAGCGGCGATTCGGTTTTGAACAAGTTCTGTCCAATCCACCTATAGATGTTTTATGGGAATTATTTGGTCTGGAATATTTAAGCCTTTGCAGAATGCTGTGGCATTCATTAAGAAGAGAAAATTAAACCGTGGGGCGCGCAAAAAGAATATTACTCTACTTTCTCTAGAGTTTTTCTTACCAATAATGATCCTATTAAGCAGAGTAAAGCAGAAACAAAAAGCGACAACCATCCATAGCCTGCGCCCCAAATCCAGGTTCCAGTGCTTCCCCAGTATGATGAGATCTGTTTTCCTTCTGCAACTCCTATTTCTGGTGGCACTGCGTTTGTGAACTTTTGAAGTGTTGCTGGCATGTTTGCAGCTACATATAAAAGTGATACAAAAAGCAGCAATGTGCCGACGATTCCGATGATCCAGGCAAACGTGAACATTTTCTTGCGGAGCACTGCAATCAAGCTAAGCACCAGTACCACAACTGTTAACACCATACCCGCTGCTGCCAATTCCAGCGTCGATGTGAATAGGACTGAGAGGGCGCTTTTGTTTGTGTCATTTTCTGCGATGCTGTCAAAAGGCAAAGCGAGTGAAATGTTTGCTTTTGCATTACCTGCGGCAACTGTCTGGAGGGGCATGTAGTAAACGATTATTGTGTTGTTTGTAGCTACCTGGTTTTCTTTGGAATTCCATATACCCCACCAAGGTGAGTAGATTGAAGAAATCGCGAGTAATAGCGAGAATGTTAAGCATAACGTGGGGATCAGTTTCTTGAAGTCAACCATTTTTTCATCTTCCCTTTGGCTTTGTTACAATCCTTTTTTTATAAGGTTTTCGCAACCATGAACATAAGGTTTTGTCTTCTGGCGGATCGTCAAACAAGGAACAAAGGAGCTACTTGTACAGATGGCACGCTACAAGCTGGCCTTTGCCAACGTCAATCAGCCGCGGCTCACTTGTCCGGCAAATGTCCCCTATGTATTTTGGACAACGCGTGTGGAATCTGCAGCCTGATGGTGGATTGATCGGGCTTGGAATTTCTCCCTTTATCACTACTTCTATGCGTCTTGACGTTGGATCTGGTAGCGGGACTGCAGCGATCAAAGCCTGGGTGTAGGGGTGCATAGGGTTGATTATGACGTCATCTACGCTGCCTAGCTCCATTATTTTTCCGAGGTACATTACTCCTACTCGGTCGCATATGTGTCTAGCCAATGCCAGGTCGTGCGTGATATATAGGAAGGAGACTTGGTACTTTTTCACCAGGTCTACCATGAGGTTTAGAACTTCAGCTCTGATTGAAACGTCAAGCATCGAAACTGGTTCGTCAGCGACTATGAATTCAGGGTCAAGTACAAGGGCTCTTGCTGTGGCGACTCTCTGTCGTTGTCCACCGCTTAGTTCGTGTGGAAATCTATCCATATACTCCTCAGGCGGAACGAGTTGGACATCTTCGAGGACTTTTTTCACTCTTGCTTTTATCTCGCTCTCTTTGTGTGAGCCTTGTATCTGCATTGGCTCTGCAAGAATATCAAAGATCCTCATTCTCGGGTTAAGTGATTCATATGGGTCTTGGAAAACTATCTGAATTCTTTTTCGAAATGGTTTCAGCTTGTTTTCAGGTATCTTCGTTATGTCCTGATTATCTAGGATTATTTTGCCGCTTGTGGGTTCTATTAGTCGCAATAACATGCGACCAGTTGTTGTCTTTCCGCTACCGCTTTCTCCTGCCAAGCCAAAGATCTCTCCTCTTCTAATCTCAAAGCTCACGCCGTCAACGGCGCGGACGTATAGCTGTTTTCGAGATATGAGGGTGTTGAAGAAACCGGCACTTACCGGAAACCATTTCTTGAGGTTTTCCGCTTTTACGAGGATTTCCTTTTCCACGTTATTCCTCCTTCTTCCTGTTTACAAGATGACATGAAACAGAGTGAGCTTTTCCAACTTGTACCAGTTTGGGCTCCTCTTTCTTGCAAATGTCCATTGCATACTCGCATCTTGGATGGAACCTGCACCCTGTGGGTGGGTCTAGCAGGTTGGGCGGTGATCCAGGTATAGATCGCATTCTAATTCTCTGCTTGTCTTTTATGTTGGGAAATGCGCCTATTAGCCCCTGAGTGTATGGGTGCAGTGGTTCTTTGAATATTGCGACGACATCTCCATATTCCGCTATTCTTCCCGCATACATTATTGCCGTTTTTTCGCAGATTTCCGCAATAATCGACAAGTCGTGAGTAATTAATATCATGGCTAGATTTAGTTTCTCTTTCAATTCCTTTAGGAGTTTGAGCACTTGGGCTGCGACTATGACGTCAAGTGCGGTTCCCGGCTCATCTGCAATTACGATCTCGGGATTTGAAGCCAATGCCATTGCTATCATGGCTCTTTGTCTCATTCCTCCACTGAACTCGTGTGGGTAACTGTCAATTCTTGTTGGGTTGACGCCTACTATTTCGAGCAGTTTTCTTGCTCTCTCTTGAGCGTCTTTTCTTTCCACATCTAGTTCATGAAGCTGTATGGCTTCTACGATTTGGTCCCCGACTTTTAGAACAGGGTTCATGGCGTTCATGGCGCCTTGGAAGACAAGGGAAATTCCTTTCCACCTTATCTTTTCGCGCATTTCGTCTTCACTGTATTTGGCTATGTCCACATTGTTGAAAATGATCTTTCCTTCAACGATTCTTCCATTAGAGGGTAAAATCTTCAGTACTGACAGGGCTGTAGTGGTTTTTCCGCATCCTGATTCGCCTGCAAGCCCCATTGCTTCCCCTTTCTGTACCTCAAAACTGACACCGTCAACAGCCTTCACATCTCCCCTCATTGTCTTGAAATACGCTCTGAGATTATCAACCTCAAGTATTGCCATGCTTCATCAAACCCTTGCTCATTTTGCCATAGGTAAAGTTGGCTTGAGAATAAGAAGGTTGACAAATTTAACCTTTTGGATGGCTGTTGAGGCTGGCCGCATGAGAAGGTTTTTAGCATCTTGAAATGAACTAGAGCTTGGTGTCATTCATGAAATCGCGCTGGAAAGGGAAGAATGTTGAACTAGAGTTACTTGCGGATAGAATAAACTCTTTCTTTCTAGACAAAGGGTTCTCAAAGAAGAAGGAATCAATTGAGAAAGATACTGCGCGGGTCCTAACGTATACTTTCGAAGGGGAAGGACGACCTGTTGTTGCAAGTGTTATAGTTCGTGGCTCTCCGAATGATTTTGAGATAGAATTTGTAGTAGATAGGAAAGCTGAGACAGTAGCGCGTCTGGGTATTCTGTCAACTCTTTTTGGAAGCGGTTTTTACTTGAGAGGAAGACTGGAGAATTTTGCTCACGTCGAGAGATTGGAAGGAGACTTCTGGGATTATGTCAACGAGGAGATTAGGAGAAGGGATGGCGACGCAAAAGCTTAAATCCGATACATTTCTCCCATTAAAACACGGTGAGGTTTGATGGGTCTTCGACAATACATAATGAAGAGAATCATATACTCGCTGGTTCTTCTGGTTCTGGTTATGACTCTTAACTACATCATTTTCATGATTATGCCAGGCGATCCAACTACCTTATTCATTCGCCCATACAATAAAGGAACTCCAGAAGAAGTAGCGGCGCAGACGAAAGCCCTGAGAGAGTTGTGGGGTATTAATGATCCGCCTCTAACACGCTATTTCAAGTACGTTATAAACATGTTAACTTGGAATTTTGGCATCGCGTTTAACGACAGGCTACCAGTTTCTTATCACATAGCTCAAAAGTTGCCCTATACGCTAGTTCTTATTGGAGGATCAACCGTTTTCGCAATCATTGCTGGAGTTGTATTGGGCGCGTTGGCAGCTCACAAGAGAGGAGGACGATTTGACACTACCTCAGTAGTTACTGCACTCGTATTCTACTCTCTTCCAACGTTCTGGATGGGTCTAGTACTGATTTTCATATTCTACACGCAACTCGATTGGTTCCCACACGCTCATGCCAGACCACCCGAGTGGAGTATTCGTGGGAAGTTTCCAGCACCATTTACGTTTACATCATCCTCTGGAAACCCACTGGGGATACTTGTCAGCGTCAATCCTAACAAGTTGTGGGAATTTATAATGGGTTACGCTACGCACGCTTTCCTTCCAGTTCTAACGTTGACACTGTTTCAATATGGAGGCTTCCTACTATTGACGCGGGCAACGATGATTGAAGCGTTGACAGAAGACTACATCGTAACGGCTAGAGCGAAAGGTGTACCCGAGAGAAGCGTGATCTTCAAGCATGCATTGAAGAACGCATCCCTACCGCTAATTACATCGGTAGCCTTGTCCTTCGGATTCATGTTGAGCGGGGCAATTATTACTGAGGGCGTTTACTCGTGGCCAGGACTTGGCAGATGGATCTTTGACTCCATCAATGTCAAGGACTATAACATCCTGCAAGCCATATTCTACATAATTGCAGTTTGCGTCATTCTTGCGAACTTCATCGCTGATCTTTTATACGGAGTAATCGATCCAAGAATAAAATATTAAGAAATCGGTGGAAAGAGTATGGCGAACGTTGGAAGAAAAATCCTCTCACCCCTTAACAAGCTTAAAGGATTCCTTTCTATATTTGTTCACAACACTCAGGGAATGGTTGGACTTCTTATCATCTTCATTTTCGCCGTTATGGCCTTTGGTGCTCCGCTGCTGACTCCATATAATCCTACAAGTTTGGCAGATCAATGGCTCTCAGGAGCGTTCAGCGCTCCAACCCTTCTGGAATACCTCCCGAAATCATTGGGTGGAATGCCTGGTGCAGCACACAACGTAGAACTTCGGGACAACGCAGATTTCTCCAACGGTCTCTCAGGCTGGAATTATACTCTTTCCTTCTGGAACACAACCGATACACATCCAATATCGGTCAGCCATGCTGACGACGTAGGCATAAACTACTCTAAAGTGGAATCTGCAGTTTTGCTTGGAGGAGAAGGAAGCGCAAAGATAACCTTTAGGCGGGACGAGACCACTATACGCTATGGAAGTCCTTCTGTCGTTTTCTACAAGTCCTTCAATTATCCGTATGCTGGTGCGCCAATGGAGTTTACAGCAAACTTGAATCTGTTGCCCACTGGCACCGTTTCGAGAGTTGGAGTTATAAAAATAGCTATCAAATTGGACAATGGAACTATAGTTTATAGCAACATGACAGTTGGCACATTAGATGTAAAAGTGCAGTTCTATATGTATCTACAGAGAATGGCAGATGGCAAGGTTTTTCATATCTGGCCGTACGCCAGTTACGGCGCAAGAGGAATGACCTTCACAAAAATATACCCTGATAATGAACGCACAGTGCCGGGAATAGGAACCCTGAGTTGGGATAACAAGAACGTCAATGACACTTGGCCCCCACCAGACAGTCCATGGATTATGACTGAACTTCTGCAATGTGATTCCGACACTATCAGGATTTCATCTACCTTATTTACAGCAAATGTTTCGACTAGTGATGCTATTACCCAACTGTTTCCTGACGCTCTCTTGCCCGGCGACTATGCATACGGCATAAACATGACCTTTCTCGATAAGAGCTCTCTTATACCTGCCAACAACAAAATCGTTGAAACAACAGTATACTTGGATAACATGTGGATGTCTTTTGATGGAAGAATATGGGGTGTTCTTGGGACTGATCAGTATGGTCGTGATTTGTGGTCTCAGCTCATCTATGGTGCAGGCATATCTCTGTACGTCGGAGTCCTAGCGGCCGTTCTGAGCGTTGTTCTTGGTTTGATAGTGGGGCTTGCAGCAGGATACATGGGAAGATATGTTGACGAAGTTTTGATGAGGTTTTCGGATATGCTTCTAGTAATACCGACTCTTCCGCTTTTGATAGTGCTGATAGCAGTGATTGGACCAGCTATAGAGAATCTAATATTGGTCGTGGGGCTATTGGGTTGGATGGGCTTTGCCAGACTCGTAAGATCTCAAGTATTGACTCTAAAAGAGAGACCATTTGTTGAAGCAGCCAAAGCAGTGGGAGCTGGCAAAATACACATAATGGTTAAGCATATACTTCCTAACGTCGTATCTTTGGTCTACGTGTCGCTAGCTACATCTGTACCGGGCGCAATAGTTGCTGAAGCTGCACTGAGTTTCTTGGGATTCTATGATCCCAACAGAATGTCTTGGGGCAGAATGCTGCGAGAGGCTGAAGGAAGCGGCGGTGTAAGGTTTTGGTGGTGGATTCTGCCGCCCGGACTGTGCATCGCGTTTCTCGCCATCGCCTTCATCATGCTGGGCTTCGCACTTGACGAAGTGTTCAATCCGCGACTGAGACAGCGTCGGTAAACCCGCAAAATCCCTTTTTTTCTTATGTAACAATTTTCCATAAAGCTTTTAAAGCTCGTTTCCGAGTATTTAAATTGCGAAATAGAATTAGGGAGAAAGGAAAAATGCGAGATAAAACAATAGTTATTTCATCGCTTTTGGTTGCTGCTTTGATGCTTTCAATGACTGTTGCTCCTTCACTGGCCTTCATATACCCAGATGGCTCACAGGACAACTACTTCGAGAACTATGGTCCAAGAATGGACCAGATCTTGGTCAAAAAGTATGCTACGCTTCAGTCAGAGATTAACGCTCTGAAGGCTGGAGAGATTGACTTTACTGATTGGGCACTTGAAAAGGCAATGATAGACGACTTGGCCGGCGACACGAACATTGCAGTTGTCGGTTACGGTGGCGAAGTCGGCTACTACACATTCAACTACAACAACAACCCCAACCAGTACCTAGGCACCTACAACAACGAAACGAGTTACCCGAACCCCAAGTACAACAATAACCCAACTTCGGTTAAGGAGTTCCGTCAAGCATGCTCTTACCTGATAGACCGACAAGCCCTAGTTACAGGTCCAGGCCAAGGCATGTACGAGGATATCTATACGCCGGTCCCAGCATACATGACTACCTATGTACACCCAGACATCAGCTACACTGGCCTTCTGTCAGCCTTGGCCTATCCGCCAAGCGTTACTGACGCAGCTGCTGCACTGGATGCTGGTGGCTTCCACTTAGGTGGTGCTGGTGGTAAACGCTACATGGATAAAGACGGGGACAACATTTATGATGCAGGCGAAGACTTCGTTATTGACTTGTACTCAAGAGCTGATGCATTGAGGAACGGTGCCGCGCAAATGCTGGAAGCTGGTTTCAATGACCCGCTGATCAAGATTGCGTTCACGGACACTCCGGGTGGCGGTGGTGTTGCCTGGCAGAAGTGCATGGTAGAAAAAGACTACCACATGTACACTGCAGGCTGGATCTACATTGGTCCAGACCCAGACTTCCTGTTCGACTTGTACCACTGGGACAACTACTATCACCCAGAAGACCCGCCAAACTTCGGCGCAATCAGCCAATACAACCCTGCCCTGCAGACAGCTCTCAGAGCTGTAAAGTACTCTGCTACACCTTCAATAGCTCAGGCCGCGGCTTATGACGCACAAGAAGAATTCGCGCTAGATGCATGCGAAACCCCATTGGCATCGACGTCTTCACCCAAAGCCCACAACAAGTGGTACACAGGTGGAAACGACGGCTCCATAATTGGTGGTGACGCTGAGGACAAGTACCGAGGCCAATCATGGATGCAAGTTGTAAACATGATGGGTCAAGGTCACAACAACGCTTGGACGTTCCTGAACGCATATGTAGGAGAGGCGTCGTACGAGTACGGTGACGGCAACATGATCGCCAGATACGGCTGGAAAGACAACACTATGCCAAAGACTTTGAACCCCATGTACTCAAGCTGGTACTGGGAAAGCGAAATCTGGAGCAAGTGTTACGATGGTCTTGGCAGCCGTGATCCATACACTCTTGGACCTGTCGAAGTTCCAGGAATTGCTGAAAACTGGACATTGGGATCATGGAGTGGTGGCTCTAAGGTCACACTCAAAATCCGCTCAGACTATATGTGGGCGGACGGTGTCCCATTGACCATCGACGACGTTACCTATACGTTCGTCGACATGCCAGCGGAACTGTTGGCCAAGGGTTGCCCAGATGTATGGTGGCAGCCAACACTCGACCGCATCGTCGCTTACATTCCACTCGACGATTACACGGTTGATATATTGTTGGATGTTAACACATACTTGGGCGCTAACTGGATCGCCGGCAACGTAGTCATTCCGAAGCACATTTGGCAGCCTTATATCGCAGCAAACGAAGCCGCAGCTATCACAGGAGACCTGTCAGGTCAACCAGAAATGTTGATCGGCTCTGGTCCATTCATATACGATGAGAACACAGCCGAAACAGTTCTGATGCATAAAAACCCAATATACACAGGTAGAATTGACAAACCAGTCCAATACTACAACCAATACGGCGTACCCTACACACAGAACAAATGGGGCATAACGGTCACAGCGATATCCCCATCGAAACAGATTACGCCATTCACGGTAAATCCGCGTTTGGTAGCGCCATATACTGCTGACGTGCACGTTAAGGTGCCAGTCACGAACTTGGACGTAAACGACGCAGAAGACTATGACATAACAATAGTTGTCACAGGTCCAAGTGGCACCATCTACACAAATGGGCCAGTCAACGTTAACTTGGCCGCAAGAGCATGGGACATCAAAGAGTTCGACCTGAATGGGTTGGCTAACGACAAGACATACACTATAACGGTGACGGTCGAGATAAAGAGTGGTAGAATATATGATTGGATTCACGCAAACTTGGATCCAGCCATGTGGCCGACATTACTCGGTCCATTCACCACTGTAAAGCGTTTCACGGTAAAGATTCAGGCCGACTTGAACGGTGACTTGGTGGTCGACATCTTCGACCTCGTCCTCGTCGCTCTTCATTTCGGCGCTGTAGCAGGCACACCAGAATACCTACTACAGGCTGACGCTAACCATGACGCTATAACCGACATCTTCGACATCACCATATTAGCAGTAGCCTTCGGCATCGACGCGAGATAGAAGAGTTGCAACCAAAAAAGCTTAACTTCCCCTATTTTTTGTTATTCTCTGAGACAAAAGTGTACGGTGTGTTTTGAATCATTTCTGCCGATAGAGGTGTTTTTGAACGTTTATCAAGGCCTGCAATATGTCGATTTACAATAGAAGATAGTTCCGTAACCCTTAAATGAACAAGCGGCAAACATTAATATTGCTTAGAAAAGAGAGAAAGGAGAAGTAAAAAATGCTAAAGAAAGGTATCTCTATATCGCTTGCTGCAATGCTTTTAATCGGAATGGCCGCAATATTCCCAGTGAAAGCCGTTACCCCCGGACTGTACATTGACCCCGCCGCGTCTACATTCTACACTAACACGAAGTTCGTCGGCGACACATTCACAGTCAATATCAATGTGGCTGATGTGACAAGCATGTATGCTTACGAGTTCAGGCTCAAGATCGAATACGCGAAAATTAATCTCACGAGCGCCGTACGCCCAGCTGGTCACTTCATGGAACCATCTGACATAGGGAACCAGTTCGTCGCAGTCTGGAAGATCAAGGAATCCCAAGACGCCACATATACAATAGCCCACTTCGGTTTCACCTTGCTCGCTCCTGAAGTTGCAAAAACAGGAAGCGGCTTGCTGGTCACATTGACCTTCAAGATAATGGTGGCACCCACTGACCCACTCTTACCGATAACAAGCCTGATCGACCTATATGACACAAAACTGGCAGACGACAATGCAGACCCAATTGTACATACTGTCGGTGACGGAACATACGAATATATTTATTATTATGTTCCACCAGAGCCGATCCACTACCTGTCCGTCATCCCGGACACCAAGACATTTCTAGCTGGTGCACCAATTGTCGGAACAGCTAACGCCTTCTTTGACGTCTACATTGACATCAATGACCTCAACTACGCCTTCTGGGTAATTGGCATCGAATTCAAACTGGGTTACGACCCCACACTGATTGACCTAGTTAGCATAGACGTCGACCCGTGGCTTGAATCATTCGGCGACATCTTCCTGGTCCCAGTGTTTGAAGGTCCCAACTACATACACACAGCTGTGGTGTTATTGCCGCACTCATCGCCACCGAGCGTATGGAACAACCCGATTTCCACAACTCAACCATTCCCAAGCTCCGGCCACCTTGTGAAGCTGGCCTTCGAGTTAATACACCAAGAAGCCTATCCATGGTATGACGAGAGTCCACTTGACCTCTATGACGCCAAGTACGCGAACGTAACAGGATACTCTGTTCCTTCAACACATGACAATGTTGATGGTCTCGTCAAAATCAACGGTTTCGTAGTTGGCAGACAAATCGACATGTACACACAATACCCAGGCCCATACGGCGGACAAGGCCCACACTTGCCGAGCGACATGTTCTGGCCCCAGAAGCAAGTAGAACTCTGGGCTAACGTCACATACAATTTGTGGCCTGAACAGAACAAGATTGTGGCCTTCGAAATCCACAACCCGCAAGGCGAAATCGTGGACATAATAACCGCCATATCCGATGAAAACGGCGTTGCACACACAAGCTACCGCATACCTTGGCCATGCTTCAACACCTCTGCACTGTTCGGCATATGGACCGTAATAGCCACAGTGGACATCGCATGCGTCGTTGTCAACGACACAATGCAATTCCACTTCGACTACATGGTTGGTCAATGGTGGAAAGTCACCACTGACAAGCCTAGCTACGCACACGGCGAAACCGTGCACGTAATAGTTGACTACGGAACATATGCAATACAGCACTACCCAGTACTGTTCACAGCAGTCATGCACGATGAACTCAACTACCCAGTATCCAAAGAATACAAGAGCACAGTACTCGGCGACCTCAACATGCAGCTGTGGTGTCAATACGACAACGGCACAGTGATCTTTGATCTCCCGATATACAAGTACGCCCATGCAGGTGTAGCCACGATAAGAATTAACGCTTTGAGTGACTTCCCCTGGTTTGCAGGCAGCGCTTGGTGTCCGGAGACCTCAATAACGGTCGCCATACTGCCATCGTAAACGCACAGGCCAAAGTGAAATCAACTTCCCTCACTTTTTTTGTGATATCCAAATTCTAAATGCATCATTCTTCGATAGAATATAATTCCATAAGGATTATAATAGTGTTCAACAATACTATTGAGCAGAGGAGAATAGGATGAAGAGCACTTCTGCAGTTGCTATTCTATTCAGCGTTTGCCTAGTTGTCGGCAATCTTGTGCATCCTTCTTACGCAGCAGATTTCACTATAACAGTTGAGACGGACAAACTCACGTATATAGGAGGAGAAACAGTGACAGTCAGCGGGAATCTCACACTTGACGGAGGACCTGTCCCAGAGGGAGCGCTGATCGCATTGCAGATAGAAGGCAGCAGTATGACGGTTTATAGAACCTTGTTCACAACAGGCACAACACCGCCTGAACTCGTGGGTGACATAAACGCAGATGGAACCGTAGACATCTTTGACATTGTGATAGTCGCTCTCGCCTTTGGTGCCGTTCTAGGTAGCCCAAATTGGGACCCTAGAGCCGATCTTAATGGAGACAACGTTGTTGACATCTTCGACATGGTTATGGTGGCTGTTCACTATGGAGAAATAGAAGGAGTTAGAAGAGGAGTAAGAATAAGCGACGTCTATTTCGCAGGAGCTGTGGGAAACCGCGTTACCACAATTCAGAGAGGAAGAGAATACTGGATATGGATCAACGTCACAAACAGTGAAACATATCCTATCAACTCTACAATAGCTTTCACTATATACGACAGCAACAATGTTCCAATATACGCCTTAGCCTCATCTGGCGAAGTAGCCCCCGGAGGACCATATTACATCATGTCTTCATGGACTATACCTGATAACATGGAACTTGGGATAGGGCGAGTTTATGCCAGCGCATTCAGCAAAGAGCCAAAGAACCTTGGATTTGCGCAATGTTTGGAAAAATCAAGCGGCTTTGAAGTGGCCTCTGCCCTTGTGTTAAACTTGGCAGGAGAGGCATCCTATGCATCAGGTGAATCTCCAACTGGCTTTGCCACATCCTTTCAAGTTCCAGCATCAGGAGCATCTGGAAACTACACAGTATATGTATGTTCTTTCTATATCTATAACATAACACCCTACATTGCTTTCGACACTGCCAATTTCGAAATATTACCATAAATTCCAAAAGCCTTTTTGGCTAAGCCAGAACACTAAACTCTGCATTTCTTGTTTGCACAAACATGCTAATCCGATGATGGACTAACGCAACGTCTTATCCAATATAGTAATATTTGTGATTACGGAATACTTGTTAAAGAATTCCGCACTTATTCTATGATAGATAGCGATGAAGATTAGAATAGAAAAGGCAACAATGACACTCCTTATCCTAGTCGCCTTGTTGAACATGATGATTTCAACGTTACCCCTCGCATTTTCAAGCACTCCCATGGGTGACGTTGACTTGTTCACCCAAAAAGAACCTTACAGCGGCAGAGGGGAAAATATCAAAAGCGATGCTTTCGGACTTGAAGAAAGTGTCATACTATATTGCTACGTTGCCTACAACCAAGTTCCCAAACAAGACCTGCTTGTGGCATTCGAGATCACTTTGCCTAACCTAGCTTCATTCAGTCTCACTTCATCAACAAACTCTAGCGGAATGGCGACTGTGAATTTCACAATAATGACGCCCCCTCTAGAAATCAACGCAAGCGATATTTTCGGCGGCTGGTTCATGATCGCTAATGTTCTCATCGGAGGCGTCACGTATCATGACACGCTGACCTTTGATGTGGACTGGATCGTAAAAATATTGTCAATCAGGACAATTGATGAGAACCTCACATATCAAACTAGTTTCGGAAAAGGAGGCGACGTGGGAGTAGAAGTCATTCTGAGAAACAAGGCAATGATAACAAAGAGCTCCAGTTTGGCCCTAGTAATAAAAGATGAGCTTAACGTCCCCGTCGAT
>Ga0315284_10006693_pt1 | contig 16418 bp, 11 predicted proteins | sample YL17G09_16_MG_FD_203696 | JGI IMG/M metagenome (GOLD analysis project Ga0315284, IMG submission 203696) | Sediment microbial communities from Yellowstone Lake, YNP, Wyoming, USA - YL17G09_16 | ecosystem: Environmental > Aquatic > Freshwater > Lake > Sediment | place: USA: Wyoming | collected...
CGATCGCGGCGAAGGCCCTGGGCATCAGCCGAAAGACGCTCTTCAACAAGCTCATCAAGATGGGGTCAAACCTACACATCTGACATTTTGAAGAGGGAATCACCTCGATTGTCAGATGTGTAGGTTTGACCCCGTCTTGTGAACTGGTAGGGAGACGAAAAACGTCGCCCAGCGGCCGGGTTCGCTTTCGGCCCGGATGTGGCCCCGGTGTTTTTCGACGATTATCCGACAAGGATGATTTTCGGCCACGCCGGCGGCTTGTCCGGGCCGGGCCGCTATGCTACGATGATCCAATCCAACGGGTCGGAAAGAGAATGAAAACATCGAAGGGCGGATTTCGGATCCTGCCCGGGCGCCTTCTATCGGGAGGTCAGGCGGTCATCGGCGCTGCGGCCGGGGCGTTTGTTCGCCTCGGCATCGGGCCGAACGCCATCACCGTCGCGGCCCTGATCGCCGGAGCCGGCGCGGGAATCCTCATCTGGCGCGGCCGCCCGCTTTGGGCCTTCGGGGCGGGTTTGCTCTGCGGAGCCTGCGACGTCCTCGATGGAAAAGTCGCGATGCTCGCCGGCCGGAAAAGCGAATTCGGCGGATTTCTCGACTCCACCCTCGACCGCTACTCGGAGTTTTTCATGTACGCGGGCGCGGCGGCCTGGCTGGGAACCCCCTTAACCCATGGACTGGCCGCCCTGGCCTTTCTCGGTTCGGTCATGGTGAGCTACACGCGCGCCCGGGCCGAGGGACTGGGAATCCCGCTCCGGTCGGGAGTGATGCAAAGGGCCGAGCGGCTCGTCATCCTGGGTCTGGCCATTCTCGTCGGCGTCGCAGCGAGAGAGCTGAGGGCGGGGCTCATCATCGCCCTCGGCCTCATCGCCCTATTCTCCAATATCACCGCCGTCCAGCGGATCTTCGCCGTCCGCGCCGCTACGCGGATCGGGTCCAAATCCGAGGAGACTGCCCTATGAGCAAAGTCATGTTCAAATTCCGCGATCGCCGGAGTTTCAAAACGCTTTTTATCATCGGAGGGATCGGCCTGGGCCTCGTCGCGGCGGCCTGGCTGATCGCCGCGGAAACGGGAGAGATCAAGGGAAAAGTCGTGGACGAGACCGGCCGGAGCCTGCCCGGCGTCGAAATAGCGGCGGCGAGTCCCGCCCTGCAAGGCATCCGGACCGTTCTCTCCTCGAAGGACGGCGACTTTCACTTCCCCCTCCTCCCGGTCGGGACTTACAAGGTGACCTTTAAGCTCCAGGGTTTCAACACCGTCATCCAGGAAAACGTCCTCGTCCGCTTGGGGATGACGACCACGCTGACGGTGATCATGCCGATGGCGGCCCTCCAAAAAGAGGTCGTGGTCACGGCCGAACAGCCTCTTCTCGATAAGACCTCGACCGACACGTCGTACCGTCTCTCGGCCGCGGACCTCGAGAAAATCCCGGCCCAAAACCGGACGATCGTGGATGTGACCAAATACACCCCGGGGGTGACGGGCGTGCGGGTGAACACCCGGCGCGGGACGGCGGCCGAGGGCCAGCCGAGCTTCCGGGGCGAGGGCGAGGAGGGCAATAACTGGGTCGTGGACGGCCTGTCCGTCAGCGGCGTCCGGCTCAAGAACTCGGGCTTGAAACTCAACTTCGATTCGATGGAGGAAGTCCAGATCATCTCCGATCCCTTCAGCCCCGAGTACGGCTCGGCCTCCGGCGGGATCATCAACATGGTGACGAAAAGCGGCTCGAACGAGTTCCACGGCACGGCCAGCCTCGTCTTCCAGAACAAGAGCCTCCAGGCCGCCCGGGCTCCCCAGCTCTCGATCGTCGCCGAGCCCGACTCGTTCTCCAACGCCAACGTCTACCTCAATTTGGGCGGACCTATCGTCAAGGACAAGCTTTGGTTTTTCCTCTCGGAGAACTATTATCGGAACACCGAGGAAACGGCGGACGGAACGATCGATTATCTGCCTGTGCCGGCGGGCTCGAAGACGACCGGCGACAACAACATTTTCTCGAAGCTGACCTTCGCCCTGACCCCTAATCACAACGTCTCCCTGACCCTGGTCTACGATAAATCCTTTCGTCAGAAGGGCGGAACCGGGCTTCCGGAGATGAATGAAGCCCGCGACACCGAGGACCTGATGCTCCGGTTCAACTACAAAGGGATCCTCAACGCCACGACCTTCCTCGAGGCTGGGATCGGAGCCGTCCGGCGCTGGAATTTTCGACATCCGATCGACGGAGATCTCGGACCGGCGATGTATTACCTCGAGGACCTGGCCCAAAACGTCCACAACTCCTACGGGAACGTCCAGGACGACGAAAACCGGCTCGACGCGAACTTGAAGCTGACCAAGTTTTTCGCGACCGAGACGTTCGGGGACCATGAGATCGCGGCCGGCTTGGAGGCCTACGACTTCGGGTCGGAGTTCGTCGTGGGGTTCAGCGGGAAGGACGAGGACCTCATCCGCGGGAACGGATTCGACGCGGGGACGAAATACTATTTCGACACCTGGCGGGGCGGGCGCGGGACCCCGACATTCTTTTACGAATACGGCGACTTCGACTTCGTCAACTCCGCGGGCGGGTTGGGCTTATACGTAAAGGACAAGGCGACTTTCGGCCGGATCACGGCCATGGCCGGCCTCCGCAGCCAGACCCAGGTCTGCCGGGACGAGGAGAACAAGGTCCTTTGGCGCTGGGGCCTGGGCGACTTTCTCTCGCCCCGGTTTTCCCTGACGGCCGATGTCACGGGCGACGGGAAGAACATCGTCAAGGCCGCCTGGGGCCGGTTCTCCGATTTGATCACGACCATGCCTCTGGGATTCTTCAACACCGGCGCCGGGCTGACTTTCCGGACGTACCGATGGCAGGGCGGGACAGCGCCGTCCGAGGCCGAGCTCCACAATCCGGCGAACTGGCGGTTCGAGAACGAACAAAAGCTCCAGGCTTTCGAAGTGGCCAAGGGGATCAAGCCGAACTTCCAGACGCGCTGGCTCTTCGAATACGACCGGCGGCTGGGCCCGGATTGGGCGGTGAAGGCGCGGATCGTCCGGTCGAGCGCGTCCGACCTCCTCGAAATCCTGGCCGTCTTCGACCCGGCGACGCTCTACAAGTTCTTGTACGACAACTTCGAGTATAAGCGGCGCGACTATACCGGTCTGGAATTCGAGGTCAACGGGAGCCTCGGCCGGAAACTCTTCCTCAACGCCTCCTATTCGCACGCTCTCGCCCGCGGGACGAATCCCGGACAGAGCGAGGCCGGCTCCTGGTCGCAGGACGAGGGAAGCACGACGTACCTCGGCCTGTTCGGCAACCACATTTATGTCCCGCCCATTCCCGAGCTCGCGGCCGTCAAGGCCTGGGCGGATTCCCAGCTCGGCGGGCTGGGCGGCCGCGGTATCGGCGACGAAGGCTGGTACGGCAAGCTGCCCTACTCCGTAGACCACGACCTCAAGGTCAACGTCGCTTACATCGCCCCATACGGCCTGCTCGCCGCCGCGGCTTTCGAATACCTTTCGGGCTACTATTGGGAAAAGCTCGGCTACGTCCCTTTCTTCGGGGGGTATTACGCCTTCCCGGAAGGGCGCGGCTCGCGACTGACGCCCAGCCATGCCTACCTGGACTTCTCGCTCGAAAAAAGCTTCGCCCTGCCGGGGGGAGGCAGCGTTCGCGATGCCCGTCTGGCCGTCCGGATCGACGTTTTCAACGTCCTCAACAGCCAGCAGCCGGTGTCTTATGTCAAGGAGAACATCCCCATCTTCGGGTCGGTCTGGGGATTGCAGCAGCCCCGCCAAGCCCGCCTTTCCGCCAAACTCGTCTTTTAAAGACGGGGTCAAACCTACACATCTGACAAAATGGGCAACTCGAAGCTAATTCTATTTTCGCCTCATGACCTCCAAGACTGAGAAAACTTTCCCAAAAATGCGTCTCTTCTTAAGGAAGGAACGCTCTTCGCGATGTCCCGGCAGCTCAGAATCGAATATGAAGGCGCTTATTACCATGTGACCTCCCGCGGCAATGAACAAAAGGCGATCTTTGTCGATGATAAAGACAAAGTCGTATTCCTGGAGATTTTAGACAAGGGATTCGATCGTTTTCGATTCTTTATCCACACGTTTTGCTTAATGACGAATCATTACCACCTCCTCCTGGAAACGCCGGGGGGGAATTTATCGAAAATCATGCATTTCGTGAACACATCCTATTCGACGTATTTCAATCGCACGCATAAAAGAGTCGGCCATCTCTTTCAAGGCAGATTCAAGTCCATTCTCATCGAGGCATGTTCCTATGCCCGTGAGCTTTCCCGATACATCCATCTCAATCCGGTCCGCGCCGAGATCGTAAGGATTCCCGAAGAATTTCCATGGTCCAGCTACAGAGAATTTCTTGCTGATCGGAAACCCGCGAAGTGGCTACGGACGGACTTCGTATTTCGCCTCTTCTCGGAGAACGAGGATCATGCGCGAACCCAATATAAAGACTATGTCTATCAAGGCATTCATCAGCCGTGCGTCAATCCCCTTGAAGGCCGAGAACACCCGGCAATCCTTGGAAACGAAGAATTCATTGAGCAAATAAAAAAAAGGTTTCTTCGCAAACTTACCTCAAACAGAGAACTCCCGGCAATAAAAAGGATCATCCCATCCCCCCGCCTTGCCGACATTCATTCGATCACAGAATCGATCCTGGGAGAAGAATCAAAGCGATCTCGCAAGATTTCGGTATACTTGGCTCGAAAAAATACCGAAAGATCTTTTAAAGAGATCGGAGAATTTTGGGACCTAAACGAATCGGCGGCGTGTCAAATATTCCGAAGGATGCAGGAAGAAATCGCCAATGATCCAAGACTTCGCGACATCGTCAAGGGGATCGAACAGCGGATCCTTTTGTCAGATGTGTAGGTTTGACCCCGTCTTTATTCGACCGTGACGGATTTGGCCAGGTTGCGGGGCTGGTCCACGTCGGCGCCGCGCTTGGCGGCGATGAAATAGGCGAACAACTGGAGGGGGACGACCGTCAGGAACGGAGCGAGGAGCGGGTGCGTCGCCGGGACGGGGAGAATCTTGTCCACATGCTTCCCGATCTCGGCGTCTTTCTCGTCGGCGACCGCCAAGATGTAGCCCGACCGGGCTTTGATCTCGGCGAGGTTGCTCAGCATTTTGTCGTAAACCCGGTCCCGGGGTACGATCGCCATCGTCGGCATTTTCTCGTCGATGAGAGCGATCGGGCCGTGTTTCATCTCCCCGCCCGCATAGGCCTCGGCATGGATGTAAGAGATCTCCTTCAGCTTAAGCGCCCCTTCGAGGGCGACGGGAAAATTGACCCAGCGGCCGAGGTAAAGGAAATGAGAGAACGGGACGAACTGCCGGGCCAGGTCCTCGATCGCCTTGGCCCGGGAGAGAACATCCTCGATCTTGTGGGGCAGGCGCTGGAGTTCCTCAAGAATCTCCAGGGCCGTTTCCCGTTTCAGCCCGCCATTGGTCTGACCGAGATAAAGGGCCAGGAGGGCCAGGGCGGTCATCTGAGCCGTGAACGTCTTCGTCGCCGCGACGCCGATCTCCGGCCCGGCGTGGGTGTAGAGGACGCCGTGGGCCTCCCGGGCGACCGAGGAGCTGACGGCGTTCGTGATCGCCAGGACGGCCGCGCACCGGTCCTTGGAGGCCCGCAGGGCGGCCAGGGTGTCGGCCGTTTCGCCCGATTGAGAGATCACGACGACAAGGGTGTCGCGGTCCAGGATGAAATCGCGATAACGGTATTCGGAAGCGTATTCGACGTCGGTCGGCAGGCCGGCGAGCGACTCGATGAAATATTTCCCCGCCAATCCGGCATGATAAGAAGTCCCGCAGGCGATGACGACCACCTTCCGGACCGACCGCAGCACCTCGGGATCGATCCCGATTTCTTCAAGGAGGATTTCGCCCGCATCCAGCGAAACGCGGCCCATGATCGTGTCGCGGATGACTTCGGGCTGTTCGAAGATCTCTTTGAGCATGAAATGCTTGAAGCCCCGCTTTTCGATCATCAGGGGATTCCATTGGACTTCGTCGATTTTCTTTTCGATCGGATTCCCCGCGAAGTCGGTGAATCGCGCTCCGGCCGGGTCGATCACGACCATCTCGCCGTCCTCCATGAAGGCGATCTTCCGGGTGTGGACGAGGACGGGGTTGATGTCGGAGGAGAGGATCGTCTCCCCGTCGCCGATCCCGATGACGGCCGGCGGCCCGAGCTTGGCCGCGACGATCTTGCCCGGATCGCGGGCCGAGATCGCGGCCACGGCGAAGGCCCCCTCGAGCTCGGGCAAGGCTTTGCGCACCGCGGCCTCGAGGTTCCCGCGGAAGTGCTTTTCGATGAGGTGGGCGATGATCTCGGTGTCGGTCTCGGTGCGGAAGACATGGCCTTCGGCGCGGAGCCGCTGTTTGAGGGCCAAGTAGTTTTCGATGATGCCGTTATGGACGATGACGAGCTCGCCCGTGCAATCGATATGAGGATGGGCGTTCTCCTCGCTCGGGCGGCCGTGGGTGGCCCAGCGGGTATGGCCCAGGCCATAACTTCCATCGATGGGGGCGTTCTTAAGCGATGCCTCGAGGACGCTGATCTTGCCTTTCACCCGGCGGATCTGGATCCGCCCGCCGTCCACGACCGCGACGCCGGCCGAATCATAGCCGCGATACTCGAGTTTCTTCAGTCCCTCGATCAGGACCGGGATGATGTCTTTCGGCCCGATGTAGCCGATGATTCCGCACATGTGTCCCCCTGAATGCGTCTTCCGTTCAACCCTTCCGAAGTTTTTCCCGGCGGGATTTCGCCCAGCCGGGCTTTTCGAACTGACGGGCCCGGGCGACCGCCAGGGCGTCGGGCCCGACGTCCTTCGTGATCGTCGAGCCGGCGGCGACGTAGGCCCCCCGTCCGACCTTGACCGGGGCGACCAGCTCTGTTCCCGAGCCGATGAAGGCCCCCGCTTCGATGACCGTCCGGTTCTTGCGGACGCCGTCATAGTTGCAGGTGATCGTCCCGGCGCCGACGTTGACGTCCGGGCCGACCTCGCTGTCGCCGAGATAGGTGAGATGCATGGCTTTCGAACCGGGTCCGAAATCGGTGTTCTTCATTTCCACGAAATTCCCGACCCGGGCGCCCGGGCGAAGGCGCGTCTTCGGCCTCAGCCGGGCGAACGGTCCGACGTGGACGCCGTCCTCGACCGTCGCCTCCTCGACCACGCTCAAGCTCAGAATCCGGACGTCGTTCCCAAGCCGGGCGCTCAGGAGATGGGCGCCGGGATAGATCCGGCAACGCCGGCCGATCGTCGTCGGGCCCTCGATGACGACCGAAGGGTAGACGACCGTGTCCCGGCCGATAACGGCCGCCAGGTCGATCCACGTCGAGGCCGGGTTCAGGATCGTGACCCCGCCTCCGGCCAGACTCTCGAATTTCCGCCCCCGCAGGAGCTCGATCGCCCGGGCGAAATCGGCCCGGGTATCGACCTGAACGATATCTTCCGGCTGGGGGGTGGGGAAAATATCGACGGAACGCCCGGCGGCGGACAAGATTCGAACAGCTTCCCCGAGATTCTGCTCTCCCGCCTCGCTCCGGCCCGCGATCCGGGGAAGGGCCCAGAGCAGGTCCTTGGTCCTGAAGACGGCGATACCCGTGTAGATATCCTTCATCGCTTTAATTCGCGGCGGGACGTTCCGATCCTCGACGACATCGAGAAGGCCGTCATCGCGGCGCACCAGGCGGTCAAATCCCCCCGGATCTTTGAGCGAGGCGCTCAGAACGGTCAGGGAGCTCCCCGTCCGCCGATGCCGGGCGACCAAAGCTTTGAGCGCCGCCGGCCGGAGGAGAGGCAGGTCGGCCGGGACGACCAGAACATCCTCCCCCGCTTCGTCCTCGATCTTTTTCTTGGCCGCGAGGACGGCATGGGCGGTGCCCTTGGGAGATTCCTGCTCGGCCGGCCGGGCCCCGACGGCGGCCGCTTCGGCCAAGACTCTCTCCTTGTCCGGCCCGGCGACGACCAGAATCCCGTCGGGCTTCGCCCCCAAGACGGCGTCCAAAACCAGCCGGAGCATGGAAGTCCCGAGGAGAGGATGGAGGACCTTCGGGGTCTCGGACCTGAAACGGGACGATTTCCCCGCCGCCGGGACCAAGGCGATCAGCCGGCTGGTCATGGGACCCGGGTGATGAGCCTGAACCTCTTGTCATCCCAGAGAGGCTCAAAATCGGCCTCATTCTGGGCCAAGATTCGGTAGGACTTGTCGAGTTGGATAGCCTTCCGCAGGGATTCGAGGCCGGCGTCGGTTCGCCCCATTACGCAGTAAAGGCCGGCTAGAAGAAAATGGATCCGGGCGTCCTCAGGACCGAGCTTCAGGGCTTTGTCGAGCAGCTGCTCGGCTTCCGCGCGTTCTCCGGAATTCATTTTGAAGACCGCGTAATAGAAAAAATCGCCGGCCGTCTTCAAAGTCACGGCGGCCTTGGACTCCTTGAGTTTCTCCAGGCTGATCGCGAGATAAGTTTTCGCCCGGTCGACCATCTCCCGCTCGGCCGGAAACTTCTCGACGAAAACCCGAAGCGTCTCGGCCGACTTGTCGAACTTGCCCTTGCGGAACTCCTTGACCGCCTCGGTGTAAGCCGTCATCGCTTTCTGGTATTCGTCTTTCTTGGTTTTCTCGTCCTTCATGAAGAGCTCCCAAATCTAAGATGCGCCGTATTTTACTCGAATTCCGCGGCCCCGTCAAAGAGGAGGGCTTGGAGTGGAAGGCTCGCTCCCTGCGCAGAATGACCACAATCGAATCTGCTCCGGAGAACGGCCTCCGACATTCCCGGAAACGCTTACGTGATTCTGGGCTCCCCCTTGTTCAAGGGGGAGTAGAGGGGGTGAGTCTCAATAAGAGCGAAGTCCGAAAAGCGTTTCCGATTCTCGGCGCCTCGGTCTCTTGGATAAACGACCTTTCACCATGTCCCTCGTTGGGCGTTGTCGGTCTTCTACCCCCCGGCGTCCGAGAATCCGGGAACCTCGAAGAGCGTCTGCGGGGCGGCAAACCCTCATCACGTTCCGGCCGTCCCCGGTCGCGTGCCGGCGAGCAACGAAAGAAGAAGCGAAATTACAATCTGCATGACGGTCGGGGGGCTCGGGTTGGAGACTCGCCCCATCATAGACAAACGAGAATCCGGTGTAGTCTAAGTCGGCGCTTTGTCCTCGCCCCGTCTCAAGAAGAAAATTTTCGGAAAGGGCTGCGGAAATCGTGCAAAATACAAGAAAAAAGGGTTCAGCAAACCGTGACCGTCAGGCCGCGCTCGTCGATTTCGAAGCCGAAGAAGCGGGCCCGCGGATTCAACGGGCTCTGGGTGAGGGACCGACGGACCGCGGCCGCGTCCCGCTCCGACCGGCAGACCATGAGCAGAAATCCGCCGCCGCCCGCGCCCAGGAGTTTGGCCCCCCAGATGTGCTTCCGGATCCGGCGGAGGATGCCCTCGATTTCCGGCGTCGTGGAGTCCGGGTCGATTTGCTTATTGAGGTTCCAGGCGACGTCGATCAATTCGCCGAACCGGCGGAAATCCTTGCGCGACATGGCGTCGACCATGCGCGGTGGATAAGCCCGGAGGCGGCGGAGCGTGTCCATCGTCGCCTTGTCACGGTCGAGATAATGCCAGACGACCGAGCGGAGGATGTTCTTGGCGAGGCGGCGGATCCCCGTGTAATACAGGAGTGTCGCCGCGCCGTTCCGCCGCGGATCCAGGACGTCGGCCGGGACATAATAAACGAGCGGGTCCGGGACGAGACCGGGCTCGGTCGTGATCATTTTGACGCCGGGGAGGACGCCGCCGATCTGGTCCTGCCACCCGCCGCCCGTGGTCAGTTCCTGCTCGAGCTGGAGGACTTTGTAAAAAAGCTCGTCCGAGGTCAAAGCCCGTCCGACCATCCGGGATATGACGCCCATGAGGACGGCGCCCATGATGCTCGACGTGCCGAGCCCGCTTCCGCTCGGGATCGCGGCCAGGGTCGTAAGCTCGATGCCGCCGCCGAAACGCCGGAGCATGTCCCGGAGGGTCCGGACCCCCGCGGGCCAGCGGGCGTGGGTCGGCGAGAATCCCGAGAGCGCCAGGGCGGCCTTGGCCAGGCCGAACCGGCTCGCCGGGTCCTTGTAATCCAGGAGCTCGGCGAGCTCCCGGATCCGGATCCCCACGCCGTGATCGATCGACCCGATCCGGATGTCGAGCGCCTCGGTGACGCGGGCGTAGGCATGGATCGGAGGCTGGCCGTTGAGGGTGACGGCGGCGTTGATCACACAACCGCCGCGTTCGAGGGCGTAGGGCGGCGTGTCGGTCCAGCCGCCGCCGAGATCGAGACGGGCGGAAGCGCGGCCCCAGATGATCTCGTCCGAGCGCAGGGAATTCTCGGGATAGGCGGGCCGGCGCCGCTCGCCGAAGACGATTGTCCGGCCGATCGTATCGAAGGCGGTAGCCTGAAGGGCCCGGGCCCAGGCCGCCGGCGTGACGCCGAGGCCGAGCCCCATCCTCTCGATCTGGGCGCGTTCTTCGGCTTCGAGCGCGTCGCCGACTCGATCGCGAAAGACGAGCCAGGCGCCCTTTCGGAAAGGCCGGCCGGCGAGAAAGGCGGTGCCGAGGGTGTGGAGAATCCGGGCAAGGTCGAGTTGCCGGACGCCGCGGGATGTCCGCGCCTCGGCGCAGATCGACTTGAGGAATTTCGCCAGCCAATCGCCGATGGCCGCCCGGTCCGCTCCACCCCATAAGGCGATGAGCTCGGCGGCCGAAAAATCGGGCTCGTTCTTGAAGTGCTGGACAGAGGGAAGCATTTATTTGCCCCGGAGCGCCTTCACCTGGGCCTTGATCCAGGGATAGGTCCGGGCGATCCCGTTCCGGAGCGAAAACTGCGACGTCCAACCGATCGAGGCGATGCGGTCGTTCGTGAAATTGCGGGCTTTGACGCCGACAGGTCCTGAAACGTGCTTGAAATGGACCGTCTTGCCGGCCACGGCGGCGATCGTCCGGGCGAGCTCGTCCACCGAGACATACTCGCGGCGGCCGATGTTGACGCCGTTCTCGAGTCCGGAATGCATCAGCCGGACGATGCCCTCGACCATGTCGTCGATAAAGGTATAAGCCCGCATGGCCGAGCCGTCGCCCCAGACTTCGATCGTGCCTCCGCCTTCGGCCTCGGCCTCGGCGATCTTGCGGCAGAGGGCGGCGGGGGCTTTCTCCCGGCCTCCCCGCCAGGTGCCCTCGGGGCCATAGCAGTTCTGGAAGCGGGCGATCCGGACGATCATCCCGAAGCGCCGGCCGTAGGCCATGGCGGTGCGTTCCGCGTAAAGCTTCTCCCAGCCGTATTCGTTATCGGGGAGGGCGGGATAGGCGTCGCCCTCGGTGAGCTCGGGCTCGTCGGCCCGCATGTCCCGATAAACGCATGCGGACGAAGAGAAGAAATAACGCTTGACGCCCTGGACGGCGGCGCTGTGGCTCATCTGGATATTGATCAGGCCGCTGTTGCGCATGATCTCGCACTCGGCGGAGTGGATGAATCCCATCCCCCCCATGTCGGCGGCCAGTTGATAGACCTCGTCGAAAGCGGCCCCGCCGGGGAGATCGACGGCGGTATGGCAATTCCGCTCCTCGCGGAGGTCGAGAATCGGGTATTCATCGGCTGCGGTGGGCGAGAATTCGGGATATTTGAGGTCGACGCCGCGGACCCAATACCCGTCATTTTTCAGGCGCTTGACGAGATGGCTGCCGATGAACCCGCCGGCGCCGCACACCAGGGCTTTTTTCATGGTCGATGCTCCTTCGGGGAATCATCATACCAAAAATATCGGGGGACGCGATACCTAGGAGACATCGAAATGTAGCATTAGGTCGTCTAATTTCATATCTTGTTGTTTCTCTCTCTGGAGAAAAAAGGATGAAAGATCCCTCAAAGTTGAGAGAACGATAATCGAAAGAATTTAAACGATATATCTTTTTGACAAGAGAGCGCGGACGGCCTGGAGGTGGAGGCGATGGCCGGCTTTATACGCCGAAACGAGGCCGATAAGAGGCCGGCCCAACAAGGCCAAGTCGCCGGCGAGGTCGAGGAGCTTATGGCGGACGAATTCGTCCGGGAACCGAAGCGGAGGATTGACGATCCCCGCTTCGTCCAGGACGATCGTGTTTTCATAAGATGCACCGCGGGCAAGTCCCTGCCGGCGGAACCACTCGACATCCTTAAGAAATCCGAAGGTGCGGGCCGGCGCGATTTCCCGGGTGAATTCCGGCCAAGACAAGGCGAGGGACCGGCTCTGGAGGCCGATCATCGGATGGTCGTAAGAGATTGTATATGAAAGAGTTAATCGCTTCTTATCCCCAGCTTCCGCGGGCTCAAACCGGATCCAAGCGTCTTTTTCCTCGACGGTAAAAGCCTGGACAATGCGCCAAGAGGATTGAGAAATTTTAAGATCGGCCGTCCCCGCCTTTTCGATGGCCTGGGCGAACGGAAGCGCGCTGCCGTCCATGATCGGGATTTCGTCGGCGTCGAGATCGATGACACAGCTTCCGATCCCGGCCGCCCAAAGGGAAGCGAGGAGGTGTTCGACGGTCCCGACCCGAAAATTCTCGCCTTCGAGGACGGTGCTGCTCGACGTCACGGCCTTATGTGGATTCAGGAGCATTTCGGCTCCGCCCAAGTCGGTTCGACGAAAAAGGATTTGCCCCTCTTCGGACGGACGGAGGCGAAGGTGGACGGAGTGGCCGGAATGAACCCCGATTCCTTCGATGAAGATATCTTCGCGAAGCGTTTTCACCGGCCCATTTTAGCAAAGAAGGGGTCAAACCTACACATCTGACATTTTGCCATAGTAACCATTCTTATGGCACTCATTCTTCCTTTCGAGGATAATTTTGTCAGATGTGTAGGTTTGACCCCGTTTTTTTGATAAAATTCGGGCATGAAATCCCAGATCGAAGATATCCTGACGAAAGTCCACAAAGGGGAAATGAACCCGCGGGAAGCTCTCTTAATCCTTAAGGACTACCCCTACCAGGACCTCGATTTCGCCAAAGTGGACCACCATCGCGAAATCAGGAAGGGTTTCCCTGAAATCATCTACGGCCTGGGAAAGACCGACGATCAGATCGTCAAGATCGCCAAGGCGATCGTCCGGAAAGGCAGCAACCTCCTCGTCACCCGCGTCGAAGCCTCGACCTTCGCCAAGCTGAAAAAAGCTATCCCCAAGGCGGAATATAACACCCTCGGCCGGATCATCTCCTTGAAACAGAAGACGGCCGTCTCGGGCAAGGGCAAAATCCTCATTCTGACCGCCGGGACGTCCGACATCCCCGTCGCCGAAGAGGCGTTCGTCACTTGCGACGTCCTGGGAAACGACGCCGAGCGGGTGTATGACGTCGGCGTCGCCGGACTCCACCGCCTTTTCGGCGAATACGACAAGATCAAGAACGCCCGGGTCATCATCACCATCGCCGGCATGGAAGGCGCCCTGCCCAGCGTCGTCGCCGGCCTGTTCTCGGTCCCGATCGTCGCCGTTCCGACGAGCGTCGGCTACGGGGCGAGCTTCAAGGGCGTGGCCGCCCTCCTGGCGATGCTCAATTCCTGCCCGGGCGGGGTGGCCGTGGTCAACATCGACAACGGTTTCGGCGCCGCCTACCTCGCCTCGTTGATCAACCATCTATAAGGCCATATCATTTCTTTTCTTTCTACAAAGCGAGTAGGAACGGCCGGAACGTGATGAGGGTTTGCCGCCCTGTAGACGCTCTTCGAGGGTCCCGGATTTTCGGACGCCGAGGTTTCGGAGACCATCAAGGCTGACCTGAGATCTACGAGCTGGTAAAGGGGCAAAAGCGTAAGGTCCGAGGCGCCGAGAAGGAGCGTCGAAGGGTGGTTCATCAAACCCGATCTGGAGTGAAGGCCGTTTCTCCGAGCGCCCCTTGACAAAGTGTCGGGGTAAACCTATATTCTTATAAACTTTGGAGATCATTGAACAAGTTCGGGGGGCGGCGAATATCGTCGAACTCGCCGGACAATACACCACCCTCCGGCAACGGGGCCGGAAATTCGTGGGACTCTGCCCGTTCCACGCCGAAAAATCCCCTTCCTTCACCGTGGACGCCGATAAACAGCTCTACCACTGCTTCGGCTGCGGGGTCGGCGGGGACGTCTTCTCCCTGGTCATGGAGAAGGAGAACCTGAGCTTCCCCGAGGCCCTGAAACACCTCGCCGAACGCTACAACATCCCCCTCCCCCGGCGGAATCTCACCCCCCAGGCCTTGAAGCTCGAAGAACAGGTCCAGAATCTCAACGAATCGGCCCTGGCCTTCTTCCGGAAAAGCCTCCAGGCGACACCGGAAGGGAAACAGGCCCTCGATTACCTCAAGAAGCGCGGCCTCACCGACGCCCTCATCGAGGAGTTCAAGCTCGGCTACGCTCCGAATTCCTGGAACGCCATGATGTCCCACTTCAAGGCCAAGGGCGTCGCCGAAAACCTCCTCGAAAAGGCCGGCCTTGCCCTTCCCGGACGGAAAGCGGGCGAATATTACGACCGCTTCCGCGGCCGGGCCATCTTCCCGATTTTCAGCCTGACCGGAAAAACGGTGGGCTTCGGCGGCCGGTCTCTTTTCGACCAGGATCCCAAGTATCTCAACTCCCCGGACACCCCCGTCTATACCAAAGGCCGTCTCCTCTACGGCTTGAACTTCACGAAAGACCACATCCGAAACGCGGGCGAGCTCATCCTCGTCGAAGGGTATACGGATTTTCTGTCCCTTTACCAGGCCGGGTTCAAAAACGTGGTCGCCTCCCTGGGCACGGCCCTCACCCCCAACCAGGTCGCCCTCGCCCTCCGCTTCGCCCCCAAGGTCGTCATCAACTATGACGGGGACGCGGCCGGAAAACTTGCGACGTCCCGCGCTATCCCCTTACTCTTCGAAAGCGATATTGAAGTCTCGGTGCTGATTCTGCCTGAAAATCTCGACCCGGACGGCTATCTCAATAAATACGGGCCGGAAAAATATCGCTTGATGATTGAGAAAAATCGGACTCCTCTGATCAATTTTTTAATCGGCCATTTTTCGCCGAAGGATCCGACGAATACGCCAGAAGAGAAGAAAAAAATCGCGGTATCGGTCTTACAGACGACCTTGATCAATCCCGACAGCCTCAAGGGCAGCGAGTATCTAAAACAGATGTGCGAACGGCTCGGGATCGAAGAGAACATCGTGAGAAATTCCCTGACGATAAAATTCAAAGACGCGGATCGAATGAATGTCGGCGAATTCCTCCCCGCCGAAAAGCGTCTCCTCCAGATCGTTTTCGAAAGCCCGGAGCTGCGGCCCGCCGTTTTCGCCGAAATCGGGGAGGGCGACCTCCAGGGCTTGAAAAGCGAGCCGATTTTTAGGATAATATTCGATTCGTTCAGAAAGGACCAAAACCTCATCATCCACGAAATCCAGAAGGAGATCGGGCCGTCTCTTTCCCAGCAGCTCTCGAAGGCGATGGTCGAAAGGGGCGCCCCCCCCTCGGTCGAGGAGGCCTTGGACTGCCTTTGCGCATTACAGATTTCGTGCAAAGAGACTGCGTTACGCAAAGTTCAGGTTGAAATCGCCCGGGAGGAACGCAACGGCGACCGGGCCAAGGTCGAAGCCCTGCTCGGCCTGAAGCAGGACCTCACGAAACAGATCCTGGCTTTGAGATAGAGGCCGGAAAGCCCAAATCGGGACAAGAGGAGCGCGACGTGTCGGCTGAGCATAAACTCCACAAAGACGAAATCTCGGAGCTGATTTCGAAAGGCCGGAAACAAGGCTATCTTCTCTTCGAGGACATCGACAAGACCTTCCAGGACGAGCTCGACACCGGAGATAATTTCGACGACTTCCTCAGCTCGATCGACGACTACGGGATCAAAATTCTCGACGCCAAGGGGAACGACCTGGCCCCCCGCCGGCGCAAGAACGAGGTCGTTTCGACCCAAGGCCTGGAGCGGACGACCGACCCCGTCAAGCTCTACCTCCGCGAGATGGGGAGCATCTCCCTCCTGACCCGCGAGGGCGAGATCGCGATCGCCCGGGAGATCGAGCGCGGCGAGAAGGCGATCGTCAAGGCCCTGTCCAAGACCCGGATCGTCCTTAACGAGGTCCTGGCCCTCGAGGAGAAGATCAAGATCGAGCCGATGGTCCTCACCGAGGTGTTCGAGGTCAGCGAGGACGACGTCGCCGAAGGCAAGCTCGAGGAGAAAAAGAAGCAGATCCTGGGCAAAATCAAGAAGATCAAGGACTTGAGCAACAAGCTCGACAAGATTGCGAACACCAAGCGCAACACGATGTCCCGGAGCCGGATCATCGTCCACATGAGCGAGCACATCCGCGACCTCAACCTCCGCGCCTCCCAGAAGGAACGGATCATCGAAGTCCTCCGGAACAAGCTCCATGTCATCA
>Ga0315284_10006696_pt1 | contig 16415 bp, 10 predicted proteins | sample YL17G09_16_MG_FD_203696 | JGI IMG/M metagenome (GOLD analysis project Ga0315284, IMG submission 203696) | Sediment microbial communities from Yellowstone Lake, YNP, Wyoming, USA - YL17G09_16 | ecosystem: Environmental > Aquatic > Freshwater > Lake > Sediment | place: USA: Wyoming | collected...
CGGGCCTTCTCGTTTGCCGAGACCGACCAGCCCGCAATTGTCCTGAACAGCAACGATGCGACAAATGGTCGAACATTCTCCTTGTTTCACGAGTACGCCCATCTCCTCCTGGGGCAAAGCGGGATCTGCGATCTGAGCGAAGAAGGGAAGACTATCGAGCAGTTCTGCAACCGCTTTTCCGGTGAATTGCTGGTGCCGCGGCAAGGATTGCTTGCTCACCCACTGGTGAAGGTGCATGGCAGACAACCCGCTTGGGACGAAGAAGACCTCCAACAAATAGCCCGACAGTTCAAGGTCAGCCGTGAGGTCATCCTGCGGCAGCTTCTGATTGTTGGCCAGACCACGCAGAGGTTCTATCAGAGCAAGCGTGAGGGATGGGAGAAGGAGCAATACAAGAAGAGAAAAGGCGGAAGGCGGATTCCGGAGAGACAGTGCGTGAGGCAGAACGGCATCCCTTTCACCTCGCTTGTGCTGGAGTCCGCTCGCTTGGAGAAGATCACCTACCGAGACGTGTCAGACTACCTGTCCATAAGCCTCAAGCACTTAGCGGCGGTGGAGTCTCTGGTGCGAAAGGAAAGGGCCCGCTATGGCTGAGCTCTTTCCTGGATACGTGATCGACACCAACGCCCTCATTGACCTGTGGAGACGGCGCTATCCGCGAGACGTGTTCCCGACGCTGTGGCAGAAGTTTGAGGGACTGATCGGATCGGGAGAGCTCGTTGCCCCTCAGGAGGTATTGAACGAACTCCAAAGGCAACGCGATGAACTGTGCACATGGGCGAAGAAACAGAGATGCTTCAAGGACCTGGACCGTGACCAGATTGAGTGTGTCAAACGGATTCTGAAGGCGTTTCCATCCCTGATTGATGAGAAAAAGACCGTGCCCGACGCCGATCCATTCGTGATCGCTCTGGCCATGGAAAAGGGCTGGAAGGTTGTCTCGTCGGAAAGCCCGGCAGGTGTGAGCGCCCGCAAGCGAATCCCGGATGTGTGCATGCACTACAGAATAGAATGTCTTACATTGCTTGAATTCTTCAGAGACCGGCACTGGAATTTCTAACCTGAACGATGGAACCGAAGGAATACCAAGTCAGGGCGTTGCATCGCATCGGGACGTACCTTCAGCTTCTCTACGAGTGGAAGCTGAAGAACAACCGGGTGATTTCCGACATCGGCCAGGACGCTGCGATAGACTTTCCCGGCAAGGCGTGGGGCAAGATGGAGGGTTTGTATCGAGCGTACAGCCCGCGGCGTGACGGGCTGGGCCGGTATCTGCCCTGTTTCTGCCTGAAGATCCCGACGGGCGGCGGCAAGACCTTTCTCGCGGTCAAGACAATCGATCTGGTGAACACGACCTATCTCAAGAGACGCACGGGTCTGGTTCTGTGGGTCGTCCCCACAACGCAGATCTACAATCAGACCATCAGGAGCCTGCGGGACCGGGACCATCCTTACAGGCAGCACCTCGATATCGCCAGCGGCGGGCGCACCATGATTCGGGAAAAGGCCGAGCACTTCACGCCACAGGATATCAGCGAGAGCCTCGTCGTTCTCATGTTGATGCTGCCGTCGGCCAACAGGAAGACGAAGGAACAGTTGCGCCTCTTCAAGGACAGCGGCGGGTTCGCTGACTTCTTTCCGGGTGAGGACGATACCCAGGGCTCCGCCAGACTTCTTGAGAGAGTACCGAACTTGGACACGTTCGAATCACAGAATGCCTTCTGGGGCAGGCAGATCAAGACCTCCCTCGGCAATACGCTGAGACTGCTGAATCCGATCATCATCCTGGACGAGGGACAGAAAGCCTACAGCGAGATGGCGCAGGAGACACTCAAGGGCTTCAATCCGTCGATCATTGTCGAGCTCTCCGCGACGCCGCCCCCGCAGAGCAATATCCTCGTGGATGTGACCGGGATCGAACTCAACCACGAGGAGATGATCAAGTTCGACATGCATGTCATCAACAAGGCAAGCCTCGACTGGAAGGATACGCTGCTCGACAGTCATAAGAAACTCGAAGAGCTTACGATCAAGGCGCGCGACTATGAAGGGCAGACGGGCAACCATATTCGCCCCATCTGCCTGATTCAGGTCGAAAGGACCGGGGCAGCCCAGCGCGGACACGGCAAGATTCACTCGGAGGAGGTGCGAGAGCATCTGATCAAGGTCATTGGCGTTGCACCGGAAGAAGTAGCGGTCAAGACGAGCGAGAAGGATGAGCTCAAGGAAGTGGACGACATCGGCGGCCTGATGTCTAAAGATTGCCGCATCCGCTACATCATAACGAAACAGGCGCTCCAGGAGGGCTGGGATTGCGCCTTTGCCTACGTGCTCGCTATCCTCACAAACCCAGGCTCTAAGACAGCCTTGACGCAATTGGTCGGTCGCATTCTGCGTCAGCCCTTTGCACACAAGACAGGCATCAAAGAGTTGGACGAGAGCTACGTTTACTGCTTCCAACAGAAGGGCCAAGAGCTTCTGGAGGAAATAAAGCAGGGCTTCCGGGGAGAAGGACTGGGCGACCTTGTCGGGCGCGTGGCAATGGAGGATGAAGAGGCTGGATTGCGCAGAGAAGAGCGTGTTTGCCAAATCAGGGAGAAATTCAAAGCGGCTGCCGAACAAGTCATTCTCCCCGTGTTCGTGACACGGGACGGAGCCAGTTGGCGAAAGGTGTCCTATGAAATGGATATCGCAAGCCGGATTCGATGGGACGAAGCGGACCTTGCGCCGATGTACGACTTGACTCTCTCGATGATCGAGGAGAAGGACATCGAGCAGGTTGCCGGCCTTTCGGAGGATGCATCAAAGGTCCTCGAGTTGAAAGAGACCGCGTCTCTGCGCACGGGCGTACTGAGACTGGACCCCGTATTCGTTGCCCGGCACCTCCTCGACATTGTTCCCAACCCATGGGTAGCGCACGAATTCGGGCAGACCGTCCTTACGAAGCTACTTGGGAAATACGACAAGGACGTCGTAGTCAACAATTTCGTCTTCATTATAGAGGAGCTTCGCAAGCACCTTGCGAAAGAGAAAGACCACCTCTCCGAAAGCGTCTTCCGGGAAATGCTGTCGGCCGATATGTTGCGCTTCCTTGTAATTGCCAACGATCTCGGCTGGAAACTCCCCAGGAAGAGGAATGCTCGATCCCCATGGCTCCCGAAAGGCACAGGTGCGCCACTGGAGCGGAGCCTTTTTGACCCTGTGCCGAACGATCTCAATGAAATGGAGCAACGGGTCGCTTGGTATCTGGATGATCAGGACAAGCTGCTGTTCTGGTATCGCAATGTCCCAAAGCAAGATTATTATGTCCAAGGCTGGCGTCGCGGCAAGATCTACGCCGACTTCATTTTCACGGATGTCGATGAGACGGGAAACGGTTTCAACCGTGTCTTTGTAGTAGAGACGAAGGGCATGCACCTAGCCGGCTCTGAGGACACCGAGTAGAAGAAAGCTCTTTTTGATACCTGCAACGAGTTGGCGAAGGAAACGACTCTGAGCCAACTCGGCTTGAAGTTGCACGCCAAGGAAGTCTCTTTCGCCGTCATTCCAGAAATCGAATGGGAGCGCCGATTCAACGAGCTTTTCGCACACAAGTAGCCCATCCAAGCGGGTAACGCCTCCGAAGGGAGGAGACAGCATCCAGCCGCGAGCAGGAATTGTCTGGGGCGGCTCCGCGGACGGATGGGTCTGAGGGCGCTGGGGGCAACGATTCATTATCGCTGTTGCGGCTGATGGTCTTTGTCTTCTGCTGCCGTCAGTCAGGCGCTTTCATCTCTTTTCCAGGCGGATGGTGATTGTTTGGGACTTGATGTCGGCGGGGGTGGTGGCTTTGAGGGTCACGTCCCTGCGGACCGGCTTGTATCCGGGGGCCTCGACGTGAAGGGTGTGGTCGCCGGGCACGGACCGCAAGGGCCACCCCCAGATGTGGGACGCCCGCACCGGCGACGCCGTCTTCTGGCCGGTAAATCCTTGAATTTGACCGCCGCACGACTTACTATGCGCTCCCATGGGCACGCGTGACGTTTGGTGCTCTGCTTTTGCGTACGGGAGGTCGCCATGAATGGTGGAAGATGTCCTCTGCATTGTCACGAGTCTGATTGTGTCAGCCGGCGTGCGTTTCTCAAGGGTTCCACGGTGCTTCTTGCCGGCTCATCCCTGTTGGCCGGCTGCTCATCGCTGAAACAGAGACGGGCCGATGTGGTGCCGATCCGGCAGTGCGGGCCAGCGGCGAAGTACAGGCCCACGCTGTGGGCGGCGTTTGTGCGCCGGCAGGGGGACTACGGCATCCTGTGGCCGGGGGCGGTGTATGACGGTGAGGCGGCACGCAAGATGTGCGCGGCCAAGATTGCGGAGACGGCGGCGCAGCTTGGGGCGGGTCTGAAGGTGCGGCCGGAGGCGATTCACAGTCTCGCTGAGGCACAGGCGTGGCTGGCGGAAGCGAAGACTGCCAAAGTGGATGGCCTCATGCTCGTGATGCTGGACCGGCAGGAGCATGCCTGGCCGACGGCGCAGAAAGTGGCCCAGAGCGGCATCCCATCGATTGTCTATTCGCCGCTGGGCTCATCCTTCACGACGAACACCGCCGAGTTCGCGGGGTCGCCGAGATGCGTGGTGTACTCGACGGATGATTTCCGCCAGGCGGCCTACGGCATGAAAATGCTCTGTGCGGCGGCCAAGATGCGCCTGACCTGCTGCGTGGCGATTCACGGCGACAAGCGGTACGATTCCGTGCTGGCCGACACGGGCATCACGCTCAAGCATATTCCCGCCTCGACGTTCATTGAGGAGTATCGGCGCACGCCGGACAGCGATGACATTCTGTCCATGGCGGATGAGTATATGAAGCGCGCCCGGCGGCGAACCAGTGCGACCCGCCAGGATGTCATCAACGGGCTCAAGAGCTACTACGTCGCGGGCGAATTCCTCAAACGCGAGGGCGGTGACGCGATCACGATGGACTGCCTCGGCGCGCTGGGCAATATCCAGGTGAGCCTGCCGTGCATCGCGTGGTCGCGGATGAACGACGATGGCATCCCGGCGGCGTGCGAGGCGGATTACGGGGCGGTCGCCTCGCTGGTGATGGTCCATTACCTGTTCGACCGGCCGGGTTTCCAGCAGGACCCCGTGGCGGATACCGCCGACGACTCCATCATCGGCGCGCACTGCTCCTGCCCGACGCGATTGAATGGCTACGATCAGCCTCCCGAGCCTTTCGATATCCGGCATCATCACGGCAACCGCGACGCCGTGCCGCGGACCCTCTGGCGCAAAGGCCGGCGTGTCACGAGCATTGACCTGCTCCCCGGACGCGACGGCGCGAGCGGCGAGGAGGCCCGGTCCACGGTTCTCATCTCCGCCGGGACGGTCGTCGAGAACAAGGAGGTCCCGCCCAGCGGCGGATGCGTCGTCTCGGTGAAAGTCAAGTTCGACGGCAACCAGGAGGTGCTCAACTTCCCCGGCTTTCATCAAATCTTCTTCTACGGCGACTACAAGCATCAGGTAAGAGACTTCTGCCAACTCTGCGGGTTCAAGGCCCAGATGGTGTGATCTTTTGCGAAGAGAGAGACTACGAAAGGATGCTAAGAAACATGAGACTGTACGCAATCATGGGGATCGTGGCGGTCTTGTGCCTCGCCGAGATGGGTTCTGCGCAAACGCGGGAGCAGCGGAGCCGGCGGTCGCAGCGGGTGAAAATGGAGCAGGTCCAGGTCGTCAGCCCGGATGGGAACGTCAAGCTGACCATCGGGTCCAACGCGGAGCGCCTGACCTTCGCCGTCACGCTCGGGGGCAAGACGGTGATCGAGCCATCGGCCATTGTCATGAAGGTAAACGATTACGACCTTTCGTCGGGCGTGGTGTTCGACAAGGCGGAGCGTTACGAGATCAACGAGAGCTACCCGTGGCATGGGGCCCACAGCACGGCGGTGAATCGCTGCAACGGCGTGCGGATCTCACTGCGGCACGACCTGTCCTTCATCGACTACATGCTGGAGGTCCGGGTCTTCAACGATGGCGCCGCTTTCCGTCACGTGGTTCTGGGCGAGGCGGGCGTCTCGCGGACGCCGGATGAGTACACGACGTTCGTCATCCCCGCCGGCTCGACAGTCTGGCATCACGACCTCGGCGGGCATTACGAGTCCGCGTATGACAAGAACGACATCTCCGAGATTCGAGCCGGCCAGTGGGCGGGGCCGCCGGTGACATTCGAGCTGCCGGGCGGCGCCGGCTATGGCTCGATCACCGAGGCGGACCTGGTGAATTACAGCGGCATGGGACTGGAGGCGGATGGCCGCCGGGGTCTGGTTACGGGCCTGGGCCATCGGCAGCCTTTGAATTATCCGTTCGAGCTGCGCTATGGGCGCGAGGAGGGCAAACGCCTGGCCAAGCCGGCCGCCGCCGTCGGGACGATTACCACGCCGTGGCGCGTCGTGCTCATGGGCTCAGACCTGAACGCTCTGGTCAACAGTGACATTCTGCCCAATCTCTGTCCCGCTCCCGATCCGAAGTACTTCCCTGAGGGCATCAAGACGTCGTGGACGAAGCCCGGCCGTGCGGTGTGGCGATACGTCGATGGCGGCGACGGATCATTCGAGGGGCTCAAGGGTTTCTCCCGAATGGCCGGCGAGCTGGGCTATGAATACCACATCCTCGAAGGCGTCTGGAGCCGCTGGAGCGGCGAGCAGATCAAGGACATTGTGGAGTACTCGCAGCAGCGAGGCGTGCGACTGCTGTTCTGGAAGCACAGCAACCAGTTGCGTACGCCGGAAGCTCGCGAGGCATTTTTCACGAAGTTGGAGAGCCTTGGGGTCGCCGGCGCCAAGATCGACTTCTTCGACCATGAGGCCAAGGAGCTGATCGATCTGTACGAGGAGCTGCTCAAGAACGCGGCGGAGCATAAGCTGGTGCTCGACTTCCACGGGGCGAACAAGCCGACCGGCCGGGGCCGGACGTGGCCCAATGAGCTGGTTCGGGAGGGCATCCGCGGGATGGAGAGCAGCAGTCTCAAGGAGCGAGCCTGGCACGAAACGATCCTTCCCTTTACGCGGTACCTGGCCGGTCCCGCCGACTACACGACGCTGCACTTCGGCGCTCGCCGGGGCGACTCGACCTGGACGCACCAGATTGCGAGCTTCGCCATCTTCGCCAGTCCCATGCTGACGTTGGCCGCAAATCCGCAGTCCGTACTTGATAACCCGGCGGTGGACGTCATCAAGAGCATTCCTGCCGTCTGGGACCAGACTATTGTGTTGCCCGAGTCGCGGATCGGCGAGCTGGCGATCTTCGCACGGTGCACCGGGGACACGTGGTTCCTGGCCGTCATGTGCGGCCCGCAGGCCAGGACGATCCAAGTGCCGCTGTCGTTCCTCGGCGATGGCCAATACAAAGCATCGCTGGTTCGTGACAGCAAGGAGAAGCCTGACGCGGTGGTCCTCGAAGACAAGACCGTGCAGCGGGGCGACACGCTCACAATCGAGATGCCCAATGGCGGCGGCTTCATCGCCCGCTTTTCGAGGTAGCCACATATGACGCATGTCGGGGACAAGTCTGATGGAACGGGCACCGCGGACCGACCGTCGACTGTCGGCCCGCAAGAACGCGTCGCGTCGGTCGATGCGCTCCGCGGCCTGGTCATCCTGCTGATGATCTTCGTCAACGACGTGGCCGGCGTCGGGCGGGCGCCATCCTGGTTGAAGCATGTCAGCGTCGAGGCGGATGCCATGACGTTGCCGGACATCGTCTTCCCCGCGTTTCTGTTCATCGCGGGAATGTCGATCCCATTGTCCTTGCGGCGTGCGTCGGCCTGCGGTGCGACAAAGGCCCGGCTTCTGGTGAAGGTGCTGACGCGGACCTTTGCCCTGCTCGTGATGGGCGTGATGATGGTCAACATGGACGGCCACAATCCCTGGTGCCGGGGCTTGTGGGGCCTGCTCGCCTACGTAGCCATGATCCTGACATTCATGGCAGTGCCTCGCAACCCTGCGCCGCGGCGAAGGGCGTGGATTGCGGGCCGGGCGGCGGGCATCGTGGCCTTGATCGTGCTGGCCCTCACGTATCGCACGGACAGCGGCCAAGCCCTGGTGCTCGGACCGCTCCTCGTTCCTGGCGACACGGTCTGGCTCCGCCATTCATGGTGGGGGATACTCGGTCTGATCGGCTGGGCGTACCTGGCGGCCTCGCTGATCTACCTGGCGTTCGGCCGGCGCCGTGAGTGGCTGATCGCAGCCACGGCGATGCTGGCGCTGCTCTACGTAGCTGAGCATAAGGGCCTGTTCTCCCGTGTCGATTCGAGGGACTGGCTGGCGTGGGCAACGCCGTGGATACGGCAAATCGAGAGCGCATTCCAATGGGTGAGCTCGCACGTGTCCGTCGGCGAGTCGCTCGGCTCGCTGGCTTCGATCAGCATGGCCGGCTGCTGCCTTGGATCTATCATCGCACCCGGCTCGGACCTGCGGACCCACGGGGAGCGTCTGCACTGGACGATTATGTTCGGGCTCTGGCTGGCGGCGGCCGCGTTGCTCTTCGATCCGCTGTTCGGCATCAACAAGATTCGGGCGACGCCCGCGTGGTGCTTCACTTGCGCATTACTGACCACCGTGACATGGGCGGTGCTCTACGGGCTCATGGATGTGCGCGGATACCGGGCGTGGAGCGTCATCGTCCGGCCGGCGAGCGTCAATCCCTTGCTGGCTTACATCCTCCATCCCATGCTCTTCCTGATTGCCGGGATGGCGGGCATCCGGATCGGATTCTACAAGAGCGCCGAATTGCCCGTGTTTGTGAATATCCTCGGCTGTCTGGCGATGGCCTTTTTCGTGGTCGGTCTCACCGGGCTGATCACCCGGTTGGGCTACCGCATGAGGGCTTGACGATATTGGGAAGGCAAACCACATGAGATTTCTGGTCAGGCAACTTGTGATCGCGTTCAGTGTAGTCTCCGCGAGCGCCTTGTGCGGCGCCGCGGAGTTTCAGTGGATGACCGCCACGCCGGACAGCCAGGGTATGTCCGGCCAGAAGATTGCGGCGCTGCGGGACGATCTGGCGGCAAGGAAGACCACGGGACTTCTGATCATTCGCAACGACAAGATCGTCTGTGAATGGTACGCGCCCGGCCAGTCGGCCGCGAGCAAGCACGGCACCGCTTCGATGGCCAAGGCGATTGTCGGCGGAGTGTCGTTGGCGGTGGCGATGACCGACGGGCGAATCACGTCGGACGACCCGGCCGCCAAGTTTATCCCGCAGTGGGGGAACGACCCGCGCAAGTCCCGCATCACAATCCGGCAGCTTGGCTCGCACACTTCAGGCATCGAGGACGCCGAGGCGGACAACCTGCCCCACGAGAAGCTCACCGGCTGGAAAGGCGACTTCTGGAAACGGCTCGATCCCCCGCGCGACCCGTTTACACTTGCCCGCGATGTTGCGCCGGTGCTGTTCGACCCGGGCGCGAAGATGCAGTACAGCAATCCCGGCATCGCCATGCTGACCTACGCGGTCACCGCGTCATTGAGGGACAGCCCGCACAAAGACATCCGCACGCTGCTGCGGGAGCGAGTGATGCGGCCCATCGGCGTGCCGGACGACGAATGGTCCGTCGGCTACGGCCAGACCTCCCTTGTAGACGGCCTGCCGCTGGTCGGCTCCTGGGGCGGCGGCAGTTACACCGCGCGGGCGGTCGCTCGCGTCGGCCGGCTCATGCTCCGCGAAGGCGATTGGGATGACCGGCAGCTCATCAGCCGGGACGCCGTGCGCCAGGTCACTCACGACGCCGGCACGCCCGGAAACTGCGGCATCGGCTGGTGGAGCAACAATGGGGGCGTGTATGTCAAGCTGCCCAAAGACGCATTCTGGGGTTCAGGGGCCGGACACCAGATCGTCTTGGTTGTGCCGAGTCTCAACCTGATCGTGGTGCGCAATGGCGAGTTGCTCGCACCCGCGGCTTCCGAGCCATCGCAGTACCATGAGCCAGTTCGCCGCTTTCTATTCGATCCACTGATAGACGCTGTGACTGCCACTACCGAGAGCCCCGAGCGAGCCCAATCTGTGCCGCATCGAGCGGCGTGGATGAAGGAGGCGCGATGGGGTGTAATGACGCACTACCTGGCGGACTGGAAGGCCCGCGAGATGAACGAGCGGATGACCGTCGAGAAGTGGGGCATGGGCTCGCCGCGATTCTCAACCGAGCAGGTCGTCAAATGGAGTCAGGGCATTCGCAAGCAGGGCGGCGCGATCACCTGGGACGTCCCGATCCAGCCCAGCGGCCGGATCGCCCAGCCGTTCATCGACCAGTTGGCCGCCGTAGGCAAGGCCCTGCAATAGCCGTGAACGGGAGAGATAGGAGTCACGATGGGTGGATTGTTGCGGACAGGTCTCGTGCTTTGGCTGATCTTGTTGCCGCAGATCGCGGCGGCCCAAAGCGGGGAACTCCTCAATGTGGACTACAGAAGCCTTGTTTCGCGGGCGGACCTCGACTACAACGCGCCGGCCGGCCGCGGCGAGGAGGGCATGCCGGTCGGCAACGGTCGGATGGGCAGCCTGGTCTGGACGACGCCCTCGACGCTGCGGTTCCAGATCAACCGGGTGGACGTGTTTGCCGAGGACAGCACGACCACGAGCTTCGCGGTGCAGGACAGCGATTACGCCAGCGGCTGTGGCTACGTGGACGTCCATGTGGTCAGCGCCGGCGACGACGTGTTCGCTGGTCGTGACTTCAGGCAGCACCTGGGCTTATACGATGGGTTGATGACGGCCCAAGGCAGGGGCCTGACCGCGCAAGTGCTTGCCTGGCCGCGCCGCGACGTTATGGCTGTCGAGATCGAGGATGGGCGGGACCAGCCCGAGGCCGTCAACATCGATCTGCGGATGCTGCGCTACCGGATGGAGTGCATATCCCGAATGAATTGGGAGCTGACGAAAAACCACGCCGTAATGGTCCGGACGGCGGAACACTCAGCGACGTCCAGGCTGGACATCCGTGATGGGCGGATCCTGCTGACCCAGCAGTTCCGCGAGGGGAGTTTCTATGATTCCTCCGCCGTGGCCATCGCCGTCGTGGGCCGGCCGGTCAGGGCACGGTATTTGAACGAGGCCACCGTCCAACTCTCGGCGGCACCCGGCAGGGGACGCTTCGTGATCCTGATCTCCAGTGCGGCCGGCTTCGATCCCAACGAGGATGTGGGCGCACTGGCCTTGAAGGAGCTGCAAGCCGCGGAGGCCAAGGGGTTTCAGGGCCTGCGGACTGAGACGGCCGCCTGGTGGCACGACTTCTGGGCCAGGGGCTTCGTGCACATGCACAGCCCGGACGGCCAGGCGGATTTCGTGGAGCAGCACTACACGTACTTCCTCTACGTCATGGGCGTCAGCTCTCGCGGCAAGTACCCGCCTCGCTTCGGCGGCATGCTCTGGTACACCAACGGCGATATGCGCCGCTGGGGCTCGCAGTACTGGTGGGCCAACACGAACGCCTACTACAGCAATCTCATGCCCGCCAATCGCCTCGAGCTGATGGACCCGATGTTCTCGATGTACAGCGGCATGGCCGATGCCTGCGCCCTGGCCGCCGAGCAGCAGTGGGGCTCCAAGGGAATCTGGATTCCGGAGATCACCTTCTTCAACGGGCCCGAGCGCCTGCCCGATGACCTTGCCTCGGAGGTGCGGGAGCTCTACTTAGCCAGAAAGCCCTACGAGCAGCGGTCGGCACGTTTTCAATGGTGGGCCGAGACCAAGAACCGCCACAACTCGCGATGGAACTTTCAAGGGGACGGCAAGTGGGACCACGGCCACTTAGTCGTGCCGACCAAGGGCAAGGGCATCTTCGGCCATTGCACCCACATCCTCAGCGACGCCTCCCGGATCGGTAATCTGTTCTATCAACGCTATGAATTCACGATGGACAAGGACTGGCTGCGCGACCGGGCCTATCCCATCATCAAGGGAGCCGCCGAGTTCTACCGCAACTTCCCGAACTTTCAGAAGGGCGATGACGGCAAGTACCACATCCACCACGTCAATAATGTCGAGAGCTTGTGGAACTCATCGGACACGCCCAACGAAGTCGGCGCCATGCGGATGATCTTCCCGCTGGCGATCCGCGCCTCGAAGATTTTGGGCGTGGACGCCGACATGAGGCCGATCTGGCGGGAGATCAGCGACAATCTCGTCGAGCTGCCCGTTCGTTCCGGCCGGTCGAGCGGTAGCGGAGCCGGCGGTTACGGGGCCTTTGTTTACGGCGGCGACGGCGCCATCGAGCCGCTGGGGTCCGAGAAGGAGCTGAAGAGCCGCTTCCTCAATTTCAACCGGCTGGCCAGCTTCATCGACAGCGGGGGCATCGGCGGCGCGCAGATCTTCCGCAACCGGATGCGTCTGCGCGAAGGGCCCGGCGCCATCGATTGCGAGCATATCGGCGGCCTGACCTCGGGAATTCACTCGTCGCTGCTCAAGAGCGATCCCGAAGTGGAGGCGGGCGAGCCGGTGATCGAGGTGTTCCCCTCGTGGCCGAAGGATTGGGACGCCGCCTTCACCCTGCTGGCCCGTGGGGCGTTTCAAGTCAGCTCGTCTCAGGAGGAAGGGCAGATTGGATTCGTGCAAGTCAAGTCCTTGGCGGGCGGGGAATGCCGACTGCGCAATCCGTGGCCGGATAAGACCGTGACAGTACGCCGCGGCGAAGAACGGGTCCGGGAGCAGTCCGGCCCCTTACTGAATCTGCCGATGCGGACCGGCGAAACCTTGCTCATGGCTCCAAAGGACTCCACGCCTCCGCGAAAGAACGTCCCATGAGAATCCTCGCAGAAATACGTTGGGCAAAGCTGCTGGTCGCTGTCGGTCTGTTGGCAGCCGGGCCGGTGTCGGCCTCCGAAGGTCCGCGCGATCATCCGATTGACCGGCAGGCACTGGTGACGCGGCACAACGTCACGCTCGATAAGCCCGATCCGCTGACGCCGCTGACCGTCGGCAACGGCGGGTTTGCATTCACGGCCGATATCACGGGGCTCCAGACCTTCCCGCAGTTCCATGAGGGGGGGATGCCCCTGGCGACGCAATCGCAGTGGGGCTGGCACAGTTTTGCGAACACTGAATGGTACAAGCTGTCGGACGTCATGGAGGAGTACGAGGTCGCCGGGCGGAAAGTGCCCTACGCCAGCGGCGGGCAGACCTCCGGCGGATACTCCCCGGTCGCCTCCGCGCTGCGTGCCAACCCGCACCGTCTGCACCTCGGCAGAATCGCCCTGCAACTGACCAAGTCCGACGGGTCGGCCGTTGCCATCGGGGACCTGGGCAACATCTTGCAGACGCTGGACCTGTGGTCCGGACTGCTGACCAGCCAGTTTGAGGTGGAAGGTTCAAAGGTCGTCGTCACGACCGTCTGTCATCCGAAGGGGGACATACTGGCGGTTCGTATTGAGTCGGCCTTGCTCGAACAGGGCCGGCTGTCCGTCCTGTTGGCGTTTCCCTACGGTAGTGACGAGTGGGGAAAAGCCGCGGACTGGAACCATCCGGGCCGCCACACAACCCAATGCCGGCTCGGCGAGCGCCATGCCGACTTCGCCCGAATCCTCGACCGCACTTGGTACTACGTCGACGTCGCTTGGTCTGCCGGCGGAGAAATCCAGACAAGATCAGCACATGAGTATGAGATCCGCTCGAAAGCCAGCGGACCACTGGAAATCGAGTTTGCCTTCTCTCCTGTTGCGATGGTAGGGTCGCTGCCCGACTTTTCGGCCGTCCGCGCCGCCACCGCGGAACATTGGAAGAAATTCTGGATGAGCGGAGGCGCCATCGACTTTTCCGCGTGCACGGACCCTCGCGGCGGCGAATTGGAGCGCCGCGTCGTGCTTTCGCAGTACCTCACGGCCGTCCAGTGTGCAGGATCGTCTCCGCCGCAGGAGACGGGACTGACCTGCAACAGTTGGCATGGCAAGTCGCACCTGGAGATGCACTGGTGGCACGGCGTACATTTCGCCCTGTGGAATCGGCTGGAGCTACTCGAGCGAAGCCTGCCGTGGTATGAATCGATTCTCCCCGCGGCCAGGGCCACCGCCGCGATGCAGGGCTATGAAGGGGCCCGCTGGCCGAAGATGGTCGGCCCGGATGGCCGGGAAAGCCCCAGCAACGTCGGCGTGTTCCTGATCTGGCAGCAGCCGCATCCGATCTACTACGCCGAGCTGTGCTACCGCGCCCATCCGGACCGGGGGACATTGGAGCGGTATCAGCGGATCGTCTTCGAGACCGCTGAGTTCATGGCCTCGTACCCCGTATGGGATGAGTCGAATCATCGCTATGTGCTTGGCCCCGCGTTGATCCCTGCCCAGGAAAGCTAGGGGTCGGACCGGGCCCGCAACCTCAATCCGACGTTCGAGCTGGCCTACTGGTATTGGGGCCTGGAGACCGCGCAGAAATGGCGGCAGCGCCTGGGCCTGGAGCGCCGGCCCAAATGGGACAGCGTGATGCGCGGGCTTTCGCATCCGAACATCCGCGAGGGCGTTTATACGGGAATCGAGACTCCACCATACACGATCTCTCGCGATCACCCATCGATGCTGGCCGCGTTCGGGTTTGTTCCGCCGACTCCGCTGATCGACCCGAACGTGATGAAGCGGACGTACGACCGCGTTGTGTAGACGTGGGACTGGCCGAGCACGTGGGGCTGGGACTGCCCGATGATGGCGATGACGGCCGCCCGGCTCGGCGAGCCCGACAAGGCGGTGGACGCTCTGTTCACGGACTCGCCCAAGAACCGCTGGCCGGCGAACGGGCACAATTACCAGTCGGCCCGGCTGCCTCTGTATCTGCCGGGCAACGGCGGCCTGCTCACGGCGGTGGCCATGATGGCCGCCGGCTGGGACGGCTGTCCCGACCGGCCCGCCCCCGGATTTCCGGACAATGGGAAATGGAACGTGCGATGGGAGGGCCTGCGACGCCTGCCCTGAGTCGCACGCACTTGTGCAGGAGATGCAACCATGGTTCGAGTATTCTTGATAGGAACAGTCTTCCTTGCCCTTGTGGCTCAGGCTGATGCGCGGCAGATGGAGAACCTTGGGCGGGGGGTGGTCGCGATTCATCAGGGCGAAGGCAAGGTCTATATCGGATGGCGGCTGCTGGGGACCGACCCGAACGACATTGCCTTCAACCTCTACCGGACCACCGGCGGGCAGGCGGTCAAGCTCAACGACCAGGCGATCACACAGAGCACAAACTACTTTGATAGCAGCGTCGATCTAAGCAAGCCAAACGGCTACTTCGTCAAGCCTGTGGTGGGCGGCAAGGAGCAAGAGGCGAGCGCGCCTTTCACGCTCCCGGCCAATGCGCCGGCGCAGCCCTATGTCGCTATCGCCCTTCAAACTCCTGAGGGGTACACGCCGAACGACGCCTCGGTGGGAGACTTGGACGGCGACGGCCAGTACGAGATCGTCCTGCACCAGGCGGGCAGGGGACGTGACAACTCGCAAAGGGGAGCGACGGACCCGCCCATCCTGGAGGCATACGATCTCGACGGCACGTTTCTGTGGCGGATCAACCTGGGCCGCAACATTCGCGAGGGGGCCCACTACACGCAGTTCATGGTGTACGACCTGGACGCCGACGGCAGGGCGGAGGTGGCCTGCAAGACCGCCGATGGAACCATCGACGGCAAGGGTAAGGTGGTCGGCGACCCCAACGCGGATTACCGCAACTCCGGAGGTTACGTCCTCGATGGTCCGGAGTTCCTCACGATATTCGACGGCCGGACCGGCGGCGAGCTTGTCACTACCGATTACATTCCCCCGAGGGGCCGGGTGACGGATTGGGGCGATGACTACGGCAACCGGGTGGACCGCTTCCTGGTGTGCATCGCGTATGTGGACGGCCAGAAGCCGAGCCTGGTAATGTGCCGCGGCTACTACACGCGGGCCGTGCTGGCGGCGTGGAATTTCCGCGACGGCAAGCTGACGCGAGTCTGGACCTTTGACAGCGACGACGGCACGCCGGGCAACAGGGAGTATCGCGGACAGGGCAACCACAACCTCAGCGTCGGCGACGTGGACGGGGACGGCAAAGACGAGATCGTTTATGGGGCCTGTGCAATCGATCACGACGGCAAGGGACTCTATACCACCGGCCTGGGCCACGGCGACGCGATGCACCTGTCGGACATCGACCCGGACCGGCCGGGCCTGGAGGTCTGGTCGATCCATGAAAGACCATCCCACCCGTATGGGGCAAGCCTTTTTGACGCCGCCACCGGCAAGGTGATATGGGGACAGAAATTGCAGGACCCCGGCAGGGGACTGGCGCTGGACATCGACCCTCGTCACCGTGGCTATGAATGTTGGGCGAACAGTTCCGACGGTCTGTACAACTGCAAGGGCGAGAAGATTTCGGCCTCCAAGCCCCGGTCCTGCAACATGGGAATCTGGTGGGACAGTGACGTGCTTCGGGAGATC
>Ga0315284_10006699_pt1 | contig 16411 bp, 25 predicted proteins | sample YL17G09_16_MG_FD_203696 | JGI IMG/M metagenome (GOLD analysis project Ga0315284, IMG submission 203696) | Sediment microbial communities from Yellowstone Lake, YNP, Wyoming, USA - YL17G09_16 | ecosystem: Environmental > Aquatic > Freshwater > Lake > Sediment | place: USA: Wyoming | collected...
CCAATTATCAATTGTTAGATTGATCGAAGCTGATTACATAATCAGTTTTATTACAAACAATGATTCACTTGGGTTTCAAAGAGAACCTGCAATCGTTAGACTTGCAGTTGTTAAAAAATTCGATTTCGAACACGATCTCGCAATTTTGGTTATTAAAGACGATGAAAGTATCCCTGATCACGAAATTGCAAACCTTGCAGAACAATCACCTGACGTTGGTGAAGAAATTCATCTAATGGGACACCCACTTGGGTTATCATGGACGTATGGGCATGGATACGTAGCTGCATACAGAGAAGAGCAATTCATTGCAAGTATTAATAAATTAGGTCCGTGGTTACAAGGTTCTGTTCCCGGTTGGCATGGAAATTCAGGTGGGGGTGTTTTTAATTCAGAGGGAAACCTTGTCGGAATCGCTTCCTTCATCGTTCCTGCACCTAACACTCTCATGTTTGTTCATATCGCGACCATTAAGAATTTCTTGAACAGGAACGTGCTCTGATGACGCCTTGATATGAGGCACACTTTGATTTACGTTAAAACAAAAAAACTGATCTCTTGTTTCATCATAAATCGTAATTGTTCCGGTTTCTTCAACACTAAATACTTTTCCTTCGTGAATTGCAGTGCGTTTATCTAACGTACGTTCAAAATATACTGTTCCACCAATTGGGACAATAAATTTTTTATCAATAATGGCTTCTGGCAATTTTGCCATATCAATTTTTATACGACGCAATCGTGGTTTACGTTCTTTTTTATTCTTTGATTTATCAGAAATTCTTTGTGCATTACTCATTATTCCACCATTTAGGTTGAGTTGACGGTATTTTCCACTTTGCAAATTTTCTTTTTTCACAAGAATAATATTTTCTATACGATTCTACTGCATCAAAAGATTTGTAAATTTCAGGCATCGCTAATACAAAGTCTTCATGTTGTTCAATAACTTCAAATTGAATTAATTCTTTTATTTCATTTAAAACGTACTGAGACTTATGAATCTTTCCATATCTTTTTGTATATTCATTACACAACGCAATCGCATGTACATACAACCATTGCATGTTTCCATTTTTGTTTGCTGCCCATTTTACACAAGGATGTTTTGTATGTGTTGATTTATATGTAATTTTTTCTGATTTAATTCCTCGCAATCTTAAAGAAGTACACAATATCTGAGTTGATTCAACACACATCTTTACAACGTGTTTATCACAATGATATTGTGCTGCAATCACTGGATCATTATCTAAGATAAAAATATTCAAGATGAATGCTCACTTTGTTTAATAAAAACAACAATTTTATCTGTGTTTTTTTCTTCTGTTTGTTTTAAAAGATTTTCAAGCATTTCCTTACTGAACACAATAATATACCCATCGTCAACCTTGGAACATGCGACGCCGTTCTGATGTTTCGCCATTTCCATAATGAACTTAACTGCATCAACAGGATCTGTTTTTTTAGATTTGCTCATGAAGTAATCTTATATCAAAATACATCAAATTTCATTTTTGATTAATCAAACCAACCACCTAGTCGCTAACAAGCTCGGATATGTCTTATTAGTCTCTGTACTTAAGATCATGAGATGTGTCTATATAATCAAAAATTTAATTAATCAAAAAGTCTACATCGGTCAAACTAAAAATTTTGCAAATAGAAAAGCAGGACATTTGTATGCTGTCGAGCGTAAAATTGATAGACCGTTGTATAGATCGATCAACAAACACGGCGTAGATAATTTTCTGTTTGAAATCATTGAAAATGATATCTCAGATGAAACAATCAATGAACATGAGCAGTTCTGGGTTTTACATAATGATTCTTTCAATCCTGAAAAGGGTTATAATTTAACATCAGGAGGAAATCAAGGAATGAATGTTTCAGAAGAAACGAGAAAAAAATTGTCTGAAGCACATAAAGGTAAAAAATTGTCGCAAAAACACATTGATGCAATTAAAAGAGGTAACTTAAAACGCAACGAAGAAAAACATAAACTGTATAAAAAATTATAGAAATGTTATTAGCTGGTGTGTCACGAAAAAATATTGCAATAACGTTGAATATATCAATCAATATTATTTATGGTGCATCAGGTAGACACAAAAAATTAAATTTGCAACTCATCAAACAATGACTGAGCATATTTTGCAAATGGTGATTGTTCATAGTTAAGCAAAATTGTTCTATCGATCCACTTAACGTCGCCTTCATTTGATGATAAAATTTTGCCACTAACGTTTCCAACGAATGTCGTTGTTTCAAATCCACAACTATCTTGTTTAAAAACTTTACGAGGATTTTGCATATGCAAACCCGTTTCTTCATACAATTCACGTATAGCGGCGTCAGAATCTGATTCACCGATTTCAACTTTTCCTCCTGGCAATGCCCATTCAGTCGATCCTATTCCTCTAGAAACCGCGAGAACTTTTTTTCCATTTTTTGAATATATTAAACAACAGGCCGCTCGCTGGGTATCTTGTCGTTCTTGTTGTTCGATGTTTTCTTCGTCAGTTAGTATGTTACCACGACGTTGATGAGAAAGTGCAACATCGTATCTCATATTACCCGTTGCCTGGGACGCCCTTGTCCCAGACATAGAAAAACCATCAAGAACTTCTCGAATCAAAAGTTTTAATAGTGCAACAGACCTTTCTTTGTTTCGCATATATTAAATATGTTGTTTAACACATAATGATTCTAACCAAACAGGTGATCAAACGTTTCTATGAATTTCGTCCATGTTGGCTCTTTCAATAATGATTGAAACTTATATTCTTCAAATTTATTAGCAATCCACGACCAGTCTTTTGTTGGTGATGATATTGTCATTTGTGACGTTTCATCTTCTGACCATGTATGAAATTTAATTAAATCGCTATTTCTCATAAATGCATTCAATAATTTTTCATCATTAAAAACTTCTTGTAAAGAAATTTTGTCTTTCACTAATGCAACTTTCTCTGCTTTTTTATCAGTAAATCCCGGTAATCCTGGAATATTGTCGGATCCGTCACCTCGGAGTGCCTTCCAGAAAACGTAATCATAAGCAGGTGTCTCAACGTACGTTTTCTTCATTGGATTATAAATTTTAACATGTTGAAACTCATTTAACAATTGAGTGAAATCAGAATCATTACTAACAACCGTCGTTGGCGTACGTGTCGTATCGTTTTTAATGAGATTATAAATGACGTCATCACATTCAAAGTCATCATGTCTCGCAACTGAAATTGGCATATGTTTTTTAAGCATTTCAATTACGATGTCAGCCTGAGCAAAAAACTTTTTCATTTCCTTTGCCTTCTTCATGACATCAGGATCACTTGAGTTAAAGTCAATTTTGCGATTGGCCTTATAATCAGGAAATAATTCATACCTTTTCTTGGGATGACCCTCAAGGCAGAAGAACACCTTCGTAGGTTGATGTAACTCAATTTGTGATCTTAGATTTCTAAAGAAATTAAATACAACACTATGATCACCGAGATTAAATCCCGATCGAGCTCGATGTAAAAAATTCTGTCCATCGATAATTAGAACGTGTGATTCATATTCCATAAATTTATATTATTTAATTCAAACAAAGTGTATAATTGTTATAGGGAATATGAAAAAAGCGTTAATTACGTATGTAAGAAATGAAGCTCTTATCTTACCTCTATGGCTTACTCATCACCTTAAGTCATTCGCACCAGAGGACATATACATACTTGACAACGAATCAATTGATGACACTGTTAAACTTGCGTTAGATAAAGGAATTCCTAGCGAAAATATTAAAACGATTGTTAGTAAAAAAAATCATTCATGTAATTGGTTAACATCAACGGCGTCAGATTTACAAAATGAATTATTATCATGTTACGATTGGGTATTACTAGCTGAATCAGATGAGTTTATCGTTGTTGATCACGTCAAATGTCCTGGAGGTTGGGAAGAATTAATGACGAGTTTGTCTTCTTCTAGTGTGGTTGCAATTAGAGCATTAGGCTATGACGTTCTTCATCGATATTTAACAGAACCCCCTTTAGACGTATCGTTGCCAATTCTTCGACAACGAATAACAGCAATGGAATGGCGCCCACATTTAAATCGTAGAAAACAATTATTTAGTAAACCTTGTTTTGCTTCAGTAAAAATTAGATGGAGGGCCGGCGCTCACGATGTGTTGAATATTCGAGATCCAGTGATTGACGATCGATTGATCTTATTTCATCTTAATATGTGTGATATAAACTTTACATCTACTCGCAGAAAGGCTCGAGTTGGCGAAGGACAAGTAAAAATTGATGGTGATCGATTAGATATTGGAAAGGCTTTGGTAGCTGAGATTAATGTTTACTTAAGAAAACAAGGAATTTGTGAAATACCTGAACATCTTCGTGATTCGTTTTAAAGAATTTTCATAGCAAGTGACTGTGCCTGTGCAATGATTTGGTGCATATCATAATACTGATACGTTCCAAGTCTTCCACCAAATAAAGTTCTATTTTCGTTTTTTGCGCGTTTTTTGTATATTTCAGCAAGTTTAGAATTTTTTACGTCAGGAATTGGATAGTATGGTTCATCGCCAATCTTCCACTCTCTTGGAATTTCAATTGTTACAACCGTATTTTGGTTATCTGTGTTAGCATTTGGTTCAAAGTGTTTGTGTTCAACGATCCTTGTCCAGGCAACATCGATTGAAGGATAATTGATGATTGAACAACCTTGATAATCTGGTACGTTGTGTATCGTGTGTGTAAAATCAAGTGTTCTATATTCAAGAGAACCTATATCAGATTCAAAAAACTTATCAAGTTGACCGGTATATATTGTTTTATTTGATATTGATTCTAATTTTGTCTTATTTTCGAAAAAATCAACGTTTAATTCAACAACGCTACCTTGCAACAATTTTTCAAAAATTTGTGTATACCCACCAATCGGAATTCCTTGATATTTATCGTTGAAATAATTATCGTTAAATGTTGTGCGTATTGGTAGTCTTTTAATTAAGCTCGATGGAAGTGTTGATGGGTGCCGACCCCATTGTTTAAATGTATATCCTAAAACCAGATGTTCATAAAGCTCTTTACCGATCATTGCGATACAATGCTCTTCTAAATTTGTAACTTTATTAGTATTTTTTTTAGCGATTAACCACGCTTCAGCCTGTGCAGGTGTTTGAATGTTTGAATCAAGCGCGTTTATCGTACCAAGATTAAACGGTAATGAATAAAATTTTCCATTTGTAAACGCTTTAATGCGATGAACGTAGTCATTGAAGTTTGCAAATTTATTAATGAATTTCCAAACTTGTTCATCTGATGTATGAAAAATGTGTGGCCCATATTTATGCACACAAACCCCGGATACTTCCTCAGTATAACAATTTCCACCAATATGATTTCGAAACTCAACAACAAGACACGTTTTACCCGATTGAGTTGCATGCCATGCAAATGTTGAACCAAACAATCCTGCACCAACAATTAGATAATCAAATTTACGTAGTGTCATTGGTGTAGAATTTACTTCCAAACAATGAGATTTTTATATTTTTTGCGTGTTTCCATGTATGCATCAAACACAAATTTATACCTTTGTTTGATTAATTCAAATCGTGACTTCTTATATTCGTCAGACATTTCTCGATAACTATGATAATCACGGTCGTTGTTGGTGCCTGACCAATCACGAGTGAATTCGCCCTTGATGAGTAAAGCCTTTTCTGCAAGATCCCAGCGTTGACTTGTTGAATAACGAAATTGGTTAGATTCGTTTTTTCGAACTAATGTTGCAAATTCAATGTCTTCACCAACATGTTTGTCGAATTTGGGTGATGAATAAAATTCAATTTGTAACGTTCTAAATTTTGCATTCAAATTAACGTCATAGTAATTGTAAGAGACGTTATATTCATCAACGCTTACCTCACTTTGTATTAGCATCAAACGATCGATTTCAATCGCCATTAAACGTTCTTGCCATGTCATCGTTTGCCAACGATCGTGAAGATCGTTCGTTTGTTTGACGCGCGCACTCTGCTGTCGCCACCAAGCGGGAGGATCACAAGTACAATAATTATCTAAAGTTTCTCTATCGGGTCGCTCAGGTAATTTTACAAATCCAAAAGACAATTTTTTTGTACCTGGTAAAATCGCTTTCCCTATGAAGAGATATTGGGTTCCATTTGTTTTTTCATAAATGTGACCAACCTTGAGTTTTCCTTGGGTGAAAATTAGACCATCTTTTTTTGCTTGTTTCGCTTCGTTTTTCTTTTTAGTAAATTCAAGCAATTCTTTGTAGGTATCTCCACCAACAAGAATCATCTTGATTTGACTACCCGTGGTTCCCCAAACAAATTTTTCACTAATGAAACCACCGATGCCAATTCCACATAATTTCAGTGCTTCTAAAAGTTGATCTTCTCGTAAATCAAACAATCGATTTTGTTCATCAACAACCTTGTATGCACGACCGCCCTCAGATCGAATGTCAAGACTAAGAATTCTTGCAGAAAATGGAGTGTTTTCAAACGTTTCAGGTTCAGCCTTGAGTTTGTCTTCTGATTCTCCATACCTTGAATATCCTTTTGCCCAACGTTCAGCAGTATGTGGGGACGTCTTTGAATCAGGATTGTATGCAAAGGTTGGTTTAACCGTTAATTTCTTTTTGTATAAATCAGTTATCTCCTCTGGATTGCGAGAAATGTAACAAATTTTATCTAAAATCATCATATATCATATTACCTTTTTACGACACAGACCTTCACTCGATTTTTTTATAAGTGCGAAACAATTGATCCCAAAAAAACCCATAAATTCCAAAATTTTGTTGAACATTAACATGGTGCGCGAAGTGCAATCTTCTCATGTGATGATAATTCGGAACAATCTGACCAACCCAATGATTCTTTACATGAAATGAATCGTGAATTAAGTCGTTTAACAATCCAACGATAATCATCATTGAAATTGAAACAATCAAAGTCGTTAGCGAAATGACACTGAAAAAATACAATGCAACTGGAATTGCAAGGATTGGTATGAATGCAATGATAAACGTATATGCAGTGTTGTGTTGCCCTGCATCACGATATTTTTCGGATATCAACTTTCCAGGAGGATAAAGCCTAACATGATGCGTTGTATGTGCCTCATAAAAACGACCCGACCAGGGTTTGTGAATTGCCCAGTGTACAACATAACCTAAAAATGAATTCAACATGTACGTAATCAAACACGTAATTATGATTTCAAACATATTGAATTCCTTTTACACTACATTGATAACATCATCGTTCCTGCAACGATCGTTATGATACCAAAAAGTTTTAAAACTGTCACAGGTTCACCTAGAAAAATCGCACATAACACAAAGGTTAGTATTGGATATATTGACGTGAAGCCCACAGCGGTGTGGACGTGGGCACGTTGAATAAGGTGAATGAATGATAGGCCTGCAACAGTGCTGAGCAACGTTGTTATGATTGCCCACACAATTCCTCGTAAATCCCAGTCAGTTGGCATTCCTTTTGATTTCATGTATAGGAACAAAAGGGGTGCGATGCTAGAATATACATACATTCCAACGATGATAACCATCAACGGCGACATGTATTTTAACGAAATTTTTTCTGCTACGGCCCAAGCGCCCCAACAGACGATGCTAATAACGATAAGAAACCAAGTTTGCATTAATTTGTGCCTTTTTTACGTTCAGAAGCACTTTCTTCAATTAGTGACTTTGTCACATTTCCTAACGACCACGTACATGCCGATGTTTCAATTACGACTAATGAGTAATATTTGACTTTGAATGCTTTTAAGACGTCTTTGATTTCGTCATAAATTATCGTAACCGTATCTTGTACGTCATTAGCAGGTAATTGCCTGGCAATCGCGATTGCAATCAATACAGCTAAATTGTCTTCGTTGCCCAAAGACAAACTTTTTCCTAATGATTTAACTTCCCATCCACGTCTAACTAATCGTCCAACAACGGCTTCAGTGTAGCTATCAGAAACAGACGTTATCCAAACATTAAAATGATTGTTTTGCATTTCTTGTGAATCTGTCAAGTTAAATAATCCTACAACACAGATTCACAAAATACACACAATGTTTATTTTTTTGTTTCTATGATTTTTTGCCAAATGTCAAAAGGTATCATTTTCAACGTTGATACGATCATTTCAATTGTTTGAAATAAACTGTCAAGTTGTTGTTGATTATTAATTGATTTTGATATTATTTTTTCAACAACGAACCGTTGAAGTTCTTCGCGGAGCGCTTCTTTTTTCATGTATTCAGGTGAAGCGGCGGCACTAACTTCCTTAATGATTGATCGAAGTTGACCCAATCTTAATTTCATAAAATAACTATTCGCAAATTATATCACGAAATAGATTTAATTTTTGCCAACGTTCCATCTGCCAATGTTATGAATTCGCCGGGACTGATTACCTCATTGACTTCAACGCCGTAATGATGTTCTTTTTCGTATTGTTCATTAAAATGTTGTTTTGTGAACGTAGTCGATGCCCGATCTATGACTTTATCAACAAGCGTTTTAATACTTTCTGTCGCTCTTTCAATGAGAACATGTTTCATTTTGTCAGATGATTCAAATATTTCACCGCTGATTGTAGATAATTCTACCTGCTTGTTTGAATCGCTAACAACGTAATGTGTTTTCTGACCCTCAACTGTCTTCTTTGTAATTTCTTCAACAACTTGAATTGGATAAATTCTTGTTTCTGTTTTAGAAACAACAAATAAAATTTGTCCAACTGTGTACCTAGTCGTCATTCATTTTCCTCTTGCGAATCATCCTGAGGTTCTGATGCGACTTCGTAAACGGTTAAAGGGGGCGTTTCTGTTGCTGAAAGAACAAAGTCGGGTGCGTCATCGCCTAAAGGCAATTCAGCATTCTGACATTGCGTAACTATTTTTTGCCACAACTTTGTTTCTACGCTTGTTCTTTCTTGTGAAAGCGCAAGACGTTGACTTAACGTTTCTTTTAATCCTGGTGGCAACGTGACTGAAAATAAATCACGTAAATGAACTAATTCGTATTTTGTAAGTTTAAGTGAAAACATTGAACGAACCTTAGGCTCAGGTTCGGCGTTAACAACTTTTGGTTTGTTTGTTTTTGCCATGTTTATACTGTAGGCTTAGAAATTGTTTCAATAAACAATTCAAATGTATCTCGAAATTGTACGCCTTCTTGAATTTTAACAACTCGTAACGCAGAATTTAAGGTTTTCATATCAACCTTCTCTGAAAACTCTTCACATAAGGCTTTTCTATCTTCCTTTAGAAGATCAATTTCATTATCAATTGTTTTTGCTCGTGTAACAAATTCAATTACATTTTTCTTTAATTCTTCAAGCTCCTGGGGCGGGAGTTCAGAAACGTCAAAATTAGGTTTTTGTTTTTTGGCCATGCAATTATTTTATATTGCACGTGCAAACTGTTTAAATTAAAGTGATTTGATTTTCTTAATAGCGCTTTGATGAACCTTTACATAGGGATGTTCCTGTGGTACGCCTTGTTCAATTGCTTTTTTCATTTGAGTTTCTATTTGATTAATATAGAAGCTTTTCATTGATTTTTTAACACTACCAAGAACAACTTGTTCTGCCTTTTGACGTTCATTTTCTGGAACTTTAGAAAGCTTATCAATTCCTGGAATGTTTTTGCCTAAAACTTTTTGTAAATCACTAAGCGATTTCGCTTTCAAGATGCTTTGTGCTTGTTTTAAAATAGACTTAAGAGATTCATCAACAATTTCATGACCCGATTGCGACGTTTTTTGAGTTAGTTCACTATTCGCAAGAGCTTGTTTAACTTTGTTATTTGACATTAACTTAATAAGAGCAAGAACTTTCGGATCCTCTTGTTGATCGTTGTCTTTTTCTCGAATTAATGATTCACCAAAATATTTCGACATAACATCTTCAGAGTCGTTATGCTTTTTTGCTGGTGAACCTTTCATGATTTTTGTAAGCGTACCTTCAAGTGTACCACCTGATAACACATTAATTAACTTTGCAGCAACTTCAGGTGATTTTCTAATGAACCCCTGTGTAACAAACAAATCAGGTCGATACATAAACGCAGCGATCGCAAAATCTGCATTTTTTAATATTTCCCATGATGCCGAATAATACTTGTCGTAATCTGATTTGATTTTATCAATTCTTTCTTTTTCCTTTTTAAATATTTCTTCATACGAATCTTTATAGATGGGTATAAGAGTCGTCACAATTGTTTCAAACGCTACCTTTAAAACTGTTTGACTTCTTTGAGAAATCTCTTTTGTTTTACCGGCCACTGTTCCAATGACGTTTGCAAATGGTTTAATGAAGATGTTGTACATATCTTCATTACTTCCAAGATTTGAGCCTCCGGCGCCGCCATCATCAAACCATGAGTCATCTTCTTTCAAAATAACGTTGATGTAAGCTTGCAACAAGGCTTTGCTTTTATTGTTCATCTACTTAAATATGACCGACCTTCCGGATAATTTTGCCCACTTTTCAGCAATTGCTTTTTCTAAATCATTTGGAATTTGTTTTTTTGTTATCGGATCGCGCGTTGAGAATGACGTTCGTTCAATTGGTTTAAGGGTTTTCAGCAATTCTTTTTTGATCGTAGCCCAATCATCAACATGACCTGCATATGAATTGACAAACACTAAAGCCTGCTCAATTGAATCATGAGCATTTAGTGTTTGTTTTATCGTATCAATTGCAAAATTAATTACCTTTTGTTGGTAAATCTGAATTTTTGGTAATGCATCAATTGAAAACCATCTTACATCCGCGACTTCACATTCATCATGATCTAAATTCAAAATATTTGATATTCCTTCTACCGGCTTAGATAAAAATGAAATGATTTTCTTTGAAAAATCACGTTGTTCAACAAAACAATCAGGCATCCTCGTAGAAAGCGTAACACCAACGCCAGTTTCTTCTAATGTTTCCCTGACGGCACATTCTTCAATTGATTCACCATCGTTAATGTGACCCTTTGCAAATCCCCACGTTTCTTTATTGATAAATTGTTTAATCAACAATAATTCAACTGAGTTATTGTCAGTAATGCGCCATGGAATTGTTCCACAAGACGTTTCAAGTCTTCGATTTTTAATGTGCTGGTCCATACTTATCAAAGTACCACATTTATGGAAAAATTGACACAAAATATAAAAATTGGTCTTGTTCCAATGTCAGCGAAGCCACTACATAGCGGTCATTTTGGTCTTATTGAATTAGCGGCCAATGAAAACGACGAAGTTCATTTATTTGTGTCGCTTAGTGATAGAGACGTTATTAGTGGTAAAGCGATGGAAAAAATTTGGAAAACACAAATTGAAGCAGTGTTGCCGGCAAACGTTCAAGTGTCATACGTAAGCATACCGGTTAGAAGCGTATATGAAGAAATTGGTCTCGCCGATGAGAAAAAGTCAAAAAACGTTTACCAAATTTACTCTGATGTAGTTGATATAGAAAAAAACTTCTCCGACAATAGCTTAAAAAAGTATGCAAAAAACCTATTTAAATTAGGGAAAATTAAACGGCGAGGTGTTGAAAGAACGTCAACTGTCGATATTAGTGGCACGAAAATGAGAGAATTTTTAAAATCGAATGATAAAAAATCATTCATTAGTTACATGCCAAAGAAAATCGATGCAAACAAAGCTTGGAATACGTTACGCTCTGCAATGAACGAAAATTTAATTAAAGATTACGTCAAATTGTCTTTAATGACGAGTTGAAGATTTTATCTTTTTAATGACTTTAGTTGCAACGGGTGGTGCTTCCGGTTGAACAATTGAATCGGCAAGCGCCGCAAATGGATTTATCTTAGTCGATCCTCGCAATACAGAATAACGACTTGATACCGGATCGAAGTGTTTGATCTTTAGTTCAGTTTGAATTTCATAAAATTTACTACGTGTTGAGACACGAACTTTGAAATCTCCTGTACCACCAAGTAAAGGTATACCTCCACCGTTCACAATATTAAGCCCAAGAGGATCAGCATTTCCAATCATGTAAAAATCATCTTTTGCTTGCAAATAATGAGCAGCTTGAGATTTACCAATTGTGTAATGCAACGTGACTAAACGGCCTACATCAATATTGGGTTCAGAGACAACATACCTTCCCCCTCTAGCAGAAGCAAATTCAAACATTTCTTTGAGTGAAACTGCATCAGGATCCTTGAGGCCGCTTATCGTAGTTGGTAACTTAACCGTTTTTCTACCAACAAAATCTGAGATGTCACGAACAAATTCTGCAGATTGTTCAGATGAATTCAAAAGTTCAACTGCGTACTTTGCAACGGGTGTTTTATACGTTGAATTCCACTTTGTGCCATCATAAAAAACACGTGGATTTGCCAAATTGTCAGTGTGTGACATTTTGACTTCAATGAAAGAATTTCCAAGATTTGTAACAGTAACAAGAACGTCGGGTAACGTTGTATCTCCGCCGGCTCGTTTCGCAGTTATTCCTCGACTTTTGAATTGAGAATTAATCGACTTTGCAACAGATTGTTCGAACCCATCAGAAGTTGGTGATTCGATTATCAATTGAATCGCTTCTTTTAAAAGTTTAATGCTCATTTCAATTTATCCCTCTTTTTAAATATACCATTTTTGTGAAATACGTTTTATTGATTCTTTGACATCCATTTTCGGAACGCCTGCTCTACCGTATTTGAAAAGCCCTAGAATTTGATGAGCTGGTGCGAAGTTACCCGTGAATTTAAACGCTTGACCTTTATAGAAAAACACTATACCTTCCATGGCTGATTCAATATTTTCAGCTGATTTTAATTTTTGCATTTCTTTTTGAAGAACTTGCATTGCAATTTCATTCCCAGATGATTCTATTGCCTTAATTGCGGAAGTTACTGCGGCGCGCAAGCGTCTGACCTCTTGTTCTGAATCGTCGATCAACGATGATTTTAATCCTTTTAAAACTTCAACTGCAAATGATTGAATTGCTACCTCAATTGGTTTCATTAAATCTTTTTTTATTTTCTCAGCTGATTTTATGAATGATAAAACTTCTACGTGATTTTCTTTTGGAACGATTTTTTTAATATCATTAATTGATTGTGCAGAATCAGAGTCTATTGCTCGTTCCAAAACGATTGATTCAGCTTTGCTTGATAAATTTAATTCTGACGTGTATTCACTCATCAACGATCTCAAATAATCATACAACGTATCCTTATCGGTACAACCAGCACTTGACATTACAGAATTAATTTGAGACAACGAAGACTTAATAACGCTTCCATTTGAAATATTTTTTAAGTTCAACAGTGTAGGCCCATAAAGTTTCCAACCGCGGTTTGAAATTGAAGATTGCATTTGTTCAATTCTGGATGATAAAACATCGACGCCTGAAGTGTCAATAGTCTTAGCTATTGAACCGTCTTTTTGAATTTTAAAAACAGGTGAAGCGTGGAAAACAACACTATTCGAATCGTAATTAATCGTGCCAGGATTTGCCATATAAATGACTTCAATTGAATACCATTTATTTCCTGATGGCCCAAAAACTTTCTTTTTAACTGTCGCCGGTAGTGATGCTATAGCTTTATCAAGTATGTCAAATGCCGACGTAAATGCAACTTCTATATTTCCACGGCCAAAGAATTTTTTTGCTAATGCCGTGGCATCCATTCCACCACTTTTGATATCACCGCCATTGCGGGCTGCTTTTAGTTGGTTTTCAGATACGTTATACGTAAAAACTAATGCCATCCCGTCCAGTTTCTCTGTAACTTTTTCTAATTTACCCCTACCTGCAGAATTAATGATGTCTTTAATTTCTCCAAAAGTAAGGTTTAAATTATCATATACGTGTTGAAGATGACCAGCTGCGCCACCCTCTTTTAGTATTGCACTTCTTTTTTTGAGTGGCGTCATGATGTTATGGTTTGACCTCGTCTTCAACACACTCTTCGCACCAACCGGGAGGATATTCAGTTGAATTTCCTTCTTCGTAAAAACGATTAACTTCTGATTGAGAAATTAATTCTCCGCAATTTTCACATGCGTACTTGCTTAGTAGTTTAGGTTCTTTTCGTTGTTCTTTTCTGAATTCCAACCAGTCTTTGAAATCTTCATCTACGTCATGAATTCCAGTCATCATATAATCATCTGACGTTGCAAATTCTTCTTTGTCAATTGCATCCAAATCACGAGTTTCTCTAGAAAAACTGGTTTCTCTTTTATGTTCAGGTTCAATCTCGTGCTCTGCACAATCGTCACATATGCTAGGCGGCCATTCACTTGAATTTGATTCATCCCAAAAACGAGCGACGTCAGTTGCTGGAATTAATTCTCCGCAAGAATCACACGTATATTTGCTTACGTCACTTACGTTTGAAACAGTTGCTTCTGTTTTTAGCGTTTTTTTCGCTTTGGCTCTGACAGCACTAGCCAATTGACTTTTCAAGTCGTTAATAACTCTTGCGTAATTTGCGCGCTTATCGGATCCACGTGCCGCGCCATCTCTCCAAATTGTAAGACTTGCAATTCTTGACTTTAAGTCACTAATGTGTTTACTTGATCCATGAGGAACTTTTGTACCGTCAGAGATGTCAGCTTCTCTAATTTTTTTACTCTCTGTAACAAATTCGCCGACGTACTTACGAAGTATACTGATAAGTTTTTTATCGGGTGCTTTCATTTTGTAACCTATTACTTTCATTTTTGTCGAGCGCTGATTTTGTTACGCCAAAAATAAACAGTCTAATATCGTCATCAGTTACTTCTGAATCAATTGGCCTTCCATAATGCTGACGAACTTTATCATAAAAACCAGCACGAATTTCAAGTTCTAACTCTCCCCCTTTGGGAAGGAATATTGTACGTTTTTGAATCATGTGACTTTACCTCTTTTTTGGAGTAATCGGTGTTGGACCTGACGAATCTTCTTCTGGTGACTTTGATTTTTCTTTTGTTGCGACTTTTTTAATGACGTTTGGATCAATGTGTTTCTTTTGAACACTTCCACCCTTTTGCATTGAAACATCGGCAGGCTTAGTTTCTGGTTCCATTGCATCCCGACCAGTAACTTCCCCAGTAACAATTTGTGAAATTCCTTTTAAGAACGCAAACAATGCAGTTTTTTCTGCCTTTGACAAACTTCCAACATATTCATCCATTGCGTTAGAAATTTGTTCATCCTTAAATGATCTTCCAGACCTAATTGAATTCAATTTTTCAATGATGTCCTTGGGTTCAACATCACCCTTTTTCATTGTTTCTGATTCATCATCAACCGTCTTTGACGTTGTATCAGGTTCACTCTTGGTGTCTTTTGTGTCACTTGATTTTGTTGATTGTTGGTTATTCTGTTTATCGTCAGACGATTTATCTTCGCCACCTGAGTCTTCATCGTCACCAAATAGTGAAAGTTGATCTTGCTTCTCTTTTTCATTAAGTGAGTTTTGGTGTAATTTTGATTTTACGTTTGGATTACTTTCGAACATCTTTTTAAGATGATCACGTAAACCCTTTCCATCCTTGATTGAGTTTTCAACTTTAGATAATGACATATTATTGTTTCACTCCGTATCGAATTTTATTCAAAGGTCTATCTTGGTGTCTTGCAGCACGAATGCGTTGTGGCGAATCTTCTTGTTTTTGACGAATAACGCCGACGCCTTCATTGATCAAAATTTTGTCCATAAACTTATCAAATGGAACGCTCTCATGTATATCGTCTTTACGAGATTCGCTAGAGCCACAATTATCACAAGTGAAACTGTTTACATATTTTGGGACTTCATTATCATAATTGCATTCATCGCAGTTGACTATGTCTGAAGATGAATCTGATTGTTCGTCATCGTCCATTATACAACGTTGACACATGGATTCATCGTATCCATCGTCAAGCGGTTCAGGCGTAAAATCACGGTCGCAACTTACACATCTAACCATTCCGGGGAAAGCATCATCTTCGCTGTCGTCATCATCATATTCGCTGTCGTCATCATCATACATCGTAATCACCAATTCCTTATACTGTATCTTCTAAATATTTCACACAAACAATAACTTCTTAACGATTTTCTAATCGTTTAAGATGCAAGGCCAAAATACATGTTTGTGAATGAACATCAATGTCTTGGATTCTAGCTGCGACGACAATAAAAGGTCCCGGGATTTTAATTGATGATTCTGAACCGTGTTGAAGTTCGAAATTATGAAATGCAACGTTTGATTCTTTTACTGAGCGTAATGCTTCATCAAGCTGAACCTTGAATTCTATTTCAGGTTCTTTAGAAAAAAGAATTGATGACAAAAGACCCGTAATTGGATCAGGTTGACCATTAATTCTTCTATCGGCTATAACGTGAACATAATTGCTAGC
>Ga0315284_10006701_pt1 | contig 16410 bp, 26 predicted proteins | sample YL17G09_16_MG_FD_203696 | JGI IMG/M metagenome (GOLD analysis project Ga0315284, IMG submission 203696) | Sediment microbial communities from Yellowstone Lake, YNP, Wyoming, USA - YL17G09_16 | ecosystem: Environmental > Aquatic > Freshwater > Lake > Sediment | place: USA: Wyoming | collected...
CATGGACAGAACGGGACTTACCCGAGAGATACTTTCCGTCAGTGATTTCTTTAATTTGAATAACGGCCTTTCTCCGTACCTGCGTCAAGAAAGGTTTCCGAGCGCGACTCGGGCTGTTGCCGTATCCGCGGTCGCAGACAAGGATTTGACGTTGAGCGGGTTTCAGACGGTGGGCGGGGTAAGCCTATCCGACGGGGACGTATGTCTCGCGCGCGGACAATCCGCGGAAAACGAAAACGGCCCTTACGTCGTTAGGTCCGGAGCTTGGAAAAAGTCTCGGTTTTTCTCGGATTACGCGGTCGTTCCGTCCGCCAATTTGCTGCGCGTTCCTCCCGTCGTTATCGAGTTGGTTCGCGGAGATTCGCTTACGCTGCGTCCTTTCGCCGTTCATCGTTTTCGCGGCGTAACCGCCTTCATGGAGTTCTCCACGCCGGACGAACCGGACTCGTACAAGATTCTTCCCGCCGGAAAGTACGGCATCGGCGAGGTAACCAAAAAGTGAACATGCGGATTTTCGCCTTGTTGTACGGACCGCATCACGCTCTTCATCGCAGGCTGCTTCGCGGCTTTGCGTCCTCGGTTCCGAAGTCGGTCCCGTTGACCTTGTGGCTTAACGGCGTTCCCGATTCCACGCGCAGATCGATCGACTTCGAGCTGGACGGCTTTCAGGTATTGACGTTTGACCGAAAGAATGAAAACGTGCATAAGTACGTGGCCATGCGGACGATGTTCCAGGGGTTCAAGGAAACCGCCGCGAGCGGAGAAGGAAAAGCTTTTCCCGAGGATTGGGCGGTTTGGTTCGACGACGATTCGCACATCGCGCGTACGTCTTGGTATTCCGGCGTAAGAGCGTATTCGCTCGCTCATCCGGGCGCTCGATACATAGGACAGCCGTGGTTCGTCCATTGGCGAAGAGGTCAATGGGACTGGGTCGTCAAGCAGCCTTGGTATTCCGGGTTGTCCTCGGAAATCATTAACGGGAAACCTGGGGTTTCTTTCGCCCAGGGAGCCTACTGGCTGTTGCGTTCCGACGCGATTCGGGATCTGGATTGGCCGTTGAACTTGGATCACAACGGCGGCGACGTAATGCTCGGGGAGGCGTGTCGTCAGCGGGGATTTCATTTTCACAAATTCTATGAAGGGGTCAAAATAAACGACGCGCCTCGGCGAGGTTTTGCGGAGGCGCCCGCCGGGTGCGTTGATCGCGGCATGCGAGTTTAAAGGGAGATCGACGAATGATCGTAAAGATTCTGTATTGCGGGATCTGCGGCGGGAAGTCGGCGGCTGAGTTGGCTGCGGCCGAACTGAAGACGCATATGGGTCTCGACGTCGTCCTCGCGGATGTCGGACGCGGGAAGTTCGAGGTGTTCGCCGACGATGATCTCGTGTTTTCCTTGGCCGGGAAGGGAAGGCATCCGCGTAGCATGGAGCTGGTTGGGCTGCTGCGGACGAAGTATTCCGGGAAAGATCCTTCGTGACGGAAGGAAGAAAGAGATGGGATGGGAACGCGCGGGGATCCAAGCCGAGGCGCGGCGCAGGAAGAGGATCGAGGCGTCTTTGCGCGTCCTTCCCGCGGTTAAACGTCTTTGCGCGGAAAACGGAATCCTGATAAAACCGTCCAGAGAGGGGTCTTTGCGGTTCGAATACGAGGAGTACGTGATCGAATGGCCGATGAGCACCAACCGGATTACCGTGCAGTCCAGAATTTCCGGACATGGGGGGAGAGTTCGTTTTTCTCCCTCCGGGGCCTGCGCGCCCAAGATTCTCGCCGCTTTAAGGTCGGTGCTCGCGCTCTACGACGATTCCGAGAAGGCGGGACGTACGGGCGTTCTTCGTAGAGAAGGGTTTCTAACGGGCCCGAGCGGGGAGGACGCAAGGATTTGATTTTCGGCTTCCGCGGCGTGCGGAAGCGGTTCATGGTCGGAGAAAGGAGAAAGACATGCATGTTGTAACGGGGGCGAAGTCGATGTTGGTCGGTTGCGTCGTCGGTCTCGCGATTTTTCTTTCCGGGTGTCCGGGGGGCTCGACGAAGCCGGACGTAAAAACTCCGGAGGGAAGGAAGAAGGTCGCCTACGCAGCCGGCCAAGCCGCCGCTCTTTCGTTCCTGGCGGCGGTCAATCCGCCCAAGGAGGAGACCGCCACGATCAAGGTAGTGGTCGACAAGGTCAGGGACGGCGCCAAGGGGTATCAGGAGAAGGGCTTCATTTCGGCGCTGCCCGAGATCGAGCTTGCGATCGACAAGCTGTTTCCGGTAGGGCAGGAGAGCAGGAAGATCGCGGCCAAGAAGTTGGCCAAGATTCTCTTGGAGGAGATGGACAAGGTCTTTAAGGACCATCCTGATTGGGCCGCTCGCGTCGACGAGACTGCCGGGCTCGTCGGTTCTTTCGCCGAAGGGGCGTCCGCCGGTCTCGGTTGAACGACGTGTGAGGGAGGGTGGAAGCGAAAGGGGCCTTGAGGCCCCTTTTTTATTCTCTTTTTTCGTTTGCATTATCGAGGAATTCGATAAGATGAGAGGAAACCGGGGGGAAAGACATGAACGCGACGGCGATCTTTTTTGATTCGAAGCACTTGGGACGAGATACGGTTGGCGCCGGTTTGGGGCAGTTTTACGGGGCTCCGGTCTGGCCGGCTGCGTCCATGGCGGATACTTTCGCTTCGGGCGGAGAGTTGGAGCGCGTTATTTTGTTGGACTGCCTTGAGACGTATTTGGAGAATCGACTTAAAGTGAAAGGGAGACCTTGGGTATGCTTGATCAGCTCGGTGTTTGTCGATCTCTATTCGGCGTACCGGACGAGTCTCAAGGCCGGCGAGATGAACGTTCACGCGATCTTTTCTAATTGCGACACGTTCGTGAAAAACGCGCAAAAACAGTTGAATATGCGTTCTTCCGGGGAAGACGCGGAAATCGATATTCGTTTTTCCTATCGTCCGGTTGCTCCCCGCGAGCTGACGCCGGAGTATGCGTTCGCCTGTTCCGTCCCGAACGTGGAGGATCGGGATTGGAGTTTGGCCCAAATCGTGGCGGACGCCGTTCGCGGGAAGGCCGTCGGTCCGCTGGCCGTATGCTTGCCCGACGAGGCATCCAATAGAAATAGCGTTCCGATCGTCGGCGAGAGATCGCCTTTAGGCGGTTCTTACGTCCTCTGTCGGGACGATGTGGACGCCAGGTATTACGTTCCGGCTCCCAGGATTACGGATTACCGGGTAGGCGCGATTCCGCACGAGATGCTGTCGATAATGGCGTCCGGCGGAATCATGCTGGCCGTCAAGCATCCCGTGCTGACCGAGGTTCTTCCGTTTTTGCTCGGATTCGATTCGTTGAAGGCGCTGTCGGAGTTTTTGCACAGCAGGAGCGCCAAGGAAATAGGCGAAAAAAGCGCCGACGTTGCCGTGAGTCCGCTTCCCGAAAAATTTGCGCCGTCGATTTTCGATTTTGCGGCGGAAATGGACGCCGCCCGCGATTTGTGGTTGAGGAGACAGCAGTGATTAAAGCGGCGAAACGTCCCTTTTTCTTCGCCAAGCATTTTGCGGAGAAAGATCGGGCGAAACTTTTTCTTTCCGCATTTTACGGATCGGTATTCTCTCCGGAAGCGCGGATGCGGGCGACTGACGCGTTGGCCGTTCTCGGGGCGGCCAAGGGAGACTTGTCGGATTTGCTTTCTCCGTGGGTGGGAAAGCGTTTCGGGGACGAAGAGTTGGAGGACGCGGCTTGGCGGATAGGCGCGTCCTTGCCTTTTTTGCGGGAAGGAAAGGCCGTCTCCAACGAGGTTCGCGCCGAGGGATGGGTCGGCGGAATCGTGTGGGAGCTTTCTCCCGGGGGGCGGTTTCGCGGCGGCGCTCCTTTCGTTCGCCTGTCGATTCGCATTACCGACGGGGCGGCGGCAGGTCTTCGGATTGGTCACTCCTTTTCGTCCAGATACGTAAAGGACGTGTTGGCGATCACGTTGGGGTGCCCCAAGTTCGTCGATAAAAGCGAGCTGGACGTGATTCAGTTCAGGGCGGCGATAAAGATCGGCGAGACGCCTTACGGACCCCGCGTGATGGCTTTTAGATGTCCTTCCGGTTCTCTCGCTTTCAATCGCCGTCTTTATCGCGCCAGAAAGAAGTGCGTTTTGGGTCGAGGCGTCGGCGGGACGGTCGGGTCGTGCTCGGTCTGCCATCGAGGTTTCGTTTCGGCGGACGGGTGTCCCTTGGCGGTTCATCCGTTTACTTTCGTGTTTAGTTACTGCTCTTTCTGCGGAAAAAGAAAGTTTTTCGATCCGAGGCGCTCGGAAGTCGGCAATTGCTGCGTGGCGTGCGAGTTTTCTCGGGCGGTTTCCGGCGGCGAGCGGCCGTTCGCGCCGAAAGAGAAAGAGGAGGGACGCAAAGATGTTTCAGGTTAGGCCGCAGGGAGGAAGCGATCCTCGGTGGTTTTGTCCGGACAGGGATCTGGTTTACGCCGTTCCCAAGCTGATCGGGACGACTTTGACGACTCTTTTTGCCGACAAGTACGACGTTGCGGGGATTTCTCCCGAGGAGTTCGGCGCCGAGTGCGCGAAACTGGCGGCCATTTTTAGGGGGTGTCGGGACGGTTCGCTGTCTCCGGATGCCGTCACGGCGGCGTATCTCGACATAAACGGGAAGGTGCGCGAGGTTTTGGCGGGCGGCTTTTTCGCGACCATGCTCGGCGCTTTTCGGGAATGGAGCGCGTACGTTCGCCCTTCGGATCCGGGAGACGCGCCGCCGTCGGTCGAGCGCGTGGAGGAGGCCGTCAAGGCGTTCGCGAAAAAATGGTGTTCTCGGCGCGATTCGGAAGAAGGAGGATAATAAATTGCCCACCGAAGGAAATGACGATCAGCGTTCGGTTTTCGCGAAATGTTTGGCCCGTGCCGTCGAGAACGGCATGCCCGCTTCGGTCTTTCGGGAGACGGAGGAGAATAAATTGAGCGAATGGAATGACGGGCATCGCGCGACTTGCGCGAAATTGTTGGCCGTTATCGCCGCGAGATGTCCCGGAGGCAAGCTTCCGGATAACTATCTCGTATTCGATACCGAGACCAGCGGCGTGGACCACGCGATCGATAGAATTCTGCAGTTCGGATTTCTCGTCGTCGACGGCGGGGTTCCGGAAGAGGAGTACTCCTTTTACGTGCGTCGTTCGCGCGACGACGTCGTCATTAGTCCCGGCGCGTTTGCCGTGCACGGAATAAGCTACGAGCTGCTCGCGGACAAGGGCGTCGGTCCCGGCGAAGCCTTGCGTTCGGTCGTCGACTTGTTTACGTTCGCCCGCGCGCAAGGCAGGATGATCGTCGGCCACAACGCGGCGTCGTTCGACGCTTCGATGTTCGAGCGGGAGTGTGCGCTCGTCGGAAATCCGTTCAGGTTCGACATTGATCTTTTTCTGGACACGGGCATGATCGTCAAGGCGGCGCAATTGAACATCGATTACATACCCGATCGGGTAAGCCTGAAGGCGTGGTACCGGCGGATTGCGGACATTCGCGCTCCGGGCGTTCGTTGGAATCTGGACCGTTTTTGTACCGGCAATTTCGGTCTCGTCAAGCAGGGAAGCGTCAAGGCTCACGATGCCGGCGGCGATTGCGTTTTGACTCATCGGCTTTTCGAGGAACTCAAGAAATGCATAAGGACGTAAGGTCGACGGTCGATTACATAGGCGGCTTGCGCGTTATGGGTATCGACATAGGGTACAGAAAGACGGGAATGTGCGTCGTGGACGTCTCCGCGGACCGATTGGTCGCGGCGGTCACGTTCGACAACAAGAAGGCCGACGGCACTACGGCCCATTCGGACTTCGCGGGGTGTTGGATGCTGGGAGAGGCCATCTCCGAGTTCGTATCGTTATGGAATCCGCGGGCGCTGTTCGCGGAGATTCCGCACGGCGGAGGTCAGGGCGCCAGGGCCCATCGCTGCATGGGCATGGCTACGGCGGTTTTGTCCGAGGCTCTTAGGCGGACTCGGCGCACGCTTCCTTTCGAGTTGTACACTCCGGGCGGCGTGGAAGAGCTTCTTGGAATACGGATTACCGGCGGGTGTGCGAAGAGGAAGGGCATTTCGGGGAAAGGCAAATTGCGGGCTTGGAAGAAGCAACGGTTGGAGGAGGCGGTCATTGGAGCCTATCCCGATTTTGTCGAATGGCCCAATACCGTGCGATTGAAGGAGGACGCCGTAGATTCGGCGGCCGCCGTTCTGGCCGGAAAAGCCAACGGCAAACTTTACGCGAAAATCGCGGGGACGTTACATGCGGAGAGCGGACGATGAGCGAGAAGCTGACCCCTAAGGAATGGTTTTTGAAGCTGGAGGGGGAATCCATGTTGGATGCCGTAGCTAAGCGGGACAAGGCGCTTCGCGGCGATTCCCGCATTCTGAGCGAGGACGGGCGGCTTTTTCACGATCGGCGGGATACGGTTTCGCTTCCTGAAGGGGCGGGCGCTTCGGGCGAGGCGCCTCTTTCTTTGGCCGAAGCGCGCGCCGTTGCCGGGGAGCGGATCGAGTTTTTGTCGCGGGAAGCCGGTCATTTCCTGGAAAAGAACGGCGATGCGCTCGTTCTTTCCAGGTATTTGTTCGCGGCCAATTGTCTTGTGGGGCGGTTGTTGTACGAGCTGTGCAGTCTGGCGGGCGCCGATCCGCGAGTCGTCGAACACATCGAGCGGTCTTGCATTGCCGCCGATACCGCTCTCGACGGTGCGTTGCTGGATTATTTGCGGGATGTCGTCCTTCCGGACGTACGTAAACGCGTCGCAAAACCGGTCGATATGCCCGACGACCCGAGGATCGACGCCCTCTAACGAGGAGGTCGGCGGTGAGCGCTGAACTGTCCGGTTCGCCTTTGCGCGCCTTGCGAGAATCGCTGGAGAGAAATCCGCCGACGCTCGATGAAGCGGTTTCGCTTTTGGATGCGTTGCGCCGGCGCGAAGACGTGGTCGCGGTCAACGACTTCAACGAACGCGTGTGGTTTGGGCCCCTGATTGTAGACGGCAAGCGTTTAGGAATCACGGACTGTTGTTTCGCGTCCGATCCGTGCCCGCGCCATCGCGCGATGGCGGACGCAAAGGGATCACGAAGCCGAAAAGTTGTCGGAACTTCATTCGCGAGGCAAAAATGACCGACGATAGCGGAATTTTCCCTTCTTTTCCCCTGAGCGCTCCCGCCGTGAACGCTCAGCGATCAAACAGGTTTCAGTGGTCGCTTCCCGCTCCCTACTATGAAGGAGGCGCCGGCTACGCGCCTCTCCGCGCGGAGCCCCTTCTCCGCCCCGGAAAGCGACCGAACTTTTGCGGGCAAGACCCGGCTGGGAGGTGTGACATGGTGGCGATCATTCTGGCGGCATCGAAGGAGACGAAGGAACTGGCGCTGAAAGCGGGGTTCAGCGAGGCGACCGTCTTGATTCGGCGCGACTCCGTATTGAGCTTGCCCGAGATCAAGGAGAAGATCGAGCGCGAACTGTTCGAGATGCGACCGTACCAGTTTCTCGTATCGGACTTTTGGGGCGCGGGAAACGGTTAGTTTCGAGGGCGGAGGCGAGAAATGACGAACTCGAAGACATATCCGCCCGTGCTGGATGCGTGTTGCGGATCGCGCATGTGGTGGTTCGATCGGGGCGACGCTCGGGCGCTGTTTGGCGACTGCCGTCGCGAGACGTTGACGGTCAAGGATACGTCGCACGGTCGAGCCGACGGACGCCGCGTGTTGCGGGTAGAGCCGGACGTTGACCTCGACTTTCGGTCGATGCCGTTTCCCGACGACACGTTTCACTTGGTGGCGTTCGATCCGCCGCACCTAGCGCGCGCCGGGGCGCAGAGCTGGATGGCGGCGAAGTACGGGAAGCTCGGGCCGAGCTGGCGCGAGGATCTGCGGGCCGGGTTCGCGGAGTGCTTCCGTGTGTTGATGCCTTACGGCGTGCTCGTTTTCAAGTGGAACGAAACTCAGGTCAAAGTGCGTGAGGTGCTGGCGTTGACGCCGGAGTCTCCCTTGTTCGGGAACACCAGCGGCCGTAAGGCCGGTACGCACTGGATTGTCTTCATGAAAGCGAACAAGAAATGGGGGGATGACGCGGGGAGTGCGAGAAAGCGCCGTCAAGTCCGTTGAACGGTTGCTGCGGGCATCCGGGCATTTTGCCTTGAACACGATGGCTCGACGGAGAAAAATCAATGACTACGAAGACGGAAACAGACATCGAATCGCCGGCGACTTCGCCGCCTCCGGCGTCTTGTTCGGCGTCTTGGTACGTGGAACTGAATTGCGATTGCCCGAAGTGCGGGAAGGACGTGAACCTTCTCGACGCTCCCGACTTTTGGGAGGGCAGGACGCTCGACATTCCGGAACATGGGACCGAAAATAGCAACAATCTAGCGGTGCAATGTCCTGAGTGCGATCACGAGTTCGAAGTGTGCTGCGTGTGGTGACGACGAACGTCGGGGATGTACTTCGGCGCGTTAACGATTCGGGCATTAGCTTGTTGTCGGGCGGGAGCGGAGGTTCCAAATTGAGTACGACCTTCTGGAGAAAATCAATGGGTAAACGGAAAAATGCGAGCGGGGCGCAAGTACTCCGTACTTCATTGTTGGGCCTTTCGGTTCAGCACAAGGAAGACGGCTGTTGGCTGCAGTTCACTACCGGCACCGGGCGCGAGGCGTATGTCAACTTGAATGCCTACGCCGACCGGCGCGGGGGCATCGTCGGGGATACAATTCGCCGGTGGATCGAAGACGTGCGGGCGACGCCGCAGCGCTATCACTGCCCGCTAGACGGCGAGCGGCTTGTCGGAATCGGTCTCGATGCGTTTATGTGTCAATGTTGCAAGACGAAATTCATTCTCGCGCTTGGATCCAAAAGCGATGAAGCCGGGATATCGTGGGCGCGTGACGATCAAGACCGGTCTCTGCTTCCCTGGTTGAACTCTCTCGGATCCTCGTTTTCGCCGTGATTGGTTCGTTACGCGAAGTTCGGAGGCGCGAGAAAGGGGGGCGCAGCGTGACTTTTGGAAACGGGCTCGGTAAGGGGAGCGAGCGGCGCGGTTGGCGAGGTTGGGTTGCGGGCAAGACCGTGTCGGATCACATGAGAGATGCCATCCGGGGCGGAAAGCCGGAAAAAGAGGCGATCTTGTACGTTCGGAGTCAGTGCTCGTGCGCCCGTACTTCAAACAAACGGATGCGCGAATTGTACGCATCTTTGTCCGGAAAAGGAGAATGATCGCGGAAAGCGGAGTGTTGATGCGCGTATATTGCGGCGATGCCGGACCTGGATTGGGGGCGGACAAGGAATGAAAGACGAGCGTTGGGTTGGGCGAGACATTCGCGGCACCATGAAGGCGCCGTGCTCAAAATCGGATTGTTGCGGGTGCCTTAATTTGATCTGGATCGCGGACGAAAAAGCTTGGGTTGCCCGGTGCAACGAGTGTAGACAGGAGTTCGGATGGTTCAAGACGAACTAGTCGAACCCGGAGGACAGGGTACGGCTGGGGCGCGATCCGATAGGGATTCCGTCGAACGTTGCCGCCGACTTGCGACGAAAGGAGGACGATGCGGCGGCGCGAGAAAGGGGGCGCAACAAAGGAGGCGCAACAAAGGAGGCGCAACAAAGGAGAAAGACGATGAAAACGATTGATGTCAGAGATATTGCGGCGGATCTGGAACGAGCGGCCAAGCGCTACATGGAGGACGCCGCCAGAGACAGGCTCGGCGGGAAGCTGCGTGAGTGGTTTGACGGCGCACTACGGCGCCAGGGGATGGAGGACGTCGTAGAGATCGGCGAACCCGCGGCTGTGTTTGATGACGTAGATTCCGGCGACGCTAAGATAATAATCAGCACTATCGGAAGTACCAAGTATACGGTAATCCGCGTTGTTGGGCCGAAAGTCTTGGCGGACGTAGACGAGATTCGCCGCGACGCTCGTAAGTTCCTGACGGCAGTACGAGAGGCCGTTAACGCATACGCGCAGACTCTGGCTTTGGATACCGCCGTAGCCTCCGTGCCGGCGTTATATGTCCGCGTGACGGCGTACATGGTCGAGTGGTTTCTTTGGGGCTACGCCGGCGCGCCGACGCGTTTGAGCGAGAAGAGAAAGAAAGGGTAAGTCCATGGCAAGTTTTTCCGACGTGGAAAGCGAATCCAAGCGCTCCACGCTTACCGATTCTTCATCGGCCGGCACCATAAGTTTTGAGGTGAATAATGGGGCTCGCGAAGTACTGCGGTTATGCCCGGACGGCAAAATACTATGGAACGGCCGCGAAGTGAAGGGAGACGAGGATTTCAGGGCGGCGATGATTGATGTGCGCGACTCTATTCGGAACGGGATCGGTATGGAACAAATCGTCGGCTTTCTGCGCGGTCGGGTGTCGGATTGCGCTCGGTTGCTTGACGACGCCAAAATCTCCACGCCGGTTGCCGTAGCTGTCGTGGGCGCGTTTTCTGCCCGCCACGAAGAGGCGAAAGCGATTTTATCCGCCGTGCTTGAAATTGCGCAGACTGGGGGGAAGACGCTCGGAGACGCCGGGAGAGGCGTTTGAGCGAGAAAACAGGCAAGAGAAAGAAAGGGTAAGTCCATGGCAAGTTTTTCCGATCTCGATTTCGTCAGGGTTTTGGCGGTGGGTTACTCGACCGCTCCGTTGGATTCAGGACCGTTGTTGGAGAATTGGCTGTCCGACGTCAAGGCGCCGTCGAATTACAAGGATCCGAAAGTCATTGCCGATTACATCGAGAAAGAGAGAATCAAGCGTTTGGCTAACGCCGGTTCGACGCCCATGTTGTGTCGTTTCGACGGGAATGTCGTCGTTCTCGATTCCGACGGATCGGCGTTGAAACCGTCCGATTGCGCGAAGACGCCCGGAGAGGCGTTTTCTCTTTTGACTTGGTTGGACCGTTTATGGCGCAAGAGCGCGGAAGATGAGAAGGTCATAGAGGTCGCGGTCCTCGGAGCGCCGTTGTTCGTTCATTTGTTGATCCAATCCCATCTGGGGACGGGCGGTTCGTTGAGTCCCTACCCTTGGCTTTTCAGAAGCGGCAGAAGCGAATTCTCGTTTACTCGATTCGGCTTGCCCGCGGACGACGGATTCGACGATAACGACGGCTGGCAGTTTTACGATCCCGCTCGCTTGTTGGCGGGAACGTCGATTTTCGACGACAGGCCGGAACTGCTCGCCGCGTCTTTCGGTTTTGCGGCGTTCAAGGAATGGGCGGACGAATCGGTGGCCGAGAGAAGGGCCAGGATCGCGTTGCATCTGGCCCGAGCGATGGGGAGGACGGCGTGATGAACGAACGGGGAGCCGGGGATAACGTGGACTCGAGTTTTTATCGCTCGTTTCGGGATTTGGATTCGGACGGTCTTGTTCCGTTTTCCCTGGCCCCCGTTTACGCTTATTCCGGCGTTTCGGAGTCTATTATCGACAAATTCGCCGGCGAGGGCGTCGAGGGACGTCCGAAAGACTTCCGGGTCGGGAGAATAAAGTTCGACCGTTTGCCGGTCGCGTACTGCCAGGAGTACGGACGTTTTTTGGAGATTATGGACAAGACCGCCTATCTGTACTTTAAGCAATGGTTTTTGTCCAACAATTTCGCCAGCAGGGGCGACGGAAGTCGAAGGAGCGAAAAGTATTTCGAGCTTAGGCATTGGATGGCCCGCGTTTTGGATCCGCTGGCCTTGGAGGCTTCTTCCGCGCGGGTTCCCGTCTCGCTGGAGCTTTACACTCTGAGCGGATTTCGCGCCTTGATGCGTCCGTCCCGGCCGATCGCTTCGTCGGCGGAGGCCTCGAAAAAGACTGCCGGGGAAACGATTATGCTGGAGACCGTTCCTCCGGAGGAAGACGTGATAGTTCGGGGGAAAGCGGCTCTTTCCCTCATGCGCGAGGCATAAGGAAAGGAGAAGGTCAAATGCGGATTCGGGCTCCGAGGATTCCGGAAAACGTTCGCATTGCCGTCATCGGGGACGTCATGTGCGATCGTCGATTCTATTGTCGGACTTTGGGAGTTTCGCCGGAAAGCGATTCGGCGCTGAAACTGCGGTTTTTGCGGGGCGAGGATACTCCGGGCGGCGCGGCCAACGTCGCCATGAACCTCGTCTCTTTGGGAGTCAAGGAAGTCCATTTGTACGGAGGCATCGGAAGCGATTCGACGGGAGAGCTTGTTTACCGGAAGCTGCGCGACGCGGGAGTGACTTTTCATTACGTGCGGATCGGCGAAACGACCGTCAAGACGCGAATCATCACCGAACAGGGGCATCATATTTGCCGTTTGGACCACGAGTGCGCGGTCTCGGGGGGATTATCGTCGTTGTTAGGCGCCCGAAAGCTGCGCGAGGCGTTGTCGTCTTATGCCGCGGTGATCGTGAGCGATTACGCCAAGGGAATGGTCGACGACGGCGTGCTGGACGAGCTTCGCGCTTCTTCCGTTCCGTTTTACGTGGATCCCAAAAGGGACGACGTTTACGGATATCGCGGCGCCGTCGCCATTACTCCCAACGAGATCGAATCCGAGCGTCTCGTATTTTCCCCTTCTCTAATTCCCAGCCGGAGTCGCCCGCCTTTGTCGTTTAAGGCGTTTATCGTGACCGCCGCCGGCAAAGGATGCATGTTGTACACCGCATCGGTGGACGGAGTGATACCGGAGACAGTCGCCGTTTATCATCACATCCCCGCGGTTAGACGGACCAGCGGAGATCCGACGGGATGCGGCGACTCGTTCATTTCCGGACTCGTCGTCGCCCATTTATCGGGATTAAACTGGGTCGAATCGTGCTTGTACGCCAACGCTTGCGGGGCGCTGGCGTTCGATAAGGTAGGGACGGCGCCCGTTTCGGCGGAGGAAGCGGAGCGGGAAATCGAAAGACATCCGGAGGCGTATTCCGCGGTTAGGGACGCCGTCTATGATGTCCAGCAGGGCGTCATCGTCTGGGGTGGCCCGACTCCTCTTTCGGCCGACGCTGATCGGCAAGAAGCGGCCGAAGCGATCAAGGACGGCGGCGAAGACGGCCGGAACGTCGAGGACATCGAGAAAAAGGAGAACGTTCGGTGAGGATAAAATTGCAGTTGGGCACCGGATTGGACGTGAAAGACGTCCAGTTCGACGGCGAGAAGCGCGAACTGTCGGCGGAACTGATCTTCTACGGCGCCGGCCGGGAAGCGGCGGCCGGAAACGTCGAAGTCGTGGCGTACGACGGAACGAGGTTGTTCTGCGGAGTGCTGACGGTGAGCGGCTTGACCGCCAAGCCGGCGTTCGAGGCGCGGACGGAGCCGGTGATGGCGCTTGCGGAGCGGCGCTTGTCGGAAGCGCCCCCTGGCGGGCGCGGCGGGAGGAAAGCGAAAGGCGGAACTAAAATCGTCGATTCCGGCGATTCCGGATTGGACGATTTGAAGTGAAGGGGGAGGCAATGGATCGGAAAGACTTCAGGTACGCGTTTTATTCCCGGAGTTACGCCGATAAGCGCGGGTGCGCGATCTGGGAAGACGAGAACGGAAAAGAGGTATCGCTGACTCGCGTTTCTTTTTCCGATCGTCCCGACGCAGACGCTTCTTCTCCGGACGAGATATTCGTCGGAAAAGTCTTGAAGTTCGTCAAGATGGATTCCCGCGCTTTGGAGGTGTGTGCAGCGACGCGTTCCTCCGGATGCCTCCATTATCGATTACGGGCGGAGCGCAAAATAGCGGGACGGATTAGCGTTATAATACGGTATGGTAGTCCTTTTTGCTTTTGGGGGAGGAGCGAACGATGATTCAATTGAAGGAATTTAGCGTGAATCCCGCGGACGGGGATTCCGTCGTCCGCGCCATCGGGGACGTTAATTCATGGCTGTCGGAAGCGAAAGTCTTGCCTTTGCAGTTTTTCGTTTTAGGCAATTCTCTCGTGGTCGTCTATCCCGTTATCGAGAACGCGGACGCCAAGCGCGGAGATGATTCCCTCTACGTCGAAAGAAGGACGGATTCCGTTTCGGTCGCTCCTTCCGTTGTCGCCAAAGAGCCGGGCGGCGCCGACAAAAAGCGCGCCCGGACAAACGTCTTGGTACCTGCGCGGTCCGCTCAGAAAAATACGTCGGTATTGTGTCAAGCCGGAGTATTCGGTTTTCCTCCCGGCGCTTCGATGGTTCCGGGCGATCCGCCCGTTCCTTCGCCGTTGATCGCTACGAGTTCGTTCGATCTGAAAGAGTGGTCCGAGTTTTTTACCGAGTCGCGGTGAGAGTCGGGAAGCGTCGTTCGCTTCGAGGGCGTTGTGTCGGTTCCGTCGGATTTTACGTCCGGAAGTCGTCCTCGAGACGTCTCGGGGAGGGATCCGGGCCGAGGATAAAGGAGGACGGTCATGCGTGATGGCGTGGAAGGGCTGCTTAACGATATGAGAAACTCCAGAATACGGGAGTTTCTCGAACCCGGAACCGGTCTGGCCGGTTTCGTTTGTCGCACGACGGACAATTGTCGTTCCTCCGCGGGGACGACGTGGGGATTGAAACGGGATCGTTGGCCGGGCGCCTTGAGGGCGGAACATCCGTGGGTTCCGCTCGATGCCGTTCGGCTTATTCTCGTGGAGGTGAGCAGGGAACGGGGTCGGTATCAGCGGGCGTCCGGGCTGGTAAATCTGCTGGGCGTGTCCATCGTTCCGTTTTCGTGGTCGATGGGGCCCGACGGCTTGTATTACGGCTTCGCCGGGACGAAGGCGGAGTTTTTCGACTTATTTCAAACGGATCCGGCGGGAAGGCATAACGTCCGGACGGATCGGGAGAAGTATTCGGCTTCCAGGGTTTCGGAGCATATCTTGGCTCTGGAGTTCATGGCTCGCAATTTCGGGCCGGAAACGGCGTCGGTTACGGGAGGGACGCCGGATTTCGCGTTATTGCACGAGCAGGACGGATTCGTTTCCGCCGGAGTTTCGAGGTTCGAATTTCCTCGCATGTTGTGTTGGGGGCGTCTGGGAAGTCCGAAGTTGCGGGAGGCGAGCGTGGAGCGTCTCGCGCTTGATCTGATCAAGAGGCGGTACTGGCCGGTGAAGTTAGCCGGGGGAACGACGCTTTTCGCCAAGGGCGAGGCCGAGGCTTGCGGCAATGTCGTTCGTTTCGAGTCTCGAGACGAGGATCGCCTGTCGTTGTCCTTGGACGCGGCGGCGGTGGAAGAGCGCCTCGGACTCCTCGTTTCGGAAAATTTCGGCGAGACCGTTTCCATTTCTCTGCGGCCGGCGGTGCCGGCGGGAGTGAAGACCGTAGTTCGATCCGGCATGCCGGTATTCGAGCCGGATATTCCTCCCGAGGAGTTCGGGGACTGGACGACGCTGGAGCGGCGGATCGGCCGGCCGGCGGCGAGAGGATTGAAGTATCTGGCGGCGTTGACGACCGCCGAAAACGTCGGAGGAATCGTCAGCTTCGACGCAAATTTAGTCTCGTCGGAGAATCCTCCGTTGTTGTGTATGGAGGAGTCGCCGGCTATTCAAAAAGTTCGGTCGCTTCCCGGATCCATGCGTCTCGACGGAGTCGTTTCCGTCAATCCGGAACGCTGGGTTCTGCGTTCCGAGGCGGAGAACGGGCTCCGCGCGGAGCGGACGGGCAAGATTCGGACGAAGTGTCCGCCCGTCGTCGTCGTTGATCGTTCCGCGACTCCGCGTAGTACTCTGCAGGAGTCGATCGCGGAGGCCATAAACAGAGTCAAGTAGTAGTAGGGAAAAGGAAACGGCGATTTGTCGTCTCTTCGAGACGTCCGCCTTTTCCTTAGCTATCGGCTTGGCGTCGAAAGGAGGGACGGCGATGGGTCTTGGCGAGTCGGAGGCGAAAGGCGGTTCGGGGGGCAAGGATTTGACGAAGTACGCGGACGGTTTGGAATCTCACGGGTTATCGGGTACCGTAGTTCCCAGGGCTTCGGGCGCTTCGGCGATTTCCAGCGGAGCGCGTTTCGACTTTGCTAGTCCTACGGCTTTTAATGTGATTTCCGTGAATCCGGACGGCTCGGAGACGGCGGTTTCGGTGTCTCCAGGCGACATTCCTCGCATTTCCGCGGAAGGGTACGATCCCATTCTTGCGGAGAAAGGAAGACCGGCGAAACCCGTCAACGAGGTGCTTCACGTTTCGGATCCGCTTGATGCCGTTTCCGTGCCGACGATCGAGGTCGTTTCCGCTCCGGTTCCGGTCGAGGCGGCTTCGGAGACCATCGTTTCCCGGGCTTTGCCCGACGGGTCGGTCGAGCCTTCCGCCTTGGTGCCGCGCGTGTCCGGCCTCAACGATATTTTGGCGCCTCGGGCCGAAAAGGGATTGACGGAGGCGGATTTGGGCTTCGAGTCGCATTCAAGCCGTCCGCGAAAGGATGCGGGGAGGGCGGAAAGGACGTATCGCCGGGTTTCGAGCGTTCCGCAGCGGCTGTCTCCTCCTCCGATCGTCGACGAGCCGGCTCGCGTCAGGCAGCCCGAGACGCTGCGGCCCGCGTTCGATCCGGTAATCGTGCCCGCGCG
>Ga0315284_10006704_pt1 | contig 16401 bp, 17 predicted proteins | sample YL17G09_16_MG_FD_203696 | JGI IMG/M metagenome (GOLD analysis project Ga0315284, IMG submission 203696) | Sediment microbial communities from Yellowstone Lake, YNP, Wyoming, USA - YL17G09_16 | ecosystem: Environmental > Aquatic > Freshwater > Lake > Sediment | place: USA: Wyoming | collected...
GGAGTGGGCCGCGTCGCGGCTCAAGGACATCAAGGAGTTGGGCGTGACGCCGGTGCTGGCCGCGATTGACGCCTTGACGAGGAACATCCGTGCGCCGACCAAACGGGAGAGTCTGCGAAGCCTCAGGGCTTACCTAGTCACTCGTCTGGAGTTGCTGGATTACCCCATGGCATTGGCCAGAGGAATTGACATCGGCTCGGGGCCAACCGAGGCCACGTGCAAGACCTTGACCCTGCGCCTCAAGCAGTCCGGCATGAAATGGGACCGCGATCATGCCGCCAGCATGATGAATCTCACGGCGCTCTACGACAGCGGCCAGGCACAGGACTATTGGAGTCAGGCGGCCTGATGCCAAGAAAGAAGGCCACACCCGACCCGCTTGCGTTATCACGGAACGCACGGCAGGCCGCGGTGAGCAGAGGCCAGCAAGTCGGTGACCGACCCGCATGGACTCGGGTTTCCGCCTCGCCAGCGAGGGACCGTGGGATGGTTCCTCGATTTTTACCCCACCTCCCCCTTGGTGCGGGGATGGGTTGCGATGCAGAATGCCGCCCGCCTGATTGTTCTTGGAAAGGACTCCTCTTCATGCGTCTGCTGTGCACGGATCCCCTCTTCCCCTGGCCAAAACTTCCCGATAGCCCTGACCGGGTCGCCCTGCGATTCCTGCTGGACCTGCTGCCGGATCAGCCCCTGCTGGACGCCCTGCACAGCCACCGCGGCCACGGACGCAACGACGTTCCCGTCCCTGTGCGCTGGCACATCACCTCGGCCGCGGGAGATGGCACGGGAGATTCATCCGTTCTGCCGCTGCTGTTGGCGCAGGCGAGGCGGGTGCTGCCGGAGGGGCGGATGCAAACGCTGGCCTGTGACAAGGCGAGCGATGAGGAGCATATCTACGAGTTGCTCCACCAACATGGAATCACGCCCCTGATCCAGGCGCGCTCGATGTGGAAAGAGAAACCGGAGCGGAAGCTGCCGGGCCACGATGCTTCCAGCAACATGGTGCATGACGAGGCGGGGACGATGGATTGCTACGACACGGTCTCGGCGGCGCCGACCAGGCACAAGATGAGCTGCATCGGCTACGAGAAGCAGCGCAGGACGCTCCAGTATCGCTGCCCGGCGAGGCACGAGGGTTTTGCGTGCCCCAGCGACAAGCCGTGCAACGGGCGCCGATCCTATGGCAAGACGGTGCGTGTGAAGTGCGAGTTGGACCTGCGGCGTTTCCCGCCGATGCCTCGGGCGACGCTGGAGTTCGAGCGGCGGTCCAACGGATGTACGGCCGTGGAGCGGGTCAACGCCCGGACCCAGGTTCACTGGGGCCCGGATGACGGGAACGTGAGCGGAGCGCTTCCACGCCCACCTGGCGACGATCATGCGGGTGCACGCGGCGGTGGCCCATGGGCTGGCGACGCAAGAACGTGATGAGGGCAAGAGGCTTTCGCCGACGCGACGGTCGCCGATCGCGCGGAAGCCGGCGAAGGCGGCCACTCGCCCCGGCCTCTGAATCCGACAACGACATCCTCCCCTGCCGCCCGCAACCCAACCCCGACCCATGGGGCTGGTTGCGGCCGCGCCAAAACAGGCCCCCAAGACCGAATGGCATTGACTTAGTTTTCAATTGTTTGTGGCTTCAACTCTTTACGTAGTTCGCTGCGCGGGCGAGTCATGAGTTGGTAGCTGTCCCGCCGATGCTTGACGACGCGGGGTTCATGGCGGTCCGGACGCGGTGGATGGATGATCCGCTCCGCCAGGGTCTCGCCGGGCTCGGCCGACAGCAGCCACCGCACCGCGTCGATGAAGCTGATCCGATCGGGCGTGGTCTGCTGCCGCGCGGCCGCCTCCACCCTCGCCGCATGCACCCGATTGTACACCCGGGCGTCGATCGCCAGTTCCTTGCGCACGCCTTCGACGGTGTGGCTCTTGACCTGGCGCATTCTGGGCGTCGTCTTCAATTCGCCGAAGTGCGTTTCCACCTGCCAGCGGACCTTGAACAAGGCGGCGATCTGGGCTTGGGAATAGAGCACGGGATCCAGGAGCGTGGTGGCGAGGGTCACGCCCAACGTCCGCTGCCCCTGCCGCGGCAGACGAAAACGCAGTGCCCGCACCCGCAGCGACGCCGGCAGCGCATCGTACGGCTCCTGCTCCATCCACTTCGGCTTCCGCCCGGGTTTCCGCCACTCCACGATCGGATCGTGCTGGTCCAGCCGCTTGATGAACTTCGACCGAGGCTTGCCCTTCTGCCCCTTCTTGTGCATCTTGCGATGCGGCCGGCAATCCACGATCGGCTGCGGGTGCATGCGGAAAAGCCCGAAAATGCCTCGAAGGTGCAGCATCGTCAGATGCACGTAGGAGCAGAAGCCCCGGTCGCCAACCAGCACATCGCCTGGCCCCAGCAGCGGGTGCGGCTTCCCTACCTTGGACGGTTCGTGCGTGTAGAGCTCCAACCGCAGGGCTTCCACCACCCGTCCCGTGAAGGCGTCGAAGAGCCCCAGCAGCGTGCAGATCGGGAAGCCGCGGCCGGGCTTCTGTCCTTCGGGCTGTCCGAACTCTTTCCGCAAAGCCGGCGTGTCCGGCGTGAGGGTGCTGGAACCCTCCGTCAGGAACGCCCGCAATCCAAGCCACGTCCCCGGCGTTTTACGGTGCCGCCGCATGGCCGCCGATGAGTGGCGCAGCAGGTCCTGCAACGCCGCCAGCGGCAGGCGCATTCGCGCCTTGCAGTAGGTTGCGGCCTTCACGGGGTCCTTGGCCCGATGACGCAGGTGCGTCATGGCCGTGTTGAAGTTGAGGATCTGGAGGATGAACAGATGAACCGTGACGACCGGATCGAGCCGGCGTTGGCGCCAGGCGTGGCCAGCCGCGCGGCAGGCATCGAGGATGCTCTGATCCGGCAGAAAGGGATGCGGGTCCTCCTTGACCCGCTGAAGGGTACGAGAGATCGTAGTTATCCGTGGCCTCCTGTTGTTGGTTGTCAGCCAACACCCTTATGACAGGAGGTCACTGCTTGCGATAGATTCGCAATTGGCGTATCGGCGTGGACTTGTCGATTAAGTCAATGCCATTCACTCCCGACGCCGCTCCAGTCCGGCCCGCAACTCCCGCCAGTTCTCCCTATTGCCGGGGGCCAACTCCGGGCCGCTGTACTCTCGCTGGCGTGTGCCCAAGCCCGCCACGGTAGCTGTCGCTGACCTTCAGGAAGTGATCCAGGGACTCCCGCAACTCCCCCGTGGCGTCACCGACCGCCCGGGCGATGGCTTGCAGGTGTTGACGATACGGCCGGCGAACCGCCTTCACGCTGTTCTGCGGTTGGTTCTTGAAAATCTCGGCCGGACCACCAGCTCCTGGTGAATCTCCGGAACGCCGCGATGCCGCCGGTAACGCAACACCCCCACCAGCGCCATCACGTCCAAACCAAACTCATGCTCCGCCAACGCGATGCTCCCCTCCTCTTCGACTCGGTCAAAGCGGCCCCGCTGTTCACAAAACGGGTTATGACAGCAGCGAACCTGCACCTGAAGCCCACAGGTTCCTCCCAGCGTCGCCACCGTGCGTCGGCTGAAGCAGGCCGACCGCGTCGTCCTGGCGCATTCCGGGCAGGCCGTGTTGTGCATCCGCAGGGTCTTCTGGATCGTGGGTTTGGGCCGAGCAGCGATTCTGGCCATCCTTGCCCTCCGGGTAAGCGGTCCACCCCGGATCATCGGTAAATCCCCTCATCTTGCTCAAGCCGACTTTGCCGACATAGAAGAAAACCTGTTTTCCCGCCAAATCCCCCCGCCGGCGTCGAATACCCTATAGACAGCGGCTCGGCCGCCCCTCCTCCTTTGGTGCGGAGGAGTCTGTTCTTTGACAATTGAATAATGCCTCATCCGCGAGATCGCCGCCAGCTCGATATTCGTCATTACGGCTTCGTCATTGATTCGACATGCGAGCTTCATCTTTGGTCATTCAATCGACAATCGGCATTTCCCCCCATTGCAGCGTCAGGGCCAAAATGGGGTCATTTCGGGGTCGATTTGGGGTCGTTTGGGGGTCGGTTTAGGGTCGGTTTTTTCGTAGATACTTGCGTCCACAAACACCTCAAGTCCCGGCCCGGCCACCTCTTACCGCCCCCCGCCCCACCCGCGAAAAAAAAACACGCTTCCGGCCCGCGCAACACAATAAGCCCGGGAAAAGGGTCGGCAGCCATTATCGCAACAAGACACAACCGCGCCGGGGGTCAAAACCATGACGATTTGGCCTACGCCTATGACCGCAACTTTAACCGCACCTACAACCAGAACACGCAGGCGGCGCTCAAGGACGACCTGCACCAGTACGACGACCTCAACCGCCTGACGGCCATGGACCGCGGCACCCTCAACGGCAACAAGGACGGGATCACCGGCACGCCCAACTGGAGCGATCCGACTACCAGTTGCACGGCTCAGGTTTCCGCACATTTTCTTGGGCCGTGCTAGGATTCCAACGGCTGAACACAAGCAAGGATGTCTTACCCAGAAGATGGCATGGACGCCAGCAACTCGGCCCTTCTCTCGTTTGGCCAAGAACATCTCGGACAGGCGGAATTCGGGGATCAACGCTTGGCCCGGCGAGCCGTCATGACCCCAGATCAAATCCTCAAACATCCCGGCGGCTGCTCTGCCACAACTCGCGGGCGGTGGATGACTCGAATCGCCAGGTCCTGGGGCTGATCGGACCAACGCTGCAGTCGCGGCGGAAGGTGCCCAAGGGCGAGCAGCTGACGGCCAAACGGGAACATCCGCAGCGGGAGAGTCGGCTGGGGCTGCGGGGCGTGCAGGCCGTGGGAGAGGTTTGCGAAGGCAGGCGTTGGGTGAACCTGTGGGATCGGGGTGGGGACACGTTCGAGTCGCTGGAGCGGCAGCAGACGCTGAAGCCGTTGTCCTGTGGCCGGAGCAAGTCGAATCGCACGGTGGAGGTGGTGGATGGCAAGGGCCGGACGGTGCTGGCGCCGCGGCCCCGGCGTGGGGAGCATGGCAACGAGCCGCTTGGGATGTGGGCGGTGCAGGTTCCGGAGTTCGAACCGCCCAGGGGCCAGGAGCCGTTGGAGTGGATCTTGCTGACGAACGTGAAGACCCAGACGTTTGCGGAGGCGTGCGAGCGGATCGACGGGTACGGATGCCGGCCGATGATCGAGGAGTATCACAAGACGCAGAAGACGGGCTGCGGGATCGAAGAGCCGCCGTTCACGACGCGGAAGGCGATGGAGGTGATGATCGCGTTGTGGTCGGTGGTGGCGACGAGGCTGCTGCGGCTGCGGGACCTGTGGCGGCAGGCGGACGCGGAGATTCGGCCAGCGACGGAGGTGGTGGACCAGGAGTAGGTGCGGGTGCTGAGCGTGTGGCGATTCAAGCGGGAGCGGGCGGACTTGAGCGTGAAGAAATTCCTGTATGCGCTGGCGAAGCTGGGCGGGCATCTGGGGCGGAAGCACGACAAGGCCCCGGGGTGGCTGGTATTGTGGAGAGGCTGGACGAAGCTACAACTATTTGTGGAAGGCGCGGCCGTGGCTCACCCGCTCAGATGTGAGGAAACCTGAGGCGTCTCGCCCGTGCTACGCGAAATGGGTTTGCCCTGGGGATGGGGTTTTGGCGGATTGACATGATGGGTCGGCCCAATACAATCTAGCGGGTGGTAGGTCGGAGTGCGGGCTCGTAGCTCAGTTGGCTAGAGCGCGTCCCTGATAAGGACGAGGTCACGTGTTCGAACCACGTCGGGCCCACTAAACGCAAGCCTCAGGTCCGGAAGGACTTGGGGCTTTTTCGTTTGGGCGACGAGAAATGCATGTGACCTGCTCAAGACGGTCATGTGACCGGCTTTTTGAGGCGGGATGTTGCCGTAGGGCTCGGTGGGCGGAGTTGCCTACGGACTCCTCATGCCCGACCCCGACTTACAGCGGAAGCTGGATAATCTGGGACTTTGGAGGGGCGGTTGCGTGGTGGCCCGAGGCATCTCGCCGGAGCATCTGCTGATCTGATGATCGTGTACGCCAATCCGGGCGGCCAGCTTGAAGAGCGTCAACTCCCCGTGCTGCCGAAGCAGCCCCAGGATCTGCGCGGACCTCGCGTGGCTGGATCTGGCCGCCGCGGTGGCGGCCTTCATAGCCAAGTACGTGGGGTAGACCGTGGCGGGGTGGTCGGGGCGTCGGGGCCGGTCGTGGTTTGCCGGCTCTTGGCGTGGTGTTGCGCTGCGCGAGAGGGTGGCGGGCGAATTTCGCGTTTTTTGGGGGGTGCAAACGGGTAGGTGCTGGCCGGGCCGGGAGTTGCTGGCCGAGGGGTTTGTAAAAACCGACCCTAAACCGACCCCAAAACGACCCCAAATCGACCCCAAATCGACCCCCAAACGACCCCAAATCGACCCCCAAACGACCCCAAATCGACCCCCAAACGACCCCGAAATGACCCTGTTTTGACCCTGAAGGGACGCCGATCTGATACTCGATTGGCGATTGCTGATTGCCGATTGAATAAGGAAGGACGGATGGGCAGAGCCGGCGCGGGGATGGAACGGGCGGCGATGCCGGAGGTGCGAGGCTATTCAATTGTCAAAGATCGACGCGGCCTGGCATTTTGCAGGGCCAGGCGTTGATCCGCCCATAGCGGACGGGGGTTTATACCACAGAATTCGGCAGTTTCCAGCCAAAACTGGGGGGATTTCGGGCGTGCGGCTAAGCGCGGGGCCGGCCGGGGGTTGGGGGGATATGATTTATTGGTGAAGTGGTATGCGCTATTTGCTGGTTATTCCTGGTTATTGGGGGTGTCGGCGTGGGGCTCTGGGGGTAGGGGTGGACCTGCGGTCGCGCCGCTACGCGGGGCATGACGAGCGATTGGGAGGACTACGTCTGGAGGGTTCTCCGTCCTGGGCGTAGGCGGGGAGGTCGAGGGTGCGCAGGCCTGCGACGATTCCGGCGCCGACGACGGAGGTCTTGAGGAAACTGCGGCGATTCATGGTGGTGACTCCCATCATCCCGAGGTTCGGGTGTTTATGACTTTACTGGGCCCGTGTGCGTTGGGCGCATGCCACGGACACGGGGTTCCTGTAATTGAATTACCGTGGAGGATGGTAAGCGTTTAGGGGGGTGAACAGCGGAGCCGTGCGGCGGCGGGGGAGGTGTCCGGATTACTGGAGCCAGTTGTCGAGGGGTAGGGTGGGGATCTGTGAGAAGTGGGTGTCGGCCGTGACGAGGGTGCAATGATTGGCGAGGGCGATGGAAGCGATGAGGAGGTCGAATACGGGGAGGGGTTTGCCGAGCTTGCGGAGGGTGGCGCGGAGGCGGCCGAACTCGATGGCGGAGGAGGCATCGAATTCGAGGATGTCGAATTGCTGGAGGAGGGCTTGGAGGCGGGGCTGATTGGTGTCGGGTCGCTGGCTGTTGAAGACCATGAACCAGAGTTCGGCGATGACGGGGCGGCAGAGGAGGCATTCATCGCGGCGAAGGGTGGCGAGGCGCTGCCAGAGGGGCTGGGCGTCGTTGCGGAGGAGGCGGGCGGCGTGGTTGGTGTCAAGGAGATAGCGGGTCATCGTTGGAGTCCGTGAGGTCGGAGTCGCGGAGTTCCTGGACTTGGTCTAGGAGGTGGTCGAGCTCGCCGGGGGGGCCGTCCCAGGGGAGGATAGGGTGGAAGTGAGGTTGGAGGGCGGGTTGATCGTCGAGAGTTTCGATGCGGACGCGGGCGCCTTCGGGGAGGCTGGCGGAAGGGTCGGGGATGATGACGCCGTGCTTGACGGTGCCGTGATGGGTCATGGTGGGCCTTGCTGTGGGTATTGTACATTGCGGAGGGAGATGGGGCGAATGGGAAGGGGAGGAGACGTCGGGATTGCGGGTGGCGGGGTGGGCGAGTTGGGTGGGAGGGGCCAGGAGGGTTTGGGGAGCAGGCCGGGTGACGTGGCGGTGGCCGCGCGGCCACCATGACTGCCGACGCCTTTTCCGACCCGACCCCTCTTCTGCGCCCCCCTTTTCTTCGCCATCTTGTGGTGATGGTCGAAATATGCGATATTGATGAGGATTCGTGCCCGCGAATAGATGCACATGCAAGCTCCCCGGGGAGTCTGATGGTACGGGCCCGGGGCGACTGCGTCCGGTGCCGTATAGCGGCGTGGGCTTACGCAGCAAGCTCGATTCACATGCGGGTCTGTGGAAGGAGAAATGGCCATGGATGAGCGATCACGAGACTGGAGGACACTGAAGGGGCTCGACAAATGGAAGTATGTCTTGTGGGACCTGGGTCCGGGACTGTTCAAGGAGCCAATGCTGACACTGATCAGGCACCGAGATACACGGGACCTGGCTGAGCCGATCATCTTTCGGTTGAGGTGGGCGCTTGTGGTGGCATTCCTGATCAGGGCATTCCTGCAACCGAAAGCGCTGGACGCGGGGCTGTTGGCGATGATGCGACAACAGCGAGTGTGGCTGTGGGCGTTGCTGTCGTTTGTGCTATACGCGCTGGTGCTGGAGGGATATCGCTGGATGCAGCTTCGGCGTCACAACGAGGGGCGTCGCAAGGAAGCGTTTCCGAGGCGGAAGGAAGCGCGGTTGTTCATCTTGCTGGACTGTGTGTCTATCGGGCTATTCTTGGCGTTGTCGCGCCGCCCGGAGAGCGACATACCTTTTTTCTTTGCCGTGCCGCTGATCATGGGTGCCCAGTATTTGCCGGTGCGGAACAACGGTTTTGCGCCCTGGGTCATCGCGGCGGTGTTCCTGGTGGCTGCGCCGGCAACGATCTACCTGTCGCAGGATCCGCATACTGTTTGGATGGCAGTGCGGATGATTGCGCCGAAAGCGATCGCGCTGGTGCTGATTGGCTTGTACCTGATGTGGACGCTGCTGCATCTTGGTTGTACGGAGCAGATGCTGCGCGCGGTGTTTGAGGAGAGCGGCGAGGGGATGACGTTCATCGGGCAACAGCGGGAGGCTTGCAGCGAAGTGAAGATCGACATGCGACTGCTCCGACTGAACGAGGCGCAGCGACGTTTTGCGCCCAGCGCAAGGGATAACGGGGGCACCTGTCGGGATGAGCTTGGTTCGGTAGACGGGGATCCGAACAGCGCCTGCCGGTGGTGTCCAGTGGTACCGGTCCTGAACAAGGAGGGGCCAGAGAATTCGAGGAGCATCACGCGATCGTGGATCAAGAACGTGGATGGGACGCAGGACCAGGGGTATTTTGATGTGACTGCATCGCGGACGTACAACGAGCTGAACGATATTATCGGGGCTGTTGAGATAGTGAAGGAGACGACGCCGCAGATCCAGTTGGCGCTACTGGCGCCGATGCTCTTCAGCGCGGAGAATGAGGAAGATGTGATCTCACTCGCTACGGATGCGTTTCGGAGGATGTTCCGGGTGGAAATGGCGTTGTACATCGAGCTAAGGAACTCGGAGAACGGGATCTCGACGGTCGTGAAGGCGTCGCATTTCAGCAGGACGGAGCGATCCAAGGAGGAGCACGACTGGCCGACGGTGACGTCAAGCGACCTGTGGGATGAGCTCAAGAAGCAGCCGAGAGTCACGGACGTGCTGACGGCGAAAGCGAAGGACGAGCCCCGAGAGCGGAGGCCGTGGGAGTTCTGGCGAGTGCCATCATCCTCTGATTTGGTGACGGGGCTGGCGCGGGCGTTTGGAGTTGGCCGCGGAATCGTGGCGCGAGTGGAGCGGCAGGACGCGAACTGTCTTGGGGTGTTGCTGGGGGGGTGGGGCTCGGCGGGGGAGGAGGGGACGGAGCAGGGCAACGGAGCAGCATCGCGGGAGTTCACATATCTGGACGTGATCACAGCCGGGCTGGCGTCGGATATGACGGGGGCAGCACAGGAGCATGCGGCGGTGCGGAGGCGAGAGGAAAGAATGGATAAGGAGCGGATAAGGACACTGGAACGGCTGTCGGAGCAGGCCTCGCAGCGCGAGCGAGATCTTTATACGCTGATCGCGGATCTGGCGTTGTTTGAAGATGCCGCGAAGCGCCGAGACCCCGAGCACGTGATCGGGATGTGTCTTCTGGGTGTGACGCATCGGGCGGGCTTGCGATTCAGCCGCGCGATGTTCCTGCGGCTAAAGGGTCAGGAGCTGCAGTTTGCTCTAGGCCTGGGTCCGGTGTGGGGGGCCGATGAGAACTGGCGAAAACCCGGTGCCAGCACGTTGAAGAACACCTACGAGAATCCGGTGTGGCTGGACGCGATTAGGCAAAATGACGCGACGGGCGTAGGGAAAGACTGTCGGCCGGTGCAGCTGTCGGAGCTGCAAGGGAGCGTGATCTTGAAGGCGATAGTGGAGCGTCGCGCGCAGGTGGGAACGGAGCAGGATCCGTTTCTGAAGAAGGCACTGCCCAGTGCGCTACAGATCAAAGGGCCGTTTGCAGTGGCCCCTGTGCATTTCCTCGATGACGTAATGGGAGTCATCGTAGCTGACCGGGGCTACCTGGAGCAGGCGGATGCCACGATTTCCGATCCGGACGTGATACTGCTGGATTACATGGCGTCGGTGGCGGGGCCGTTCCTAGCCAGCACACAGGGAGCGGATCAGGCGGTGAAGGGGATGATGTCGTTCTTGCGGGAGTATGACCCGGCAGTGCTGGCACATTGTGGGCGGATGGGAGAGCTGGCGGAGCGGGTTGCGATCGAGAAGGGTCTGGGGCCGGAGAATGCGCGGGCAGTGCGCATGGCGGCGGTGGTAGCGGATCTTGGTTTGCTGAAGCAGGTGGGGTTGCCGCTGTGGAAGCAGAAGAAGACGTTGGATGGGCAGGAGAAGGCGTGGGCGGAGCATCATCCGCACCGGGCGCGTGCCATCCTGGAGGCCATCGACGCACCGGAGGTTGCGCTGCGTGCGGTTCGGGACCATCGGGACATTGGACTAAGGCCGAATTCGGCTGTGCCCGATGAGAAGGTTCCGGCGGCCATTTTGAACGTTGTGGAATACTACCTAGCGTTGACGGAGAATCGGCCATTTCGGAATCGCGCACCGCTGGAGCGGAAAGCCGCACTGGAGCAGATTCGAGAGGAATACGGGGCGACTTGGTATGAACTGGTTGGGTGTCTGGACCGGGCCGAAGCCGAATTGGCAGCCAGCTGTGGCATTGGCGGGGAAGCGAGGTAAGGGAAATGGGAACGTGGCTTCAGGCAAACTGGGTGTCGTTGATCGGGTCATCGATCGGTGTGGTGGGGTTGATTTACGGCATGATCAACGGAACTCGCCGTAGGCGTGTGGAGAACGTAAGCAACGCGGCATTTGCCGCGTTCTGGAATGCGCTGAGGAAGGCGGCGTCACGGTGGGACGCCATGCCGGTGGACATGCGGACGGAAGTCTCGAAGGTTAAGCGCGATTTTGATGAGCTGCGAGACCAATCGCTGCACTTGTTCTTCGTTGGCAGGCAGCCTTCGGAGTACGACTTGCGGAAACTGGAGGAAAGCAAGGCATTTGACGAGGCAGACGTGAACTACCTGAGGAAGATGATGCGGATCCAGCGGGTGGGGGGGAGGAGTTCCGGACGATGACATGGGCGCCGAACGCGATCGACGGAGCGCAGGCGGAAGAAGAAGGGACGGAAACCTGTTTCATCCTATTCGTGGTTTTGCCTTTGGTTGGGTTTGTTCTTTCGTAGCCGTTCACGGCCACGTGGGCGCTCAGACTCCCACTGAGCCTGAATATGGATGAGTAGAGTATGCCCCCCCCCGGCAAAACGCAAGGCAGTTCTCGACAAAACGTGCGGTAAGACTGCGGTGATTCGTGTGGTTGGTCCGATCATGGCTTTGTCGAATGTGACAGCAGCCGATGATCCCACTCACAAAACGAGCTGGCCGAGAGGTCATCAAGCAGCAACGGCGTCGCATCTACGCGCACCTGCGAGGAGAGCCTGCTCGCTCACTTCTGCCGGGCGGGGCGTGAACGGCTACAAGATCTCTTGCCTGCACCGCTGCCAGCGTGAATGATGTGGCGCTGTAGTATCAGGGTGTTCGGGGGTGAAGCGAGAGGAGGTCTGGCATGAGCCCTGTGGAGCGGGTGATGTGTGTGCTGGAGGGGCGGAGCTGGGGTCGCGCCGCGTAGCGGGGCGTGCTGGGAGTTCCAGGAGGAGCCGAAGACTGCCGCACCAGGGTCTTGCGCATTGCCGGGGAAATGGGCACATCCGCATTTGCAGGGAGAAGGCGTCTGGGCGGTCTGCGGCGGAGTATGGTGTCCCGCTACACCTTGGCCACGTTACAGAGGGGAGGAATCTGGTATGATCCGGTCTTCACAGCTCGGGCCCGCCCGGAAGGCTTGGTGGATGTCTGGCCGCATGGCCTGCGTGTCAGTCGCCCGTTGTGGAGCATCATGTATCCGGGCCATCCCGGTGGAGGAACAGATATGAAGAGCAGGACGCAGAGGCGAGTGACGCGTCGGGAGTTTCTGGTGAGGACGGCGGCAGCCGCGGCGGCTGTGTCGATCGTTCCGCGGCACGTTCTGGGCGGGCCGAGGTTTGTGGCGCCGAGCGAGAAAGTGAACGTGGCGCTTGTGGGAGCGGGCGGGCAGGGGCGGACGAATGCGCAGAACCTGTGTAAACTCAACGAGGACCAGGCGCAGATCATTGCGGTTGCCGACGTAGCAGAGAAGACGGATCTGGGCCGGTTCTACTACGGCGGGTTGGGGGGGCGTGGGCCGGTCAAGGCGGAGATTGAGAAACACTATGGGGAGAAGACGCCGAACTTTCGCTGCACGGGTTACGAGGATTTTCGGGTGATGCTGGACAAGGAGAAGGCGATCGACGCGATTCTCTGCGCCACGCCGGATCACCTGCACGCGTTGGTCACGATGACGGCGATGAGGAGGGGGAAGCACGTTTATTGCGAGAAGCCGCTGACGCACAACGTCTGGGAAGCCCGGCAGATCGCGAAGGTTGCGAAGGAGACGGGTGTGGCGACGCAGATGGGCAACCAAGGGCACTCTGGGGAAGGCATCCGGCAGACGTGCGAATGGATCTGGGACGGCGCGATCGGGGCTGTGCGGGAGGTTCACGCGTGGTCGGACACAGGGCGCTGGTCGAACGGTCCAGGGCGGCCCAAAGACACGCCGGCCGTCCCTGCGGGCCTGAATTGGGACCTGTGGATCGGTCCACGCGAAAAACGCCCCTATCACCCCGCGTATGCTCCATACAACTGGCGAGGGTGGTGGGCCTTCGGCACGGGCGCGATCGGGGACATGGCCTGCCACAACATGGACCCGGCGGTGATGGCGCTGAAGCTCGAACACCCGCTCTCGGTCGAAGCTTACTCCACCGAGGTCGATTCCGAAGTGACCTCGCCAGGCTCCATCTACTACTACCAGTTCGGTGCGCGTGGGGACATGCCCCCGGTCAAGCTGACGTGGTACGACGGCGGGCTGCGGCCGCCCATTCCTGCGTGGATCGACCGCACGGACTCGAAGCAGCGGCTGGGCGGCGACGGCAACGGCATCATCTTCGTGGGCGACAAAGGCGTCGTCACGTGCGACGGGTGGGCGGGCATGCCCCGCGTGCTGCCCCTGTCTCTGCACCGCGAGTACAAGCGTCCCGAGAAGACCCTGCCCCGCTCGAAGGGTCCCCATGCCGACTGGCTCGCAGCGTGCAAGGGCGGGACGCCCGCCAGCGGCAGCTTTGACTACAGCGCGCGTCTGACGGAGATCGTGCTTTTGGGGAACGTTGCACTTCGCGCCGGCAAGCCGTTGATCTGGGACGGGCCGAACATGAAAGCGACGAACGTGCCTGAGGCGGCGCAGTTCATCAAGGAGCAGTACCGGAAGGGGTGGGAGATCGGGTGAATCGCGGGCTGTGCCAAGGCGCTGGCCGGTGAGGTTCGCATGGTATGAGTCGGGGACGTGTGGAAACGGGCGTTTCCGCACGTCCCCGATTTTTTTGATCGAGGGGCGCATTATTGATCCGAAGTCGAGGCGGGCTGTCCGTAGCGCGGATGCCCTTAGACCTCCGGATGCACCCACGGCTCGCGATACGGCCGCCTCAGCAGCCGATTGGCTTCTTCGTCGTTGATCACCTGCCCTTTGGCCGGGTCCCACGCGAGGGTGCGTCCGAGCTGCATCGCGAGGTTGGCCATGATGCAACTGGCGCTGGAGATGTATCCCTCTTCGACATCGGCCACGGGCTTTCCTCGTGAGGCGATGCAGGCGAGGAGGTTTTTCATGTGTCCGCGGATGGCGGAGGCGACGTGGCGCTCGAGGTCCTTTTCGGTGAGATCTTCGGGGTATTTGTCGTATTCAAGGAGAGCCTCGCCGTGGAGGGTCGGCTCGGACTTTCCCATGGGGAAGAAGTCGTAGCTGTTGACGCTGGCCTTGAGGGTGCCCTTGTCGCCATAGAGAATTGCGGCCCAGGGGTACTTGGGGTCGGGGGCCGAGCCCCAGGCGCGGTGGGTCCAGACGACATTGACGCCGTCAAAGTCGAAGGCGGCTTGTTGCGTGTCGGAGATGTTGGCCTTGCTGGCCTTATCGACGAGGATTCCGCCGGTGGAGGAGATGCGTTTAGGCCATCCGAGGCCCATCATCCATCGGACCATATCGAGCATATGGACGCACATATCCCCGACGATGCCGTTGCCGTATTCCATGAAAGCTCGCCACCCGCGGGGGTGGGCCATCTGGTTGTAGGGGCGCATCGGGGCCGGCCCGGTCCACATATTCCAATCGAGATAATCGGGTGGCGCGGTGTCAGCGGGATTTCCGCGGGCCCGCATGTGGTAATAGCAGCAGATTTCGACGTAGGCGACCTTCCCGAGCAGGCCGGGCTTGATGACGCGTTCGCAGGCCTCGATCAGATGGGGCGTGCTTCGGCGCTGGGTGCCGATCTGGACGACGCGTTTGAGTTTTCGCGCCGCCGCGAGGATGGCCTGCCCCTCAACGACATCGACGCTGATGGGTTTCTGGAGGTAGAGATCGGCTCCGGCCTCCATGGCGGCGATGGCGGGCAGGGCATGCCAATGGTCGGGGGTGGCGATCTCGACGATGTCGAGGTCCTTTTCCTTGAGCATCTCGCGGTAGTCGGTGTAGGTGCGGGGTTTCTTCCTGGACGATTGGCGTGCGGCGACGATTTCCGCGGCCTGGGCGAGCATCCTCTTATCGACGTCACAGAGGGAGACGACCTCGACGGGCGCCACCTGGATGAGGCGGAGGAGGTCCGCTTTCCCATACCAGCCGCTGCCGATCAAACCGACGCGCATGGGTTTCTGGTCCGCAGCGCCTGCCACATAGCCGCCCAACGTCGACAGGGCCAGCCCCGCTGCGCCGGCCTTCAGGAAATCCCGACGATTCATGTTGATCCTCCAGAACAAGAGCAAGACGCAAACACCGACAGATCCGTGCAATTTACCCGCTCGCGGGACACTTGGCCAGAGGCTGCGCGACGGTTGGGGGGGCATGGCGGGGCTTCCGGGAGGACCGATGAGCACCAGGTTCTGTTCTCGTGTGTCTCCATTGGTCTCACCGTAGGCTGAAGACGGAGAATTTCTTGCTCCCCATCAACGATGCCTTCAAGCATTCTTCCGGCCCCGGGCGATGCACCCGCCCCAATCCTCCGATGCGACGCAGTCCACCTACGATAGATTACTTCGCGGTGTGCGTTGATTCGGCAGCTTCCGTATTACTGGCCTGTCGGCCCGACATGGCGTTCATGAGCAATGAGGGAATCGCCGTCAAGCATGCGACGATCACACCTGGAATGAAGGCATACTTTTGAAGTAACGGCTGGCTAACGAACAGGTACACAAACAGCGCGTATCCCAATCCCAGGGACAAGCATGAAGCCCTCGCAGACGGTTTCGTCGAGAACACAACAAAGGCAATGCTGGGCGCGAGAATCGCCAGACTGGAGAATCCCCCAACAATCAGATCTACGGTATCGGGTGCCAACATCACCATCACACTAGTCCTTAGTCCAGCGTGATCTCTCAGGTTCCTGCTGCTTCTCGCGAGAACCACGCTCGAAACGCCTGCCTTTCCGCGTCCGACGCGGTCTGTGTAGTTGTAATCAATTCACACGCAAGGAGGCGTTTCGAGTGAATCACACTACACACCCAAAACTGGCCCGCCGACACTGGAAGAACCAGCCCCGCCCCATGCTCTCGGCCTGCAACCTCCGCTACGAACTGGCCGACCGCGGCCGCGCCGTCACCTGCGGCGGCGGCAGCGCCCGGCCCGGTACGAGGTCCAGACGCAGCAACGCACCAAGCCCCAGAACGTGAAAGAACGGATCGTCCGCGAGCGACAGTTCAAGAACCTTGTGCTGCAATGGGAAAACGTGGCCGAGTTCGACTACCGGCCGACTGTGAACGGCGGAGTAAAAGTGCGGCGGGGGGCGGACCCAACGTGCAGCGCCCGGGCCAGACTTACCCCGCACGCCGCGGGGCGTCAACTTCTTTCTCCGCTTTTTGTCAACCTTCCTGGTTCTC
>Ga0315284_10006705_pt1 | contig 16401 bp, 15 predicted proteins | sample YL17G09_16_MG_FD_203696 | JGI IMG/M metagenome (GOLD analysis project Ga0315284, IMG submission 203696) | Sediment microbial communities from Yellowstone Lake, YNP, Wyoming, USA - YL17G09_16 | ecosystem: Environmental > Aquatic > Freshwater > Lake > Sediment | place: USA: Wyoming | collected...
AAATTTTGTTTCTAAAAAGTCGCATTCTGGTAGGCGACATACTTCCATTTGAATTTGCATTTGAATCCAGTAATCCTCTTTTGGAATGCCTGTAATTTCTCTCGATACAACGTTTTTAATCTCCAGCATTCTGCCGTATAAATGCGATGATGGACACACATTGATTCCATCCGGTGATGCACCTATGAAATAATATGCGGGATTCGGATGCTTTATGCACCCAAACTCTTGAATCCTTGTACAATTCAACATTTCATATAAATCTTTTGACAATTGTTCATATTTTTGCCCCCAGTGAAGCGGCGATTCCGTGTTTACTTTATTATACTTTTCCACATCAATCGGGCTGCATTTTTCATAGATTAGCTGATTTTGAGTCGACTGGCTGCCGAAAACTTTCCAAACCGAACTTGCAGTAATTAACCCGTGGCGATGTTGATACCACGCATCCGTTCTTTGTTCTGGCTGATACACTGATTCCAAAAACTCTATTTTTTTCTTCATTTTTTCCTTTTTTATCTCATTGGTTTCATGTAGTTCATTGGTTTCATGTAGTTCACTCGTTTCAATTACGTCACTCGTTTCAATTACGTCACTCGTTTCAATTATATTTTTACTAATGTCTTGTTTATAATTGTCTATACATTTTAAAATGACATCCATGTCCGATGATGTTATATCTGTCTGTGTTTCCGCGTCTACGTTTGTTTTTATTACTGCATTTTTTTTTCGCATAATACAATTATAGAATTTATAGAATTTATTATAGAATTGTGTCAATCTCTTTGACTGGAATTATGTTTTGATGATGATAATGTATTAATTTTAATTTTATGTTTATATTCTATTTTTATATGTTATGATTGTTATGATTGTTATGATGTTATGATTTTCTGATCTTCTGATTTTACCAACATTGCTTCTATGAATCAATTTTTATTTAATCATTATAAATCATTTATTATTTTATTATATTTATACAATTATACAATTATATAAAAATTGATTTATAATGATTTGGATATAATAACATATAATATATAATACATTCCTTTCTATCATGGGATCAGGACAATCATCTGCGTTAACTGGCAAATCGACTTGCACGATTGTGTCGATTGAGGGAAATATCGGCTCAGGAAAGACAACCGCAAAAGAAAGGTTGAAGGAGTATATTATGCAAAAGCAAAATAAGGGTCCAGAATCCACAATATTCGTCGATGAACCAACGGATGAGTGGCAAACAATACAAGATGATAAGGGTGTGCCGATTCTAGTGAATCTATATAGCGACATAAAACGGTTTGCATTTCGATTTCAAATGATGGCATATATTTCTCGACTCAAAAAGTTGAGAGATGCTTTGAGAAATCCGAATATAAAAATTATCATTACGGAGCGGTGCCTTATCACCGATGCGCACGTGTTTGCAAAAATGCTTTATGATTCGAAGCATATTGAAGAAGACGAGTATCAAATTTACACAAGATGGTTTGATGAATTCGCAAAAGAAGTTGAACCTTCGTGCATCGTTTATTTCAAAGCATCCACCGATGTTTGCATGAGCCGAATAAAAAAACGAAGTCGGGCTGGCGAACAAGACATGCAATATGAATATTTAGACAGATGCAATAAATATCACGACGACTGGTTACTAACAGATCCAACATTTTTGATTCCGGTTCTAATATTAAATGCAAACGAAGAAAATTGCGATTATAGCGCACACATTTATAAATACATTTACGATATACGCGCTTCAAAAATTCTTGGAGTGTTGCATCATTTGAAAACCTATGTGAATTATGGCAAATGCAATGTACATTATCATGACAACAATTAGATAATTCGTCTCAGAAATAGACAGAGACAAATGTAATCAATAATAATTTTATTTTTTTTATATATTTTATGTTCATTTATATATTAATATATTATTTAAAATTGATTTTTATAGTTTATAAAAAACAAAATCATACCAACCAAAAGCAACAAACCGACAATCCAACAATCGCCACGTCATGTCATATCAAAATTATAATCACAATATCATCATTCCTTTTTATGCATCGTGGTTATATGTCATATCATCATACTATGATTTTATAAAAAATAAAAATGCATATACTAAAATTGTCGACTTTAGTAACAAGGTTGATAATATCTTTACAAACGTATTCATTTATTTACCATTGTCGCTCTACATTACGCTTACGATTCAACCCATTGAATATAACTTCCATTCAATGTATTATGAAGTATTTCATATATTTTTAAATGTCGTTTGGGGGGAAATATGGTTTTACACCTTACATAGAATTATGCATTCAAGACATTTTTATAAATATCATAAAATGCACCACGAAATGAAAGAAACATTAGGTTTATTCGCACTATACGCACATCCGTTTGATGCGATTATAGTCAACATGGGCTCGATTTATGTATTGCATTTACTATTACATTTTTCAGCATTTCAAGTATATTTAGTTGGAACATACGCAACCATAAACACTGTTATTAATTCTCACTCTAGTATATCCCATAAACAATCTCACCAAATCCATCATTTAAAATTTAATGTAAATTACGGTCTTGATTTGTTTATGGATAAAGTATTTCATACTGCTGACAAATAAAAATCAAATGCAACCATTGAACAAACCAGTAATGATATTAACGTTACTATGTGAAATTTGTTCATGTGTCAATGTATAAAACGTTGAGTTGTTTTCGAGGTTTGTATTTTATTATATCCAATTCTCTCGACGTTGTCGGGAACAAATCGCGCCCGTAAATGTCTTGTAAAAGCAACCATTCAAACATCCCCCCTGTATAAATGAATACATTTTTTATTCCAAGTTTCACAAGTTGATCGTATTTTGAGTAAATACTTTCATCATTTGAATTGGTTCCGTAAATGATAATTGTTGTACTCTTTGGAAATGTATCATTCAATACTCCGTTTATAATTTCTTCTTCTTCTTGTATTGCAATCGTATTTTGAATCAAACACGACTGCCAATTTTTATCCATTGTATTTATAATGATGTATTTATAATTATGTTGATCAGTTTTATTTTTTAAAGAAAACTTACACGCATGTTGCACGTCTTCATAATTTATTTTATTTTTTGAATTATTCGATCCCATAGTTTTATTCAAGTATAAACGGAACAACAGAATAACGGAGGAACATGTATTAATTAAAAATATACAATTTTATTTATATATTTTTAATCATTAATAGATATTCAATATAAATGAATATTCATTATTCAATATATATTATTTAATAAAATTGCCGAGGTGCATTAAATACGATGAAAAATATAATTACAAAACAAATCAAATGAACGATTTTCTTTAGGAGAATATAGAGCAACAATCTACAAATATTTTAACTAAATATTTAACATCGGTTAATATGTATAAATAATTAATTATTAATTAATCTTTTTTTTGTTGCATTATAATATAACCAAAAGATCAAATGAGTTTAATCCGTAGTCGCCGCAACGCCAAGCGTGTAAAACGCACCAAGTCAATTAAAAGATACAACAAGCGCAGTCGCACTCGGCGTCAACGCGGAGGTGATTCTGAGGATGATGTATTAACATATTATAATCTGTTACAAAAATATAAAAAAGCGGTTAAAGATACTGAAAACGAAAACCTTCCCAAAAAAACTGAATATTTTCAGAAAAAAGTAGATGATTGGACAAAAAAATTACAGGATCTACCTGATAGCGAGCGCATTATGAGAGAATATAAGATCTCAGTATTAGATGGATGATCAAGAAGATGAAAAGAAATATTTGCCGAGATAAAAATATGTTATAAATTTATGTTGTTACTAATTATGTTGTTACTAATTATGTTGTTAATAAAAAAAATTGATTAATCTAAACTATAGTTAATAATTTACATTACACTTATCATATACATCGTTTGATTTTACAATAATGAATTATTCCGGTTTCAACAACTCTATTATCGCACTAGATGGCAACACAAATGGCACGCTCATTGACGATCTAAACTCAAGTCCATATAATGAACGAGTAATCATCGTGTTAATGTATTTCTTAGTATCGTTACTATTTGGATTTCCGATTTTAATGGTCCTTATATGCGTTCATAGAATGAGGGGAGATCCACCCTGTGATAAACTAAAAGAAGCGTGTTGTTGCGAATTTTGTTAGTAAAAAATTTACAAAAATATTTTTTATAAAATATAATTCTATAATAGTTATATTTTATATATGTTATATGCGAAACAAGTTGTTGTTATTGTTTTTTTTAATTCTATATTTTAATTCTATAATTTCAATCCACTTCTTCAATGTTTGGTCCTGTTGCCTGCGATCCTGATCCTGAATGCGAATGTGAACTCTCGCTTGGACCACCCGGACCGCCGCCTCCTCCATACAACTTGGAAACAATCGGCGTAACAACGCCCTCCAACTTCTTTTGCTCGGCTTCATATTGTTCCGCATCCGTTTCTGATCCTGACGCCGTTTCAAGCCAGTCGAGCGCAGATTTGCATGCGTCCTCAATTGTCGCGCGATCGTTTTCGGTCAACTTGTCTTTCAAGCCAGGTTCAGATGTAGAATTCTTCACCGAATACACGTAATTTTCAAACCCATTTCGCGCATCGATTTTTTTCTTGTGTTTAGCATCTTCCTCCTTGTATCGCTCCGCTTCTGAAACCATGCGCTCAATATCATCCTTTGACAGTCGCCCCTTGTCATTCGTAATTGTGATCTTGTTCGACTTTCCGCCCGCTTTATCCATCGCATTCACATTGAGCACGCCATTCGCGTCCAAATCAAACGTCACCTCAATCTGCGGAACGCCGCGCGGTGCGGGAGGAATGCCGTCTAGCTGAAACTTCCCCAAAATGTTGTTGTCCTTTGTAAGCTGGCGCTCACCTTCAAACACCTGAATTAGCACGCCCGGTTGATTGTCCGCATACGTTGAAAATGTCTGACTCTTCTTGCACGGAATCGTGGAATTGCGCTCGATCAGTTTGGTCATGACACCGCCTGCAGTTTCAATGCCAAGCGACAGCGGTGCAACATCAAGCAGCAAAATATCTTGCGTGACTTTCGACTGATTGCCCGTCAAAATAGCCGCTTGCACGGCCGCACCATACGCCACCGCCTCATCCGGATTGATCGAACGATTCAACTCTTTGCCGTTGAAATACTCTGTAAGCAAACTGCACACCTTCGGAATGCGCGTGGACCCGCCAACTAGGACAATCTCGTTAATGCTGCTTTTCGACATTTTAGAATCTCTTAGCACGCGATCCACCGGGTCAATCGTCGAACGAAACAAGTCAATGCACAGTTCTTCAAATTTTGCGCGCGTAATTTTTGTCATGAAATCTGACCCGTCGAATAGTGAGTCCACCTCAATCGTTGTTTCCGTAGATGCCGACAGAGTGCGCTTGGCACGCTCACACGCGGTTCTCAATCGCCTGAGTGCCCGGTTATTACCGGTTGGATCCTTCTTGGTCTTGCGTTTAAACTCTTGCACGCACCAGCTGACCAGCCGATTGTCAAAATCCTCTCCTCCCAAATGCGTGTCTCCCGCCGTGGCTTTCACTTCAAAAATGCCGTCGTCAATGGTGAGAAGCGACACGTCGAATGTTCCGCCTCCCAAATCGAATATTAAAATATTACTTTCGCCTTGTCCCTTTTTGTCGAGACCGTATGCAATCGCAGCAGCAGTCGGCTCGTTAATAATGCGCAGCACGTTCAGACCGGCAATTGCCCCCGCATCCTTTGTGGCCTGTCGCTGACCGTCATTAAAATATGCGGGCACTGTAATGACCGCGTCTTTCACCACGTCGCCCAAATAGCTCTCCGCGGTTTCCTTCATCTTTAGTAGCACCATTGCAGAAATTTCTTCCGGGGAAAACGTCTTTTCTTCACCCTTAAAATTTACCTGAATATGTGGCTTACCACCATCTTTTCCAATGACCTTGAAAGACCAGTGTTTCATATCATTTTGAATGCTTGCGTCATCGATTTTCCTGCCGATCAAACGCTTGGCATCAAACACCGTATTTTCTGGATTCATTGACACTTGGTTCTTCGCCGCATCTCCAATGAGGCGTTCGCTTTCCGTAAATGCAACATATGACGGCGTTGTTCTATTTCCTTGATCATTTGCAATAATTTCTACGCGCTCGTTTTGCCACACACCAACACACGAGTAGGTTGTTCCCAAATCGATTCCGATCGCTTTTGACATACTTTTTATAAATGTATTTTCTTGTCGTAATTCAATTTAATAGTATCTTTTTAAATGATTTCAATAAATATTTTATAATTTTATAATAGTTGTTTACATTGTTTCTTTATAAAATATATTAAAACAATTTAAACCAATTTTTAATATATTATAAAGAATCGAACTTTTAAATATAAGTTTATTTATTTATCATCTATGAGAACTAAAAAAATTAAAAACAGCACAGAGTCGAAGACCGAGTCAGAAATGTTACATGTTTTAAACCCAGATCACACTACAATTGCAACACCAATCGAAAAAGAGGTGCAATTAAATATTATAGAAAATGCTGAAAATGTCGAAAATGCTATTATCAACACAGTAATTGTGGAAAAGAAAAAAAGAGGCAGGAAAAAACTTATTAAACCCGATGCCACAAATTCTTTGAATGAATGTGGCGGCAATGCCAATGTAACCAATGTAAAAGAATCAAATGCAAATGGCGATGGTGATGGAACTACAAATGTGGAAGATACAGATAAAAAAGATAAAAAACAACGTAAAGTAAGAACTTCAAAAAAAGAGAAACAGCAAAACATTTTGCAAGTGGTTACCAACGATTGTAATCATGACGAAAATAATATTCAGGAAACATCTTCGACAACGTCATTGACAACGCTATTGACAACAGTGCCAGTTGTTCACAAAAAACGAGGACGAAAACCGCGAGGCGGTAAAATTATCCATGAAAATCATATGCAAACAAATAACAATCCAGAAGTTCCAAATATCATATTACATTTGAAATGTGTTTTATCGGATTTGAAAAAGTCAAGTGAATTAAATTCACATAAACTAGATAATTACTCTAGCGAAAAAAAAATGGAAATATTATGTTATAATGATAATGACCAAACCACTTCATTTTCTTCGGATATACCCAGTATGTCAAAATATGACAATGATGGTAAAAATATGACACAATACAACGACGTTATGAAAGAACACGACCAAAAAGAAGATACTTTGATGTCATCGAATTCAAATAAAAAGTATGATCCTTCAACATTTTCTATACATCCCACACCAATTCCGGTTACCACTGAAACAAATGTTTCGAATGCAGTTTCATTTTCTTTTTCAGATAAAGAATTAAATGATGGTGACTGTGGATTGGATTGTAAAAATACAAATAATAAAGAAATATGGAAAAAAATTTCTCAATTAAAATTGAATTTTCATAAAAGCGATACAATGGGTATACAGCGTTCTTCGTGTTTCTGGGATACTTGTGAATTTGATACACCCCCAATTCATATTCCAATGTCATCAACTAAGGGGTATGGATGCTTTTGTCATCCCGAATGTGCTGTTGCTTTTTTAATGAATGAAAATATTGACACGTCTGTGAAATTTGAACGCTATTATCTTTTAAATTCGATATACGGTCCGATATATAATTATAATAAAAGCATTAAACCGGCAGCGAATCCGCATTATTTATTGAATAAATTTTACGGAAACTTGACAATCAACGAGTATCGAAAATTGTTTCAGTGCGAACAAATTGTTTATATGGTAAATAAACCGCTTACAAATGTTTTACCCGAACTGTATGAAGACAATAATGATTTTTTTATTGGAAGTAAGGTTATTCAAAATAGCACAATCGAAATAAAAAAAAAGGTTGTTAAAAATGCGAAATCTTCCATTATAAATGAAGTGTTTGGTATAAGATAAAAATTAAAAATTATTATTCTTGTTTATATTTAATAAAAAAATTAATTAAATAGTTCAATTTAATTAATTTAATTGCTGGAATGGAAATAATTGACAAGTTGCCAGATGACATCGTTTTATATATTTACACAAAAATTCTGAAGAGATATCGGTTTTATAAAGGCGATCTCATCAAGCTCATTGATTTAGACAAATATTCGTTTTTAGAAAAATACACTTGTCGGCGGATTACCCGTTTTTACCAAACTGCTTCAATGGATGCGAATGAAAAAAGATATCGTATAGATTACTGTATTTCAAATGTAAGTGAAATTTACAACAGAAAAGATGTATATATAGATAATGATATGATTTGTATGGAATTAACAGAAAATGATAATGATAATTCATTGCATTATGAAGTTTCAATATTTCGACTTAAGCGAATTGAAGATATAAATAACGAAAAATCGCCCACAATTTATTACAGGGGGGGTCTAGTTGATTACGATTGGGATGTGGTTAATTATTCTTATAATATATAAAAAAAATATTTAATTTAATCTAATTTCTCTTTCATTATTTTTACATTGTTTTCATTTTCATCTTTTGATGACTCTATTTGTTCTATTTGTTCATTTTGTTTTTTCATTTCCATAGCTTTTTTTATTTCTTCTATTTTTTTTGCCCTCTCTTGCTGCATCATGAAATTTCGCGACCCCGAATCCATAATGTCTCGTATCACCGAAAAAACTTTTTGATTTTTTGTTTTTTTTGCATGTTCGTCTTTTTTGGGCGCAATACCAAGGTATTCGCTAACAACTTTCATTACATCATTGTTGCATGCTTCTAATTTTTGAGTTGCTTCGCTTTCGTCATAGTTTGTTTGTGTCATAATAAATTGAATTTGTTGTTTGTGTCTGAATTCCATTTTTTCTTTCAACCATTCGTTTCTTTTTTGTTGTTCTTCTTTTCTTTTTTCTACATCGATATCTGGCATCGGATTTGGAGTAGCGGATTTATTGTTCACACTCGTTTTCTTGTTTGTTGTTTGTTTTTATTAAACTATACACTATTGTAATAAATATTTTTTAAATCATATTAAACAAACATTTATATTATATATATCGTAGTTATCGTAGATAAACTAAACTTTAAATGAACGACAATAATATAAAAAATAAAATTGTAAATGTACACGGAGTGCAGTTTGATATCTCTTCAATATTAAATGATGTTACCGCTTCAATTCAAAATAATATTCAAAAATCGCTGGATGGTGCTTTGAAAAACTATGAACTATATAAGTCCACACACGATGCTATACTCCAGATACCACTTGTTCGAGAACTTTATATCCAAAATCAACAATTGATTTCTCAGCTTGAAATGTTGGAACAGCCACTACAGTCAGATTCACAGTCAATTCAATTAAAGATTGATGAACTTTCACTGCCGTCATCTCCTGTGATCATGCATTCATATCTTCAAATCGATCCTAATGATGATAATCTTTTTACAAATAATAAAAATAAAAAGCTATCAAGCGCAGACGCAAGCGCAAGCGAAGCAGAAGCAGAAGCAGAAGTAGAAGTAGAAGAGGAAGCAGCAAGCGCAAGCGAAGCAGAAGCGGAAGCAGAAGCGGAAGCAGAAGAATCAGTAAGCGCAAGCGCAAGCGAAGCAGAAGAAGAAGCAGAAGCAGAAGAAGAAGAAGAAGCAGAAGAAGATTCAGTAAGCGCAAGCGAAGAAGAAGCAGAAGAAGAAGAAGAAGCAGAAGAAGAGGAAGAAGCAGAAGAAGAGAAAGAAGAAGCAGCAAGCGCAAGCGAAGCGGAATCAGAAGAAGAAGAAGAAGAGGAAGAAGCAGTAAGCGCAAGCGCAAGTGAAGCAGAAGAGGAAGAAGCGGAAGAAGAAGCAGCAAGCGCAAGTGAAGCAGAAGAGGCAGAAGAAGAAGCGGAAGAAGAAGCAGCAAGCGCAAGTGAAGCAGAAGAAGCAGAAGAAGAAGAGGAAGTATATGAAATTGTAATCAAAAATGTTACTTATTTTACAACAAATGAAAACGATGGAGACATTTATTCGTGCGTTGACGGTGATGTTGGCGAAATTGTAGGCAAATTTAAAAATAAAAAACCAGCGTTTACAAAACGCAAATAAAATAATAAAATAATATAATATAAATATTAAAACTAAACAATTGAAATGAATGAAAGTGAACTGTTTAAAAAATATAAATCTTCTTACAAATCTGCATTTTTAGATTTATCAATACACACTTTTTATTTATCTTCAGCTTTTTATTTATTGTGGTTTTTTAGAGATAGTTGGTTTAGTTTATTTACCATACCGATAATGGCATTACTGAATATAAAAACATTTATAATTTTTCACGATTGTGGACATCATTCATATTCTCCAAGTAGAGCATTAAATTATATTATTGGAATAATAACAGGAGTTGTAACAGTTACTCCTTTTAATTGGACGTATAATCATAACATACATCATTTAACAAATGGAAATTATGAAAATATTTACGACCATTCATAAAATGAAACTATATTCACTTCATTACGACAGTATAAAAATTTTTCACGTAAAATCCAACAATTATATAAATTTATAAAACACCCTTTTGTATTTTTTTCTATAATTCCAGCTTTAAAATTTTTAATAGTAATGAGATTTAATGCTCTTAGATTTTTTAAAAATAAAAAAATCCCGGCATCATTAATAAATATGAAAAAAATCATGTTTATAGAACAAATAATTAATAATATTGGAATAGGATTTTTAATTTATAAACTGTATAATTATTCAATCATTTACCATTATTTAATTTCAACTATGATAACTTCAAGTATAGGAATAATGCTATTTCATTCACAACACGGATTCAATCCTCCGTATATCGTGAATAATGAAACATATAGTCAACGAGATAGTGGTTTGCTTGGAAGTTCTTTTATTCAAATACCATATGTCTTGAAATATTTTACTGGTGGTATAGAATATCACCATATACATCATATGAACTCAAAAATACCAAATTATAATTTACAATATTATCACGAAGAGGTCGTTTCAAAAAGTGATATGTTTGATGATATTGTAAAATTATCTATTACTGAATGTTATAATAATTTATGGCTTGTTCTTTATGACGAAGATAAAAAAAAATATATTACTTTTAAAGATGCAGATATAGATGATAACCTAAAAAAAAAAATAAATTAAATATACACAATCAATATTTAGTCGATTGTAACAGTTTCAAATGAAATTTAAAAACTATAAAAAATAAGTAAATATAGAAATGAATAGTTATAAAAATAATAAAAGTTTTATAATTTTTATTATTTTTATAACTGTATAGTATAAGTATATTATATTATATATTATATTATATATATATATTTTTTTATAAATCGTTAGAATCGAATATTGAACATCAAATACAAATATCATGATTGTTGAGTATATTTGCCCCCCCGCAATATTATATTTAGCTTTTTCAGTAACTCAGATTATAATTGATATATTTAGAGGTGATACAAATACCGCATTTTTGAAATTTATTGTAATGATCATATTTACTGTGGTTTTAAATATATTATGCAGCGTAGGACTAGGCATTATTTCGTGGTTTATTGTTTTTATCCCATTTATTTTAATGACATACATTACCACCGTTCTTGCCTTTGTATTTGGAATACCAAAGAAGGATAGTTTACGACCCCAACGACCCGAACGCAAATCTCGCGAAGACCATGAGCGCGAACGAAATCATAACATTGTTGGCGGATGCGCCGGGACGCAATATGGATGCTGCTATGATGGAACTACTGTAAAAGTTGACTATCATGGCTCGAACTGTCCTCACAAACCTCAACCAAAACCTGAACCTAAGCCGCCTCATCATAAAAAAAATATTGGCGGTTGTGCAGGAGAACAATACGGATGCTGCGAAGACGGCGTATCAACAAGACCTTGTCCTCAAGGAATGGTTCCGATGGCATCAAGCAGCTCTGATCCGGCTCCAACATCATCACAATCTAATTTGATTGGCGGGTGTGCTGGTAGCGAATTTGGTTGTTGTTCAGATGGAAAAACGTATGCTATCGCAAGACCGTGTAAAGACGGTCCGATAATATAAATATATAAATAAATGTAACATATTTAATTATATGTTTATTTACGATTTATTTACGATTTATTTATTATTTATAATATAAAATCAAATCATCAAATCAATTATTATATTTATGTAAAATATATAAAAATAATATGATATTATATATTATAGTATTATAAATAATCTCAATTATTTTTAAATTACGTTTATACAAGAATGAACAGATTTACAGTTTGTCGAAATATAAAAAAAAATTACCAAGATAATTGTAATGATTTTGTTTTAGCAGAAATGGCAGAAGTTGAATTAAAATTTATTGCATTGTTTATGGGACTATCTGGAGTTATTTATTTAAAAAATAATAGAGAATTGCTTTCAGAGCTTTTATTTCAAATTGGTTATAAATCATTTTTGGCGCTAACAAAAATATCCAATGCATACAGAAAAATTAAAAATTATTTTGTTTCTTCTCAACATGTAACCGGTAATACAAAGAAGGCATACATTTATGATGAAGTAAAAGTAATTAAAAATGGAGTTCGCCACGGGTCATTCGAAACAATGGAAACTTTTAATGAATCATCTTATTTAGGAAATCCAAATGATTATTACGACCTCGAAGAAGTCGTTGAAGAATCTACTTCTTCTTTTGATTCTGACCTTGTTTCTTCTTCGTCTTCTTCGCCATCGCCACCTTCTTCTTCTTCATCATGTTCTTCTTCTTCGCATTCTTCTTCGCATTCTTCTTCGCCGTCTTCTTCGCCATCATGCCAATCGTCCGTGCATGAACCGGCGTCATTCGACCCATTATTTATAATGGAAAAAAATGAAACTAATAACACATTCGAATTCAAAACATTTGATTTCATCATGCATACAAATTACATGTATCCCGAGTCAACTGAAACATCGAAGAAAAATTACACAAAGATTTATAGAACATTCACGGAAAATGATTTTTACGCAGATAATACCGTGTATGAAACGTCAAACGCGGAAATGATTATTTGCAATTTAGAGATAGATGGCGATGACACAGAATATGAAATTGATTTGTCGCAACCCTATAATTTCAATGTTGTCGGAAATCTCGTTTTGGATGAAAAATTTGTGTATTGGTACATACTTAAAAAATACAATTACGCAATCGGTCCTTCTGCGAATTACAAAATTACGTGCATTACAAAAGATATTAAAACATTTCAACTTGATCGGTCGTCCGGTTTGCGCGTCCACTTGAATGATTATGAAAAGGTCGATAAATCATCGGAATTCTTAAGAAGCATATATTATTTACATTTATAACGGAAAATAGAAAACATTTCAATTTCTATTATTAATTAATTATTTGAAAAATCAATTATAATATTTATATTAATTATTTTAAAAATCAATATAAATATATTATATTATTAAAGTTATTATGGCATCGTTCGAAGTAATTCAAACAACGTTGACAGAGAAAGGAACTAAACGCCGCACACAAAATAATAATAATACCACCACCAATAATAAAAATATGACCACTGTCAAATCAAACCATTCTGAAAATAATACAAATATTTTCAAAAAATGTTCCGATTTGGAATCAAAAGACGTTTCGCTATTGCACGAACTGTCAGATTCATGGATTCTTTGGGCGCATTTGCCTCACGATACCGATTGGAGCTTGAAAAGTTATATGAAGATTTATGAATTTAATACCGTAGAACAGGCCATCACAATCACGGAAACGTTGCCGCCCGTTTTGGTGACCAACTGTATGCTGTTTTTGATGCGAAAGGGCATCAATCCAATTTGGGAAGATGAACGAAACCGTAATGGTGGTTGTTTTTCATACAAGATTCCGAATAAGGATGTGCCTGACGCTTGGAAACAGCTTTCATATTCGCTGGTCGGAGAAACCATGTCCGATAATAAGAAGTTGTTGCCCCATATCAATGGAATCACCATTTCTCCAAAAAAGAATTTTTGTATTATTAAAGTGTGGCTCGCAAATTGCTCGTTTCAAGACGCGGCAGTCATTCGCGAAGTCCATGGAATCACTTCACACGGTTGCTTGTTCAAACGACATGTGCCGGAATATTAGTTAACACTTGATAAAAAAGATAAATTAAATATTTTATTTTTTTTATTTTATTTATATATATTATAAAAATGAAAACAAACAAATTAAATTCAAGAAGTATTCGAATGAAGGAAGCTTTCTCAGGACTGGCGCATGGTAGTTATGCCGTTTCTCTTACTGCTTTTAATAATACTCAAGATGCGAGTGGGATATTAACAGAAGCAATATTTTTAGATGATAATAATACAACATATTATTTTATCCCCACCGTAGGAATGAAGATTCCTACTGTTGATAAACTTCTTAAAAAGTATTATATTAGATTTCTTCTTCTTAATAGTGAGAATTTAGAGGGTGATAAAAAATATACAGATTTTTTTTACATATTCACTTATTTTGGTAAATTTAATTTTGGTTCATTTGTTTCAGTTGGTGAACTTAAGAACAACATTCAGGACATCATACCATCAATTTCTAATAGTTCTTCTACATCTTTTGGACCCCTTACCAAAAAATGGATAGACCATACTATTAATGGATTCGAACTATATAGTTATCCAGACAAACAACTTATATATCCGCTTTAACACTTGATAACAAAATGATAGTCGTCAATTTGTTTTTTATCTCGAATGTATCTGCTCATTTTTGCAGCACATACATTCTCCGAAACCGCTGCGTCTGCAATACTGTCCCACGTTCCAATAAGTTCGTTTGTTTTGATTTCAATCAATTTTATTTTTAATTATTTGCTTTTACTTTTTATGTATGTATGCCTTCGCACATTGAAAACGCCAATTTTTTTATAATATTGAATATTTATTGATTTACACCCTTGAAGATTTAAAATGGGACAAATTTTAAGTAAAAAACAAACTTAATTACCATTTATTTTTTCGCACGTTGATTTTAGGTCCTGAACCCTTTTTGTTAATGTTTTTTGGATCATATGACTCTTCTTCATCATCAGAATTTAAATCCTTGCTCATCTCCCAGAATTCTTTACTACCGAGTTTAAACGGTCCGTGCTGTTGCGCCTTGTACCAGAAAATTTGGTCCTGTAGCTTATTTGACTTGGCATTTTTATGTATCACCAAACACTCGAAATTTTCAGTGCACTGGTCCATCACTTGACAAAATGACTCAAAGGTCGGAAACATTCCCGTGTAGTTTTCATAAATTCGTCTTCGATTACCTAAATCCGGCTCTCGCAAGATGAATACATAGTCAATGTTTGTTCTGAGAAGTGGAGGGATACCTAAAGGATATTGCATTGTAATTACTAGCATAATCTTCCAATGACGCCCGTTGAGAAAGAGGAGACGCATCATAGTGTCGCGGGTCCATTTGTTATCGAACAAGCAATCGTCGAGGATGACAAACGTTCGGGGGTCTATGGTGCTTCTTTTATATGATTCTATTTCTTTTTTGACTTGTTTTAGGACCGCTTTTTGTCGTTTCAGGATATTTTCTATGATGGCGGTATTGTATGCGTCGTGGATGAACAGTTTCGGCACGTGTTCTCCGAAGAATCCGTTTCCTGCTTCTGTTCCTGAAATGACGGTTCCGATGGGGATGTCCTGGTGGTAATACATGAGGTCTTTTACTAAAAAACTTTTACCGGTATCACGACGACCGATGAGGACGATCACGGGGCCTTTATTTTCGTCGGGCCTAAAGCTGATGGAGCGCATATCGAATTTTCCTAATTCTAAATTCATTTGGATTTTGGATTTATATTTTTTCGAGAAAATAGAGAGAAGAGAGGATTAATATTAAATGTAAATGTTGAATAAAATAAATACAATTATAGATATGTATGAGATAATGAAATAATATATTTAGTCAATTTAAACTCATTTTTTTAATACAATAAATAAAATATAACAATATCGCTTTTATTGTATTAAAATATATATTTATATATAAAAATATATATTTATATATAAAAATAGTCATTTGTCATGCAAAAAATATATTTAAAAACACTTGAAGTTATCCGTAAATTAATTTCATCACTCCCAAATCATAATAAAAATTACGATACAGATGCTATTAGCATTTCATTAAAAAATAAAAAAATTAATATTTTTAATGGTATGGTTGATAAAAAACTAGAATATTTTAATGTTTTACATTTTGGAAGTATTAATCAACAGTTAAAATTATATGGAGGTGTATATTATTCACTGAATACAAGTAAATTGGGATTTGATAAGGTATTTAATCCAAGTATTATTCA
>Ga0315284_10006706_pt1 | contig 16400 bp, 21 predicted proteins | sample YL17G09_16_MG_FD_203696 | JGI IMG/M metagenome (GOLD analysis project Ga0315284, IMG submission 203696) | Sediment microbial communities from Yellowstone Lake, YNP, Wyoming, USA - YL17G09_16 | ecosystem: Environmental > Aquatic > Freshwater > Lake > Sediment | place: USA: Wyoming | collected...
CAGTGCCAACATCAAACTTATTGTTGATATTTTTTCTCTGTTTATAACTATCACTGTCCATTTATTTTAATTTACTTACACAATATTCTTGTCACATATCCGTAAAAATACGTGACAAAAATGATCATCATTTTGATATCGTAGCCAAGGAGAGAATCGAACTCTCACGCTCTTCAGCACTAGGTTTTGAATCTAGGGTGTCTACCGTTCCACCACTTAGCCATTTGTACCCCCAGAGAGATTCGAACTCCCGACCCCACGGTCCGTAGCCGTGCGCTCTAATCCTCTGAGCTATGGGGGCATTTTGGTTAATAATAAATATTAACCAATTTTTCCTATTTCATTATTGTCAATTGCTTTTCTGATCCATCTCATTAATTCCATTGCTTTTACTTCTCCAGAAAAAGTTGTTGGGCCTACATCTTCAACCATTGTAAAAACTTGCTTGTCAAATCTCTCATAGTTCATAATAATCTCAGGAGATGTTTGAGTCTTAGCATTTAATTTAAAAAATGCTCCAGACTCCATTTCAAAAGCTTTCACAGGGAATTGATAAATTCCATCTTCAGTTTGTACAGTGTAAAATAAAACTCCTGCAATTACATGACTTAATTTAGCAATGTTTCCACCGCCGACAATTTTCTTTATATCTATTTTATTTTCCATAACTTTATTTTTATCAAATATACTCTTTTATTTTGATGTAGACCTGCAGGGACTCGAACCCTGGATAACTTGCATGTAAAACAAGCGCTTTAGCCACTAAGCTACAGATCTATTTTGTACACCCTGACGGATTCGAACCGCCGACCCTCTGCTTGTAAGGCAGATGCTCTGAACCAACTGAGCTAAGAGTGCATTTATTCCGAAGCGCTTAAGTCCTGCAAACTCGGAATAACATTTGCAAAACTTCTGTGGGGAAGGTTGGATTCGAACCAACATCTCGGTGTTTTCATATTGAAGTAACTCTGGGCATCGACACTGATAAATCAGGTATATTTTGCAAGAGGCTTGTTTTTACGCCTGCCTCACCGTTGGGCTACTTCCCCATTATTTTATTTTAAAGAACTTGTTATTCAAATAAATTACCTTTATAGTTTTTAACTTCTTTTAAAAAAATTTCATCATCATGTTTAGCATGTTCTATTCTATGACAATTAGAACACAATAACTCACATTTATCAATTTCTTTTTTTACAACTTCCCAACTTTTATTTGCAGCAGAACCAATTCCAAATTCTTTATTATCATCTTTATGATGAAATTCAAAAGCAGCTATAGGCCCAGTCCATCCACAATTTTTGCACTTACTTCCTTTATATTTAACGGCAGCCAATTTAGTTCTATATCTTCTAATTCTTGTATTACAAGAGTTACATCTTGATCGGTTCCTTGTATTTTCTTTTATTTTATTTGTACATATTTTACAAGCGGTATTTTTAATTATTTTCTTATCTAAAGAAAATTGTTTTTTTAATTTACCAATTGTAGTTCTGTGACAACCAATAATTTTTGATATTTCTAAATCATTTAAGCCAGCATTAATATATTTTTCCAATTCTTCTTTTTTCATAATTATTTTTATTATAAATATACAAAAAATTCTCAATTGGTAGAACATATTATGAGTCACCATAATTATTTTTTCAATGAACTTTTGTGGTACCGCCTGGAATCGAACCAGGGACACACAGATTTTCAGTCTGTTGCTCTACCAACTGAGCTACGGCACCGTTTGTGTGAAGAGTCGGACTCGAACCGACATCACCTGCTCTTCAGGCAGGCGCATTGACCACCTTTGCTATCTCCACAATTTACTTTCTATGATCATTGTCTATAAAAGTATAACAGTCTTTGTGGAACCTACAGGAATCGAACCTGCCTCTCTGGGTTTTCAGGCCAGCGCTAACAACCGTCTCAGCTAAGACTCCATTGTGGTAACGGTTGGAATCGAACCAACGACACAAGGATTTTCAGTCCTTTGCTCTACCAACTGAGCTACGTCACCGTGTTGAAATTACTATGGGTTAGTTCTGACCTAACACAGACAATTGGGATCACCCACTCTGTCTTTTATGGATTCATCGTATTATCATTTGCATCCACAATAATTTCAATATGTTTGAGGGATATTTAAGGAGAGTATGAACCCTATGGGCTCGATTGGATTTGAACCAATATATGTTTGTTCTTAAGACAAATGCATAACCATTATGCTACGAAGTAACTCTTTCTTGTCGCCACTCAAATTTTTTTCAATACGTTAATGAACTTTATACAAAACAAAAAACCCGACTTTTTAGGTCGGGTTATCAATGTTTTTAATTTCTTTAAATGAATTAATTCATGACATACCCGACCACGCTACTAAATAGCACAAACACTTGCAATGCAAGGACTAGTGATCGTAAGTTTGATATGTTGTTTAAATTTTTCATTTGTTATAAATATACAATTTTTTTCTTTTCTCTAATTTATACGTACAATATTAATAAAAGTTACATTCAATTGCAAACTTTTTTTTAATAATTGTTCTTATTTGTTGATAATCAGGCAATTATTTTTGTTCTACAGACTGTTTAAAACTTCTTTTTGTACATCTTATTAAAATTCCTCTAATCTCTGGAACATTTATTTTACCATTTTTTAAAGTTTCTCTAACTTGTTTTAATATTCTTTCTTCTAATATTTGATCCACCTCTTCCTTAGTCTTATCAAATAATATATCTTGTAATCCTTCAGCAGAATAAATAACTTTAATTTCATTAAGAGGGACAAATTGTTCAGGATGATACACTGTTGGCATCTTCCAAACACCAGGCCCCAGACTTACTGTTGATAATTGTTTTGGGTCATAAATAGGAACACCCAAATCAATTGAATATAAATCCATTTCTTCAGCAAATTCTAATTTATTTTCTTCTCTTTCTTTAGCGTCTGGTCTATAATTATAGGTTGGCAACATATACATCTTAGAATTTGTTGTATCTCCTAAATTATCAGGATCTATATTAAGAGGCATATCTGTATCTTTGTCAACCATAATCATTGGAGCTTTAATAATATTAATTTTCTTAACATTCTTAAAATCTTCTAAAGAAAAAAGATATTTTTGTATAATATCTGTCGCCAACAATTCAGGCCCTAACAATGGAAGTCCAGTAAATTCAAATCCTGTAATTTTTGGCACTCCTGTAAGCTCTCCTGGAGTTTTTGATAATGGTTCTTGAGGAGTTTTATCATTTAATTCTTTAAGCTCTAGGAGATATTCCAATAGTGTTTTCTTTGTTGTTTCCATAAAAGTAATTTTTATAAAAATAACAAAGCAACAAACGAAAGTAAAGTAAATTTATGGGTTAAAAGGATTAAAACCTTTATAGTCTGGACTGTTTACGTTTGCAACCCAATCAATTTCTTTTATAGGCATTTCATTGGTTATAATACAACTATCTTCACAATCAGTCCACCACGGATCATTAATGCCATTGTCGTACAGATACTCTGGAATATAAAAGATGGTTCCAGGATTAAGCAAATCATTAACCTCTTTTATTCTAAAGTCTTTTATCTTAAAGATATTATCCTCCGTAAAAGGAACATAAAATCTCTTTACAAATTGACCTACATAATTCTTATAATGATTTCTATTCATTTTTTGGCCCCAAATTTATTACAATAGATGATTCATATTGTATGCTTTTACCATGTAGCCATTCCACACCCTCTCTTAATGTAGGAGCAGAATAAATGAATTCATCATATTGGTTATGATCCATTTTGTCACCGTTCTTGGTTTTCTTTAAGCCTTTTTTAACAAAAGATAAATCCTTGTCTTGCCAATAATATTCTGTTGGTTTTGAATAGCCTTCAGCTTTCAATCTCTTAGCAAATTCTAGGTCTACTATTTTTTCCATTACGCTTTTTCTTTTTCTGTTTCAACCACTACTTCTTTTTCGACCTCAACTTTTTTTGGTTGCAGCTCTTCAAGCCATAACTTTGCATTTTCCATCAGATCCCACCCTGTTGTGTTATTTTCTTGAAATTCTGGGTGTTCTTTTTCTGCCAACAATATAAATGTTTGCAAGATATTAAATTTGTTTTGTTCTGTTAAATTTCCCATATATTAAATTTTAAAAGTCTGGATACCACTCTGTGATTATTTTATTTTCTAATGGCTTTGTATTTTTGTCTAGTTTGCCATTAATGTGTTTAATAGCTTCTTCATGTCTAATGAACATTCTACCATCAGATGTATTAAATAATACATTAAGTTGTATGCCTAAGTCACTCTGGAAGTGTTTGTTTGCTGTTTCTTGGTTCATATTATTTTCCTACTTGATAATCTTTTAATTTAAAACACACTATTTCTCCTTCTTTAGTATTAACATAACAATCTTCAGTTACAGATACATTAACAAATTTGTGAAGGGAGTCACAATAAAAAACAACATTATGTGTACCTCCATTGTTTTTGTGTAGCAAATATTTTTCAGATACTTTACCGCAATATGTATTTTCGTTTTGACATGATGCAAAACATAAAGCCAGCATTGATATTATTAATAATTTTTTCATATGTTATTATATTTAATTAATCCTATTATTAGTATAGCCAATAGACTACAAATTCAGGAACTCCATTTTTAATTATTTCTGAAAGAGTAATGAATTCCCATTTACCATCATCAACCTCTGATTTTACGACATAGTCTTCCTGTCCATCATCAAATCTTATATGATAACAAACTCTAGCCAACAATGGAACTGGGACACTTCCAAACGGTAAAAATGATGGTGTTGTCGGTGTACACATTTTAACCCCAATAACTTCTGCAGGAGTTCCAACTCTAAAAGAGTGCATGTGAACTCCAACCAAATATAATTTTTCTGCTTTCATTATTTCTCGTTCTTTTCAATTTTTACAACACCCTGTTCAATATAAACTTTTATATTATCAACACCAAGTATGTGTATTGGCAATGTTTCTGTCCATTTTATTATTTTCTCACATTGATCTGAAGTAAAACCCATGCTTGTCAAATCTCTAAATAAATCACGTCTAGCATATGGAGGCAATTCTGGCAATTCTTTTATTTCTTCCATAATTAATACTTAACAAATTCACCAATTTTTTTTGCAATAAAATTCGCCATCTTTAAATTACACAACTTGGATAATTCTAATATTGCAAACATTCTCTTAGCTTCTGTATTTAAATGCTTTTCTGTTACCACAACAGTTTTGGTTTCATAGTTTTCATCACCCAATCCACCAACTGCTTTTGACACAATTGATATAGGTCCTTCGATTCTTATTTTACTATTTTCAGAGAAGGATATTTTAATCCTATGCATTTTATCCTCCATATAACCCAATTCATAATCATATGCCTCAATATCTTCAGGGAATTTATTTGGAACAGGAGGAATTCTATACATTTTAGGATCAGTTTCAAAATCAATATCATTCATTTCAGAAATTTTAATGAATGTATCTCCATTCTTTACATGTCCATTCATATGGGCTAGACGATACTTCCTCTCTTGTAAAAACTCAGGCACAGGAGCGTCCAACTTCACAGACTCCATATAGTAAGTTTGATTATCATTCATCTTGCCTGTGTGTTCAAATATGATTGTGTGATCTGCCCTAACACTTTTTGTTAAGTCAGGCGCACCACCATCATGAGCATCTAGAGAAGGGAAATAAAGAAAATCTTTATTAAAAGGAGTATATTCAAAAGCAATTGGCTGTGCATCTATTGCTTTAGTAGAATCGAAACAGCAAACAGCAAATGACCAACCTGCATATTCAGTCTTAAAGAAGTTTTTTAACTCTTCGCCAATATCAGGTTTTTTATCGTCAGATAACGAATTAATAAAATCTTCAGCACCATCAAAAGAGTCGGCCAAGCCAATGGTGTACATACCAAGTTCAAATTGTTCAAAACTTAAATAGCCCATTCCTTTTGACCTAAGACCTCTTGTTAAAGAGCCAATCCAATGTTCTATTGTAGCTTTTTCTGAAATCTCTGTCAAGAAATCTTTATACTTCTCAGTATTATGAAACCAACTAGGCTTTGTCTTGCCTGGAATGGCAAGGATCATAGCATTTGGCTTTCCTGATAAATTCTTTACTGAATTGCTGTATGCAATAAAGTGATTTCCGTTTGGAATTGGCAAAGACAATATTTTTGTCTTTGATAAAGCTGCATGATTTACTGTTATACACATATTATTTATAATTTAACTTCTAATTTTGGAAATAAGACAATCTTCTTATGATTATACAAAGAATCAAAAGCTTCCTTGGACTTCTCTGGCAACACAGGAGAATATAACTCTGTTACCAAACAAAGAATATAATGCACTTCAAGCAATGTCGACCACCACGCACCTTCTTTTTTCCAAGGCTGTTTATCGTTGATGTATTTATTACACCACTTAACTATTTTATTCGTTTCAGTTAGAGCTTCAGTTATTCTATAATCATCCCAAAGGTCTTTAATTTCTAAAACCTGTTGTCTAATTAAAGTACATATCTTATCGTCAATAACTAAAGAATGGTCAGGAGCAATATTTGGATCTCCAATCAACTCATTATCTTTTAATCCTCTTGCTGTAAGAGTAACGACTCTAGACAATAAATTTCCATAATCATCAGCTAATTCTGAATTATATAATTCAACCAATTGTTTTTCATCCCAAGCAGAATTACCATAAATATTTAACCCTGCTAATGCATAATATTTCACTGCATCAACACCATACTTATCAAGTTGTTCAATAGGATCAACAACATTGCCTAAAGATTTTGACATCTTCCTGCCATCTTTATCCAATATAGTTCCGTGGCAAAGCAATTTACCTGTATGTTTAATATCTGCAGAAGCCAATAAGCCCTGAAATATAACTGCTTGAAATTTCAAATTATCTGGTCCAAATATCTGAACCGTATCTTCCCAAAATTCTTCAAATTGGCTATCATCTGAAGAATAGCCTGCAGCAAATATATAGTTTAGCAAAGCATCAAACCACACGTAAACCAATTGATCTCTGTCATATGGAACTGGAACACCCCAATGAACACTATCTCTATTCCTAGAAATAGATATATCCTGGAGACCTTCAATAATGTTTAGTAATTCAGTTCTTTTTGTTATAGGAACTAGAATGTCAGGATTTAGACTAAAAAGCTCTTCAAGTTGTTTTTTGAAATGAGTTAATCTAAAAAAGAAATTTGTTTCATTAACTGTTGTTATTTCAACATTTGGATGGTCTGGACACTTGCCATCTTCTAAATCTTTTTCCAATTTAAAAGATTCGCAACCTGTACAATATTGACCTGTATATTCTTTTTGATAAATAAATCCTTTATTGGATGTTTTTACCCAGAATCTTTGCACTTTAGAATAATGTGGATAGTCAGATGTTCGATAAAAATTATCAAACTTAATTTCGAATTTATGGCAAAAAGTTCGCCATTTAATATCAAGTTGATCTAAATATTGAACCGTTGTCAGTCCTGAGGCTTCAGCTGCATCATATATTTTTTTACCATGTTCATCAAGACCAACATTAAACAACACGTTCTTATCGCCTAGTTTATTTCTGAAATAACGAGCAATAGCATCACCTATAATAAATTCAAAAGCATGTCCTATGTGAGGGACAGAATTTGCATAAGGCAAAGTTGTGGTTATGAATTTTTTATTTCCTGTTGGCATAAGCTTGGTAAAAGTACAAATTTTTTTTATATCGTGCAATAAAAATAATCACAAAAACTGAGCGTAATTAGAATTCTGTTTTAGTCCATCATTTATCTTTTTGCCTCTACCTGCTAATCGTCGACAAGAGAGCATCTGTCTATAGCGTTCTGAGTTGCACCCTGCACACCGAAGTGTGTTTTGATTTGTAGTCGAACAGCTTTTTAAAGCCTCCTACTGCTCTTTCGGGAGTCCAAATTTCCTCTCTTCCTTAAAAAAGGTTAGAGCGATGAATCCTCTTGTTTTTGTAATTATTTTATGTTATTTTTTATAAAAATTTATCTGCTAAATCATCAATCAAAGTTCTTTCTTTTTTTTCAAAATCCACTCTTTCTACATTTAAATAGATTGATGTTTTCACGTGCTTTGATTTATTTGCAGCGAGTCGATCTAACTGTCTATGAGCGCCTGTTTCACTATAATCTGTACAACGTGTGTCTACAACAAACCACTTACAACCATCATTGTCATAAAAATATGCCTGAATCCTATACCCCTTAAGAGTCTTTGCTTCTAAAGAATCAGCCAAGTTTTTTACCGCTTCTTTAAGACGCAAATTTTCTTCTTTTAAACTTTCAATTGTGGTCATGTATTATTATACGAAATGTATGAGTAAAAGTTACAGAATATTATTAACCATCCATTTTAAACCAGGCTTCATCCATTTGGCTTGTTTACGGATTAAAACCTTATTTGCTTTTGGGAAGAAATCAAGGGTGCCAAATTTTGTATCAGAGATTGTGAATTTACCCTCACTAACCTCTTCGCATTTATAATCTTTCTTTAACTTGTCAAGCCAATATTCTTCGAAATTCTCGCTTCTTTTTTCTCTCATTGCTTTTGTGTATACACCGAGAGCTGCAAGATCATTTTCTGTATTACTTGCTTCTATTTCTAGACTTTGGCTTTTTTTCATGTTTTGTTTTTTTTAATAAAACTAGATCAGGAGCAGTTTCGAAAGGCAATAAATCAGACAATTCCATAATGTTTGACTCTAATTGTTCTTTAGTAAATTTCTCAACAGGCTTTTTTGGAGCCATAACTATTTGAGTTGTTGTTATTACTTTACCAACAATTTCGGCCTCACAACTTCCTCTCGGACAAGGACAAGCGCCGTGCGTACTGTTTTTTACAGAGTTCTTGTCACATCTGCTACACTCGTAATAATCTTCTTTTTTTACAGTTTCCTTTTTGACCAAATCTTTCTTTACCATATTGCTAAAAACTTTTACATATTTTTTAAATTCATTTGGTAGGTGGTATAAAGTTATTAATCTGTTATCCACAAAAAGAAATACATTCTCTCCATAGATTCTTACATTGTTAACTTCTTTATCTACAGCCCAAATCTTGGTAATGTATTTATTTAATTTTCCTTTTGTATCGGCGTGTTTAACTCCTTCTACATATGCTTTTTCTGCAAATCTCTGAAGAGATTTTTTGCCAATATTTAAACGCTCTTCAGCTCTTTCAAAAGCATGATCCGTTATTATAATTTTTTTTGCCATTTAATATTCATCAATGAAGATGTTTTCTTTTTTTCTATATTCTTTTTCCATCTCAAAGAATTTTTTGAAATGGCTCCCAGATGGGAAATTTATATTTTTAAGGATAGCTTCAAGATGAGAATTGGAAATTTCTTTTAATCTTCTATCTGTCTTTTTTTCTTCTCCTTTTTTACCATATGAACCCCAATGTAAACGAATTCTCACCTCATCAAAAGAAGTTTGTGTTGTAATTGTACAATCTTCACAATCCTGAATATCTCCTGTCATTCTGAAGTAGTCAGCACCGCCATCAACACCATAAACTTTGCCTGTTTTTGTATCTGTATAAGTCACATAGTCATGTCTGTGTCTGCTAGACAAGAATGTGCCATCAGGTGTCTTAATTGCGTTTAGGAGGATTTTTTGTTCAGAGGTATCAATCGGAATTTTCTTGTGAGACTCCTCTTTTATAGCATCTCCTAGTTCTTTTTTGGCATTTTTAAACTCTTCAGCTCTTTGTGCCCATTCAGAAATAAGATGTTCAGTTGGAATCCCAGATAAATCTTGAGCAAACTTGTTTTCTAACAGTTTTTTTCTTCTTTCTAATTCTTTAGTTAATTCTTGGTCTGATATTTTACTTAAATCGTGTTCCATATAATCTTAATTTTGTTGATTATACGAATTTACACAAAAAAAGTTACATTTGAAACATTCGGCAATATAATGCCGATTTAACATATTATTGCCGATTTATATTTTATTAATAAACAAATAGGCAATATAATGCCGATTCTTGTATTAATTTATTTGGAGAGTCATCTTGTTAATTATAAATATCTCATTCAATTGCTTAATTGTGGTGGTAGTTATTGTTCCATTATTATTTGAGCCGATCCAAGCATAAGTCTTCCCTTTTACTGTAAGTATTTTAAAATAAGCAGTTGGTATAGGAATTCTAGATTTGCTCAAATATTCTCTATTTTCATAATCATACACAACACCTGTAATAATCACAGCATCTGATTTGTATTTACCAATAGAATCTTGTACATGCATTTCCAATTGTTCCCATGGATGCTCATTAAAATAAGCTATTTGAGGAGCCTGATTAAACATACTAAAAGAATTATGGTTTAGCGTACTATCATATGATGTTATATTAGAAGGAGTTAAATGTCCTAAATCATATCCAGTATGAACATAAGCACTTTTAACATATTTACCTTTGTATGTATCTTGGAACCAATGATTATCCCTAGGGTATTTACCTATTTTTTTAAAATTGGAATAAGATATTACATGTTTTGAAACCATTGTACAAGTGTCTTCGCTTAAATAAAGAGTTATATCGCCATGGCTGATAATCAGACTATTATTTGTTACAACATTTTGTGCCGAAACAGCAAAGTTCAACAGAATGCTCAATATTAATATTAATTTTTTCATTGTTTTATTATTATACGTTTGTTTTATAAAAAAGTTATGCATGCTTACCTACAATTAGATCATAAAATCCTGCAACTCTTGACAGTGCTTTGTCGTAACCACCAGTTGTATCTTCTCCTGTTTTGGTCCAACCTCTATTTGCCTGGAAAATCGCATTAAGAGCATCTGTGTAGTTTTTGAAATCATTTATGTCATGTGCGTTATGCATAGATAAATATGCTTTTCCTTGAGCAGAATCAAGATTATGTGTAAAGAAATATATCAATGAATCAGAAGCTATTAGTGGCTCATTTAATCTCTCTGGATGAGCTATTAAATCAACGCCTATTCCATCACCAATCATTTTATAATTTCCCTTAAAAGTAATCTGATTAAATCCTCTTCCAACATACATATGACCTTCTGTTGAAGCTTGTCCATATTGAGCCAAACCATAAACCGCATCAAAAAATGCATTATAATCTGCTTTTAAAACTGTCAAATGAGCATCGTCATATTTAGCTAATCTAGCTCCAAATATGCTTCTAATTCTTGCATTATCAGTATGAGCATAACTACTTTCAGAATGCGGAAGAAATGCGCTTTCTTTACTTGCCACTGCCAACACAGCCGCTTGTGCATATTGATTTGTAACACCTTTAACTTTCATTCTTTCAATGATCAAGTCGATGTTAACTCTTTGTGGACCTGTTAGGGTACTAATATAATCTGCCATATCTTTTTTGTTATAAATATGGCAAAAAAGGAGAAATCAGCTTAGGCTGTTCCTTTGATAAATTTATGAAATCTGCTTATTGCGCCTTTAAGTGTTGGTGCTGTATTATATGCTCTTACAAATTCATCCCATTGCTTTCTGTTAGTCTTTTTGCCATAAATTTTATGAAATTCTGTGTGAATTTCTTTTTTTATACAAATAAGATTATTTCTGTCTAAAACTAAATCTGGTCTATTTACAACTGATTCTATATGATGAACATTTAATTCTCCTACTCCCATAACTTCATTTGTTAATTCACAAGTGTAATGTTTTTCTTTTTTATACTTTCTAGAGAAATATTGCCAAGAACCTTTATTGTTTCTTCTGCAATCTTTATTTCTAATAAAACAACTAGTTTTTGTCCTGTCTTTAATCCAAACAGGATTGTTTTCGCCTTTTTGTGATTCGCCTAATTTTATACAATGTTCTTTGTTTAAACAACCACAACTCCTTATTCTTCCAATTTTTATTTTAGATACTATTGCATTAAATTTATTACCACAATAACATTTAATATTCCAAATTTCATAACCCAATTTATTTCGACCTATATGATTTATTAGTTCTAAATCATTTATTTTTAAACCAACATACCAATTTCCTTTTTTAGAGCAAGATCTACATAATCCTTTTTTATTTCTACTGCTTACAAAAACATTACAATCAGCACATTTTTTTTCTTCCTTAAGTTTAGATTTTGCTATAGATATTTTTAGCTTAGATTTATCAGAATGTTTAAAAAACAAAGACTTATGTACACCATTACAACTTCTACATCTTTTTGGATTGTTATGGCCTTTTAATTTTTTATCACAATCAATACAAAAATTCATTATGCACTTTGTTTAACATACTTATGGAATTTATTAATAGCTGCTCCTAAGCTTTTAGCCGTCTGATATAATCTGTGAGTGTGACAAGCATAAGTCACTTTACCCGTTTTCTTATCTTTACTTTTCCAAACAGCAGGAGTTTCTTCTCCATTTGGGCCATGATGCCAAACCGCTTTTGCTGTCATGACTTTTTCTCTTTCTTCGTCTGTTAGTGGAACTTTATTGTTTTTTAATTTTTCAAACTTTGATTTCTTCGCTTCGTTTATCAATGTTTTTCTAACAATTTTTCTAACTTCATTCACAGCATCTTCTTCCATTCCAGATAACTGAGATAAAGCTCTAGAACCACCTTCAATAAACATACCCGCAATATCAGAACGTTGATGAACAACATTCAATATTTCATCTATCTTTTTTAGTTTCTTTTCTGGAATTCCTATTTTTCTTAATTCTGAAAGCTTTTTATTTAAAGGATCAAGACCATAATCACTTATTCTCATTTGCCCACTTGGTTCTTCAATCCAATCAACAAAAGAACTATCTAAATAATCAATGTACGCATCCATTTTATCCTCGTCTATTTGTCCTTCTAAATACTGTCTCCACTCCTCTTTTGGACTATGTTGAGAATGTCCAGCCATTTCAGTGTTGATATTTAACTTGCAAATATTTTCTGTAATCACCTCTTCTATTTTGTCAAGCATTACCATCATTCTATCTGGAACCTTACCTTGATCAATAAAGGCTTCCCATACCGTTTTTAATTGAACAAAAGGAACGACCTCCCATGATTGTCTTGCTTTTAAATATTTTCCATTTTCTGGATCTGGGCTTTCCTTTTTTACAGCAGAAATGTATTCACCAAACATTTGATATTTAACATCGTTCATTAAGTCATATAAATCCCAATCAATGTCATCATTTTCATTTATCTGGTGTAATATTTTATTCGATTCATTTCCTTCAATACTAACCACTTCTATGTCATCTGTATTAAACACTGCAACAGATAACACTTCTCTTTCCAATTCTTCTTGAATTAATATAGAATCAAAACCGTGAGCTTTAGCAGTATAAAAAGCATCGCCACATGTCCAATAAGGAATTCCATTATAAAATTGTTCATCTAATATTCTTTCAATATCAGATTTTTTATTACCCCACTCCTTCAATTGATTTATGAATAATTTATAATGAGCTGGATTGCTTGTATCAAAGGTGTTTTTTATATTTAACTTTACAGTATATAAAAATTTTCCATATGATTTTGCATATTCAATATCCTTTGTAAAAAACCATGACGGAACATCAAATTCTTTGTAGGTTTTATTATTAGTTAAATCAAATTTTTCAAATTTAGAATTAGATCCATGATAATATATGTTATTATTCATATAATCATCGTTTTCTGACAATATATTCCTTATGTATTTTCTTAGACTATCCACGAATATAAATAGGGGCAAAAAGCTAGATTTTTAAGTATTTTATCATAAATTTAGATTGATTTTTGGGCCAAGTTTCGAATATATTTGGCTATATATAAATAAAAAAGATGAAAACAAAAATGAAAAACTTTATTCTATCAGCAATTATTGCAATATCTGCTTTAATTACAACCGCTAGCGCCCAAGAAGGATATTATCCTTTAAAAATCGTAAACAAGGCGGCAAATTCAAAAAACGTGACAAGCACGTATATTTTGTTGTTAGCTCAAGATTGGACAGCACAAGCAAATAGCTGTGTTTTGAATCTGACTTATGATGCCACTAGAAATGCTCAAGTTGCATCGTTAGTCCAAATTACAAACAATACAAATTCTAAGGACTATACTTATGCAGTGGATTCACTTCAAGGATATGACACAACAACACAATCTGTACTTATTTACATCCCACACTTACAAAGCGGAAGATGTATGGTGTCTATGAACTATAAACTTTATATGCCTCCTGTTACAGGAGCTACTGGATCAGTATCTCTTCAAGATCCATCAGTAAGCGATACAACAGATGTAAACTATGATATTATATATGATAAGTTTGAATTTACTTATGACACTACATCTCCAGGCAATGGATGTGTTTATATTAACCCAACCGCAGTAGACTTCTTCTCAATTCCAATTAAATTAGAAAGAGATACTGTTAGTAGCGGAAATATAAATAATTTAAAAAGAGATGCTATTGTAACTACCATAATGAATACTCTTAATCAATACGATCTTACACCTACAAAAAAATGGCAATCTCTTATTGTTAAAGATAGCACAAGTGTTATTCGAATGGTATCTCCTAGTCTTGCAGAAACATTTGACGCATCATATCTTCAAGGTAGTTCATATAACTACGTAGATACATTAATAAAATATTATAAAACAAATACATTATATGTTGATTGTTCTGAAATAGGAGCTGGTTATTATGGTGGAAAAATAGATAGTAACAATAATTGGAATTTTACTAATGGCACTAACACAACATCTATAAATATGAATATTGTTAAGACCACAAATTTCTTTGGCCCAGGAACTGTTCCTTTTGACACTCCTAATAAAACAGTAAAATCTATCTTAGTAAAAAATATTACATCTGCATTTACAGTAAATATGCTTCCATGCGTAAATAAAGATACGCTAGAAAAACCCTTTAGTTCAACTAATTTTTACAAGACCAACCCAAGACAAAATAGTCCTGCAGGAATTGGTCCTTGGTATAATCTTTATACTAGAGCTATACACGAAGCTATAGGTAATTCAATTTATGGATTTGCTTATGATGATGTATTAGGTCAAGATGGAACATTAAGCGGTAGAGATACAACAAAAGCTATTACTGCTACAATTGGAGATCTTGGAAGTATGTATATTCCACCTCATAAAGAAATATTACATGTATATGCAGCAACATTAAAAACAAATACAGGTTTTGTTTGCAAAGACGGTGTATGTACTTTAAGAGTTACTTGGCAAAATCCTCCAACAGCAACAGTGCCTTATACACAACCAAAAAATGCAAAATACTTTATAATGATTAATGCAGGTACAGCGGCAGATTCAACTGGATATAATATTTCTGCAGATTCTATTTTTGTCTTACAAAAAGGTAAGTTTTATAATTACAATGACACTTGTGGAACCATTACTTTACCACAAAGTTGTTTAGTAGGAAATTATCAAAATATGAATGCTCAAATAATGACTTGTGGCGGACCTGAATCCCCAAGTACAGGAACTCCTTCTGTCATAATTAAAAACGCACACGGATCAACACCATTAGCACCAAACGTACCTACAAGTAATTGTTCTTGTAAGACGACACCACCATCAAATAACAATTGGTTTATTAAGATATGGTGTTGGTTATTTGGATGCAAAGATAATTAAAAACAAAACCCCCAATTTGGGGGTTTTTTTATGAGGTCCCGATTGGATTCGAACCAATGTAAGATGCGTTGCGCACATCCGCCTAAGTCTCTCGGCCACGGAACCATATTTATTGAGACGATGGTCGGATTCGAACCGACGAGTTTAATCCTAGTTTTGCAGACTAGTGCCTTCAACCACTCAGCAACATCGTCATAAAACACCTAGATTTTTACTCTAGGTGTTCATTGTTATTCTATGCAGCTTTAGACATTTTTCTTGCCTTCTTGCCTTTTCTTTTTTTCTTCTTTTCTGTTCTTACGTGGAAGTCAGCCGCAACTGAAGAAGCCCACGCATTTGGTTTGAACCTTGTTCTATATCCAAGACCTTCTAAGTACGCTCTAGCAGCATCATAAAGAAGATTAGACTTGTTTCTACCTGACTTGAACTTGTGTTCGTCAATGTACTTTATAATCTCCTCAGACTTTCCTTTAAGGTCTTTTGGAATATCCAAACCTGGGTCAGGATTAATATCCACATCAAGATTAACCAATCTTGCTTGGTGAACGTCAAAACCTTTTCTCTTAAGTTCTTCCATAGTCTTAGGTTCAACAATACCTGCAAGTTCCTTTTCGAAGTATTCTCCAAGTTCAGCAAGCCTTTCTACTTCACCCCAAATTTTATTGAAGATGTTTTCTTGCTTCGCTTCTTTTATCTTTCTCTTATCTTCTTTAGGATCTCCTGTTTT